>Ga0105044_10005204_pt1 | contig 17921 bp, 19 predicted proteins | sample MAT01_FD_78092 | JGI IMG/M metagenome (GOLD analysis project Ga0105044, IMG submission 78092) | Freshwater microbial communities from Lake Fryxell liftoff mats and glacier meltwater in Antarctica - MAT-01 | ecosystem: Environmental > Aquatic > Freshwater > Ice > Liftoff microbial mat | place...
ACCGCATCATCGACGGCAAAGAATCCGTAAGCTTTCTCGTGAAAGTGAAGGAAATGCTCGAACAACCAGAACGTATGATTTTCGGCAGCAAAGATCCGGTTGAAATATTGTTGGGATTGTAAAAATTAAAAATTGTTGTAAAACGTAATTTCATGTCATCCCGTGAGAGGGGGTTCATATCATCACGTGCTCAATGGGCAACAATCATGTCACCCCTCTGGGGTTCATGAAAATCATACAGCGAATTGGACACAATCATGTCACCCCCGGGGTTCGTGAAAATCATACAGCGAATTGGACGCAATCATGTCACCCCGCTGGGGTTCATGAAAATCATACAGCGAATTGGACACAATCATTTCACCCCGCTGGGGTTCGTGAAAATCATACGGCGAATTGGACGCAATCATGTCACCCCCCGGGGTTCGTGAAAATCATACAGCGAATTGGACACAATCATGTCACCCCGCTGGGGTTCATGAAAATCATACAGCGAATTGGACACAATCATGTTACCCCCCGGGGTTCGTGAAAATCATACAGCGAATTGGACACAATCATTTAACCCCGCTGGGGTTCATGAAAATCATACAGCGAATTGGACACAATCATGTCACCCCGCTGGGGTCCGAGAAAATCATACAGCCAATTGGACACAATCATTCCTGGCAATCAGGTTATGGCGCATTTAGCTATGCACGCCGGGATATCGAAAAATTGTACCAATACATTTTGAATCAAGAAAAACACCACGCCAAGATAACCTTCAAAAAAGAATATATCGATTTACTGACGGAATTCGACATTCCTTTTCAGGAAATGAGGCTTTTTGAATGGTACCATGAATGATATTTTCTATATTATACAAGCCTTTGGATATGAGCTTTTTGCTCTTAGCCTTTCAGGGTCCAAAATTGATGGCGGGTTCGGACCTGAGATTACTTCAATTTTTCCACCGCCAGCGCGGCATAATGCCCATTCTCTTCCGCAATTTTCTCAAAAAGTTGACGTGATCTTTCCTTCTCTCCGGCCTGGGCCAAAGACAAAGCGCGGTACCATTGTGCTTCCTGATCAAAGGTATTGATGTAGTGCAACTCTACCTGCTCAAAATATTTCTCCGATTTTGAGAAATCACCCAAATTGTAATAACACAAACCTGCGTAAAAGAGGGCGTTGTTGTCATCCGGATAGGTGGAGAGGATGCGGGTAAATCCGGCCAGTGCCTTTTGATAATCAGCCTGCACAAAATCTCCCAGCGTCATTTCGAGCGTTTCCGTATATGTTCTTTTCGGTGATTGGGGCAACACGCCAAGTGGCCTTCGCTCCCCTGTTTGGGTAGGTTGTTCATATCGGGCTTCGGTGCCGCCCGTTTCCAAAACTTTTTCAGTGGGAATGCCTTCCCGGTAAAGATCTCCGTAGTGCACCACTTTCAGGTCGCGTATGTACCGAAGGGACACGTTGCTCGTTCGGATTATTGGTGCCCTCAGGGTTGTTGTCGTGGCAGCACGCGAAGGCATGGTGGGTACTTCCAGACGTTCGCGATCGGCTCCGCGACTTTCAACCGGCATTGCAATCTCAGCATTGTCAGGACCGGCCTCCAGCATCTTCGGACTTTCTTCGATGGCGATGGCTGCCGTGATCTGTTCATTTTCAGGAAGGGGTGAAATTTCTGTTTCTGAAAATACAGGTTCAATAGTTGTTTTTGCTGGTTCTTCAGGCAAAGATTCGGAAATCCCATCATCGCCCATCCAACTATAAAGCACAAATCCTATCAGGGCGATGGTGATGGCGGTATGCGTCAACCAAAACCATTTGGACATCCAGAACCCATTGCCGGCATCCACAACTGGCAGGTCGAAAAGGGCGCCTGGATCGGCTTCAAAACCTTCCACAGCGTCTGAAAGAAAGGGATCTTCGAGCATGCGCGTCTCAAAGTCATATTGCTCCTCCCGCGACATTTTGCCTTGTACGTAGCGGCGAATGGTATTGTGTTCGGCGGTGAAATTCATGATTGTCGGTTTGAGCGGGTGTTTTCTTCCATGATCAGCCGCAGGTTGCGGCGGCCATTTTGCAGGTGAGACTTTACCTGTTTGATGGTATAATTGAGCTTCTCAGCCACTTCTTCGTACGTCTGTCGGGCCAGGTAAAACTCTGAAATACAATTGCGCTGGTCCGGTTTCAGTTGTTCCAAAGCAGATGTAACAGCACTGATTTGCAGGTCGTTTTCGAAGTCATACGGTGTCTGAGAATGGAAGGCAAGGGTTTCTTCCACTACTGCTTGTTTGCGCTGGGTGTTTTGCTGCTTTCGCAAAATGCCAAGGCAGTGATTTTTCGTGTATACATAAAACCAGGACCGGAAATTTTCAATTTGTTGCTTTTGCATATCTGCTTTCAGACGAACAAAAATTTCGCTCGAAGCATCTTTCGCAGCTTCCCGGTCTTTTAGATATTTTAGACAAAGTCCCAGCGTCAATGCTGCATAGCGTTTGTAGAGCTCTCCCCAGGCATTTTTGGCGGAAGCCGAAACACCAGCCTTCAGGATTTCTTCGTCCGAAAGCTGGTGAAGGGTTGATATGGTCTCATTCCTTTTCAACGTTGCCTGGCGAGGTTTTCATTGTAATAGTCAAAGTAACTCTTTGTTTCGATAATCACCACGCCGCCGGTGATATCGCCATATTTTGCTGGTATGCCCCCGGTGTATATCGAGATGCTTTTGATGGCCGTTCCCGGCAAATTTCCCAGACCAGCCGAGAGTTTTACACCGTCGATAAAAGTGGAAGTGGTTCCAGGCCGGCTGCCCCTAACGATAAACTGTCCAGACTCATTTGTGATAAGTCCTGGCGCGAGGGTGCCGATCAGTTGCGCAGGGCTTCGAAGCATGGCATTCGTTTTTATCTGGTCGGCTTTGATCACGTATACATTGGGATCGTCTTTGTTGATCATTTTATGGCCCACAATTTCAACGCCTGTCAATTCATTGTCAGTCGATAACTGGATATCTCCCAATGGATTGATTCGATTGGAATGCACATGCACCTGAGAGAGTATGCGTGGTTGATAGCCCAAATAGGAGACATTGATGTTGTAAACAGAAGGTTGCAGTGGTTTGAGTTTAAAACGGCCGACCTCATCCGTCACCGTTCCGATGGTTTGACCACCGTATTGCGTCCAAACATTGGCGAAGGGCAGCGGCTCTTCTGTTTTGGAATCAATAATGCGTCCGTGGATTTCGCCGTAATTCTGGGCATTTGCATTGAACATCGCGAGCAGAGCGATTGATAAAAGCATGGGGTTTTTCATCTCTTTGGTTTTGTAATGAGATGCGGAATTGAGACAAAATCCATAAATAATTCGAAGGAAAACTTGCAGAATTGATAGTTTATGGAGTCATTCCATTCAATAAACAAGCTTATCACCTACAACAATTCGAAATAAATTGCTGCATATATTCAAAATGTGTTGTTATGCACATAGCGCTCCTACCTTTTTTATGCACATCAAATTGCCACCAACCCCTTACACCAATCAACCTATCTCATCCCCTCGGATCTTCCGGCATATACCAGCCATTTTGGTCAGCTCCATTTCCAGCAGGGAGCGAACGGACAAAGCGCATGGAAACACCGGTGCGAACATAACTGTGGCCGAAATTTCTATCCACCCGGCCAAATAAACTGTAAGGCGCAAAATTGTAGTCGGCGAAGAAACCGAGCGTTTTGGTTTTTCCAATTTTTCGATGAACAGATGCGCCGGCTGTGATCTGAACCGTACCAATGCGATAATGATCGTCAAAGTTTGGTCCAGTTTCTATTCGGGGCTGATTGGATGTGATCAAACCGAGTCCAATCCCGAATGCTGATTCTAAAAGAAAATGGTCTCCAATTTCTGTGGAATGCGCCAATCGGGTACCGAACAAAAAAGTGTACGTGCGCGCCCCATTAAGAACAATGACGGTATCGCCTATTTCGTATAAAATATTTTCGGCCTGGGACGGTGTATTAAAATGGGCTCCCACGTCTACTCTTAAATTATACTTAAGCGGCACACCCATCCGGCCTCCAATAGATACCCCCGATTCGAATGTGTTTCTAAGGTTTCCCAAAGGGTACCATCCGCCTGCTTCAAATTCTAAATCAATCTGACCCGCGGTTTTAATTTCTTGCGATAGCCCTTGTTCCGACTCGAATACAAATTGGGCCTTGAGCCCACTGTGTGTCAGGACAAGAAAAACAACGACTTGAAAAATCGAAAAAATCTTTCCAGAAATTAACAGGCTCCCTTGATTCATTTCAGCTAAAATTAATGAGAATTTTTCTTGTACAAAAATCTTTGCCGAATATCCGTTGAGGACATTGAAAGCTGAACGACCGAAAAAAGGTGAAATCACCCTTCCATCATGGTGAATACACCCTCTAAAATAGGGTTATTTCCCTATGGATCATCTCCAGCTTAAACGGTAGCTTTACATTCATAAAGTGCAAATGATATTTTTATCTCAATCAATCAAACAACCAAAAAAGGCAACGCTACCTAAGCGCTATGACCCTTTCGTAATAAACCAGGCGTGGTAGGAACCACCGAAAACATCTTGTTTCCGGTGGTTTTCTTTTATCCATTTGCCGATAAGGCAATGACTTGATATTGTTCAGTTATTTGAGAGCCACCTTGAAAGCATGATCGTAATTCCCCATACTTTCAGCTGCTTTTCCACGCAAGTGACTTACGAGTACTTCCAGCCCTTTTTTGTAGGACCCATTGTTGGCTATGATTACATCACAATGATCGCGATAAGGGCGCAGGTAATTGCGGTAACAGGGCACAACGTGATTCTCCCAACGATATCGCACATCCGTTTCGGGATAACCGCGCTCTAAGGCATCGCGCCTAAGGCGACGCTCCAACTTTACATCATCGCGCGCATCGATGTATACCTGTAAATCGAGTTTGGTCTGCAACTCGGAATAGTAAAAAACAAAAAGGCCCTCAATGATAAGAATGGGAGAGGGTAGAATTTCGATGAGACTTGGTTTAGCATCGGGATTGTTAAAGGTATATTCCTTTCGGTAAATGGGTCTTCCTGAGAGCAAAGTTTCCACATCGGCTGCAAAGGCCTCTCTGTCTATGGCCGAAGGCAGATCAAAATTGATTTCTCCGCGGTAATCCAACGCTTGTAATTCGCGGTCGAGGTAATAATTATCCTGCGAAACCACCGCGACCATGCCTGGCTCAAAGCATTTTTGTAAATCATTCAGAATCGAAGTTTTACCAGAAGCGCTTCCACCTGCAATGCCTACCAGATATGACATAGAATGATTTTTTTAACCTTCGGCGCAAAAGTAGGTTATTCTTTAAGCAAATAAAACCACGGTTTCTTAAATGGAAATATTGTAATCTGTTTGATGTGAATAGTTTGCCAACTTTTAGGAAAATGGTCTTCAAATATTCTGTATTTTTCAGTCCCACTGAACTTCATTTATGAAATCACCTATACGTTACTTTTGGATCTTCCTTATACTTTTCGTTGGTGCGGAATTAATGGCCCAGCAGGTACTGACCCAAAACCGTCAGGCAGCGATGCAGTTTCTGCAAAAGGCCGAGATGGCCAAACGCGGAGGCAATTTCAATATCGCCATTGATGAATATACGGCGGCTATCGTGACTGATCCGAATTACGCCGAAGCCTATATGAAAAGGGCACTGATGCTCCAGCAAATGGGCCGGTACGAAGAGTCAATGCGCGACCATAACAAGGCCATAGATTTGAATCCTTACAGTGATGTATTCTATGATCAGCGCGCCAGACTGCAACTCTTACAAAGCGATTATAAAGGGGCGATCACTGACCTCGACCAGGCATTGTTGCTCAGCCCGTATAATGACCAACTGCTGGATACCCGGGCAGTTGCTCAGCTTCAGACCAATGAATTTGCCGGCGCATTGGCCGACCTAAATTTTCTCATCGAAATAAACCCCAAAGACACCCTTGCTCTCCTAAAAAGAGCCATAACCCACATGCGCCTGGACAATTACGAATTCGCAGCTGAAGACATCAACACTGCACTGGAATTAAATCCATATTCGGAATTGGTCTATGATGTAAAGGGTTTATTTCATCTTCACTTTAATGAGCTCGATCTCGCTTATGAGGCATTTGATAAAGCCATATCGCTCAATACCAATTTTTACCTGGCTTACTACAACCGCAGTGTGGTGCACAAAAAAAGAGGCAATATTGAAGCGTCCATGTCAGATTTGAATACGGCCATTGCGCTTAATCAGGATTTTCCCAATGCATTTTTCAACCGGGCCATCGCCAATAAACTGCTTGGGAATGAAGAGGCGGCTGTAGAAGATTATTCCAAAGCCATCGCTGTGAAAAGCGATTTTACCCAGGCGCTTTTCAACCGGGGATTTTCCAAAAGTATGCTTGGCGACTATGCCGAAAGCCTGCCGGATTTCGATCGGGCTATTGAGTCAAATCCCATGGATCCGACCATGTGGAATGTGCGTGCCAACGTAAAAGCCTTTTTTGGAAAATACCGTGAAGCCTTGTCGGACTATGATCAGGCCATTACCCTTGATCCGGAATTTGCGGAAGCATATTACAACCGCGGTTTTACACGCATTTTGAGTTACCAAACCATCCAGGGTTGTGAAGATTTGGAAATGGCCATGAAGCTTGGATTCAGGCAGGCCGAGGAGAAGATCCGATACTTTTGCACTGGCCCGAAATAATCTTTTGGGGAAACCCAATCTGCCAATGGAACTTTTATAGATACAAAAAGCCCGAACCTCTGCGGTCCGGGCCTTTTTATTTTATTCCTGGGTTCTCGGCTTCTAACCAGCCTCCCTGGAAGGGACTTCTTTTCAGAAGTTGCCTCTTGCGAAGGCAAGTGAAAAGTTAGAAACGATAACCGGGTTGGAACTATCAGACATTTTACACCTCCTTTTAATTAATTTGACCTTACAACAGGTGACACCAAAAAACTTATGGATCAGAGACTGCTGCCACCAACGCCTTGTTGGATTTTACTTACACAAGTAACGAAGAAATCACGTGAAATGATACATCCGTTACGGCATTTATTAACATCTGTTTGGTGAAAGTGTTTAAATCACTTTGACTGAAGCAAGAATAGATTCAAAAATATGACGTCCGTCAGTATTGCCCAAAAGACCATCGCAGGCCCGCTCCGGATGAGGCATCATACCGAATACATTTTTGACAGCATTGGTCACACCCGCGATATTTTCCAGGGAACCGTTGGGATTTGAATCTTTGTTGAAATGACCATCTTTATCGCAGTAGCGGAAAATAACCTGCTCATTTTCGTTCAATCGTCGCAGAACCTCAGGTGAGGCGTAATATCTACCCTCGCCATGGGCAATGGGAATTTTAAGGGCTTTGTCTGAATCCAACCCTGAAGTGACAATGGTACCCCTTGTAGCTGGCTTGATGAAGACGTTTTTACAAATGAACTTTTGGCTGTCGTTGTGCAGGAGTGTTCCGGGGAGCAATCCGGCTTCGCAAAGAATCTGAAATCCGTTGCAGATGCCCATGGCGTATCCACCTTTATTACAATGATCTATTACGCTTTCCATAATTGGAGAAAACCTGGCAATGGCGCCGGATCGCAGGTAGTCGCCAAAAGAAAAACCTCCGGGAACCAACACAAAATCCACCCCTTGAAGGTCGCTGTCTTTGTGCCACAGACGAACCACTTCCTGTTTCAGGATGGTTTCAAATGTGTAAATGAGGTCTTCATCGCAATTTGAACCTGGAAAAATGACTACACCGAATTTCATCTTACAAAAAGGGATTGAATTTGCTGCCAAAGATACCCAAAATTACGGCTACCACTTCACCACACACCTGTGAAAAGCATGTGGATGATCGAGGAAATCCACCAAAAATAAAACAAGGTTTGTATCACGCGTTGACGCCTGGTACCCGAAAAGAATATGGCGCTGTACACTGCAACGGGTGCTGCAAGGATGCTCCACAATCCATTGTTTACTACTTCTATTCCCGACCCGTAAATCACCGCAATGAGAATGAGAACACTCAGCCAAACAAAAACTGCTTTGGAGTTTTTCCTGTGAACAGTTGAAACATTCATATCGGAAGCGAAACGCATCAAACCCATCATACAAATCGCTATGGTAAGAACCAAAAATGGAAATTGCGGCGCGTCATAATTTTCCGAGTGAAATCCAATATTACCGAAATCCTGAATCACGAATAAATCGAAAGATGGAACCACATCCACCCACCAAAAAGCAATGACGGCATATATGATGGGCAACATAAGGCCGACAAAAGGAACCACCCACTCACGCAAGTCAAAGGAGCGCAACTGCATCAGCCCCAGCCAAAGCAGTGGAAACAAAAATACGATCAGCGGCATAAATAAAGCGCCAATGCCCAGGAGCAACCCCGCATCAAATAACATCCGCGTGGGATTTGGCACCCGATAAACTGTCAGCAGACGTCTCAGCGAGAGCAATAAAAGCAGTACACCCAATTGAACCGGATTAAAAAATACCCAGGATAAGTCAGCAACAGAAAAAAAGAAAAAAACGAAAGCCGGCAGGAACTGTTCTTTATTGGCAAAATCATGGCGGTTGAAAATAGAATTGAGAATCCCTGTATTCAAAATAATTAAACACAAACCAAGTGCAATGCGCACCGCCGGAAATGGCATTAGAAAATCATAAACCCATTGAAAAACCGGGCCTCCCAGCACGATCGAGGGTTCCGTTCCATAATAATGGGCCAGCACACCGATACAGATGGCCGGAAGCACCAAAAAAGCCAAAACGACGGGCCTGTTGGAGCCAAACAAATTGTGCAGCATAACGGGCTAAGTTAGGACTTTTGACATGTAGAATTAATGGTTACTTTTGGCATCGAAAATTAATGATATGCAAGACATCGTAGGACCCATTGCCGTTTTTATGAAGTGGACATTCGACAATGTGTTAGTTCCTATTGGAGAACTTCCCGCCACTTTAAATCCGAACAGCATCTTTATTATTGTTATTGTCCTTGGTTTGGCTTACTGGCTCTTTCTACAGAGTAAGTTCAACAAAAAAGCCCGCCGCGAAGGTGGATTGGAATAGACATCATTCCAAATCATAACCAATATCCCGACGCGCATATTTTCCTTCAAATTCAATTTGATCGATTCCGATATAAGATTTCCTCAGGGCGTCTTTCAATCCTTTGCCATAAGCAGTCACAGCGATGACCCGTCCACCTGAGGTTCGTACCTGCCCACCTTCCAAATGCGTTCCCGCATGAAATACGATGGCATCTTGTACACTTTCAGTTCCTGAAATTTCCTTGTCTTTTTCATACGCGTTTGGGTAGCCACCTGCTACCATCATCACGGTGGTCGTTACCCGGTCATCTATTTCTATTCGTTTACCCGCAAGTTTTCCGTTAGCTGCTGAAATGAGAAGATCGAGGAAATCAGATTTTATTCGGGGAATCACCGCCTCCGTTTCCGGATCACCCATACGCGTATTATATTCAATGACAAAAGGATCGTCGCCTACTTTAATCAATCCGAAAAACAAAAATCCCACGAAAGGGATACCATCTTCGGCCAAACCTTTTACGGTAGGGTTCACAATGCGGTCCACCACTTTTTTCATGAAGTTTGCATCGGCAAATGACACCGGACTCACCGCGCCCATTCCTCCTGTATTCAATCCTGTGTCGCCTTCTCCGATTCGTTTGTAATCCTTGGCTTCCGGAAGCAGCACATAGTTCACACCATCGGTAAGCGCAAATACAGACAATTCGATTCCGTCTAGAAAAGATTCAATCACCACACGCGCAGAGGCTTGCCCGAACTTGGCAAAGGAGAGCATGGCTTCGAGCTCTTTTTCGGCTTCCGCCAAATCGGTCAAAATGAGCACGCCTTTTCCTGCAGCAAGGCCATCCGCTTTCAGTACATAGGGCGGTTGCGCTTTCCGCAAAAAAGCTTTGCCTCTCTCGAGGTCATTTTTTCCAAAAGTTTGGTATGTTGCGGTGGGAATGCCATGTCGCTGCATAAATTGCTTGGCAAAGTCCTTGCTCCCCTCGAGTTGGGCTCCGGTTTTTCCCGGACCAATTATTTTAAGATTTTCAAATTCAGGCCGGCTTTCAAAAAAATCACGGATACCTTTTACCAGCGGAGCCTCGGGACCGACCAGCAATAACCCGATTTCTTTTTCTTTCACCACAAAGGCAATCGATTCAAAATCTTCCGGATCGAGCACAAGATTTTCAGCAAGCAAACCTGTACCTGCATTTCCCGGCGCGATGTAAAGATTCTCGCAAAGCGGACTCTGTGCGATTTTCCAGGCAAACGCATGCTCCCTTCCACCAGATCCCAAAATCAAAACGTTCATGACCATGCTTATTTCCTGCAAAGAAAGCGATTGAAAAGTAATTCGCAGACAGGAATAGAAAAGCCCCATAAACAAAAAAGGAAGCTCAGCGGCCTCCTTTAAAAACAAGATTTTAGATACTATACCTTTACCCGCTTGATGCTGCAACCCATTTGACGGGTGCTGTTCGGATCTATTTTCGCGCCTTTGACATGGGCGTCAATGGCATTTTTCAAATAAGGTTCTTTCACAGAAGCTTTAGAATCCACGGCATCGTCGATGGCACCGACATAAATAAGATTCATCTCGCCGTCAAACAAATAAACGTGTGGTGTGGTAAGCGCGCCGAAGGCGTCAGCGAGCGCATGTCGCTCATCCAGCAAATAATATCCCTTTAATTTCTGATTCACGTAGCGCTTTTTCATATCAGCCATGCCATCTCCGGCTTCACGTTTTGCTTCATTCGGATTCACCAGCGCCATTCCGATTTGCGCTTTGGCGGCATAATCATAGAGTTCAGCGTATCGTCCTTCCCAGCCTTCCGATTTCGTGCCGTTTCCGATCACAAAGGGACAGGTATTGCAACTAAAAATGACCAGCAAGCCGTTCTTCATCACCACATCTTTCAACGCCAAAGATTTTCCCGATACATCCGTCATTTTCAAATCTGTCTTTGGTGCTTTGGCACCAATGGCAAGTATTTCGCTGATTGAATTTGTCAATCCAAAGGCCAGAAGGCCTGCAGCGACTACGAAGGCACCGATTCCCATTATTAATTTCTTCTTCATATCGTTTTAGTATTTCCTCAAAAATAAGGATTTAGGACACCCGTGTTTTGTTAAATGAAGCTAATTTGCCGCACGCAGATTGTCGTGGCTTTCCAACTTTGATGGGGGGTTAAAAATAAAAAGCAACCCATTCGGGTTGCTTCCTACTTCAGTGAAAATTTTGACTAACAATATTCCTCGTAAGCCATCCGCAGATTTTCTGCGATCATCTCGGCGGGCCGTCCTTCGATGTGGTGACGCTCGATAAAATGAACAAGCTTGCCATCTTTAAAAAGGGCTATGGCCGGTGATGAAGGTGGATAAGGCAAGAAATATTGCCGCGCTCTTTCAGTGGCATCGGTATCAACCCCTGCAAATACAGTGGTGAGATTATTCGGTTTTTTATCGCTTTTCAGCGAAAGCTTGATTCCAGGACGCGCTGCGCCTGCAGCACAGCCGCAAACAGAATTGACCACAACGAGTGTGGTGCCTTCTTTTGCTGCCATTGCCTGATCGACATCAGCAGAGGTATTTAATTCCGTAAACCCAACTTTTGTCAGGTCTTCCTTCATGGGAGCTACTAAATCTGGTGGATACATATATTCTAAATTTTTATCAAAGATACAACGCAATTCATCGGAATCTGATTGCCATTTGCAATAAAGCTTATAAGTATCCTCTATCGGTTTTTTCTTCTCGCTTCAAAAAATCGCTTTAGTAAGGCCGCCGACGTATCACCCAAAACACCCCCCACAAATTTTGTACGTGGATGTAATATGGGATCTGTCAACAGAGTAAATCCCTTTTTTTGGTCGTAAGCCCCAAAAACAATTTTTCCAATTTGCGACCATGCCAATGCGCCTGCGCACATCACACATGGCTCGAGTGTGACGTATAAGATGCACTGCTGCAAATATTTTCCGCCAAGGTAATTGGCCGCCGCCGTAATTACCTGCATCTCAGCGTGCGCAGTGACATCGGTAAGCCTTTCTGTCAGGTTGTGGGCCCGGGCAATTATGCGGTCAGCGCACACGATTACTGCACCCACAGGAACCTCTTCCGCGTCATACGCTATTTGGGCTTCCTGCAAAGCCTGCTTCATGAAATGTTCGTCGCCGAGGGGTTCGATCATAATTGTACGAAGTATGAAGTATCAGGTATTAAGTAGTACTATGTGCATGCCTGAAATACGCTGACCAAAACTTGTTACTTATTGGTCATTGGTTTGCACAGATTACATCTGGATTCTGAGCTTTTGTTTGGCACAAATGGATGGAGTTTAATGCCCCATTCTTTTGATCTTTTGAACTGATAAAGTAACAAAGATCGCATTTATGTCATTTTTACCAATAAAACCGTGTTCTGCTCATTTTTCCACCTCGTATTCAAACTTCATCAATCACGCTAAATGCAAAATTTCACCACTTCGCACTCCTGCACGCTCCGAATTCCCCACTCCGAATTACTTCTCTTCGGTCAGTGAACTCGCTCCGCTCGGTTCACCACTACCCTCCAACCAACAAATTACACCCCCGCATATCGCTGTAATCAAACCTTCCCAAAACCTCTACTTTCCCATCGGGTAAAGCCCGTCCGAGGTCAGAAGTCGCAACGAAACTGCAAGAATGGATATTCGCGAGGTCTATCACGTTGATGCCTCCACTGCGTCCCTCCACCGACGGCGACAAGGGATCGTTTGCGTCGCGAATGAGGAGTTTCATCCAGGGCGGCGTTTCGAAATGTCCGTCTTTTTTGGCGTATGCCTGGGAGAGAAGTTCGGTCATACCGTATTCCGAGTGGATTTCGGTGAGGCCAAGTCCCTCCTGCAAAATCACATGCAACTCGGTACGGGTGAGTTCCCGGCGCCGGCCCTTCATTCCGCCTGTTTCCATCACAGTGGTATTTTTCAGGTTTAGAGGTCCGGCTTCCACCAGGTCGAGCAAGGCATAGCTCACCCCGATCAGCAGGGTTTTGTGGGGGGTGGGGGCGTTCAACACCTCGCGCAGGGCATCCAGATCGTTCAGGAAAAAACCACTCGACGGGTCGCCGCTTTCGCGAATCAGACGCTCAGCCATGTACACCAGCGATGAATCGCCACGCTCGATATAGGAGGGCAGGAGGGCCAGAATGCGATAGTCGGATGGCGGTCCGTAGAACCGGGTAAAACCGGTTAAAAAAGAGGTTTCGTACAGATTCGGATCCATCACGAAGTGTTTGCTCTCATTCGCGCCGGTGGTGCCGCTGCTGCGGAAAGTCAGCGTGGATGAAGTAGGCGGCTGCCCGGTTACGACGGTGTGGGTTTTGAAAATTTCAATGGGCAAAAATGGAATGTCTTCCACGCTTTTCACCACTTGAGGTGTGCGCCTGAGCAAATCACAAAATTTCCGGTAAACCGGATTTCCACTGTACTGATATTGAAATATCTGCAGGCAGCGTTCGTTAAATGCTGAACGACTGTCGATCTCAAAAACGGATTTGTCTATGGGTGGCAACCTCTGCAAGTAGGGACAGTTTGGAATAAATTGTACTTTTACAAAGATAGCAGTCAAAGACGTGCATCCCCATGAAGAAGATATTCTCTCCTGTTTTTTTATTGCTCCCCGCACTGCTTTGGATGGCATGCGAACCCGAGGATTCTTTTCCGCCTGAGCCTGTAATCAATGAGATAAGCCTCGATTTTCCTGAAAAATTACTTGTTGTCAATTTCACGGATGGAGATGGGGATTATGGACTCGAACCGGTGGAGTCTGATTCCATTTTTGAGGATAGCCTCTTTAATGGAGAGCCAAACAGATATATCTACAATATTTGGATAGACTTTTTTAAAAAGATTGAGGGCGAATTTCAATTGATCGAAACACCTTCTCCCTTCGATGGACGACTCCCGAATATCACCCCGCAAGGCCAGAATAAACAACTTCGGGTAAAGGTGACTTACAACCTGAATGGCAATATTGAAGACCTCGTGGAAGTAGGGGATACCATCCGTTTTGATGTGCGCATCGTCGACCGTTCGCTCAATATCAGTCCCATCGCTACAACCAACGAAGTGGCTATCACCAATTAAATTTTTCCCGAAAGGGCTTCTGACACATTGATGATGTGGTCTGCGACTTTCTCGAGCGATGAAAACAAATCGCTGTAAATTGTACCGCTCCGGAGATTGAAATTTCCCGCTTCGATGCGCGAGAGATAATCTTTCCTGAGTTTGTTTCGCATCTTATTGATGGCCTTTTCCGCCTCTTTGGCTCTTTCGAGTTCGACTTCAGCCTTGTCGTTTTTGTCCAGATTGGACATCATAATCTGAAATGCCTTGTCGACCAGATTGAACATCAGGGCGAGGTTTTCGCGCTGGTCCTGGGTAAACCATATTTTGGCCGCTGTCTTGCGCTCGATGGTACTCGACATCTGAAAAAATATGTCGCCTACACGTTCGAGGTCATTGCCGATGCTCAGCATGCTCCGGACTTTTTCCGACGAAACTGCGCTTAGCTCAGTGGTCGAAATACGGCTGCAATACTGTGAGATTTCCATCTCGAGTCGATCAGTGATTTTCTCATATTTCTTGATTTTGTTGTGAATACGCATTTGTTCTCCGCTGTCGGTTTCGGTCAGCAATTTTCGCGTAAGCCCGGACATAGAAAATGCGATTTCACCAAATTTCATAAGCTCTCTTTTCGCCTCCACAATGGACACTTCTGAAATTTGAATTGACGTGTCAATGTATTCCAGCCTAAATGTTTCGTCCCGGTCACCGCGGCTGGGCACGGTGTACGTTGCGAGTTTTACCAGTGATGGCACAAACCAGATCAGGAGCAGCAAGTTGATCACATTAAAAGTAGTGTGAAACGCTGCGAGCACAGTGGTGGCAGCCTGTCTGCTGGCATCGGTTTCTCCATACGGGTCGGCGGGCATAAATCCTGCTAGACCATCGAGCACCAGCGGCATGAAGAATACCATCCAGCATACACCAATCACATTAAAAAGGGTATGAATGCGGGCACTTCGCTTGGCATGCACATTGCCCACCAGGGCAGCGAGTTCGGCGGTTGCGGTGGTGCCGATATTTCCGCCCAAAACCATTGCCGCCGCTACATTGAGAGGAATAACGCCACTCGCACACAAGGCCATGGTAAGGGTAATAGCGGTAGAAGAACTTTGTACAATCGCTGTGACCACCAGGCCCAGCGCTACAAATATCAAAACACCAAGTACCGGAATATTGGAGTATTCGATAAAAAACTGCACAAATGGGGAAGTTTCGGTAAACTCGGGCACCGTATTTTTCAGAAAACCGAGACCCATAAATAGCAGCGCAAAACCAATCAGTGCCGTGCTCCACGCGCGAAATTCTGGTTTTCGGATGAGCAGGAGCGGAATCGCAACCGCAAAGATGATTAGGGAGTAAACGGTAATATCGATCCGGTAGCCGAGATACGATACCAGCCATCCCGTAATGGTGGTACCGATATTTGCGCCCATCGTCAGACCCACCGATTGAACAAGTGTAATAAGACCTGCATTGACGAAACTCACCGTCATCACTGTGGTGGCGCTTGAAGACTGGAGTAGAGCTGTGATCAGAAATCCGGAAAGAACGCCCGTCCATTTATTTTTGGTCATCGGCTGAAGAATCTTTCTGAGGCCCGTTCCTGCAGCAGATTGAATGCCTTCGCTCATGGTTTTCATGCCGTAGATAAAAAGACAGAGCGCCCCAATCATCAACAGGAAGCGCATGATTCCCCAGGAAATTTGGGTGGTAAATCTTTCACGGGGTGTCCAGATATATACTGGAATGTTGCCACCGCTCCGCATTTCATCGGGATATCCCAATTGATATACATACGTGGACGACAAGTTGAGATCGTGGAAAAGAATTGAACCCTCACCGTACGGTATCGGCTTTGAGTATATCCATATTTCGCCTTCATTTGCCAGCACAGCAGCCCTGTTGTAACGCACTACGACGTGTGAAGGTGCTATTTCACTTTCGCAATCCACTTTCCAGGAAATGCGTACAAATTCTTCTGAGACTACAGCTCCGTGCGATACAAGGGCCGATTGTGCTACACCAGCTCCTGCACTGCCAATGAGCAGCAGTACAGTAAAAAATACAAGAAACAGGAGTCTTTGAAACCGCTGGGGCATAGCGCGCAAAACTACTGCTATCAGATGCGTTCGGTTTAATTCCAACGTTAATTTTATGTTAATTCATTTTGGTAAAAATCCACGTTTTTCGACATATGTTTTGGCTATTTTTCATGTGAGGCCATGTCCTTGCTTCTCAAATAAGTGTCGGGTTTGAATTCGTAAATTTAACTTAACCTGCATTTAAACTTGGCTTCACACCCCCGATTTACTTTCGCCGGGTAAGTTCTCAAAATGGAATATAGTTCGACGGTACTGATCTTGGAGGGGAAACATTCGCAGTTTGATGAACTTAGCAAAGTCATAGCCAAAGCCCGCCTTCACGTGCATCGGGTTTCAAAAAGTGACGATGCACTTGCGTATTTGGCCTTGCACAAACCCGAACTTTTTTTTCTGGATTTGACACTAGACAACCGCGATGCCTTTGATTTTCTTACAGAATTGGAATCAAAAGATCTTCGCGGACCCGCAACTATAGTGGTATTCAGTGAACGGAATGAGCACTATGTTGAAATCACCGCGCTCAACAGCGGGGCAGACGATTATATGGTCAAGCCAGTCAACAAACGCGTATTGGCAAGTCGCATCAATGCCTGGATGCGCCGGAAAATATTATCGAGCGGCAATCCCGACATGACCCGTGTCAAAAACGATTTCTCACTTGATCGGGAGCGCTTTGCGCTGATTATTCGTGAGGAAGAAGTAAGTCTTCAGCGCAAAGAATTCGAAATCATCTCTCTGCTTATTTCCCGCCCACGAAAAGTGTTTAGCAGAAATGAAATTCGCGAAAGCGTATGGGGAAGTATCGGAAAAGGGAAACATCGCTCTATCGATGTGCACATCCGCAATCTTCGCAGCAAGATTGGTTCCGATTATATCAAAACTTACAAAGGCGTCGGTTACAGTTTCGACAAATGAAACTCAATCTGCCTCGCTCGAAAAAACCGGAAGACGCATGTGCGTGGTTTCGTAATACTTCGAGTTGCGGTATATAAAGTCAAGTTGCGCGGGACCGTCTTTCGCGAAAGTGGAATCTTCTTTCTTTTTGGCTTCAAATGCTTTTCGCAACACGGAATTTTCCTTCAGCACTTCGATCGCCGTATCTTCGAAAAGGTAGTCTGAAAAATACTCCTTCTGCATGATCACACTGTCGAAATAGTTCCAGTTGAAATAGCTGTCGGGACTCACCGGGTCCAGCACATTGGCCAGGTATCTGTTGCCGGTTTGGTTGGTCCGAATGAGGTAATCTCCGGCATAAAATTGCACATCCTGCGTGCGGCTTCCGGCAGTGGTATTTGAGTGCAGATAATGTCCTTCGTAAGGTTTTGCAACAGTTTCGTAATCCCGGATGTAAGTGCTGCGCACTTTGATGAGGGTGTCAGACTTGAGTCTTTCGATTGCGATGTCATTCTCGCGCAGACGCGATATCACTTCGGTCCAGGCTTGTGGTATGAGGTAGAACGCCGGTAGTATGGTCTTGTATGTGGCCTCGTTGGTGTTGAAATAGGGAATTTTTTCGGTGTAAGGTTTATCACGGTTGTAACGAATGCGCGGCAGACCCGTCACTTCGCTCGTGATGCTGTCGGCGCGGTAGCCCGAAAAAGATATTGAATCAGCCATTTCCGA
>Ga0105044_10005205_pt1 | contig 17921 bp, 13 predicted proteins | sample MAT01_FD_78092 | JGI IMG/M metagenome (GOLD analysis project Ga0105044, IMG submission 78092) | Freshwater microbial communities from Lake Fryxell liftoff mats and glacier meltwater in Antarctica - MAT-01 | ecosystem: Environmental > Aquatic > Freshwater > Ice > Liftoff microbial mat | place...
AGTTCGGAACTGGTGAGGCATCCCGAAGTGCCTATGTATTCGTCTCTAACGGAGCCTTCTCAGGCCAAGTCTGGTAAGCATTGGGGCTAAAAGCCCCTCCCTTTAGGGATGGGGATGCTTACTGTAAAGCATTTTTGCCTCTACCCCATCGCCGCAAACGCAAAAGGACACAAGAATAGTCTCTGTGTCCTGTGCGTGAAGGCGCGTCGCAAGGTCGCCCTCTGTGGTTCAACTCGTATTTTTAGTGTCCGGCCAGCACCGTCACAACATCTTTGGTGCTGCGCTTGCGAATGGCGACCTTGACCTCACCAATCGCTTTTGTGACGCGAATCCCACGCGGGCAGGCCGGGGTGCAGTTGTAGATTGTGCGGCAGCGCCACACGCCGTTCGGCTCCGACAGCTCATCCAGGCGGCTCTCTGTCGATTGATCACGGGTGTCGAAGATGAAGCGGTGCGCCTGCACAATCGCCGCCGGGCCGACATATTTGCCATTGGCCCAGAAGCTGGGACATGATGTTGTGCAGCAGGCACACAGGATGCAGTTGGTCGTCTCGGTGATTTGATCTTTGTCTTCCTGCGATTGCAAACGTTCGCGGCCATCGGTGGGCAGCGGCGTGTCGTTGACGTAGAACGGCATCACTGAGCGATAATGGGCGAAGAACGGCTCCATATCGACAACCAGGTCTTTCAGCACAGGCAGGCCCAGAATCGGCTCAATCGTGACCTTTGTCCCCACATCGCGGATGAGCAACTTGCACGCCAGCGCATTGATGCCGTTGATCCGCATGGCATCGCTGCCACAAATGCCGTGTGAGCACGAGCGCCGCATGGTCAGCGTGCCATCCTGCTCCCACTTGATACGGTGCAAAAGCTCTAGCACGCGATCTTTTTCCGCCACGTTCGTGAGCGTGAATTCCTGCCAGTAGGGTTTCTCCTGTCCTGGCAGTTCCGGGTTATAACGTTTAATGCGAAATGTGACATCCATCAAATTCACCTGCTGACTCTACGACTGTTAAAAGCAAATGATGAACCGCAAAGACACGAAGGACACGAAAAATATTTTCTTCGCTTTTCTTAGCTTCGCTGACTTCGTTCGTGTCTTTGCGGTTAAAAGTCCTAGTACACGCGCTCTTTGGGCAGGAAGCGCGGATCGAGATCGGCCAGCGATGTATCGACCTTCTTGGCATGATTCAATGTCAGGCGCAGCGCATCCTGCGAATACAGGCTGCCGCCCTGACGAGTCGCCAGCGTATGCACCATCCATTTGTCGTCATTGCGATCCGGGAAGTCTTCACGGCTGTGACCACCGCGACTCTCATCACGCGCTAAAGCACTCTCAGCGGTGGCGTAGGCGAGTTCGAGCAGGTTGCCGAGTTCCCAGGCTTCGAGGATTTCAGTGTTGAACTGATAGCCGCGATCATCGACAAGCAAATCCGTCGCATAGACGTTGTACATCTCTTGCAAATCGTTCACGGCGGTCTGAATGGCCGTGCCGTTACGGAACACGCCGACGTTATCCATCATGCTCACCTGCATCCGCTGACGCAGATTGGCGACGCGCTGCTTGCCTTTTGATGCCCGCAGCCGTTTGAACTCCGCTTCGATCTCAGCGGTTGGGTTGGCAGGCAGCGGTGTCCAGTCCATGTTTTTGACATCACGCGCCATGACCATGCCGCCACGCCGACCAAACACCACCAGATCGACCAGCGAGTTTGTGCCGAGACGATTGGCCCCGTGACAGCTCACGCAGGCCACTTCGCCCGCCGCATACATGCCGGGGAGCACTGTCCAGTTTTCATCAATCACGACCTGCGTATCGATGTTGGTCGGGATGCCGCCCATCGCATAATGGGCTGTCGGCTGAATCGGCATGGCTTCAGTGAGCGGGTCAACGCCTGCATACGTGCGGCACAGATCGAGCGTCTCGGCCAGCGCCTTGATCACATAGGCATTGTCAACGCGCCGTGTTTCGCCGGCTTCGGCCAGATAGCGGTTGACGGTCTCAGGACGAATATCCAGATGCACATAATCCTTGCCGCCGATACCATTTCCGGCCCGCAGTTCCAGGTAAATCGAGCGGCTGACAACATCGCGGCTGGCGAGGTCTTTAATCTTGGGCGCGTAACGCTCCATGAAGCGCTCACCCTTGCCATTGATCAGAATGCCGCCCTCGCCGCGAATGCCCTCTGTCAGCAGCACGCCGAGGCCGTACAGCCCGGTGGGATGGAATTGATAGAACTCCATATCCTGCATCGGGATGCCGCGACGATACACCGCCGCCGCGCCATCACCCGTCAGGCTGTGGGCGTTGCTGGTGATCTTCCAGACGCGGCCCCATCCGCCTGTAGCGAACATGGTGGCCTTGCCGTGAAAGACGTGAAATTCGCCCGTCGCAAGGCAGATCGCCACGACGCCAACGCACACGCCCTGATTCATCACCACATCGACGACATGGAATTCATCGAAGAAGCGCACTTCGTTCTTGATGCACTGCTGATACAGCGTCTGCAAAATCATGTGGCCCGTGCGATCCGCCGAATGGCACGCACGGCGCACTGCTTTTTCACCGAAGTTGCTGGTGTGACCTCCGAAGCGGCGCTGACTGATGCGGCCCTCCGGTGTGCGGTCAAACGGCAGTCCCATGTGTTCCAATTCGACAACGGCGGCAATGGCTTCTTCGGCCAGGACTTTCGCGGCGTTCTGGTCGGCCAGATAATCGCCACCCTTGACGGTATCGTAGGCGTGCCACAGGGGATTGTCTTCTTCAAGATTGCCCAATGCCGCGCCGATCCCGCCCAATGCGGCCCCGGTGTGGCTGCGGGTGGGATACAGCTTGCTCACGACAGCGACATCTGCGCCGCCTTTGCTGGCGTAGAGGGCGGCCATCAGGCCCGCGCCGCCCGCGCCTACGATAATGACATCATGCTTATGAACCTGCATTGTATTTCACTCCCTTATTCCGCCCAACTCAATTCATTATTTCGTCTGCGCCACAGCCCGTAACGCATGTTCAGCCTGCTTGATCGTTTCTGGCCCAATCGTGGTAAAGAGCGCCGCACCGCCCACCATGAGCAAAATCACCGCGCCCAACGTGCAGAGGAACAGCATCGCACGGCGCACAACCGGCCATTCACTCGTGTAATCGGTCAGCACATAGCGCAGACCGTTGAAGCCGTGCAGCGTCACGAGACCGAGCAGGAAGAGATCATACACACGCCAGATGGCAATAGGGCCAACCAGATAATTCCAGCGAGCCGCCACAAACTGAACAGCAGCAAGATCGCCACCCGGATTAATGGCGTTTGTGCCAACAATCGTACTACCCGCTGCGGTAATATCAAACACGCCCTGAATGATATGCATCATCGCCAAATGGCCGAAGACCAGGATGAGAATCAGCACGCCGCTGATCCGCATGAACGACCACCAGAAGCGCTCGGCAGTCCGCACCATATCGCCGCCTTGACGTTTTACGCCGCGTTCGGGCGTATCATTGCCCGTGATCAGGCCATAAATCCACGACAGCACCAGGGCAAAGATCAGCGCCGCCCCCATGCCGACGAAGAAGGGCAGTTGACCCGCGATCACATCGGCCAGCGGCAGAATATAGACGCCCGGCGTGGAGTAGTGAGCAATCACATCGCTGCCCATGATCAGGAACACCGGGATCAGCAGCAGCCCCGCCCCGCCCAACACTGCATAGGCAGCTTTTTCCTGATGCACCCACAGCTCCGGCTTGGCATCGAAGATGCTGATCCGCAGACCGTTGAGGGCGTGATACACAATCGCGGCAATGAGGCCAAACTCGCCCAGGGTAAACAGCGGGCTTTGGTAGGTCGCAATGGCATGTGCATACTGCGCGGGAAAGAAGGCCGCCCACGAGGTATCAATCACATGCAGGACAAGAAAGAAGACAACCGCCAGGCCCGTAGTACGATGCAGCACCCAGCTCCACTGTCCGATTGAGCCGCGATACCGCAGCGTCTCGCGGACTGTTAACACTAAAGAGGCCATAAAGGACCTTTCTCAGATCGAGAGAAGTTGTGATTTGATGGGTAAAACATTGTGCCAATTGCCACAAATTATAACACGCCCGTATCCCTCACCACCATAACCATCACATGCCTTGTCTCATGATCTTTGACATGTTTTCCACATGAAAATGCCATTCAGCACTTATAAAGGTTCTGTATCATTCGTGAGACTTTCCAAACTCTTATATATCTGACACGAAAAAGTCGTGATACACTCAAAACGTGACGTTTCGGATTAAGCTCCCCTGGAGGGCCAGATGACCGAGGATTTACAACCACCTGATAAGGGGGTTGTCCTTTACCAGAATACCAACTCTCGTCCGACAGTTCTCATTGACCCTCATAATTTTCCCGCCCCCCTGCCCGCATCCGACTCGCCTCATGAGGCCACACGCCGCCTTGAGCCGATCAACTTCGATAAAAAGGGGCTGCCCAACCGTATCCAGTTCCTGGTGCGTGAGTCGGGCTCGATTCTGGAGAAAGCGGCGCGTGCGCCACTGGTCGTGGGGCGTCATAATTCCAGCCTACCCGTCGATATTGATCTGGGCGAATTCAATGCTCATGAGATGGGCATCTCGCGCAATCACTTTCGCATTGAGCCTGCACCCAATGGCAAACTGCTCGTGATTGATCTCAAAACGGTGAATGGCACATCGCTCAATGGCGAGAGGCTTGCGCCGCTGCGTCCGTATGAGCTGCGGCATGGTGATGAGATTAAAGCCGGGCGACTGCATCTCAAGGTCTATTTCATCTATTGATCTTGACCTTGATCTGCGAGGAAATAACCCAGGCATGATATATTCTTAAGGGCGCGGCAGAGTCTGCGCCCTTATCGATTCATACTGACCTTTCATGTGCCATAACCAGGGGAGCGCTGTTTGATGTCCTATAAAGTCTTTTTGAGTGCCAATGATGACCCCGTGAGTCAGCAGTACATCGATATTATGAAGGCGGCGCTCTTTCGCATGAGTGAGTTTCCTATCGTCCCACTTGTAATCAGCGATACGAATAGTCCATCTCAGGATCGCTGGGAGGTGGCCCGCCGCCTGCTGCAAGAGGCGCAAATCTTTATCGGCGTGTATACAGGCGCAATTGGCGCTGTGCCTGTCGGCCACACCGAATCCTATCTTGAGTTGGAATATCGCCTCGCGCAGGAATTGGGCGTGCCGTGTTTCTTCTTCTTGCCGCAGCCGCTGCCACAGCAGGATGATCGCTTTACCCCCTTCAAAGCGGCGCTGGAACGTCAACATATCATCAGCTATTTCCGTGATGATGCTGATCTTGCGGCCAAGATCGTGCTGGCGCTCGGCAATTTTCGCCAGGTGCAGGGCCAGCGGCAAACCGTCCTGCGTCCGCCCTCACAGGATTTTCAGCCTGATTCACCCTCGGTGACGAGTGCCGCGCCTGCACCCGTCGATTCGATTGGAGCCGCCGCCACCCGTGAACTGCCCAACATGCTGCCCACGTCGTCCCCAATCCCGCTGCCAGCCCTCGTCGATCAGGTGTTGGCGCTGGCGACAGATGATCTTGAGCAAATCGTGCGCCGCGCCCTGGAACTGCATGACGCACAGAAGACGGTTCAGGATCAGACCGTTGCGGATGGCTGGATGCACCTCAATCCGATCTTTGGCAAACCGATGATCGAGAGCCAGTTTAAGTCGGATATTTTCATGATTATGCCGTTTCGTCCTCAGTACGACAGCATCTATCAGGATGTAATTCGCCCGATCTGCGCCAATCTTAATCTCACGCTCAAGCGCGGCGATGATTTTGCCAGCATCAGCGGATCGATCATCAATGAAATCTGGGCAGCGCTCAATGCCTGCCGCCTCGTCATCGTGGAGACGAGTGAGGTCAATGCCAACGTTTACTATGAGTTGGGCATTGCGCACACACTGGGCAAGCCCGCCATCCTGCTCACGCAGGAGAAAGAGCCGCAGAAGCTGCCGTTTGATATTCGGCATATGCGCTTCATTGTCTATGACAATACGATTGCAGGCGGCGAACAGCTTGAGAAAGACCTGCACAAAGCGATTGTGTGGCTGCTGAATGATCTCAATGAGCAGGACGCAGACAACACGCCTGCGGGTAATGGCAAGCAGCCCGCTTCATAACCCTCACTCCAACCCCTCTCCCACTGCGTGAGTGAGGGGCTTTTCATGCTTTGGCCTTCATGTTGCATTTGGGGGAGGAGGATTGAAAAACAAGGCCGCCCAAAATTCAGTGGACGTAAGAAATGGGTGGCAGATCGTTCCTGATAGAGAGCGATCAACTGACTTAATCATCATCTCTCATTAAAGGATGTTCTGATGCAGCTTGAACCCAGTTATTTAATGCCGCGTGCTGTGGCACTGATTCGCAATACCACCAAGACCATCGGGCATATTTTGCAAGGGGTGTCGCGGGCAGATGCCACCACCTATCGGGATGGGACGGAGGGCTGGACGGTGACGGAGATTGTGTGTCATCTGCGTGATTTTGGCACGATCTTTCATGACCGCGCCAAACGCATCCTGAGCGAAGACACGCCCGTGTTAGCGCCCTATGACCATGAGCAAATGGTGATTGATGGACGCTGCAATGAGCAGGATGTCGAGGTGGTGTATGCCGATCTCGTCCGCATTTATGACGATCTGGCTGGATTCTATGAATCCATCGCCGATGATCAGTGGGATCGGGCGGGCATCCATCCTGATGCCGGGCATTTCCCGCTGACAAAATCGATGCTGCAAGTGGGCACGCACAACGCTCTGCATATCGAGCAGATGACTCGCGTGCTGCGGCAGAAGTACAGCAAATAACGATATCACCCCACCCCACTGCGTTAGGGACAACAAACCCCTCCTTGCGGAGTGGGGAGGGGTTGGGGTGGGGTTTTACTGCGACACGCCAAAATAGGACAGCGTGCCATCATCGCTGGCAGTGGCGATCAGGCCCCCAAGCGGACTGAACCCCACATCCTGCACGCCTGTTTTGCTCACCTCAACCACCGTAATCTGATTGTCGGTCTGGGTGCTCCAGAGACGCAGCGTGCCATCATCGCTGACGCTGGCAAGCATGGTGCTGTCGGGACTAAACGATACCGCATTCACGCGGCCCAGATGTCCGGTGTAGGTGGCAATCACGCTGCCTTTCGTTGTATCGATCAGATCAATCGCGCCGTTGACACGCGCCGCCGCCACAAATTGGGCATTGGAGCTGTAGGCCATCGCTGTGTAATTCACCTGATTGAAGATGCGCGGTGTATCGGGCGTGGCGAGCGTCGTCAGCAGCAGCACGCCGTTGGCATCGAGTGAGGCCAGCTTCGTCCCATCCGGGCTGAATTGGAGATCAATCGCCGGGGCGGTATGGCCGACGATGACCGCTGCTTGTGCTACAGTCGCCAGATCCCAGTAGAGCAGGGCAAAGCGCTTGTCCACATTCACATTGGTCGCAGCATTCTCGCCGCCCGCCGCAAAATGTGTTCCATCGGGCTGAATCGCCGTGACGACATTCTTTTCATGCGTATGCAGGACGAGCGTCTCACGCACGCGGGCGTCCACGCTCAGACTCACGAGATGCACGTCGCCCGTCGTGGTGGCAAACATGATTTGCGGCGTGGTCGGCATAAAATCGACATCGGTCAGGCGACCATCCTGGATGAAAAAGTTGGGCGGCTGCTGCGAGAGTTCAGGCGCAAACAACCAAATGCTGTCCGAGCCGGGCGCACCGAGAACAGCCAGCGTCTGTCCATTGGTGGCCCAGGCCAGATCGCCCATAAAATTGCCCTGTGTCGAGGTGAGCATCCGCAGCAGCGCGGCATTTTGCGCCGTAATCGGCTGACGTGCGGGCAGTGCGAGGGTTGGCATCGGCTCCAGATAATACGCGCCATCCTTGCCTTCGGCTGTCCAGCCGATCTTGCCATCATAATTGACCTGCCACCACAGGATGTTATCGACACACTGCGGGCCAGCCTGCACCATGAAGGCCGCGCCGCCGGGAATCTCACCGACCTGATTGGCGGTGATGCCCGCATTGTCACGCAGCCGATTGGCCGCCCCTAGCGTGGCCCGCGCCGTGATGCCCGTCCGCAAGCGAGTCCGCATATACGGCACTTCGCCCGGCTTGGGCAGAGGACACAGCGGATTGTTGTACTGCTGTTCAATTGTGGGTGTGGCGCTGGGCAAGGGCGTCACATTGGCAGGGGCAGGCGTAGCATTGGCGGGGACGGCTACATTGCTCTGGCACAGGACGACAATTTTTTGATCTGCCGACACATGGTATTCGTAGGGCGTGCCTTTGTAGACCATTGCAAAGACATACCCCGCCGTTTGCACCTGGGCATAGGCTTGATCGGGCGCGGGGCAGCCCAGGCTTGTATCGCCAAACATCCGCTGCTCCCAATTCCACTGATCAAGATTATTGAGCGTGACTGCACGACCTACGCGAGTGCTAAGATCGGTGATGGCGGCGTTGATCTGCTCCGGTGCGCCCTGCGCGGCCAGACTGCTCACTGTGAGACACAGAATGACAAGGGCTATGATGCGTTTCCACATATACGTTTCTTTCTCTAATGTAAATCTACTGCTGAGTATATCTAATTGGCTTAAAGACGAGAGAAAATTTGTATAAAGACTCGGATTTGAATCCCTCGCACACTGCATCCAAAACGATGATCTCGATCAAGGGCGCAGTGTGCCACGCCCCTACGAATATCTACGGCTGACCAATCGGCGCAACACTCGGCTGCGTTGGGGCAGGCGGCTGATTGGGGTCTGTTGTCGGCGCACCGAGCTGACTGGGATCAGGGGTGGCAGTCGCGCCTGTGCTGCACGCTAATGCGGCATTGTCGCGTTTGACCCGCACGTCATCGCCTGCGTTTTGCGTCACTGCCGCATCATACTGCGGCACAGCATCACAGGGCTTGCCCGTTTGCACCAGGAAATCGCCATAGGCTTTGTATTGGCCGATCAACTGAGCGCGAGCATCCTTATAGTTCGGCGAAAGATTCACCACGTCGTTGAACAACTGAATCGCCAGCGGGTAATTCATGCCCTTTGCGGCCTGTGCATTGAGGTACGATTGCGCGACAGCCCGCTCAAAATTCAGCGGATTGTTGCTCACATCGCCATACTGCTCGGCGCGGTTGGTGAGCAAAATCGCCTGCGCCAGATTTCCCTCCGTGCTGGCATAGATCGCCCGCGCCTGCTCCGTGAGCGACTGGAACATCAACTGCTTGACCGTGACCGCCTCATAAGTGGCAGAAATCGCCATGACCGCATCGAGCGTATCAACAGCATCGGCCCACTGTGCCGATGCGATCTGGGTGCGGGCTTCGGCCAGCAAGGGAGCCGGATCGAACTGCGTGCCGCCCGTTGTGGCGGTGACTGCCAGCGGAGCACCGGAAGTTGTGGCAACCGCCGTGACATCAAGCGTTGCGGTAATGGTCGGCGTGATGGTGGCTGTGGGGGTGCTGGTGGGGAGTGATGTGAGATAGAGGGCGGTTGCACTGGGGATGGCATTGGCGAGACAGTCGGGCATCGGCGTCACCGCCTGCAAATTGGCGATTCGCACATTAAGAAACGCCAGGGTCTTGGCCGCTAATTCTTGCTGAATCAAGCCGCACTGAGTTTGGATATCCTGGCTGCGTGTGGCGGTGGCATTGGCTTGTCCCACCTTCTGGCCCTCTGACCAGCCCGCAAAGCCCGCCAGCAGCACCACCGCCAGCGCCAGCAGCAGCGAGAAGAGGCCCACAATGCCCCACAGCCAGCAGCCCGGCCCTTCGGCCTCGGTGCTCGTCCACTGCGGCGTCTTCTCGTAGGAAGGCACAGGCGAGGGGACAAGGGCTGGCGGACGCTTGGGCTGTGTATCGTCGTTTATCACCATGAAGAGAAACCTATCTGTTTGCCGAATGAATGCGCGGCTTATTATAGGAGAGGATATGCCAGATAAAAACCCACGCTCACCCACCGCTTTCAACGCAAAAAGGCGCTCCTGAGAGCGCCTTTCTGGTCAAACGATCACGCTGCTGCGATGAAATTAGTTCGCAGCGGCGGGCATTTCCTGGATTTCCGCATCGGCCGGAGCTTCAACGGTGAAGCTGCCATTCATGTCGCTCAGCTTGACGTTGAATGACACGGAGAGCACAATCGGCTTGGCTGCGCTGTCGCCGCTCATCATGCCGGCGTTGACTTCGCCATCGACCATAATCGACAGTTCGGTCACGGCATTGACAGCGGGATCAACGACCTGAACAAGCTTGACAGTGCCTTTGCTCAGGAGCATGGGGAGAACGCCCAAGAGCATGGAGAACTGGGCTGTATCCGGGTTATTCTGGAGCTTGGGTGCAAGCTGGGTCGCAAGTTTGGTCCACTCGCCGCTCTTGAGCAGAGCGCCAATATCCGCCGTGAAGGTGAAGGTTTCACCCGAACGGGAATGGTCAAGGAAGCCCTGCGCTTTGGGCAGTTCCATCAGGGCGGTCATATCTTTTTCGTCGAGGCCCAGGCTGGAGAGGTCGAGGCTGGAGGCGCTCGGCATCATCGGGTTGCTGGCGGCGGCGGCTGTCAGATCCGTGACCTTGACGCCCTTCCACTTCATATCCGGGGTTGTGGGGTCCTGGAAGTAGAAGACACCATCGACCAGACGCACTTCAAACGAGCCTTTGCCCGACTGACCGACGCCATTGAAATCGACATTCATGGTGGAGCTGAAGTTCAGGGGCACATCAGTGGAGGCCATGTTCTGGATAATCGGGCCAGTGCCATCGACATGAAATTTCGCATCTTCGCTGTCAGGAATGCCCGACACCGTTACATCGATGGTGAATGTCTGTGTGAATGCTGAACCCAGGGCCGTCGCGGTGTTGGCGTCAGCGGCGTTGATATAGGCACAGTCATCAGCGGAAAGATTGAGGCAGGTGCTCATCGCGTCTTGGGCTGAAACCGCGCCGACTGTCGCAATCAACAGCGCCAGCAGGGAGGTCTTCAAAAAGGTGCGTACCATTGATATTCTCCATAGTGTTGTAGATTTTGGTCTGAATCCAGAGCGATGCCCTAAACCCAAGTGGCATTATAGGCAGATTCAATTTAGAGGGTCAAGCATAAAGATTAAAGATTTTGTTAAAATTCGTGTTCTTCTGCCACAATTCTCACCTCGCTCTCATGTTGGTTCAGCACTCTTCTAAGCAGGATGGGGTTTTATTCAGGAGAATTTCATGGGTCGCCGTTTTATTGGCTTGCTTCTTTTACTGGGATTGATGGCTGCACCCGCCGCAGCACAGGAGACCACACCTCCTGCACCGGATATCACTGCACAATTTAAGCAGTTGGAAGATATCACACAAAGCATTCGCGGCCTTGAAACATTAAAACCAGTTGAGAAGGCCTTTCCCACGCGGGCCGATATCCAGGCGTACATCAAACATTCGCTTGACAAAGCACTCACGACACAAATCATGACTGAAGCCGAAGCATTCTACTGGGCTTTTGATCTGCTCGATCCAAAGAAGACCCCGCTGCGCGAAGCGTATGAGAAGCTTCTGGGTCAGCAGGTCGCGGGCTACTACGACACGGACACTAAGAGCATGAACGTTGTCGAGACTGGCCCTGCCGACACCGCCGCCAAACTGGGCCTGCTGGAGCGCATCATCTATGTGCATGAGTTCACCCATGCCCTGCAAGACCAGTATTTTGATCTTGACGCCTATATGCAGGTCGCCCAGGACGCCAAAAACAATGATATGGCCCTGGCCCGCGCCGCCCTCGTCGAAGGCGATGCGACCTACGTCATGAACGAATATGCCATCCAGGAATCACAAAAAAATCCACTGGGCGCTCTCCTGGAGCTGGCAACCAGCAGCGCCCAGGCGGGCGGTCTGGCGCTGCCCCCGGATACACCGTCTATTCTGGCCGCTGAACTGCTGTTTCCCTATCTCGCTGGCGAAATTTTTGTGCGGGCCGTGCGCGAGAACGGTGGACAGGAGGCGTTGGATCGCGCTTTTATCAATCCGCCGCAGTCCACCGAGCAGATCATGCACCCTGAGCTGTATCTCACGGGCGATAATCCCGATCTGGTGACGCTGCCTGTCACCCCGCCCGATGAGACGTGGACACCGATCACCAGCGGCGTATTGGGCGAGTTTTATCTGGAGCAAATGCTGCTTGAACAGCTTTCACCCGACGATGCCGCCACAGCCGCCGCCGGATGGGGTGGGGATGCCTATCAGATCTATCAACAGGATGATGGGACGCAGGCATGGGCGCTGACGCTGGTGTGGGATACACCCGCCGATAAAACAGAATTCGAGACCATCTTCGATAACTTTGTGCAAGCGCAATTCGGCGTCACGGCGAAAGACGGCTGCTACATCGGCACAGAAGGCTACAAAGGCGCAAAGCCCACCGCCTGCGTTGTATGGAATGACAGCGGCAGCCACATCGCCTACGGCCCCACGCCCGCCATTGTCCGTCAACTGCTCCAGGCGGAGGCGGTGCGGTAACAGCGTAGGAAAAATATTCATCGGGAATAAAGGGTTGTTGTTGTAGGGACACGGCCTGCCGTATCCGAAGATGTTGACAAGGAGGGCTGTGTGACAAAGCCTCACGTAGGGAATTTGGCGTGGGCAGGATGCATCCTGCCCACGCCAAATCCACGATTCTCGCGGATGGGTGATTCGATACAGCGGACGAGGCGGGCCTCGTCCCTACGAAAGATTTTCTCCTGCGGCGAAAATCTCTATCACGTCATGCTCAGGCAGACGGGGGTGTCTCTGCTGCTATAATTAACCCATGCAACACAGCCGCCTCTCTCAGCGTAAGGAGGCTGGAACACTCACTTATACCGACGGGTAATCTGTAATGGCTCAAAATGTTCTGACATCGCCTGCGCCTGCTGCTGCCCCTGCCTCCGGCCTCAATGCTGGTGAGGTGCAGGAGCGCATCCGACGCGGGGCAACCAACAACTATCAAGCGCGGGTCAATCGCTCCTACCGCCAGATCATCATGGAGAATGTCTTCAATCTCTTCAACATCATTCTCTTTTCGATGCTGGTGATTGTGATTTACTTCCAGGATTATACGACAGCGGTCTTTGCAGGTTTCAGCGTCGTCACCAACAGCTTGCTCGGTACGCTCCAGGAGATGAGCGCCAAGCGCAAGCTGGATCGGTTGGCTACGCTGTCCGAACAAAAGGTACAGGTGCGGCGTGATAGAAAAATTCAGGATATCGCCATGCGCGAGGTCGTCGCGGATGATCTGCTGCTGATCGAACCCGGCATCAAGATCGTCGTCGATGGCGTCGTCATCCAGAGCGATGCGATGGAGATGGACGAATCGCTTCTCACGGGCGAGAGCGATGCGGTCTTCAAACAGACAGGCGATGAGGTCTTCTCCGGCTCGTTCTGCATTGCGGGCGCAGGGACGATGCGGGCCACTCGCGTCGGCAAAGACAGCAATATCAATAAGCTGTCAGATATTGCCCGCGCCTACAAAAACATTCGCACCCCCACTCAGACGCGCATCGATATCACGGTTGAGGTGACGGTGCTGCTGATGTTCGTGTTCATCCCGGCGCTGTTCATCACGGCCTACCTGACCAACGTCGGGATGCTGGACGCCTTCCGCAATGCGGTGGTGTTTATGACAAGCCTCGTGCCGCAGGGGTTGGTGTTGGTGGCGATCCTGTCACTGACGATTGGCGCGATCAAAATCAGCCGCCAACAGACGCTCATCCAGAAGGTCAACGCCGTCGAATCACTCGCCAACTGCACCGTGCTGTGCTTCGACAAAACGGGGACACTGACGAAAAATCAACTCAATGTGACCGATGTTATCCCTGCTGAGGGGATCGATAAAACAACCCTCCAGAATGATCTGGCGCTTTACGTCAACTCTCTGGCAAATCTCAATCGCACAGCGGGCGCGGTGAAAGAATTCGTTGAGGCGCAGAAAGCCCAGCCCTCGCAAGGCCAGAAGGTCAAAGAAATCGGCTTCACATCGGGTCGCAAATGGGGCGCATTGATGCTGCAAGATCGCACCCTCATCATGGGCGCTCCCGAACGCATCCTGACCCCGCCCAGAAACGAATTGGATCAGGAGTCACTGTCGGTACAAGCCTCCATACTCGCGCAGCAGGGCTTGCGCGTGCTGGCCTTCGCCCAGATGCAGGGCGAACCGTCCGGCAATGAGGTGACGACGCAGGCCACGCCCCTCGGCATCCTCATCCTCAGCGACAGTGTGCGCGATGATATTGGCGAGACGTTGAAAGCCCTTTACGCGGAAAATCTCAAGCTCAAAGTCATCTCCGGCGACAGCCTGGATACGGTGCAGGCCATCGCCAAACAAGCGGGCATGGAGGCGGGCAAGGCGTTCGCAGGCACAGACCTTGAGAAGATGAGCGACGCGGAACTTGAGATTGCGGTGAGTGAGGGCAATGTGTTCGCCCGCATCGAGCCGGAGACCAAGCGCCGCCTCGTGAAGGCACTGCAAAATCAGCATGAGTATGTGGCGATGGTCGGGGATGGCGTCAATGATGTGCCTGCGCTCAAACAGGCCAATCTCGCCATTGTGATGAATGATGGCACGCAGATCAGCAAAGATGTGGCCGATATTGTGCTGCTCAACAATGCCATGTCCACGCTGCCGCTGGCCTTCCGCGAGGGCAAAGAGATCACGCAGACGATTTATGCCACGATGAAGATGTTCCTGGTCAAGAATTTCTACACGGTGATTCTGTTTGTGGTGGCGCTGTTCATGGCAATGCCTTTCCCGATGACGCCCTCACAGATCAGTTGGGCGACGTTTGGCGCGGTGAATATCCCGGCGACCTTTGTCGCGTTTGGCTGGCTGCGTCCGGCCAAGATGACTCGTTTCCGCCGCGATGTGATGGATTATATCTTCACGGTGGGATTCATCGGCGCGGTGCTGCTGATCCTGCTGTATACCATCGTGTATTTTGGCACGAACATGAACATCGTTCTGACGCGCAGTGTCCTCACGGTGTTTCTGACGCTCTTGAGTGCCTATATGGTGTGTACGATTCAGGGCGTGGATTTCTATGAGCCGCGCAGCTTTATCACCCATTGGCGCACCGTTGCGCTGATGCTGCTGATGACCGTCCTGACGATCCTGTCGCTGTATATCGCGCCTGGCGTGTTTGAGTATGTCCATACACCGATTACCGAATACTGGTGGATTTATGCGCTACTGATCGCGCTGACGGGCCTTGCGATGATCCTGATGGCACACGGCATGAAATATCGCTATGTCATGACGCGCTTCTGGGAGCTGTTCCGCCCGGATGAGCGCTAAATCAGAGAGACGAGAGCATTCTAAGGCGATCAATCGTAGGGAATGGTTTGGGGGCGTGCTTGTGTGTACGCCCCCTCCCTCAGTTTTCAGCATCTCCCTGTATCTCCAAATGTCCTTATTTCTTCTCTGTTTCTAGCCCCAACACCGCCAATACCCCCGACCCGCTGAAACGATCACACATCCGCGCCATGACCTCCGGCGTGTACGGCATATCGTTTTGAATCCACCACATCATGACGCCAATCTCAATGCCCGCCAGAATTGCCGCCAGCAGCGGTAGCGGCATGGTTGGCTCATGGCCGGGCGGCAGACAGCGCTGCAACGTGCTCTCCATCGCCTGGGTCAGATACTGCTGTACGCGCACCAGGAATTTCATGCTGCCATTTTCGCTCATCATGATGCGATAAAACTGGGCATACTGCGCGACATGCTCAAAATCATCTATGCTGCTGTAGGGCTGTCCATTTTGAAGGTTCTGAATCGTGGGCGGATTCTCCAACCATCTCGTAAAGAGGTCTTCGTACATATCGGCCATGCTGCTGAAGAGCAGATCATCAATGTCTTTATAGTGCAGATAAAATGTCGTGCGGGCGATGTTGGCGCGATCCGTCACATCCTGCACCGTGATATTGTGATAACCCTTGTCGGCAATGAGGGCGAGCAGGGCATCGCGCAGCAGTTGGCGCGTGCGCTGGATGCGGCGATCTGGCTTGCGGGTGGATTCGACCATAAACGACACCTGTTCACTAAACGACAGCCTGAGTAAGTTCGTGATTGACCTGAAATCTATTCTGTTTATACTGAATATTATACGACACAGTGTTCAGTAAACAATAACCTGTACAGCAAACGAGGACACAGCCATGACCGAACTTCGCCTTCCTCCGGGGCCGCCGCCCGTCAAAAATGCCCTTCAAGGCCTGATTCTGGCCTACAATGTCGTTCGCCTGGGGCCTCTCAATCTTCTCAACAATATGATGCGCGGCTACGGCGATATCGCGGCCTTCAATATGCTGGGCGTGCAGAATATCTGGAGCATCAATGCCGAATTTGTTGGCGAAGTCGCGGTTAAGCAGGCGGCCAATTTCCGCAAAGACAACGATTATACGGATCGCAAAAAGGGATTGGCCCGCTTCCTGGGTGAGGGCCTGCTGACGAGCAACGGTGATTTCTGGAAGCGCCAGCGCAAACTCGTTGCACCGTCGCTGCACGCCAAACGCATCGAAGCCTACGCGCAAACGATGGTCGGTTACACGCAGCAGCAGATCACACCCTGGCGCGATGGACAGCATCTTGATATCAGCCTTGAGATGAGCGCACTGACCATGCGAATCGTCGCCAAGAGCCTGTTCAATGCCGATGTCGATCACGTTATCGAGATGGTGCATCGTTCGATGTCGGCGATTCAGGCGTCGGCCATCAGCGGGCAAACTTCGCCTCTGCCAAGTTGGATTCCCACGCCGACGGAACTGCGGGCGCGGCGTGCGATCAAAGACCTCAACGAATTCGTCTATCAGACGATCACTGAGTGGCATAAGACAAAAGAGGACAAAGGCGATTTACTCTCGATGCTGCTGCTGGCGGAGGACGACGAGGGCAAGCCCATGAGCGATGAGCAGGCGCGGGACGAAGTTCTCACGCTGTTCCTGGCGGGCCATGAGACGACGGCCAACACGCTCAATTGGACGTGGACGCTGCTGGCGCAAAATCCCGACAAACAGGCTAAACTCCACGCCGAACTCGACAGCGTGCTGCAAGGGCGTGCGCCGACGCTGGCTGATCTGCGGCAACTGCCGTATACCGAAATGGTCATCAAGGAATCGATGCGGCTGTATCCGCCTGCGTGGTCATTCAGCCGCGAAGCCATCAATGCGACACAGGTGGCGGGCTATGACATTCCAGCGGCGGCGGTGTGCTCGATCTTCACGTATGGGCTGCATCACAACCCCAAGTATTGGGGCGCTGATGTCGAGGACTTCCGCCCGGAGCGCTTTTCAGCGGAGAATGAAGACAAGATCATCAAATATGCGTATTTGCCATTTGGGGCCGGGCCGCGTGTGTGCATCGGCAACAGCTTTGCCATGATGGAAGCACAGCTTTTGCTGGCGACCATCGCGCAGACATGGCAGCCGCGTCTGGCTGCGGGCCAAACGGTGGCGATGCTGCCGCTCATCACGCTCAATCCCAAAGGCGGCCTGCCGATGACGCTGCAAAAACGCCATGCGGTGTATGCGCCTGCTGAGCATGAGATGGACGCTGTAGAAGCCTGATGTCGGGGCGCGATATATCGCGCCCACGATACGAATTTGAATTTGAGGGCGCGATACATCGCGCCCCAACAAAAACCGTCGGGACAACGCCTGCCAGAGGACATGGTGTGCCATGTCCCTACCCCATATGCCATAGTAGGGACACGGCACGCCGTGTCCTCCCGGTGGATATGCAACATTGTGGATATATCATGCCGAGCCGAGGACATGGCGAGTCAAGGACATGGCGAGTCAAGGACATGGCGTGCCATGTCCCTACATATCGCCCCATCACGGACGCGGCAGGCCATGTCCCTACAAAAACCGTAGGGACAACGCCTGCCAGAGGACAC
>Ga0105044_10005206_pt1 | contig 17920 bp, 15 predicted proteins | sample MAT01_FD_78092 | JGI IMG/M metagenome (GOLD analysis project Ga0105044, IMG submission 78092) | Freshwater microbial communities from Lake Fryxell liftoff mats and glacier meltwater in Antarctica - MAT-01 | ecosystem: Environmental > Aquatic > Freshwater > Ice > Liftoff microbial mat | place...
AGCGCTCTCACCCATTTGGTGACGTTCGAAAAAGCCCAAAAAATCATACTCAGCATAACTTTCCGAGCGCCAGAGCGCGGTCAACTGAGTTTTTTAGGTTCAAGTAACAGCTACAGCTTCTGCCCCGCTCGAATCACCGCCCTCACACGCTTTAGCACGCTTAGATCAACGAACGGATCGCCTGGCAATGCAATCAGATCAGCGGATTTTCCGGGCTCCAAGCTGCCGATTTCATCTTTCAAGCCGAGCAAATCTGCGGCGTTAATGGTGGCCGCCATCAGCGCTTGTTTGGGGCTCATGCCAAACTTCACCATCAGCTCGAACTCATCGGCATTGCGGCCATGGAGGCTGACACCGGCGTCGGTTCCAAATGCGATTTTTACGCCCGCCTTATGCGCCAATTGCAGTGCTTTACCAGTAATTCCAATGCGCCACTCGATTTTGCGCTTGACTGCGGGTGAGTAGGCATTGGGATTATCGCGCAAGCGCTCCATGTAGCCATTGATGACGGACAAAGTCGGCACGTAATAAGCGCCCGACTCAGCAAATAACTTCAGCCCGGCTTGATCCATCAAAGTACCGTGTTCGATTGAATCTGCGCCAGCTTTTAGCGCCATGACTATACCGTCTGCGCCATGTGCGTGTACCGCGACGCGTTTGCCGTAAAGGTGCGCGGTTTCGACAATTGCGCGCGCTTCGTCGTCAAACATTTGCGCGCCTAAGCCTAAGCCGATACGGCTATTCACGCCGCCAGTAGTGGCAAATTTGATCACATCGACGCCGCGCGCAACCTGTAAGCGCACCGCTTTTCGGCATTCTTCTGCACCGTCGCACAAGTTCCCGTGGCGGTTGATAGCCTCCCGTAAATCTTCGCGAAATCCAAGCGCGTCATCCATATGCCCGGCGGTAGCCGAAATTGGAGTACCCGCATCCATAATACGTGGCCCAGGCACTTTGCCTGCCGCAATAGCGTCACGTAAGGCCAAAGTTACACCATCACTATCACCTAAATTTCGCACGGTGGTAAAGCCCGCCGCCAGCGTCTTACGCGCATTCACTGCCGCGTCAAATGCTCGCGCCGCTGGGCTTAATGTCAGTTCCCCAAGCTGGGCTTCGATGCCGGCTTTATCGCTCGTCAAATGCACGTGGCTATCAATCAGGCCGGGCAAAACCACATTGTTAGACCAATCAATGACTTCTGCCTTTGCATCGAGCTTGGCCGCATCAAGCGCGATAAAGCCGGCGCGAATCTCGCGCACTTTGCCATCGTCAATAATTAATGAAACATTGCGCTGAGCCGCGCCGTCAACCCGCACATACAGGCTGCCGATGTGCACCACCGTATCTTGTGCGTTGGCCTTGGCAAAGCAAACTGCAAGCAATCCTACTGTGATGAGTTTCATCATTTACTTTTTCGAGTGAGTTTATCTTCGATACTTGCTGAACAAGCGTTCGAAGCTTGGCGCAAACTCAATCTAATCGCAAATCTCGCCAGGCAATACACCTGAAAGCGCTAACATTAGTCCAGAAGAGGATACTTTCCACTGCTTCAACCGAAAGTTGCATCGTCAGTTCAAGGATTCTGGCGCCCCATTGCCACAACGGTCTGGTTGCGCCGAGTGTCTGCGATCCAATCTGATCGTGCACGCGTTGCCTGTCGGCAAAACCAGCTTGCACCGATAGAATGCAAGCTAGCAAGTTAGACGTTAATTAGCGCGGGTCAGGTACAAAACGATCCCGCGGGAATGCCTCTGGGGCACCGGGGCGATAGTAGCCCGGCCTTGGGATCACACCCTGCGCAATTAAGTTCGCGCGGCTGTCATAGCGCACCTTGACCACTTCGTACACTTCTGGCTCGCGTTCAAACGTCACGCTAACGCTGGGTCGATATTCGTCACGTCCGTGCCCTGTTCCCAAAGGCGCACCGGGGGCGGCAGCGCCATTTTGTTGCCCATAAGATTTGCTTTGTGGGCTAGCAGCCTCGCCGGACTTTGCCGCACCTGGTTTTCCCGCTTCTGGAGTGCCGCGCTTTGAAGGCGTCTGGCTCGCGCCAGCAGATTTGCCATTCGGGTAATAATCGTCGTCTTGTGAATACTCATCGTATTGCGGTTCATCGTACTCGTAGCGCAACTCACGAAATATCGCTGCGCCGATCACGCCCACATTTTCCGGCCGCTGTGTGCGTGCGGCGTAAGAATCGTTGATGTGGGTGAAGTAAAACGCAGCAGTTCGCACGTTCGATTTACGCCAGCCATCGACATCAAGCGTTTGATACGGCGCTAATACGTAACCCGTCTGGTTGACGCCCGCCGTTTGACCTGAAATCGCGTTGACGCCATCGACGCTTAAAACCGCCATCACGCGCTCGGCGGTTTTATTTTTTAAACGTACGCGAAACTCTTGATTTTGACGGCCCTCGACATAGTTTTGACCGCGGTACCAGTAGCTCGGCAGATTTCCACGGTAACCCGCACGTGCAAGCACTTCAATGTCAACCAAGCTGCCCGCTTGCACAGGCGTCGCGCTGAGCAATCCTGCAGTAAACAAAGTAATGGCTGTAGCAAGTGTTTTAAGGTTCATTTTTATTCCTTCGGATTTGACCATTCGATTGAGCGGTTTCAAACATTCTGACGAACGAACTCTGAAATTGGGGTTAGCGTATTTTTCGATCAATGGCTTCAGTTAACAAACAGGTGCACGGTTCTTTAACTGGGTTTAATGCCGCCATCACGATCTCAAACATAGACATTTTTGCCATTCATATCAGTTCGTTAACGCACACAGCACGTAAGAGGCCAACATGGTTCACCGCTCAAATCTCAGTCCAATCGCAAATCTTGTGGTGCCAGTCCACGCCGCGCATGCGCATCAATCAACTCGACTGCGCACATGAATTTCTCGGCGAATTTTGCGCTGTCAAATAATTTCGGCCGCGCTGCAACAAGTTTTTCACGCCACAGTTTCAGCTGCTCGGGCGCATTCGCCAGTTGGATTGCGTTCGCAATGTAGTGCTCAACATCGGGCGTATTAAATGCGGCCATGTCTGCCGCCACATTGAGGCTAGTCGCCACGCGCGCGGCAAAGGTATCGCCAGTAATGGTCAGTACCGGGCAACCGACGAACAGCGCGTCACGTGCTGTGGTGTGGGCACCGTAAGGGAAAGTGTCCAGAAATAAATCACTGTGCGCCAACGCGGCTAAATAGTCTGGGTGCGGCATTTTGGGCAGAAATACAATCCGCGCGGGGTCAATACCGGCAGCAGTCGCGCGTGCCTGGATGTTTTTCGCGTAAGCATCTGCGGCTGGCGTACGCAGAAGCCAAAGCATCGCATTCGGCACCGCGTGCAAAATACGACACCAGCTCGAAAAAACATCTGAATTGACTTTGTAGCTATTGTTTAAACTGCACAGCACGACCGCATTTTCTGGAAATCCATACGTCGATCTTGCCTTTAACTCGGCCACTTTGGTTTGCGCGTCGTAGGGCTGAAACGGTGCCTGCAAATGCACGACCGCTTCGCTAAAACCCGCACGAATAGCGGGCGGCAACACATGTGCATCGGCAAAAACATAGTCCATCCAGGGCGCGCCGGAGGTTCCTGGATAGGCTAGCCAATTCACTTGCAGCGGTGCCGGGCGCAGCGCAAACAATTCTGGGGTGCCGCCGTCGCCAAAACCACGCAAGTCGAACAGTATGTCCACCTCAAGCTCGCGTATTTTCTTTGCACTGGCGTGCGCCGGCAGGTGCGTCAAATCGCAAATCAGCTCGACCGCATTCGCCAAACGTTGGCGAATGGGTCCACCGTCTGACGGCGCGGTGGCAAACAGCAGCGTTTGCATGCGCGTGCGATCAAGCAATTCAAAAAACTCAACTGTCAGCAGCCCGGTTGGATGCTGACCAAAACCATTGCTGACAAATCCTAGGCGTAATTTACGCTTTACGCTGTGCAAACTAGTTCGATTCAAACCTCTGGGTGTCAAACCTCGGTGTTTATCTGCGGTCGCAAATCCGACCCCGATCCCACGCGCCACCTGCTTACTCATCGTACGCGCGCAGCTAAGTTGGTCAAGAGCACTAGCCGGTTCGGCCAAAAATGAAAACGGTGTAATTCCAGGCACGCCCAGCTTGACCAACTCGATTAAGCGGTTACTGTTCGCCGCCAAATCACGCCAATCGGCCAACACGCGCTGGGTAAAAACGCGCTGCGCAAGTGCGGTATAAAGCTTTGGATCAAGCGCCAACGCACGGTCATAGGCGACCAGCGCACGTTCGGGCGACTGCAATTTCCCCATGCACAAACCCACGTTGTACCAAAGCCTAGCCGATGCCGATGCGCCATCGTGGCTGGCTAACTCTAATGCACGCTCGAAACTGCGCAGCGCCGCCTGCCAGTCGCCCTGCGCATAGGCGCTGTCGGCCAGCACGTACCAGCCGGCCTGCAAATTTGGCGCACGCGCCACCACTTGGCGCGCCAACATCGCCGCTTCTGCGGGCTTGCCCGCGCTCAGCAAAACCGCCGCTAGCTTAAGCCGATGCTTAATTTCGCCCGGGTCCAGCCGGATCGCCTCATGCAGCTGCGATTGCGCTTCGCCAATTTCGCCCCGCAAATCTAAAACCGCTGCCAACTCAGCGCGCAGCGTGCCGGATTCGGGCGCTAGCGCAATCGCACGGCGTAAGCCACTGACCGCCGCGTCCGTTTCCCCTAAATGCACCGCAATTAGGGCCGCCGTGCGCCAATGTTCCGGTTGGTTAGGCAACCGCCGAGTCAAATCGTGGGCAAGCGCCTTTGCAGCGATTAAATCACCGCGATCCAATGCGCTTTCAAGCTGTGCAGTTTGACTTGCAATCGCATGGGCTTGATTACCGGGCAACATTAACTTTCTGTGCCCGTTGAAAAGCAAAGCAAAACGCTATCAAACACCGCTATCGGCATCTGCGTCAAAATATCAACACGCGCAAAACGCGGGCCTTGCGCTAAAAATTGCGCCAGCGCATCCAAGGCTAAATCACTGCCAAACGCACGCACCCGCACCGCACCGTCAGGCAAATTATTGGCATGACCAACTAGCCCAAGGCGCATCGCCTCGCGCTGGGTAGCGGCGCGAAAACCAACGCCCTGCACCCGCCCGCGCACCAGGAATTCACGCCCGAGCTTGGTCAAAGCGCTCATTGCTTAATTCTCAAAGTTGACTTTTCACTTTTTAGCGGTCTTTGCGCTTGCACCAGCGGCAACGATGACTTTTTCGATATCGCTAAGCGTGACCGGGCCTAGAAATTTTTTCAGCAATAGTCCTTGTCGATCAAATACCAGTGTAGTTGGCAAGCCTTTGGGCACTTCCAAAGGTGCAGGCAGCGGTGCATAAACATCCACTTTGGACACTGGATAAGTCACTTTGAGCTTAGCAAGGAATGCCACCAGTTCGGCGTCACTTGCGTCCTCGTAGGCTAAACCAAGCACCGCAGTATCCGTGCGCTGGCTTAACCGCTGAAAGTCCGGCATTTCCTTCACGCACGGCTTGCACCAGGTTGCCCAGAAATTTAGCACCACAAACTTCCCCTGCTGCGCTTTCGCGCTCCAGCTTTTGCCGGCAAGCGTCGTCAGCGTCAACTCTTTGAGCTGCACGACATTGTTCGCAACTTCTGCTGCCAAAATCGGTGTGGGCGCACCGACAAGCGCACCCGCTAACGCAAAACATAAAATTGTCAGACCTTTCATTCGTATCGTGTCCACTGAGCTTTGCCGCACATGCTACCGCCAAGCTATAAGTGGCGTCGAATTTTCATTTGCCTCGTTTAGTAAAACCGAATGATCAATTGCCTTTTTTGCAACCGGAGCTTATTGATGCGGCCAGAATAAGGTTGAATTTTTCCAGTGTGATCCGTTCGCGCCTTTAGCCCGTCGAAGGGCAGAGCCGCACCGGTCCTGACGAAACCATATCCATCACGAACATTGCGGCTGTATGCTTCGACGGGCTCAGCATGAACGGGTTTCGAGAAAGTTGTTTGCCAAATCATTGCCAGATCAGCATCAAATTAAAATACGTCATTCAAACATAACCTGGCCGAATCAATAGCTATGCATAACGACAACGAGAACATCGAAATTTTAGTGCTGTATTACTCGCGCCACGGTGCTGTTGAAAAACTAGCGCGTCTAGCGGCGCGCGGCGTCGAAGCCACCGGCGCACGCGCACGGCTGCGAACTGTCGCATCTTTAAGTACCAGCGCGGGCGTAGATTCTGGCACTGGCGCCAGCGCACCCATCGCAACTCTAGATGATCTTCGTGAATGCGCCGGCCTATTGCTGGGCTCGCCCACGCGCTTTGGCGCCATGGCCGCCGCGATGCAGGCCTTTTTTGAGTCCACCACGCCTCTTTGGCTTTCTGGCGCGCTAGTCGGCAAGCCCGCAGGCGCTTTCACATCCACCTCGACTCAGCACGGCGGCAATGAAGCGACGCTGCTCGATATTTTGCGGCCACTGCTACATCACGGCATGCTTATTGTCGGCCTACCGTATACGGAAAATGCCTTGTCCGAGACCAGCACGGGTGGCACACCTTACGGTGCCAGCCACGTTTCCGGAAGCAATGGCAACGCACCGATCAGCGCGGAGGAGCGCACACTTGCGCTGGCGCTGGGTAAGCGGGTTGCGCAAACGGCGTTAGCGTTGCGCGGCGGCCAGCTCAAATAGCGCTTGATTTGGCGCACGGCAAACCAACAACACATTCGAAACCTGCAACTTTTAGGAACAAACGCCGTGCCGATTAGCACTTCTACGCAGTCCGCGTTGTCGCAATCCAGCCTAATGCGATCCAGCTTGCTGCAAGCTAGCCAGAACAGCTCAGCAGACGAAGCATTCGCCAAAGCGCTCAACGAGCGATGCGCCTGTATGACGCTAGATCGCGCAAAACTAAATGTTGAATTGGCGCGTGAATTTGAAGCGACCGCACCCACGTTAGCTGCGCGCGATGGCGGCGACGCAGGCAACCTAGATCGGTCAGCCTTGTTTAGCTTGGCGAATAAATCAATCGCTACGCTGTTTTCTGATACCACCGTTTTTGTCAGCGCCGCTGATATTGCTCAGATCGCGCAATTTGTCGCCGCACATCAACGTATAACAGCCCTACCCGGCTGGCGGCTAGCAGCGCTCAATGACGCGCCCGAGACAGCCAAACATGCCAGCGCTGCCCAGGGCGTACTCATGGGCTATGACTTTCATTTGAGCGCGCACGGGCCGCAGCTGATCGAAATCAACACCAACGCGGGTGGCGCCTTGCTCAATATGGTTTTGGCGCGCGCGCAACTTGCCTGCTGCGGTGTTGCTGACGCGCCGCATACGCAAGCTGAAGACGCCGCCAAACTGTTGGCGATGTTTTACGCAGAATGGCGCGCAGTCAAAGGCGATGCGCCGCTGCGCCATATCGCCATCGTGGATCAAGCGCCGTTCGAACAATATCTGCTGCCAGAATTCCTACTGTTTCAAGGGCTATTCGAACGCGCTGGAATCCGCGCCAGTATTTGCGACCCGAACGCGCTGAGCATCGTTGACGGTACATTGCGGGCAGCTGACGACGTGGTTGATTTGGTCTACAACCGCAGCACGGATTTTGCATTCGAAAAGCCACTCAACGCAAAATTGCGCACTGCTTGGCTTGAAAACTTGGCAGTCATCACGCCGCACCCGCAAGCGCATGCATTATTTGCCGACAAGCGGCTGTTAATACGGTTAAGCGACGCTGCGTTTCTGAGATCAATCGGCGCAAATGCGGAGGATATCGCCGCTTGCGTGGCACGCGTGCCGCAAACGCAATTGGTTTTAGCCGAACACAGCGATTTGCTCTGGCAAAGCCGTCGCGAGTGGTTTTTCAAACCGGCTGATGGTTTTGGCGGCAAAGCGACCTATCGCGGCGATAAGCTGACGCGGCGCGTGTTCGAGGAAATTCTGCGCGGCAACTACGTCGCGCAACGCATAGTCGCACCCAGTGTGCGGGTGCAAAATGTCGACGGTGCAAAAGTGCAGCTTAAAAGCGATCTGCGCGCCTACAGCTACGCCGGAAAAGTGTTGCTTTACGCCGCGCGCCTGTATCAAGGTCAGACAACAAATTTCCGCACTCCGGGCGGTGGTTTTGCGTCGGTGGTTGCAATTCCTGAGGTTGCGATTCCAGGCATTGCAAGTGTTGCGACCACACCAAGCTTCACCAGTTAACTTAATTATCTTTTGCCTGACTCAAAAGCGCGAGCGGCCGACCTTACTGGCTGAACAATGAACTTGACCTGCTGATTTCATGCCAATGATGCAACTGTGTTCTGCTTACAAAACTAAGCTTTTGCAATGCATTAGCGATGGGATACTTGACCGCGATTTTTTTGAACGGCTAAAGCGCAACTTAGGAATATTTTTAGCGCTTTGGCGTCTGGAGGCGTTGCTTAAAACAAAATAGCCTAGCGTTTAAGCTAGGCTATTTTGGTTGGTTGCTAACTAGATTGAAGGGTTTTCAGATTGCAAACTCCAATCCCAAGGAAGCCACTGAGCATCGTCAGCAGTTCGGATTTGTAAGCGTCAAGCGCCATATCCGACTGCAGCAAAGCACGTCCTAAAACGCCATCGAACAGCGTCATCAGTGCGCTGGCCGCCATAGTCGGCGCCAGATGTGCGGGCAATCGTCCCGCGCACTGTTGTTGCCCAATGGCCTCCGCAAGTGCGGCGCGAATCGCGCCATCATTTTTTTGTATTGCGGCCAGGATTGCAGGGTTACGTCCGGCCTCGGCCATAACCTCGACCGTGATACGCGCACTTTTCGGCGCAAATGATTGCTGGATCAGGGCGTCCAGCTGCGCTGCCAGAACAGCACGCAGATCGTTAGCTTTGGCAAACTGACGGATTAGTTCCAAGTCCACCTCCTTTTCCAGCTCTACGAAGCACAGCACGATCTCGTCTTTACTTTTGAAGTAGGGACCATCGTGAACACTATGGAATTGCTCGCTACCGCTCTATCCGCCCTGTTCCTTGTTTTTTTGCCGATGGAGCTGTATCGCCGCTTCAAGAAAGCGCAGCACACGCGCGCAAGCTGGCTTGAGATGCTTGCGTCCATTAGCCCAGTAATACCGCCGCTACTGACCGGCACGCTCGTGCTGTTTTTTATCAGCACGCTTTTTGCGGGCGCGGTGGCGTTGCAACCGTGGCAAATCTCCACCACGCCATTAACGGCGATCGCTGCGATTATTTTGGTGGACTTTCTCTACTATATTGATCACTGCTGCGGCCACCGTATTCGTGTTTACTTGGCGGTTTCGCATTCGGTACATCACAGCTCCAACCAATACGATCAAACAACGGGATTACGCATTTCGTTCGTTGATGGCTTTCTGTCCCCTTGGTTTTACCTGCCCGCGATCTTGGTGGGTTTCGATCCTTTGTTGATCGGCGCTTGCCTGGGCTTGATCTTGGCCTATCAACAATGGATCCATACCGAAACGATTGGAAAATTGCCTTGGCTGGACCCATGGCTCAATACGCCGAGCAACCACCGCGTCCATCACGGCTCCAACGCACAGTATTTGGACAAAAACTATGGTGCCATTTTGATGATCTGGGATCAGTTGTTCGGCACTTATCAGCCGGAAAAAGAAAAAGTCGTCTACGGACTGACGCAGGCGCTAAACTCTCAAAACCCAATCAAGGTGCATCTGCATGAAGCTATTTTGCTTTGGCGGGCGCTAAAGCAAGCGCCGAACTGGCGGCATCGCTGGGATTTGTTAGTGCGGGTACCGGGCTGGAGTGAGCAGGATTCGACTAAGGAGATTCAATGATCGAGAACTGTCTAACCGCTCAGACGCAGCGCACTTTGGGCTCCACTTTATCCAGGCGTAAAGTTGTGGCGGCGCGTGCGACTGTTTTGACGATCTTTACCGGTGCCCCGCTCTGAAGCAGTTTCGAGGCCTCGATCTCTTCAAATTCTGTCAGCGGCAGGCCTTGCGCGTTACTGAGCAAAATGAGCCTCGGATAAAGCCGCGAGGACGGCAGTTGGCCCGAGACGGCGGCGATTTCGCCACTAGAAAGCTGCACCATCGAGCCGGTGGGATAAACGCCCAAACTCTGGAAGAACGACTCTACGACTTCAGCCGGCCAAATTTCGTCCCGGCCACTGTAGATGATCTTTTGCGCGGTGTTGATAGTTTCTTCGCAGTGATAGCTGCGCTTGCTGCAAAGCGCATCGAAGGTGTCGGCTAGGCCCAACATTTGGCCCATCAAAGAAACCTTGATGCCGCGCACCGCGCGCGGATAGCCGTTGCCATCCCAGCGCTCGTGGTGATGCAGAATCGCTAGAATCGCATCCCGATCAACAAAGCTGGATTGGCGCAGATATTCCAACCCACGCAGCACGTGCTCGTGGATCTCGCCCTTCGCATCCTCCTCGACATGCTCGGAGTTGACGTAGTAATTCTGGTTCAATCGCCACATACCAATATCCATCAGCAGCGCGCCCTTCGCCATAGACAGCAAAATTGCGGGTGGAAAGCCCAAGAAGCGTCCGAAAACGAGCACCAATGCGCAGCAGTTCAGCGGATGGCTGGTCGGATAGGATTCCCCACGGCGCAACGCGGCCAGCCAGAGCGCCGCATCAGGACTGCGCACCACGCTCTCCACCACCGGTTCGACGGCAAGATCGACCTCCTCTTCCAAGACCGGTTTGTCGGTTTTGGCGCGCGCAATCAGTCTAGCGACCAAAACTTTTGCCTGCTTCCAGGCAATCTGGGCGCGCGGCAATTCCTTGGCCAGCTCGATGGCGTCTGGATAATCGACTGCGATCAAGACTGTCCTCTCAGGGCCACGCATGTGGCGATAGCCCAAGCGTTCCAGCCGAGCGATTGCTTCCGGGCGAACCAGGCGCTGCAAATGCGAATAGTTTGGGCGTGACCGCCGGCCGACATAGACACTTCGGACGTCGTCAATAAAGACGTGTTCGCAGTATTGGGTAAATAATTGGGAATCTTCAGGCGTGCGAATCAGGTAGCCCTGCATCTCGAACGGGGTGCCTATCCAGTCACGATCCAGGCGGCACACGTACATTCCTACCTGCAATTTGCTTACATCCACCCGCAATTCAATAATTTCTGTGCTAGACATCAACTATCCCTCGTTCAATGCGATTTCTGGCGCCGCACGGACATTCACAATCGTGAAGAATGCCCGAAAATGTTAACGATCAATAAAGATAAATGTGCCAAAAAAAAAGGGCATCTATGCAGGGCAGGCTTGTAATCATTTGTGCCCTAGATCGATCAAAACCATGCGTATTTTGTTGACTACGGTGCGCGGACGGCATGGAGCTGTGAGTTGAATGGCTCGGCCAAATGATTTCAACGATAGCCAAGTGCCGAAGTCGGGCTATTCTTTGTGCGCCTGATACCCGCTCAGTTTTCTTACCGCCGGACATCGTGCCCGGCACCCACTAACGCCGGCACCCACTAACGCTAAAACTTCCAGCTAAGCGCTAGGCCTACACGTCGAGGTGGGCCAAAGGTTTGCTGCAAAAAGCCGTACTCAGCAAAGTCTAAAACATCGACCAATTCGGCTTTGTCGAGCGCGTTGGTAACATCCAATGCAACGCTCAAATCGCTGCGCTGCATGGCAAGCCCGAGATTGACGAAACTGCGGGCGGGGGCCGAGAGGGCGGCGCGTTCACTGCCATCAAAATAAATTCGGGAGCGAAAATTCACGTCGCCCCGAAAGCTTAAGCCCCAGTTTCCGAATTCCGCAAAATCCCATTCTAAGCCCGTGAACCCGGCCCATTGCGGCGATGCGGTCAAACGATTGCCGCTCAAATCGCGGCCATTGGCGTCAATAAAATCGCTGTAGCGGGCGTTGAGCCAGGCCAGTTCGCCACGCACTTTCACGCGCGAACTCAAGCGCGAACGCAGCCGCAGCTCAACACCTTGCATGATGGCATCGGTGCTTTCTTTAGACTGATAGGTCGGCTGCGCGGCCACCAGCGTGAACACCTGGAGATCAGAATAGTTATAGCGAAACGCCGACGCGCGCAGCTCGCTATCCTCATTCAGCGCCCAGGTGCCGCCGATTTCAAGCGCGGTGACGAATTCTGGTCGCAGCGGACCAATCTCGTCCGATGGAAACAACGCACCGCCGTTAAAGCCACCTGATTTGAAGCCGCGACTGACGCTGGCAAAAAGATTAGTGCGATCGCTAGCGGCGTAACGGAGCGCTGTGCGCCAGGAGTTCGCCGAGTTATTCGCCGTGCCGCTGCGCGGCGGGCCGAGCGGAATAAGTGCGCCCTCATTAAAGAAAGTCGCGGTGGCAAAATCAACGCTTTCCTGGGTGTGGCGTGCGCCCAGCGTCAGCTTAAGCTTTGGGCTAAGCGTGTAGTCGCCTTCACCATACACCGCGCGTGAAGTAACGCCTTGGCTGTATTGCTGCTGCAAGAAAAATGGCCCGCGCTGCGGGTTAAATGGCGCGCCAGCCGCCCGGGCAATACCCAAAACGTCAAAGCCATTCACGGTGCGTATGTCGTCCGACAAATAGTACAAACCAGCCTGCCAACTCAGCGCATCGGTGTCACCAAGCAGGCGAAACTCTTGAGAACGCTGTTTAGTGCGGTTGTCGAAATTAAGACCGATCAGATCCTGCGGGCTGGCGTCGGCGTCATCGCGCACTTCACGGTCGCTAGTGCGATGGCTGGTGATCGACTCGAAACGCAGTGCGCCATCAAAGGCTAGCGTCAAACTAGCGCCGTCGGTGTCAACATATTCGCGATCCGCGCGGTCATAACTTTGCCGATATGGATCGGTCGGGAAAACATAGCCCAGTGCGTTGGTGCCGCCCGGCAGCAAACCGATACCGCGGTGTGCGCGCATGCCGGAGCGATTCTGGGTTTTGTCCACGCTGACATCCGCGTTCCAATTTTCGGCGAATTGCAGGCGCGCGCTGGCGCGCACGCCTGTCGCCTCGGTGTCACTCTCCCGACTGTTTTGCGCGATGTTGCGCACAAAGCCATCGGCAAAGCGGCCAAAGAGCGCGATCCGCGCTGCCACGTCTTCATTACCGATATTGTAGACCGCTTCAATATCACGGCGGGCAAAACTCCCCACTCGTAAAGTGACGCTGGCGGAGTCTTCGGCGAGCGGCGCTTGCGGAATCAGGCGTATCGCTCCGCCCGTGGCATTGCGACCGAACAGCGTGCCTTGCGGGCCTTTTGCCACTTCGACGGCGCTGAGATCAAACAGCGCCAAATTCTGCCCGATCGGGGAGGCAATCAGGACATCGCCTAAATACACCGCAACGCCAGGGTTGCCGTTTGGGTTGATATCGTTGCTGCCCACCCCGCGAATAAAAAACTGCGGCGCTGACGCACCAAAAATCGCGCGATAAGTGAGCGACGGCAGCGCCTTCGCAATGGCATCCAGGCTCTGTAAATCTGCTTTTGCGAGCGCGTCGCCACTGAGCTGATCGACGCTTAACGGCGCCTTTGCTGCCAGCTCAGACTTGCGCCGCGCGGTCACAACTACAGCCTCTAAAGTGGGCTGCAAAGCTACGGCTTCGGGTGCAGCTGCCGCCTGCGTTACGCTTTGCGCAAGCAAAAATAAGGATGTTAACAACATACTTTCATCAACTCTGTGGGGCAAGGAAAAATTCCTTTACTAATGTGAAATAGCATATCAGATAAATGCAAACACATTGAAATAAACTGTGCGCTAATTATTTTTAGCGATTTATACAATAACTTCACGTTAATTTCGCAGGCCTTTGACAACTGCACTGAACGTTCATGACATACTAATAACGCATGGGTTTGCCTGGGCGACAGCCACTGAAACCACGGCAGGGAGCTTCATTTTTTATTAGTCGTGCAATTCGGAGAACAGTATGAGTATTTTTGGTATTAAATCTTCCGCGGTATTATTCGGAGGGCTCGGGGCACTTGCGATGTTGATAAGTGCGCCGGCATTAGCGCTTACCACGCCATTAAAGGCGGACGACTTTGTCGGCATTTCGTTTTGGATAATTTCGATGGCGCTAATCGCGTCTACGGTATTTTTCTTCCTAGAACGGGACCGCGTCTCAGCGAAGTGGAAAACTTCATTAACAGTTTCCGGCTTGGTAACGCTCGTTGCAGCAGTGCATTATTTCTACATGCGCGATGTCTGGGTTGCAACCGGCTCAAGCCCAACGGTCTTTCGCTACATTGATTGGCTAATTACCGTACCGCTGCTGATGTTGGAATTTTATCTGATTCTTTCAGCGGTTGCTAAAGTGCCGAGCGGCGTGTTCTGGCGATTGATGATCGGCACGATGGTGATGTTGATCGGCGGCTACGTTGGCGAGGCTGGATACGTTCCAGTGTGGCCTGCGTTTATCGTCGGGATGTTGGGCTGGGCCTATATTGTGTATGAAATCTTTGCCGGCGAGGCGAGTAAAATTAGTGCGAATAATGCGCCACCGGCGGTGCAGTCGGCGTTTAATACTATGCGGCTTATCGTCACGCTCGGCTGGTCGATCTACCCAATCGGTTATTTCGTTGGTTATTTAATGGGCGAATCACCAGACAAAAGCGCAAACGCATTAAATATCATTTATAACTTGGCTGACGTGCTTAATAAAATTGCCTTTGGCGTTATTATTTGGGCAGTCGCAGTGAAAGAAACTGAAAACGCTAAGGGTTAATTAACCTTTAGATCAAAAACAGTCGACGCAGTTTCTGCGTCGGCTTTTTTATTTTGGAATTAATAGGCATCTGATAGATAATATATTATTTTTATACGTAAACTAAAACGGCACCAACTCCACCCGCCGATTTTTCGCCCGACCGGCTTCGTCGGTGTTGCTGGCAACCGGCGCAAGCGAGCTAACGCCATTGGCGTTCAAACGCGCGGCGGCAATCGCGTAATTTTGCGATAGCGCGGTGCTGACCGCCTGCGCACGCGCTTTCGATAGCGCGAAATTGCTGTCTAAACTGCCCTGGTTGTCGGTGTGCCCGACGACGTGCAATTTTAGCGCTGGATTGGCATTCAATAGCTTGGCAATCTCCGCCAAGGCCGTGCCGGATTCGGCTTTGATTACACTTGATCCAGTGTCAAAAAAGATTCCGTACAGCGCCACGCGGCCGGTGCTGTCCATGCTTTTTTGCATCTCGCTGGCGGATACGGCGACCATATTTTGCACCCGCGCTTTCGGCTGCACGCGCGCCACGGCGACGAATACCCGGCCTTTGTATGCGGCTTGATCGCAGTAGATGCTGTTGATATCAGGCGAAAATGTGGCGAAAGCCACCAGCGCGCCCTCTGGGTTTTGCAGCACGCTGTAGCGCGCATCCCTGATCGTGCCGCCAGCGGCGCAGCTGGGCGCAGATGAGTCGGAAAACGTCCAGCTAGTTTTCGGAAATAGCGCGTCCAGCTGGCTGCTGCCTGTGCTGCTGAGATAGTCCATTTGCTCGCACGGCTTTGCTTCGCTGCTGCTGGATTTTTCGCCGTCGCACTCAAAAAGTGTTTTATAACCCGACGCGGTTAAATCCTGCTGATAGCTGCGTAGCGCGGCCAAACTTGAGGTACCCGCTGGCGTAACGTACATCAGCCGCGAACGCTGACCAGCTGCGGTCGCCACCTTGGGCTTATTGCAGCCGTCAATATTGCACCACAGCGGTTCAATTAACGCGTTGATCTCATCATAGGCCACATCATCGCGCACGAATAAAAATGCGCCCGCAATGCGCTTGAGATCGCTCGGGTCGCTTAAGCCTGGGGCATCGCTATTGGGTACGGCGGTGTCCTCTGACGCGAATGCGGAACTGGTAAAAGCAATCGCCACTAGCAAGCTAAGGAATGATTTTTTCATCGGATTTAAACCATTGAAGCGGAAATTGTAGCGCCACTAAGCAGATCACCGAAGATGTTATACATCCATGCTGGCGAGTAATAGAGCTGAGTCCCCGGTGCTGCACCGACTTTGAGCTTAAGCCACACTTGGCAAAAATCGATGGCGCTTTGGTTTGGAAATGGCGTGCCATTGGTCGTGCGCGCCGACACTGTCACCTTGTTGCCAACAAGGCGACATTCGTGCGGCACATAGCTCGTGATCGAATAAACGCTAAAACGCGTGCTGTCGAAATTCAATGTGGCTTCCACGTACCCAACTTGCGAATAGCTCGAAAAGAAACGTGGGTTTAGACTTTTGTATGGCGATGCCTGGGTGACCGGCGCGGTGTTTGTGAAGACTTGCAAGCTTTGCGCCATCAGCGCAGGTGCTAGCAGAGCGGTTGCGACGCCAATGACGAGGGTGCGTAAGTTTGGGGCCGTGGTTTTCATAGAATGTCCTTAGAGTTTTTGGGTTAATGTATGAAAAAAACGCGGCACGAAACGTTTTTCGAACCAAGCTGCGCCGCGCACAGCCTTGTTCGGAAAAGTGCTATTTCAGCTTCGCTTCGATTGCGTCTAAACGCGCCTTTAAGACGGCGTTTTCAGCTTCCAACTTTTGATTCAAGCCTTGAATTGCGGCAAGTGCGACGCCGTCGGCGTCCACGGTGCTGATCGATTTGCCATCACCCGCTAAGCCAAAAGCGGCTTTGAAGTCCTCTGCAATCGGGCCGACATGAGTGCCTTCATCTGAGCTTTTGTAGGTCCAGCTGGTAATGGGCAACGCCACGACTTTGCTAAGCATTGCGAGCGGATCAATCGCGGCAAAGCCAGTTTTTAATGAACGGCTAGACGCATTGGTCCACGTGCCGCCGTTACTTAGTGACGCCCCATTATTGGTCGATAAAAAGTTTGCGCCGGGGCTTATATTAAAAGCCTGCAAATTGTAACCGCCGGTCGAATCGCTCAAAAACAATCGACTCCGCTTGTTTGAGCGCGTTTCCCATATTAAATCTGAATCCGCATCGCCACCCACGGGTCGCGCGCCAATAACCAAGTCTGCACCCGAATAGAAAAGCGGTGGAACCCTGTTAATCATGAATGCGCCATCGTCTGTAGAAAGTGCAGTCCAAGCGGACTCGGAGCTGAAAAAACCAGTCCAATTCGACTGGTTGTCGCCACGTCCGACATACGACGCTTGCACGCGTTCGTCGTCCATCCACATACCGCCAGAGGTGTCGGTGGCAGCTTTGCCAACCGCTGTAGAACGAATCCTGCCATTAAATCTGTGTACTGCATTTCCTGCATTTTGTGTTGCTGGGGCTACGGAAGTCGCATAAACCATCACTCCATCCGAGTCTCTGACGTAAATCCTGCCTTCCTTAGCCGCGCGGCTTCTCAACACAAGATCCGCATCAGCATCACCATTGGTTTTGGCGACGACGAGCAGATCGTCAGCAAAGGATAGTTGTGCCTGGCTGTTGATGCTGATGCCGCCGCCCGCGCGTAAAACCAAAGTGCTGTTTGACGTCGTGCCGACATATTCAGAAGACGGCGAGATCGTGTCATTGCCGGTGGTATCCCAGCAAATCCCAGCCAAAGCCGCCTTCGGATCAAAGCGAGTCGCTTCGCCCAGTGCGACAAAGTCACTCGAACCCGCAGGCGCCACTTCAGATTTCAGCGCCATCACGGCCGCGTTATTCAAGTCGATGCCGAAATCCACATCGGCGGAAAAACTGCCGTTGACGACTTTGACACCATACAGCGTCATCGGCGCGCTTAAGCTTGCCGATTTAGCTTCATTGAGCAGCGTGACGCGCAGATCATAAATACCAGTGGCCGGTACGCCGCCATCATTGAGCGTGCCGCGATAGGTCCAAGGTGCGGCGCTAGCGGCAGTGGCGGCGATCAGTAGTGCGATGCTTAATAGTTTGTGTTTCATAAGTTTTCCTTGTTTATCAATGAAAAAGGGTTATTCAAAACCGTTTTTGAAAATATTGTCGGCAACCGGCCCGCAGGCGGTGGCGATGGACTTGGCGTTGGGCTGTAACTTGGC
>Ga0105044_10005207_pt1 | contig 17920 bp, 9 predicted proteins | sample MAT01_FD_78092 | JGI IMG/M metagenome (GOLD analysis project Ga0105044, IMG submission 78092) | Freshwater microbial communities from Lake Fryxell liftoff mats and glacier meltwater in Antarctica - MAT-01 | ecosystem: Environmental > Aquatic > Freshwater > Ice > Liftoff microbial mat | place...
AGTCGTAGGAGGCGGCGTCGGAAGAGGTGGTGGAGGGGATGGTGTAGGTCGCGGCGTTGGCGGCGTTGATGTTGGCGGAGTTCTTGCGCCACTGGTAGGTGAGGGTGCCGGCGCCGGTGGCGGAGACGGAGAAGGAGGCGGGTGAGCCGGCGCAGACGGTGGACGAGGAGGGAGAGGAGGTGATGGCGGTGGCGGGGTTGACGACGAGCGCGACCCAAGCGCTGATGGCGTTGCCGCAGGTGCCGGTGACGATGCAGTCGTAGTTGCCAGCGTGTGTGGCATCGGTGACTGGGATGGTGTAGGTGGGGGAGTTGGCACCTTGGATGTGGGCGGTGTTCATTCGCCACTGGTAGGTGAGGGTGCCGGCGCCAGTGGCGGCGACGGTGAAGGAGGCGGGCGCGCCGGCGCAGACGGTGGCGGGCGAGGGTGAAGCGGAGATGGAGGTAGATGCGAGGACGGAGAGGAAAGCTGCGGAACTGGATGCGGAGCCGCAGGCGTTGGTGACGATGCAGTCGTAGGTGCCGGCATCGGCGGGGTTGATGAAGAGAATGGAGTAGGTGGAGGAGGTTGCGCCGGGGATATTGGCGGCGTTGCGGCGCCACTGGAAGGCGAGCGGGCCGGAGCCAGAGGCGGAGATGGAGAAGGAGACAGGCTCGGCGGGGCAGAGGGTGGCGGGGGCGGGGCCGGCGGTGATGGCGGGGCCGACGCGGACGGCGAGTGAGGCGGGGAGGCTGGCTTCGCTGCCGCAGGCGTTGGTGACGATGCAGTCGTAAGAACCGATGTCGGCGGTAGAAACGGAGGGGATGGAGAAGGTGTCAGCGGTGGCGCCGGTGATATTGGCGGAGTTTTTGCGCCACTGGTAGGTGAAGGGGGCGGTGCCGGAGGCGGCGACGAAGAAGGAGGCGGGCGCGCCGGTACAGAGGTTTGCGGGAGCGGGGTGGGCGGTGATGGTGGGGCAGGTGGGCGTGCCGGAGGAGGGCGGGTCGCAGACGACGCCGCCGGCGGAGGTGGTGATGATGAGCGAGAAGGCGCGGATGCTGCCGATGTCCTGGCCGGCGGCATCGACGGCTTTGAGGATCCAGTTGCCGTTGGGGTTCTGGGTGTTGAGGGCGGAGAGAGGCGAGAAGGGTGCGAAGGCACCGGTGTAGGGATCGCCGGTGGTGGCGATGGACTGGATGGAGATGGGGGCGGAATCGTCGAAGACGGTGGTGCAGAAGTTGTTGCCGGAGGCGCTGCCGGCGCCGTCGGTGGGGCGGGACAGGAGGGTGACGATGGTGCCGGCGGGGCTTTGCAGGGTGATGATGAGATCACCGACCCAGGTGTGGTTGAGGCCGACGGTGGTGGAGTTGATGGCGTTGGTGCAGGCGGAGCCGTCAAAGCGGAAGTTGAGATCGGTGATGGTGCCGGAGAGGCCGGAGACGGGGAAGTTGATGCTGGCACCGGTGGCGATGTTGTCGGGGATGGCGAAGGCGGGGCCGGTGTAGGAGACGGTCTGGGTGGAGGAGCCGCCGCCGGAAGCGCCGGTGGTGAAGGAGAAGTCGTAGGTCGCAGAGCCCTGGGCAGAGTTGATGGCGAGGCGGAGTGAGACAGGTGTGCCGCAGGGGTGGGCGGAGGAGACGTTGATGATGTAGGCGGAGTCGCTGGGCGCGCTTGCGCCGGGGGCGAGGTTGGCGTAGGTGCTGGAGGTGGAGGTGACTGAGACGGTTGGGGAGAGGGATGAGAGGGTCGCGGAAACGGAGGTGGCGGTCTGGTTGCCGGCGTTGGCGATGGGGACGGTCACGGTGATTGAGGTCTCACCGGGATCGACACGGCCGTTGGCGTTGCCGTTGCCGAATGTGTCGTTGATGGTGTTGGTGCCGGTGCCGCTGAGCATGGGGCCGTTGATGGGCGGGGTGATAGTGACGCGGCCGGCGGCGACGTTGTAGAAGACGTGGTTTACGCCGCGGACCATGATGCGGCCGGTGGTGGTTTGGTTGTTTGGGACGGTGAAAGTGGCGGCGCCGGTGTTGGGCGCGAGGCTGACGAGGGTGATGGGGAAGGTGAGGCCGCCGTCGGTGGAGAGGAGGATGGCGACATTGGCGCAGTTGACGCCGCTGCCGGTGGTGCCGGCAACGTTCCAGGTGACGGTTTGAGTGGAGCTGGCGGCCCAGGAGATGTTGGTGGAGGGAGCGGTGACGGTGAAGGGGCCGGCGGCGGCGGTGACGGCCATGGAGACATCGGAGCGTTCGACGCCGCCACCGTTTGCGCGATTGTCGCGCGCGGTGACGGTGAAGCGGAAGGCGGCGCGGGCGAGTTGGGGGAGCTTCTCGGTGTTGTCGCTGGTGGCGGCGATGACTTTGCTGAGGGCGGGGAAGAAGCGGGTGGGGCTGGAGGTTGGGGGGAAGGAGCGGAAGAGGGGCATGGTGCCGTTGTCTGGCGTGGTGAGGGCAGAGCCGTTGGTCTCCTGGTCGCGCTCTTCCCAGCAGAAGGTGAGCGGATCGAAGTTGGGATCGGTGCCGAGGGCGGTGAGGAAGAAGGGTGTGCCTTTGGGGAGAGTGAGGCCGTTGATGCCGGGGGCGGTGACGGAAGGCGCGCCGTTGCCGGTGCTGGTGGGCGCGCCGCAGAGGCTGGCGCTGCCGGACTGGACGTTGTTGCGGATTTCCTGGAGCGAGATGAAGTTGAAGTAGGCGTCGGAGTTGGTGGCGAAGTCGTCGGTGCCGCAAATGCCGGCGTAGTTCATGATGGTGGTGCCGCTGCCGGGTTCGTAGGCGGTGGAGGCGTTGCGGTTGCCGCCGGCGCAGTTGCCGTTGATGCCGTTGAAGGCGTGATTGGCGCCGAACTGGTGGCCCATCTCGTGGGCGACGTAGTCGATCCAGAAGGGGTCGCCGGTGGGTGCGCCAGAGCCGGTTACGCCGCGGGCTTTGCTGGTGCTGGAGCAGACGACGCCGAGGCTGGCGACGCCGCCGCCGCCGGTAGAGAAGACGTGGCCGATGTCGTAGTTGGCGGCGCCGATGACGGTGGTGAGGTTGGTTTGGTTCTGGCCGAGCATGGTGCTGCCGTTGCCGTTGGTGTAGGGATCGGTGGCGGCGTTGATGTAGACGATGGAGGAGTTGTTGGCGACGAGCGTCATACGGACGGCGAGTTCGGTTTCGTAGACGCCGGTGACGCGGTTGACGGCCGTGACGATGGCGGCCTGCGCGAGGGCGACGGTGCCGCCGTGGAAGGCGGCGTATTCACCGGTGCAGGCGACGGCGAGGCGGTAAGTGCGGAGGGTGGGGCCGCTGGTGAGGATGCCGAAGCCGGGATTGATGGGGTTTGCGGCGTCGTCGGGAGCGGGGGTTTGCTCGGCGACTTCGCAGGCCCAGCGGTGGAGAGGTTTGAGATTGGCTTTGGTGTAGGAGGTGTAGTGGAGCGCATCTCCCTGGCTGTATGGATCAATCCACCAATGGGCCGTGCGGCCGGAGCGGACCTGGGCGTGGAAGCCTTGAGGGGTGAGATCCATGCGGAGGGTGGCGGTGGGATCATCGACACCTTGGCCGACGTAGGTTTTGATAGTTGGGAACTGGGCGGCGAGGCCGGGCTCCATGATGGGGCTTTGGGCGACGGCGAAGGTGCGGAGGGTGCCGGTGGGATCGGGGAGGGCGAGAAAGAGCGGCGCGTTGGCGGCCTGCTGGGTTCCCTCAAGGGGCGCGGTGGCGAGCAGGTTCTGCATGACCTGGAGGTTGAGGGTGAGGGCCTGAGCGCGGAAGGGGCGGACCCAGGCGGGGGCGGCTTCAACATCGGGCGAGTGCTGGGGAAGGAGCGTCCAGGCACCGTCTTGAGTTTGCTGCTGAGCGCGGGCGGGCGCGGCGAAGAGGAGGAGGGCGAACGCGAGGGCGAGCGCACTGAAAAGTGAGCGGAAGGACAGCATGAGCGGGGCACCCTGAGAGAGGGGGAGAGGGCCGGCGAGCGGGCGGGCGAGAGTAAATAGATTACCCGATTTGGCCGGGATAGCCAGAAGATGCTGGCAGAGTGAGCGAGATTGGAGGGCTGATTAGGGCAGTGGGGGGGAGGTATGGGTGGGGTTGGGGGCGAGCGAGCGGGGGTGGAGCGGGGGAAGTTGGTTATGGGAACAGGGGAAGGGGGGTGTGAGGGGGGGGTTTTGAAATGCAGCGCGTTGATTCATGCTGGGGCGTGGCCGGCGGATTGCCAGGTTTTGAGGGCGTCGATGGGGTGGATGAGCATGATGATGTTGGTGGTGAGGTTGTCGCGGATGAGGATGAGGAGGAGGAGTTCGATGAGGATGAAGAGGATGGTGGTGTTGCGGAGGCCGAGGCGGTGGGCGGCGAGGTAGCCGAGGGCGGCGCAGAGGATGTCGCCAAGGGCGTTGGTGACGGAGTCGCCGAGGTAGTCGAGGGACATGGTGGCGGTGCGGTAGCGGTTGATGATGAAGGGGGAGTTTTCCAAGATCTCCCAGGCGGCGGCGACGACGAGGGTGGCGGCGAAGCGGGCGGGGTGAGAAGGGCGAGAGATGTAGGGGGCGAGGAGGGAAAAGAAGAAGTAGAGGATGAGGCCGTGGGAGAAGTGGGTGAAGCTGTAGGGGTCGAGGACGTGCTGTGAGCAGTGGCTGGACCAAACGTTGCCGGACCAGAGGTTGAGGCGGCGGCAAGCGCAGTAGGCGACGCGGCCTTGGGCGAAGTACATGATGAGGCCGGTGGCGAGGAAGCACGAGATGCTGATGGCGGCCGCGATGGGGTGGGCGATGAGGAGGCGCGCAGGGGCGAGTGAGCGAGTGAGGAAGGATGAACTGGTGGGAGGAGGAGACATATAGACGGAAGAGGCGTGGGAAGGTTCGGGGCGAGAGTGAGGGGTGATGCGGGGGCGGTGCGGGGAGCAATAGGTGGGGTGGGTGGGCGTGTGATAGTCGGGGGCGATCAAGTGGTACGGCGGATGCGGGCGGTGAGGCGGTCGGTCATGAACTGCATGATGAGCGAGTCGGGCGCGGGGCGGCCGGTGGAGCTGCGCATGATGCAGTTGGTGTTGGGGAGAGGGCGCGGGACGCTGAAGCGCAGGCCGCGGGAAGTGACGAGTTCGCCGGGGAAGGGGACGTTGTTGTAAGTGGCGTGGGTGGCGGTGAAATCGCTGGGTGATGAGATGGGCCGCTTGTTGACGGCGAAGCCGGCGGGGGAACCGAAGTCGATATCGGGGAAAGGGGCGGAGGCGTCGTACTCGTCGAGGATTTGGCCGTTGTTGTAAGAGGAAAGGGCGTGGAGGAGTTCGTGGCGGGTTTGGAAGGGGGCGAGGGGGCGGCGGCTAACGGCGACGACGCCGGGGAGTTGTGAGTGCGCGGCGTGGAGGGCGGTGAGGCTGTCGAAGGTGAAGGGGACACCGCCACGGGAAGGGGAGTCGGTGCCGAACCAGCCGGTGGGAATGGAAGAGGGTGCGCCGGAGAAGATGATGGAGGCGTCGGGGACGATGCCATATTGAGCGCAGAAGGTTACGACGCGGGTGCGGCTGGCTTCGATGCGTGCGGGTGAGCCGCTGATGCGGCAGAGGACGGCGAACTGCGGGGCCTGCGCGGGGGGAACGGTTTGCCAGCCGCGGTCGTGGATGAGGAGGATGCGGGTGTTGGCCTGGATTTCGGGGAGGGCGAGGGGGAAGGGGCCGGAGGATTTGTAGATATCGTCGAGGGCGCGGGTGATCTGTGCCTCAAGAAAATCGGGGCCGGTGGAGATGGGGTCGGTGGTGCAGGTGTTCTCGTACAGATAGAAGGGGCAGACGACGAAGGCGAGTGTGAGGGGGAGAGGGCTGGAGCCGGTGCTGGGTTTGAGCGTGGAGACGGATTGATTGAGAGCGCCGAGGTTGGCGGTGAAGAATGGCGGGGTGGTGGGTGGGCGCTGGCGGGCGCGAGGTGGGCGCGAGCGGGCGCGGGGTAAGCGCGGGCGGCGCGGGGGATTGGGTTTGGCCGCTGGCTTCTTCTTCACGGGGGGCCAGGGAGGGTGGGCGATCAGATGGGTTTGAGGTCGATGGAGGCGATCGACTTGTCGAGGGGAAGGTCGGGGTTGAACTTGAGTTCGGGTGCACCGGGTGCGACTGGCGCGCCGGCGGCGGTGACGCCGAGTTGTCGAAGGAGGGCGGTGATGGAGTCAAGGTTTTCGGGGACCTTCTGGTCGAGATCGGTTTTGGTTTTGGAGGCAAAGCCGTCGGGCGCGTTCTCGAACTCGGTTTTGGTGGTGCCGAGGGCGGCGCGTTCACTATCGACAGCGAAAAGGGTGGGGACGGTGACGAAGTGGAGTGACTTTTCGCCGTCGGTGTAGGTGATGGTGACGAGGTAGGGCTTTTGGAAGATGAACGGATAGCCCCGGGCGGAGCCGTACTCGGGGACTCTGGTGGTGGAGTAGGTGTTGCAGGCCGAGAGGGCTGCGGCGGCGAGGAGGAGCAGGGAAAGGCGAACGAGTGAGCGAGGAGCGAGCATGGAGAAGACTCCTTTACGCGTGGCTATGTTGAAGCGGAGGGTTCTGGTACTTGCATGGCGGCCCACTGGGCGCGGACACCGTTCTCGAAGGAGGTTTCGGGGCGATAGTCGAGCTCGGCGGCGCTGCGGGTGAGGTCGGCAGCGGTGCGGAGGACGTCGCCGGGTTGCATGGGCTTTTGGTTGATGATGGGCTCTTTGCTGACGACGCGGGCGATGGCAGAGATCATGTCTTTGAGCGAGACGGGGTTGCTGCCGCCGAGGTTCCAGATGCGATAGCCGTAAAGGTGGATGCGGTCGAGGGCGGCGAGGACGCCGGCGGTGATGTCGGCGGCGAAGGTGTAGTCGCGGCTGGTGGAGCCGTCGCCGAACATATCGATGGGCTGGCCGGAGGAGACTTTGGTGAGGAAGGAAGAGATGGCAAGATCGGGGCGTTGGCGGGGGCCGAAGACGGTGAAGAAGCGGAGGAGGGCGGTGGGCATTTTGGTGAGATGCCAGTGGGAGTGGGCGAGAAGTTCGCAGGCGCGCTTGCTGGCGGCGTAGGGACTGATGGGCTCGCTGACATCGGCGGTTTCGGCAAAGGGGGAGGTGGCGAGGTTGCCGTAGACACTGCTGCTGGAGGCGAGGACGGCGCGCTCAACGCTGGCGGCGTGCGCGGCGGAGAGGATGACCTGGGTGCCGGTGACGTTGTTGTGCATGTAGCCGGCGGGGTCGGCGATGCTGGGGCGGACGCCGGCTTTGGCGGCGAGGTGAATGACGGCGCTGGGGCGGGTGCGCTGGAAGAGCGCGTGCATGGCGGGGGCGTCGGTGATGTCGGCTTCGATGAGCTCGAAGGCATCGGGACCGAGCGGGGGGTCGGCAGGATGGATGGCGGCAATGTTGGCGAGTTTGGTGGCGCGGGGGTAGAAGGGATCGAAGTTATCGATGCCGATTACGCGCTCGCCACGGAGGAGGAGCGCCGAGGTGACGTGGGAGCCGATGAAACCGGCAGCACCGGTGAGGATGATGGGACGGGAGAGCGGCATTGGGAGAGGATAGGGTGAAATCAAGAGGGGGATGAGCCACAGAATTGCCCAGAAGGCCCAGACGGGGGTCGCCACGGCGACCGCGCTGCCGGGCAGCGCGGAAGGGGAGTCGGTGCGGTGAGTGGGGAGGTTGGCGGGTGGTGTCGTCGCGCTGGCTAAACGAGGCGACGAAGCCGCAGAGTGTGAACAAGGCATATGGGTATTTGTGGTGGCTGAATACGGAGAATCAGTGACCGGGCGTGTCACGGGAGAGCTTTGCGGCGGTGGGGGCGGGGTCGAACACGATCTGGGTGGACCCTGAGCATGACCTTGTGGTGGTGTGGCGTTGGCACAAGGGGGAGGCGACTGGTGAGTTGTTGAAGAAGGTGGTGGAGGCGGTGGAGGGGGAGTGAGGTGGGGGCGCTCGTTTGAGGTGCGGGCCGGTGTGTGCCGGGCGGGGTTTTAGGATGTTGGGATCGGGCGAGTCAGTGGGAAACGCACTCCACGGCCCACTTTCGCACAATCCCACTTGACTCAAGTGGGATTGTGGGCGATACTTGCGGGATGGCAAAGCACGCAATCATCTCAAAGAAGGACATCGACTCAAAGGGCCGGGTAACGCTTGGAGCGTCCTTTGCCAATCGCACTGTCATCGTTGAAGAGCGGGTGGGCGAGATCGTCTTGAAGCTCGTTCGGCTCATCCCAGAGCGCGAGTCTTGGCTGTACGAGAACGATGTGGCACTAGGCTCTGTGCGCCGTGGTCTGAACGAAGCCAAGCGCGGCAAGTTCGCAAAGAAGGGTCTGGACCTCAAGGCGGCAGCTGAACTCGCGGAATCGCTTCAGGACGACTAATGGCGTTCCAGCCCATCTGGACAGCAGAAGCGGATGCCAACTACCGCGCGCTTCAAGCCGCGGCATTGGCGTCACTGCAGAATCGCCAGAAGAACAAGAAGGCCAAGGCCAGTAAGGCTGAAGGGCTCTTCAAGCAAGTCGAGAAGTGCGTGCGTTTCCTTCTCGAAAACCCAAAGCATCCTGGTCTCAACACGCACGAGTACGACTCGATCGAGCACCCCTACGACAAGAAGGGGAAAGTCTTCGAGGCGTACGTCCAGAACCGGACTCCCGGCGCCTATCGACTCCTCTGGTGCTACGGGCCGGGGAAGGGCGAAATCACGCTCATCGCCATTACGCCGCATCCTTGACCGTGCTAGTTCGTTTTTTGGAGCGTGATGTTGGTGCGCTTCTTCTCGAAGGAAGTACCCGGCAGGCAGGGCGAGGCTGTCTCACAGCTCATGATGTAGAGGTCGGGCCCGTGGCGGAATGGCAGACGCAGCGGACTTAAAATCCGCGGCGGACGCAGGACATAAGGTCACGACGGCGACGGGTGCCGGCAGAATGCCCATGCCACTCAGGACCGGGAGCCCGTAGAGGAAGGGATCGGACGGGAGACATCACGGCGATCATGGAGGGTGCGCGGGGTGGCGGGGACATGCGCGGACGGAGCGAAGAAGGTGGTGATGACGTCGGCGAGGTCGTCGGGGTCGGGAGTCTGTCGGTGTTGAAGTCGGCTGCGGGGTGGGCGATGTGGAAAGTGTACTGCGCAGGACGGGAGCGCGCGAAAAAGCCGGGCGGCGTTGGTGGGCGCGGCCCGGCTTTGGGATCGTGGGATGATGTGGGTGGGATGGTTGCTGGGAGCCGGTGCTACTCAGCAGCCGGGCTGATTTCGTCAGCAGCCGGGCTGATTTCGTCAACAGCCGGGCTGATTTCGTCAACAGCCGGTGAAGAAGGCGGTGATGTAGTCGGCGAGATCGTCGGGGTCAACGGCGCCGTCGCCGTTGAAGTCGGCGGACTGCGCCGGGGGCTGGGTGAAGAAGGCGCCGATGTAATCGGCGAGGTCGTCGGGGTCGAGGGTGCCGTCTTGGTTGAAGTCGGCGGGGCAGGAGACCTGTTGGATTACGACGCTTGCGCGGTCGGAGATCACGACCAGGCAGGATGCACGAACGACCAAGACGTATTCGCCCGAGTCGGCGATGCCGGCCCCGGTAATCGTGAGGGCGGTGGTGGTGGCGCCGAAGATCACGCCGCCTCCGGCACTGGGGCCGTTGCTCAGCTCGACGCCGTTCATGGTCCAGCGGTACGTTTGGGGAACATTTCCGCCGGTGAGGGCAGCGCTGAGTTGAACATCTGTCGGCGCCAGGGCGTTGACCGGGGCGGGCTGGAGCGTGAACTGCGGCGCGGCAGGGATGATCCCCGTGTTCTCATAGGCACCCATGTCGATCGCCGGGCAACCCTCGCCCAGGTCGGGGATGGACGGGTTATCGACGATCCGGGGATTACCCGACAGATCGATCGGCGCTCCCGGCGCGGCCAGCGATGAAGAGCCCGCGTCGACGCCGATGCTGCCCGGCACGAGCCGGAAATCGCCCGCCGCAGCGTTGACGAACTGTGGAGTTCCCACGATGTTGCCCGGGCCCCCCGACGGGTTGGGTGCCTGGAGCAGGCTGTAGCGGATGTCAACGCCGGTGTTGATCGGAGGATTGCCTGCCAGCACGCAGTTATACGCCGTGACCCCGTCCAGAACGAACGGCCCGGCGTTGTTCACTATTGTGCAGTTGGAGACCGTGACCGAAGAGGCGGCGGCTGTGCGCCTGATGATGGCTCCGGTGGCGACGGTGTTGTTGAGGATCACGCTGTTACTGAGGAAGATCGAGCCCGGTGGGGAACCGAAGACGCTCGATCGGATGATGCCGACGGCCGCGGAGTTGTTGACGAAGACGCAGCGGTCGAAGAGCGCCGAGCCGAAAGCTCGGATGATGCTGTTGTTGCTGGAAGTGTTGCCGGAGACGATCCAATCGGTGGCGACGAGCGTGGAGGGGTAGTTGATCTCGACCACGCTGGTTCCCTGTTCGGCGATGCAATCGGTCACTGTCAGGTCGTCGACTGAGAACGTGCCGCCCGAAGCGATGGTGATGGCCGCGCGGCTGGATCCACGCAGCGTGAGTGAGCTGAGTGAAGCGCGGGTGGCGGGGGGCAAGTCGGCGTACGCGATCCTGAGCGTGTTGTCAGCGCGGCTGGCGGGCGTGATGGTCACGGCGCCGTTGAAGTTGAGGTTGCCCGGCCCGTCGGCGGGCGCGAGGTCGGGAACGATGCCGGAGGAGACCGAATCCATCGGGTAGTAGGCAACCAGGCCGGGCTCGGATCCGCTGCTGCTTTGGCACATGTCGGCCACGATCTGGGCCTGGGTTCTGGTGGTGTTCCAGACGCGGAGATTTCGCATACCGCCGAAGAAGTTGCTTTCGCCCAAGTCCTGCTGCCCTACTCGGAACGTGCCGGTTGCGGTCGTGAGGTTGGGGGTGATGGCGCTGTTGTCGTAATCGACATTTCGGCCGTTGACCAACGTCGTCAGGGAGCGTTCTGTGGCGTTGTAGATCGTCGCGATGTGGACCCAGGTGTTGGCGAAGTTTGCGATCGATGCGGTGTTGGACCAGCCGCGGTAGAAGCCCGTCTGCAGCGTGCCGTCAGGACTGATGAGGACGTGGAAGTTCTGAGCCACGGGGCCGCGCGTACCGAAGTCGAGGACCCACTGACGTGTTGAGCGTGGCTGGTATTTGATCCAAGTGCTGAACGTGAAGGATCGATTGCCGCTGATTGAAGAGGACGGGGTTCCGACCAGCGATGAACCGTTGAACTGAATGGAGGGGGCATCGTCGTTGGCGAGATCGCCGCTGAGGATGGTGGGGTAGAGGGTGGGATCGACGGAATCGGGGACAAAAGCGGCGTATCCGCCGTATCCGCCGCGAACGGTGAACCCGCGCGACAGGGTGAACTGCGCGTCGGCGTTGCCGGCCGTCTGGCCGGGCCCCTGGTCGGGGCGATAGAGGCCCGCCGCGACGCTGACCTCGCCGCCGGTTCCGGCTGGGGCCGCAGCCGCGAGGGCGAGAGCCGATTGCAGATCGGTGAAAGCGGTGGCCCACGAGGATCCGTTTCCACCGCTAGGGGCGGAGGCATCAACAAACAGGCGTGCGTTGGCCGGGGTGTTTACGTAAAAAGTGGGGGTGGCAAACGTATTGATCGCGCTCGCGGTGACCGGAGAGAGAAACGTGCAGCCCATCTGTGCGGGCCCGTTGATAAACTGCGGACAGAGCGTGACCCAGACGCTTCCGGGCGGCAGTGTCGGGAGAGTGGCGAACGAACCGCCGAAGTTGGGGTCGGCATCAAGGCCGCCGCGGCGCAGGCCCGCGGCGGGCCCGCCGATGCCCAAGGCGGGATTCGTGAGATCCGCGGCGGTGAGGTTGCCGATGATGCAGTAGTCGAAACCCGGTATGAGCGGGAGCGCAGGGGACGGCGAGGTCCCGAAATATCGGCGGAATCCCATGATCGCCAAGGGTGGGCGGCTTGGAAAGAACTGCGCCGCCGTGACGTTTGACAGCAACCCGAACGGGGCGGGCCCTCCGGGGAGATCCGGGATGTACGGCGTGCGCTCGCCGTTGACGAGCGGATTTGTGGCGCGAGGAGCATCGGAGGGGCGAATGAACGAGAATCCCTGGAGCGTCGGGACGGTGGGGATGTTGTTGAAGGCGATGTGCACCGCGCCGTCTTCGCCCATGACCGGCGGGGTCGCAGCGCTCGCGCCACCGCGGGCGGTGAGGCGGCCGGTGAAGCCCTGCTGAACCGACGCGAAGAGCCGAACGCAACCGCCCGCGCCACCACCGCCGCCAGCGCCAGCGCCGCCGCGTGCACCCGCTCCTCCCGCTCCGCCCGGTCCGCCGTTCCCCCCGGTTCCGCCACGGCCCCCTATGACGTCTCCGGCGCCTCCCGGCGTGCCGAGTCTGCCGGTGAAACCTGGTCCGCCGTCGGTGCCGGCGAATCCGGCGCTTCCGGGGAGTGCATCGCCACCGGAGGCAAGGAGAGCGCCGCTGCCGGTGACCTTGCCGAGCACGAAGACATCAAGAATACCACCACCACCGCCGCCGACTCCGCTCTGTCCGCCGTCGCCGCCGTTGCCGCCTTGGCCACCTTGGCCACCTTGGCCACCAGCTCCCCCGGCCCCGCCGGATGCGCAGTACGCTGCGCCGCCGCCACCTCCACCGCCCCCGGAAGGTCCTGGGCCCCCCATGACACCAGAGCCCCCGCCGCCGCCACCGCCACCCGAGCCCCCGCCGTTTCCGGCGGCCAGCCGGTTGATGCCAACGAACGAACGGCCGCGTCCACCGATCTGGCCCGGGCCGCCAGAACGTCCGGTGAGTCCGTTGTCTCCTGTCGCCGTGATGGTTTCGCCGTTGCCGCCGGCGGATCCGCGCACCAAGTTGAACGCACCGCCAGCCCCTCCATTCGCCCGGAAGTAGCTCTCGCTCAAACCGAACTGGAAGCCGCCCCAGCCGGAGGGACCGCCCGCGCCTTGGGTCGCCTGGCTTGCGAATCCGAGTCCGCCCGGAAGCCCGGTGCTGCCATTCCACCCCCTGACGCTAAAGGTATCGGAAGAACCAAAGATCAGATCGCCAGCGGAGCCGGAAGTTCCCCCGCCTAACGGACAGTCAGGCACGCCGCCGGAGCCGCCATTTCCGCCGGATCTGGTGAACCCGATGCGCCCCGACCCGCCGGGCCCACCCGGCGCGCTGCCAGCACCCGCGCCGCCGCCGGCCGACACGCTGGCGTTGATTGCCGAGGCGTCGATGCTGCTGCCAGCGGCCATGTTGAGGTTGCCGCCGATCACCAGGCGTGCAGGGCGGCTCCCGGTGACCGAGATGACCTCATTGGCGGCGAGATTGAGATCGCCGAGAAGGCGGAACTCGACGATGCCGGCGACGACACTGGTGGTGTAGGACACACCCTTGAGCGTCGAACTGGTGATGTTCCCTTGGACGGTGGCCTGAAGCGTATCGGTATTGAGGATTGTCTCGCCCGTGAAGATGGGCGCGTCGACGAACCCTGTGAAGATAATGCCGCCGGGGCCTCCCTCGTTATTGAGCACCAAGTACACGTAGTTGCGTCCGACTGCCATCGGCGCGAAGTGTGTGACGAACTGGAGGTTGTAAACGGTCGTCGCGTCGAAGTTGCCGAGCCCGTTGGTTTGCGGGAGCGGGTTGGGCGGCTGTCCTTCGGGGCCGATCCAGATGCCCGGGCACGAGGCCGAACCGAGGAGATTGTCCACCGCGAAGCGCAGCGCGAACTGTACGTTGCCAAGCTTGCGTCGTGAAACATCGAACGGGATCGCGATGACGGCGCTGGGCGCCGTCACCTGATCGCCGTTGGGAATTGTGCTCTGCCAGATGGCGTTGGGGTCGGATGCGATCGACTGGACCCACGCGGGGTTGGGTGTGATTTGGCTGAGGGGCCCGCCGGTTCCCAGACGGGCGTTGGCGAAGTCGGCAGGCGTAGGAATCGACGCGGCGCTCGGGATCGTTGCAAAAGTCGGCCGGTTCGCCGCCGAGTTGCCGCGCAAGACCGTTGTTTGAGCGTTGGATGCCGCCGCGCTGGCCAAAAGGCAGAGTGTGGCGGTCGAGAGCAGGCGGGGGTAACGGGAAATGTGGACGGTCATCGAATAATCTCCGGAGCAGCGACTTTGGAAGTTATCTGGACCGCCCCGCACGTGGGCGGGGTACCAATCCAAAGGCGCTCTCCTCATTTCATGCGTAGAAAGCGCATCGGGACCGACATGTAAATCGCGGGATCGAGCGGATATCTGCAAATCGAGCGGGAAACAGGTGAGTTGGCCGTTGATCGGCCCCCCGATCCCGGGACCACCGGCGCGGCCGGTTCAACAGTGCGGGTATTTTGGGGCGGCGTTTGGGTGTGCCCCGGCGCGGCCGCCCTTCGGCGCGACTCACTTCTTTGGAGCCAGTGCCTCGTCGCGCGCAGCCTGGATCAGCGACTGTGCTGTTTCGCGCGGTTCCGCCGCCTCAAGCGCCTCCGACGCGAGAGTAAGGGCCTCGGCCCGACGATCCGACTGGATCGGGGTCTCCATGAGTCTGGCCAGGTTGGCCATGTACGCCGCGCGCCGGCGATGCCCTGCTGGTGCGAACTGGTCGCGCTGGTTCCAAAGGATTTCCAGAAGCGCGGCTTCATCCAGGCCGGCTTGGCCTTGTCGGCATTGCGAGGCGCACTCGGCCAGGCTTTCACGCAGCCGAGGAAGCCAGGTCGCATCGGCGACCATCAGCTCACTTCGCATCGCCGCGAGGCACCAGGTGCGGAGCTCTTGGGCGTGCCCGGGCCAGGCCGAGTAGATCTGTCGCAGCACGCTGACCGACTTGTGCACGGGGGCGGAGAGATCGTCGTAGATCCCTTCGAACGTCTCGCGGGCCTTGAGGGCGAGGCGAGCTGCCTCTTGGAACCGTCCGACGCCGCGCAGCGCATTGGCCGAGCTCAAGTATGGGAACGCACGATCCAGATGCCCGGGCGGGTAGACCCTCTCGGCCGCCTCGGGCAGCCCGGACGCGAGTGCCACCGCTTCTTCGAACCGTTCTCGCCGGTTGAGCGCGGCGATGAGGTTGCTGGTGGTGAGAATTGTGGTGGGATTGTTCTCTCCCCGCGTCGATCGCGCGCGCTCCATGCAGCGTCTGAGGAGGGCGAGCGCTTCCTCGGCGCGGCCGGCGCGTTGCTCGCAGTACGCCAGAGCGGTGAGCCCCGTCTCAACGGTGTCGGCCTCTTCGACAAAGTCCGGCCGATCGAGGATCGCGAGGGCTTTTCGGAGGAGGGGCATCGCCTGGGCGTCGCGTCCTTCGCCCTGGAGGGCGTTGCCGAGGCGGATCATCATGGTCAGCCGGAGCGGGTCGTTCTCGTCGAGCGAGCGCTCGGCGCGGTCGAGCGCGTCCTGGGCGATCGGCAACGCAGCGCCGGGCTGCTGCTGCGTCACCGCCGTGAGCAGGCCGTTGAGGGCCCGGATCGTGATCGGAGCATCGCGCCCCGCGGTCTTCTCGAGGATCTCGATGCAGCGCCGGTACTCCGCTTCGGACTGCTTGAACCTCGAGAGCGAGGCGAGGACATCTGCCAGGTCGTAGCGGATTGCCGCTTCGGTCTCCGGATCGTCGGCGAACCGCTCTTGAAGACCATCCGACGCGTGTGAGAGCGCGTCCATCATCTTCACGTCGTACCCCATCCGCAACGGGTCGGCGGCCTTGAGCAGCCCCGTGATCAGGTAGTCGCGGACGCCCCTGCTGAGCTTCGCCTCGTGATCGGCCCGAACCTGCGACGCCTCAGCGATCGCGCGATTCCTCTCGGCACGCAGGTATAGCGCCGTGCTCGCCACCAGCCCGCCGACGAGCGCCAGCAGCGCCATCGCCGCCCCGAACACCAGGCCCCGGTTGCGCTGGACGAACTTGCGGAACTGGTAGGTCACCGTCGCGGGGCGGGCCGCGATGGGCTCGTCGCACAAGAACCTGCGGACGTCGGCGGCGAACTCCGACGCGGACTGATACCGCCGGTCGCGCTCCTTTTCCATCGCCTTCCCGCAGATCGTCTCGAGGTCCCCGCGCAGCGAGCGATCAATGGTTGACATCCGCGGGGCCTCGCGCTCGGAGATCGTTCTCGCGGCCTGAGCGATCGTCTGTGCGGTGAGGTCGTGGGGCAGCCGGCCCGTGAGCATCTCGAAAAGGATCACGCCCAATGCGTACACGTCGGCGCGGGCGTCGACCCGCGCCGCGTCCCCTGCGACCTGCTCGGGGCTCATGTACGCCAAGGTACCGACGATTGTGCCGGCCTCCGTCCGCATGGTGTTGAGTTGTTCGTCGGGGTCGGTCAGTCGGGCCACGCCGAAATCGAGGATTTTGGGCATGAGGGCGGAGGCATCCGCTCCCCCCGGCGCGCCCGAGGCTCCGACCACTCCGGCGGCAGAGGTGTCCACCAGGATGTTGGCCGGCTTGAGGTCGCGATGAATCACGCCGTGCTGATGGGCGTGCTGGACCCCGTCGCAGATGGACGCGAACAGTGCCAGTTTCCGGCGCCGATCGGGCTTGCTCTTGGCGAGGAAATCGTGCAGGGGCGGGCCGTGGACCAGCTCCATCGCGAAGAACGGCGCGGGACCCGCGGGCGTCTGCTCGACCCCGGCCTCGTACACCTGGGCGATGCCCGGATGGCGGAGCCGTCCGAGGATGTTCGCCTCGTGCTCGAAGCGGCGCAGCAGTTGGGGCGTGCGCAGGCCGGCCCGGATGGTCTTGATCGCGACGCGCCGGCGCGGGCTCTCCTGCTCGGCCTCGTATGCCGACCCCATCCCTCCTTCGCCCAGCAGCTTGAGCACGCGGTAGCGCCCGAATCTCACCGGTAGCGGCGCGTTACTGGCGTGCTCTGGGATTAAGCCGCCGGCTTCACGACTGATCTCGGGTATGGCAAGGAAGTCGCTCCGCAGCTCGGCCGCCAGCAACCGCTCGAGGTGTGATCGGAGTTCCTCGTCACCCTGGCTTACGCGCTCCAGGAACGCCGGCCGCTCGGCCTGAGGGAGGTCGCAGGCGGCCTCGAATAGGTCCGTCAGGCGCTGGTAGCGCTCGGGGGTCACTCGCCCAGCTCCGCCAGCAGCCAAGCCCGCGCCATCCGCCAGTCACGCTCCACCGTCCGCGGGCTCACGCCGAGCACCACTGCGGCCTGTTCCATATCCAACCCGGCGAAGAATCGCAGTTCGATTACCCGGCAATGGCGCTCGTTGAGCTTTTCCAGCCGAGACAGCGACTCGTCGAGGGCCACGAGATCGACCTCCATCGGTCGGTCTGCGACGTCCGCATCGACCAGCGTGACTCGGTCCCGGTCGCCGCCTCGCTTCACCGCATCGCGCGCTCGGGCCCGATCGATCAGCACCTCGCGCATCGCACGGGCAGCGCAGCCGAAGAAATGCGCCCGGCTTTCGAAGTCCGTGGCCGTGTTGCCCAGCAGCCGCAGATACGCCTCGTGGACCAGCTCGGTGGGCTGGAGCGTGCGCCCGTCAAGCTGCGGGCGCAGGATCCGGCCGGCCAGGCCCCGCAGCTCTGAGTACAACGCGGCCAACAGGTCGCCCGATGCCGCTTTGTCCCCTTGGCGAAGTCGGACCAGCAGCATGGCGATCTGGACATGCGCGGGTTGCGGAAGCGGATTCGGCATGGAAACGGCCGGCGAAACAAAGGATAGCCGAGCCGAAGCACGCCGCTACCCAACTCCCTGCTGCTTAGTTCATTGGTGGGAGATAGTGAGAGGACTCTTCTGGCGGCCATTGCCTTGCCGGAAGTGGAGAAGATTCAAGAGTCGGTTCCCACAACGTGGGTATTCGCGTGCCGGGCTGCGTGCTGGTGTGGGCAGCCCGGCATGTGCGAAGTTTGATTTTGAGGCGCAATCGAAACCGCCGCCTCGGTGACGTCCGTGGTTTGAAAAACGGCTTGTCGGACCGAACCCCGATGCCAGGTTTAGCAGCCGGCGAAGTAGGCGTTGATGTAGTCGGCGAGGTCGTCGGGGTCAACGGCGCCGTCGCCGTTGAAGTCGGCGGATTGCGCCGGGGGCTGACTGAAGAAGGCGCTGATGTAGTCGGCGA
>Ga0105044_10005208_pt1 | contig 17916 bp, 14 predicted proteins | sample MAT01_FD_78092 | JGI IMG/M metagenome (GOLD analysis project Ga0105044, IMG submission 78092) | Freshwater microbial communities from Lake Fryxell liftoff mats and glacier meltwater in Antarctica - MAT-01 | ecosystem: Environmental > Aquatic > Freshwater > Ice > Liftoff microbial mat | place...
ATCCGCGTGAAGTCGAGCAGCTGTGGCGCCGACATCCTCGTCAGCGGCCCGATGATCTCGTGCACGTCGCCGCCCGAGCTGAAGTTGCGTCCCGCGCCCGTGACGACGACGCATTTCACATCGCGGGCATAGACCAGCGCACGAAACAGATCGCGCATCTCGGCATACGAGTCGAAGGTCAGCGGGTTCTTCTTTTCCGGCCGGTTCAACGTCAGCGTGGCCACCTTGCCATCCGCATCGGTGGACCACAGGAAATGGCGCGCCGCATAGTCGCGCATGGACTGCAACTGGCCGCTCATTGCATCATTGCTCATGGTCAACCGCCCTCGGGTACGCGAGCGACGCTGTGCTTCAGCATGCCCAGCAACTGGTACAGGTCCGCACGATCCGGCGGCGTCACTTCCGACAACATCGCGATGATCCAGCGTTCGTGCTCTGCCGCCATGGCGTCGAACGCAGCCTTGCCCTTCTCCGTCAGGCACACGGCGTAGGACCGCCGGTCCTCCGGCATCGGCGCGCGTGCGACGAGTCCATCGGCCACCAGTTCGCTGGTCAATCCGGTGACGTTGCCGCCGGTCACCATCATCCGCCGCGACAATTCTCCCATCCGCAGGCCCTGCGGATGCCGCTCGAGCTGCGCCATCAGGTCAAAGCGCGCCAGCGTGATCGCAAAGCGCTCCCGCATCCGGGCACGGATTTCGCGTTCCACCATCTGCGTGCAGGTGAGGAGCCGCAGCCAGAGCCTAAGCGACGCGTGGTGATCATCGGTGCCGCGGGTCTCGGCATCGGCCGGTCGCGGCGCCACGTTGGGTATTGCGATCTTGCGCACATTGAGCATGATCGTTCAGCCGTTGGCCTCGGGCCGTTCGTTGGACATCTGCGCCGCGCGCGCCAAATTGCGCTCGAGCTGGTCGCGGCCGGCCAGGTACTGCACCGGCCATTCGACATCGCGAACGCCAAGTGCTGCCGCCGCGTGCAACGTCCAGTACGGATCGGCGAGATGCGGACGAGCGATCGCGCACAGGTCCGCGCGCCCCGCCATCAGGATGCTGTTCACATGATCGGGCTCGAAGATCGCACCCACCGCCATCGTCGCGATGCCGGCCTCGTTGCGCACGCGATCGGCGAAGGGCGTCTGGTACATCCGGCCGTACACCGGCTTCGCCGCGCGTGTCGTTTGCCCCGACGAGACATCGATCAGATCTGCGCCTGCCGCATGGAACAGCCGTGCCAGCGCGATCGCGTCCTCCGGCGTGTTGCCGCCCGGTGCCCAGTCGTGCGCGGAAATGCGCACCGACATCGGCCGGTCTGCCGGCCACACGGCGCGCATCGCGCGGAACACTTCAAGGGGATAGCGCGCGCGGCGTTCCAGCGGGCCGCCGTACGCGTCGTCGCGCACGTTGGTGAGCGGCGACAGGAATGCGGACAACAGGTAGCCATGCGCGCAATGCAGTTCCAGCCAGTCGAAACCCGCCGCCGCGCCGCGTTGCGTGGCCTCCACGAATTCGCTCTGCACGCGCGTCATGTCGGCGCGCGTCATCGCCAGCGGCACCTGATTATCGGGGCCGTACGCGAGCGCGGAGGGTGCCAGCAGCGGCCAGTTGCCGGCAGGCAGTGGCGCATCCGCCAACGCCCAGCCAACCTGCGTGGAACCCTTCGGCCCGGCGTGCCCCAACTGCAACGCGATCTTCGCGGAGGTCCGATCATGGACGTAATCGACGATGCGTCGCCACGCTGCCGTATGTTCGTCGGTATAGAGGCCCGCACATCCCGGTGAAATGCGCGCGTCGGGCGCCACGCACACCATCTCGGTGAAGACGAGTCCCGCACCCCCATGCGCGCGGCTGCCGATATGCACCAGGTAGAAATCGTCCGGCGTGCCATCGCGGCACGAGTACTGCGCCATCGGCGACACCACCACGCGGTTCTTCAGCGTGACGCCGCGCAACGTGAACGGCACGAACATCGGTGGGACCGGCACCGCAGCTGGTCGCACGCGCCGGGCGAACCAGCCTTCCAATCGGGCCACGAACTTCGCGTCACGCAGGCGCAGGTTCTCGTGCGAGATGCGCTGACTGCGCGTCAGGAGGCTGTACGCAAACTGCTCGGCCTCGAACGCGGTATAGCGCGCGACGTTTTCGAACCACTCGGTGGAATTGCGCGCGGCGTTCTGGATCTTCAGCACTTCGAGCGCGCGCTCGGCCTCGTAGGTGATCAATGCGCTGGCCAGGTCGGGCGCCGCATCCACTGCGCGCGCCAACGCAATCGCGTCTTCGAGCGCCAGCTTGGTGCCCGAGCCCACGGAAAAATGTGCGGTATGCGCCGCGTCGCCCATCAGTACGACCGGCACGTCGCGGCCGTCGATGCTGTTCCAGTGCACCCAGTGGCGGCAGACCACGCGCGGAAAGCGGATCCAGATCGCGGAGCCGCGCATGTGCCGGGCGTTGGACATCAGCGGATGGCCGTCGAGCCACGCGGCGAAGAGCTGCTCGCAGAAGGCGATGCCTTCCTCCCGCGACATCGCCTCGAGGCCCGCCGCGCGCCACGTGGCCTCCGGCGTCTCGACGATGAACGTGGACGTGTCGTTGTCGTATTGATACGCGTGCGCCTGGAACCACCCATGCGGCGTCTCGACGAACGCAAAGGTAAACGCGGCAAAGCGCTTGCGCGTGCCCAGCCAGACGAAGCGGCAGTCCCGCAGTTCCACATCGGGCTCGAAGGTGGCCGCGTAGCGCGTGCGGATGCGGCTGTTGAGTCCATCGGCCGCCACGACCAGGTCGGCCTCGAAGTCGCGCGCCGCGGCCACGTCGTCCGTCACTTCGTCGTCGTAGGCCAGTTCGACGTCCAACGCCTCGCACCGGGCCTGAAGTATGTTGAGGAGCCGCTTGCGGCCGATGCCGCAGAAGCCGTGGCCGCCCGACGTGACCGTGCGTCCCTTGAAGTGGACGTCGATGTCATCCCAGCGATTGAAGGACCCGACGATCTCGGCGGCCGTCTGCGCATCGGCGACTTCGAGGTTGCCCAGCGTCTGGTCAGAAAACACCACACCCCACCCGAAGGTATCGCCCGGCGTATTGCGCTCCACCACGCGCACCACGCGCCGCGGATCTGCCTTCTTCATCAGGAGCGCGGTGTAGAGGCCGGCGGGGCCGCCGCCCAGGCAAAGGATTCGCTTTGCTGCCATCGCTGCTTTCGTCGGGAAGGTCAAATTCGCAATGCCCCGCGAACCATGGTTGGAAGTATTTTAGAACTAAACTAATTGAAGTCAAGCGTCCTGGTGGTGGGTGGCGCCTACGCCTTTCGGCCAGTTCCCTCGGTGGGGTCGCCGCCACTACGGTGTCGGGACATGCCGCACGAGGCGGCAGCACAAGCCGAGGGACGCCGCGATGATATCCATATCCACGAAACCACCGCCACGGCGACGCCCGGAGATCGCGGCTTCACCCGCGAACGACGGCTTCACCCTGCTGGAACTGCTCATCGCACTCGCCATCACGGCATCGCTTACGATGTTTGCAATCCCCACCTATGTCCAATGGATTGGCGACGAAAAAGTGATGAATCATGCCCGATTATTGGCTAAAAGCATGCAACATGCTCGATCGGAGGCCATCAAGCGCGGCCATCGCGTCAATTTATGCAAGTCATCCGATGGCGTTCAATGTGCCGATTCCGGCACCTGGGGCCAAGGGTTTCTGATGCATGAGGACACCGGGACCAAGGGCGAGGTCGACGGCGAGGATGCCGTCATCCGGTTCGAACCGCCAAACATCGAGATCCGGGTCACGGCAAACAAACCGCTCGCCGATTACGTCTCTTACACCGCTTTCGGGCATGCCCGGATGCTGAATGGTGCATTGCAGATGGGTACCTTTACCGTCTGCAGACCTGGTCTGCGCGCCGTCGATGTTATTCTCGTTGGAAGCGGTCGCGTCCGGATTGCAAGGGCCAAGACCATTTGTCCATGAAATCCGGCAGGCGCTGGTCGCCGCACCTGTGTTCCATAGGACCGTGTTGGGGCTGAATACAACACGGCTGCCGACCGTCCATTCCCTGCACAAAACCACACGTCGGGCATGCATTGCGCGCGACTGAAGGTGCCCCCTACTATCCATCCACCTTACGGGAGCATCCTCATGCGCCGCGCCTCGCCCTTCGTACGTGCAACAGCCGCTGGCTTCACGCTGATCGAGGTCATGATCACGGTCGTCATCGTCGGCATCCTTGCGGCGATCGCGCTGCCTTCGTACACCCAGTACGTCACGCGAAGCAAGCTGATGGAGGCGCAGAGCAAGCTGAGTGACCTCCGCGCCCAGCAGGAGCGCTATTTCATGGATAACCGCACCTATGCGTCAGGCGCCGGTTGCGGCATCGATGACCCGCTCATACTTGCCACCACCACGATGAACAGTGACCTCAGCGTAGCCTTTGACTTGTTCTGCGTGGCCAACCCATTGACCTACACCATCACCGCCACCGGACGCCCTGGCAAAGGCATGGGTGGCTTCTCCCTGGATATAAACCAAGCCAATGCCAAGTCATCGTCAGGGCCAGCCGGGTGGACTGCCGCGCCTACATGCTGGTTCGTCCGCAAGGGCGGAGAGTGTTCGTGATCCGTGCACGCGCCCTGGGTTTCACTCTGATCGAGCTGATGATCGCGTTGGCGATCGCGGCGACGTTGCTGCTGTTGGCCGCCCCCAACTTCGCCACGTGGAACGCCGACGCGCAGATTCGCGCGGCCGCCGAATCGATCGTCAGTGGGATGCGTTATGCGCAGGCAGAGGCCATCCGGCGCAACGAACCCATCGAGTTCGTCCTCAACCCCACGACCGGCAGCGGCGGCTGGACTGTGCAACAACTGGTCGGGCCGCCGCTTCAGGTCGGCGTGTTTGCCGAAGGCGCGACGCTGGCGGCCTTTGCTACGGCCCCGGCGGCGGCCACGATCACGACCTTCAATTCGCTTGGTGGCGTCAATGCGAACAATGCCGACACGACAGTGCCGATCACCCGTGTCGAGGTCACCCATAGCGGCGCGATTTCCAACGCCCGCAACCTCCACATCCTGGTGGGCGGCGGACGCACGGGGATCAAGGTCTGCGACCCGGCCGTCAGCGACACCACCTCACCTCGGTTCTGCACGGCCCTCTGACATGAACACCCAACGAGCCGTCCACAAGCAACCCGTTCGCCAGCGCGGCAGCTTCCTGCTGGAAGCACTCATTGCGATCCTGATCGTCGCGCTCGGCATCCTCGGCCTCGTGGGCCTGCAGGCGCGCGCCATGCAGGACACGGATGAATCCCAGTATCGAAGCGAGGCCGCGTTCCTGGCCAGCGACGTCATCAGCCGCATGTGGGTCTCGAACCCCAACACGCTGAAGGCCGACTTCGAAACGGGCGCCGGCGTACCGTATACCGATTTCGTCACGCTCGTGCAGCAGCGCCTGCCCGGTTCCACCACCGACCCCACCATCACCGTCACCCAGCGTGGCGCCACACCATCCACTGGCTTCGACGTCGACGTCACGATCTTCTGGAAGCCCCCCTCCGTGGTGGCCGTCACCCAAGACGATCATCGCTTTTCGATGAACGCCACCGTACGGATGAATTGATGCCCGCCACACTACCCATGCGCGGCGCACCGATGCCCCGCCAACGCGGCGTAGGCTTGATCGAGGTCATGGTCGGCATCCTGATCGGCATGATCGTCGTGCTCGTCATCTTCAACACGCTGGTGGTCGCCGAGACCTACAAGCGCAGCACGATCGGCGTGTCGGATGCGCAAATCACCGGACAGTTGACGCAGTTCGTGCTCAACCGCGAGCTGGCCAACGGAGGCAACGGCATCATGGCCGGCTTGAGCGAGCTTGCCGGTTGCAACAACTGGCGCCTGCGGCCCATGCCTGCCCTCATCACCGATGGCGGCAGTGCCATTGCCAGCGACGCTGTCACCGTGTTCTACAGCAATTCGCCCACCATCGTCCACCCGGCTCACTTCGGCGCCGCCGGCGCTGCGGGCACGCCCTATCCGGTGATCAGCCCCAATGGTTTCAAGGTCGGCGACTGGGTGATCGCAACGCAGATTGCAAATTTGGCCACCTTCACTGTGCCCACCGATTGCACGCTGGTCCAGGTCACGGGCATCACCCAACACCCGTCGCTGGCCGCGTACCCGCCCGCGGATCTCGGCGGCCGCGTTGCGCTCTCGTACCTGTTGCAAGCCGGCACCGCGTTCAATTTCACGACCGCATCGCGCGCCGTCAATCTTGGTCCCCGGATGACTCGCACGCTCTATTCGGTCAATGCTGCGAAGCAGCAGCTGGACAGCCTGGACGACAACCCGGATGCGGTCGTCGCGACGGCTGTTCCCGTCGCGCAGAACGTGGTGCTGATGAAAGTGCAATACGGCATCGACGCCGACGGCGATCCGCTTGGGCTTGTCGACTGCTGGACCTCGGCCGACAACAGCAATACGTGCGCCAATGGCATCGACTACTCCGATACCACGTTCCAGGCCGTCCCCGCGCCGCTCACCACTAGCCAACGCATCCGCTCCATCAAGGCCATCCGCATCGCCATCGTGGTGCGCAGTGACGACGACGTGAAGCAGGACACGGCCAGCGGTTCGCTGCGGGACCAGACCGCGACGCTTTTCTCCTGTCCGGCCTCGATTGTCAGATGCAGCACGGTGACGATCCCTGCCAACACCGTCCTTCAAGACTACCGCCGGTACCGGATCTACGAAGCCACGATACCGCTGCGCAACTCGCTCTGGCACCCGCTATGAAAACCCGCTACGGCAAGACAGCTCCGCACCTTTCCCCGCGACGCGCGCAACAAGGGGTGGTCCTGTTCATCGCCCTCATCGCGATGGTGGTGCTGAGCCTGGCTGCAGTGGCACTGATCCGATCGGTGGACACCGGCACCTCGATTGCGGGCAACCTTGCCACCAAGCAGGGCACACTCGGCCCGATCAACTATGCCGTCGAGCGCGCGGTCGATGCGCTTTTCCAAGGGGGTCCCGGCTCGATTGCCGACCCCTTCAACCACGACATCGCGAAGAACTATTACGCCAACATCCAGCCCGGCGAAAGGCCCAATGGCGTGCCGGCCATCCTGTATGGTCCGCTGCCTCTCGCCACGTATGACGCCAGCTTCCAGAAGTACGACGACCCCAGCACGGTCTCGAAGTACAGCGTCCGCTGGGTCATCGAGCGCCTGTGCCAGGGCAGCTTGCCAGCGCCTGGCCCCTACTTCGGCGATCCGTTGACACAAACCGGCCTGCAGGCCTGCGACCTGATGGTGCCGAAGGTCGCCACCGGAGGGTCCGATAGCGAACCATTGCCCTCCATTCCTCCGGTGCCGCTGTACCGCGTGTCCATCCGCGTCGATGGCCCCGCCAACACCGTCACGTACGCGCAAGCGATGCTCCGCTAGCCACCGTTTCCCCAGGACCGACCCATGACAACCATCAAAACAATCGTCCGCAAATCGATCGCGTGCGGCATGGCGCTGGCGCTGGCGCTGGCGCCCGTCGGGCCCGGCGTTTATGCCGCGGCCACGGTCCTGTCCGATCTCCCGATTGCCGCCAAGGTCGCGGCCAAGCCCAATCTGCTCTACACGCTGGACGACTCGGGCAGCAGGATGCTGTCCCACATTCCGGATTTCACGATGACCGGTCCGGGCGTTGCTGCGCCCAACAACCTCGGGCCCGGCTACTGCCGGGAGACCAACGGCATCACCGCGGCCGGCTGCAACTCGGACTTCTCCTGGGGACGCGACGTGCCCATGTTCGCGTCGAGTTTCAATCGCCTCTATTACAACCCGGACATCAACTACGATCCGCCGGTCGACGGCGCCGGCAACCAGGCCACGTACGCGTCGCCTGACGGCCTTCCCGGCACCACCATCTACAAATTCCTGACGTCGGCCAAGACCACGGGCTGGACCTCCGTCACGCCTGACGCCTATCTTGGCGGCACGCCAGTCAACCTAACCACCAAGGTTGCCGTGGCGGTGTTCTGCAACACCGACTGGCCCACCGACAACCCGGTCAACCTGGCCAGCGTGGGCGACACGAATGGCGAATACTCGGCCATGGCAGGACAGGATTGCCGGATCAACGGAACGCGCTATGACGCACTGGCGGGCGCGCCCGCCGTCATCGACGACTACAACTATCCGTACGCCAGGACCAGTGGCGCCAACGATCCCAAGTATTTCTGGCGCAACGGTGGCAATCGCCAGATCTGGTGCAAGACAGGCCTGACCACGGGCTGGCCGCGCACCTGCGCGCCCAATTACCTTACGTGCTCGGGCACGGTGACCGTCACGCCTCCCGTGGCGCAGACCTGCTTTTTTCAAGGCAATGCCACCACGACCGGCGCGCCCTTCACGTACACGCCCACGGGTTGCGAATCCAATTCGGCCTACCAGTGGACATGGGCTACGGGGGGATGTGTGGGCACCATCGGTGTTGAATGCCTGGCCTGCAACCGCACGGGCACCACGACCGTCACCGGCAGGAATGGCAATTGCCGCCTTGCCAGCTCTTCCCCCCCGGGTTCCGGAGGATCGAATGCTGCCTGCAACTGTGCAGGCGTAGGCTGCACGCTGCCGGCGTGCCCCAGCTTCGACCCGGTGGATACGTGCTCCGGCACCTGGAGCCAGACGTGCACGCCCAATGGCAGCGCGAACTGCAGCACCCAGTACTTCGGGGGGCCGGTGGGCTTCACCTTGCTTCAAGATGCCAACGGCCCAGGCGACACGTGCCGTCGCAACAACCGCACCACTGGCGCGTACACCTCCAACCGGTTCTCGTTCCCGGAAACCCTCAGCGTCGACGCGACGAAATACAACAGGGTGGTGAACGACGGTTCGTGCGGCGGCATCATCTCGACCATCGCTATTCCGCGCCACTACTACACGGTGGCTTCGGTCCAGTTCTGCAACTCCACGATCACCGCGGCCAATGACCCATGGCGCGGTTTCGGCACCGGCACCTGCCAGGCCAAGAACGACCTCAACACCACCAACAAGGTCAAGTACGGCAAATTCACGCGCGCCAATCTCGTGACCGGCCGTACTTACAATTACACCGACCCCTTCACCGGCATAGCCGGCACGCGCACCTACGCGGAGGAAATGAGCAACTACGCCAATTGGTACGCGTACTACCGCACGCGCATCCTGGCGGCGAAGACGACGACCGCCATCGCGTTCAACATCGTCGACAACAAATATCGCGCCGGTTTCCACGTGATGAACGCCTCCATGACCAACTGGCTCGATGCCGGCGATTTCGTGTCGGGAGCCGGCCTGCACCGCGAGCAGTGGTACAACAAGCTCTTTCTAACGCCCATCACTGGGGGAAGCAAGACGCCCACGCTCGATGCAATGATCCGGATCGGCAGGCTGGTTGAATTTGGCGCAGGCGCGGTCCCCGGCCTGCCGGCGCATACGGATCCGATCCCGTCCATCGCCGGCAATCCGGTCACCTGCACCAGCAACTATCACATCCTGTTCACGGACGGCTTCACCGATCAGCTCGCCACGCCCACGGTTGTCGGCGAGCGCGACGGCGTCAGCATTCCGGCGCGCGACGCTGACATCGATGGCCGGCCCGCGCTCCCGAAAGATCCCGGTGCGTCACAACCCAGCCGTACGTTGTCCGGCCTCAATCCACTGGTCGGGGGCGCATGGCCGAATCCGTTCAAGGATGTGGCCGCCGCCACGCCCAATTCACTGGCGGACATCGCGCTCTATTACTGGATGCGTGATCTGCGTGACCCAATGCTGAACGATGTTCCCTCCGCGGACGGCCGTGGCGGCAAGGATCTCGACTGGAAGAAAGATCCGGCGTGGTGGCAGCACGTCAATTTCTCCGCGCTGTCGTATGGCGCGGAAGGTCTGCTCGATGCAGTGAACCGGCCCACGGTGGAAGCCGCGATCGCCGCCGGTACCAAGCCCTGGTTTACGGCGCCCGACTACCCGAACCCGCCGCACAATTCGCCGTGGCCCACCAACAATCGTCGTGCGACGACCGCCGATGACCTTTGGCACGCCGCCGTCAACGGTCGCGGCAAGTTCGCATTCGCCCAAACGCCGATCGAGGTGGCGTACGGTCTCGGCAGCATCATTTCCGGGATTGGCAACAACTCGGTCGCCCGGGTCGGCGCAACATTTGCGGCGCGCGATCTCAGCCTGACCAACAACTTCATCTACATTGCCACCGTCGAGCCCGGCTGGTCGGGCGAGTTGAAGAAGATCGAGATCAGTCCGACCACCGGCGCCCAAGGCTTGCAGCGTTGGGCGGCCGGCGCCAAGCTCGACGCGCTTCTGGCCACGCCGGCAGCGGGCTCGTCGCCGTTACTCGATTCGGACAACAAGTGGTTTACCGGCAGGCGGATTGTCACGCGCAACGTGGACTCGGGTTCGTTCGCGGTCGTGCCGTTCACCTATGCGGGCCTCAACAACGGCACCAACACGCAGCTCAACACGCTGGCGTCCACCGTCTTGCAACAACAGAAGATCATGTCGTACCTGCGTGGGGGCTCCACGTTCGGAGCTGGTACCAGCCCGCCGCTGATCGAAGGCACCGCCATCGGTCAGTTCCGCGAACGTACGGGCAAACTCGGCAACATCAGCGATTCGAAGCCCGTAGTGGTCGGTCCGGCCGACAAGCCGTACCTCGAAGCCACTGATTTCGGGTATGCCGCGTACAGGTCGGCGAATACGACGCGTGCGTTGCGCGTCTTCGTCGGCGCGAACGACGGCATGTTCCACGTCTTCAACGGCGCGGATGACAGTGGCCCGAACACCGGCGGCACGGAGATGTTCGCCTATGTTCCCAGCGGTGTCTTCACCACGGCGTTCGACGAAGGAGGCAAGGCGAAGAAAGGCATCCAGGCGCTGACGTTCCAGGATGGCGGCGCACCGATCTTCAAGCACCACTTCTACGTCAACGGCGCGCCCCGCACGGCTGACGTCGACTTCAGCAATTGCGGAACCAACAGCACCACGTGCACGCCGGATTGGCGTTCGATCGTGGTCAGCGGCCTCGGCAAGGGTGGCAACACGTATTTCGCCATCGACGCGACCAACACCGCCGTCGCCAACGAGGCTGCGGCGGCCGCCAAGATCCTGTGGGAATACGCGCTGCCCGACAGCCAGTTCTCCTACGGCAATCCGGTCATCGCCAAGACGCGCGCCTACGGCTGGGTCGTCATCATCGCGTCGGGCTACAACAACACCGGCGACGGCAAGGGACACCTGTATGTCCTCAATGCCTCGACCGGCGCGCTGCTGCGCACGTTGAATACCACCACTGCTGACACGGGGTCGGCGGCCAATCCCAGCGGCCTCACCAAGATCCGGGGGTACGTCAAGAACGACGCCAATCAGGTGCTGGAACAGATCTACGGCGGCGATCTCAATGGCCGACTCTGGCGCTGGGATGTCTCCGATGCTGATGCCACGTTGTGGCAGGCGCAGACGGTGCTGCTGGCAACGTTGACGGATCCGTCGTCGGCACCCCAGCCGATCACCACGGGTCCGGAAATCGAGATCGACCTCAATAACGGTGTGGACCGGTTCGTATTCATCGGGACGGGCCGGTTGCTTGACGCCGAAGACTTGACCATACCCAGTCCGGAGCAGATCCAGACGATGTACGCGATCCGCGATGGCTCTCTCGATACGCCGTTGCCCGCCGCGTCGTTGCCGATCAATGCCCGCACGGCGCTGACTTCCATCTCGGGCATCCTGGGACTGAACGGCGCTGCGGCGCCCAGCGGCTGGAAGCACGATTTGCCGTTGGGTCAGCGGATCATCGTGGACACCGTGGCCGAGTTCAACCTGGTCGGGTACGCCGGTACGGTGTTGCAGCCTGATCCCTGCCTGACGTCGCTTCCGGCCTATATCTATGGACGCGATTACGTCTCGGCGGAGTCGCTCGTGTACGACGACTCCAACGTCAATCAGGACAGCATCTATTCCGCGGAGGGCGCGGTGGGCCTCGACATCATCACGATCTACGATCCGACGCTGTCGTTCCCGAGTCCGCGCCTTGCCTACAGCAAGGGGACGGCCACCGGCGGTATCAAGCCGATCGTGATCAAGCCGAAGACTTTCGGTGGTGGACACCGCCTGTCCTGGCGCATCCTGGGAGACTGATCCGGCATCGGATTGTTGCCAGGTTGCGACCACAAGGTCGCAACCGCAGCGGAGAGGGGCGACGCGTCAATGCGGCGCCCCTTTCACATCAGGGAAGCGTATCGTCCACCGGATCATTGGCGACTGCCCAATACTCGATCGATCGGAAATCAGGGTATCCACGTTGCGCCTATGATCAAGACGACCATGCCCGACCTTTCCGCGCGGCCGCGAAGCGCACTGGGCCCCGCTGCGGTGGCTTCGGTGGTGGCGCATCTCGCGATCGCATTGGTCGTTGCCGCGTTCGTCTCGATGCGCCCTGCCACATGGGGTACGGCATCGGCCGCCATCACGGTCCACCTGGTCGCGCCTCGACCTGAGGTCGATCCCGCGCCCCCGGCGCCCGAGTTACCAGCCCCTGTGATCACGAGTGCGGAACCCGGCGGAGCGGTCGCACCCGCGACGGCGTCCGAAACAGCACCACCGCCGGTGCCGGCCAGCCGGGAGGCACCTCCCAAGGCGGAACCACCCCTTCCCGCCACGCCGCCTTCGGTCGCGTCAGGCAAGATCGATGTCGCCGAGAACTACGCTGCGGTCTCGGGACTGCCGGAAGACCTGGCCAATCGAACGCGCAGCGAATTCCTGGTCGAGGTCGACAAGCTGGCGCAGGTCGTGCATCAACCCGACATCGTGTACCCGCAAGAGGCGCTGGCCGCCGGACGGGAAGGCACGGTCATGGCGTGGATTGCGCTGGACCGCGAAGGTGCGATCACCGAGACGATCATCGTGTCCGGCGAGCCCGAGTTTGCTGCGGCCGTTGAAGCCGCGCTGCCTACCGCACGATTTCTTCCGGCCATCAATACGGGAGAGACTGTGCCTCACTACATCATTCTGAACTTCAATTTTCGCGGCGTCTGAGTTGCGAGGTGGCGCATCGTTCGATGGCGCGCACGCCGGGGCCTTTTGGCCGCGACGCTAAAACGCCTACCCCATCACCGGCATATGAAACCCCGGCGCCGCGCTGCCGTCATTCGGCCAGCGTGTCGTGAGCGTCTTGCCGCGCGTGTAGAAGCGGACACCATCCATGCCGTGCACGTTCAGGTCGCCGAAGAGTGATGAGCGCCAGCCGCCGAACGAGAAGAACGCCATCGGCACCGGGATCGGCACGTTCACGCCGACCATGCCTACTTCGACGTCCTGCTGGAAACGACGGGCCGCAAAGCCCGAGCGCGTGAAGATGGCCGCACCGTTGGCATAGGGGTTGGCATTGAGCAGGGCGATGGCGTCGGTCAGCGACGGTACGCGCACGATGCCCAGCACCGGACCGAAGATCTCGTCGCGATAGATGGACATCGACGGCGTGACGTGGTCGAACAGCGTGGCGCCGACGAAGAATCCATTGTCGTGGCCGGCAACGGCGGCATTGCGCCCATCGACGACGAGGCTCGCACCCTCCTCCACGCCCCGATCGATGTAGCCCTTGATGCGATCACGCGCGGCGCCGGTGATCACCGGCCCCATCTCGACGTCAGGGTTCGTCCCCGGGCCCACGGTGACCTTTTGCGCGCGGCGCGCGAGGCGCTCGAGCAAAGGCTCGGCCGCTTCACCCACTGCCACGACGGCGGAAATGGCCATGCAGCGCTCGCCGGCAGAACCGTAGCCCGCGCCCACGAGAGCCTCGGTCGTGAAGTCGAAATCGGCATCCGGCAGCACGACCGCGTGGTTCTTGGCCCCGCCCAAAGCCTGCACGCGCTTGCCGTGCTGGGCACCCGTCTCGTAAATATAGCGCGCAATGGGCGTGCTGCCGACGAACGATACTGCCTTCACTAGCGGATGCTTCAGCAGCGCATCGACGGCATCTTTGTCGCCATGCACGACGTTGAATACGCCGTCGGGCAGGCCGGCCTCGGTCAGCAACTCCGCCATGCGCAGCGACATCGAAGGATCGCGCTCGGAAGGCTTCAGCACGAAGGTGTTGCCGCATGCCAGCGCGACGGGAAACATCCACATCGGCACCATCGCCGGAAAATTGAACGGCGTGATGCCGACGCACACGCCCAGCGGCTGGCGCAACGAGAAACTGTCGATCTCGGGACCCACGTTCTCGCTGAACTCCCCCTTGAGCAGGTGCGGGATGCCGGTGGCGAACTCGATGACCTCGATGCCGCGCGTGACTTCGCCTTCGGCGTCGGAGAGCGTCTTGCCGTGCTCCTGCGTGATGATCTTCGCCAGGTCCTTGCGATGTTCATTCATCAATTCGCGGAAGCGCATCAGGATGCGCGCGCGCCGCAGCGGTGGCGCGGCACGCCAGGCTGACAGCGCCGCTGCAGCGGCCGCTACCGCAGCTTCGACGTCGGCGGCATTGGCCAGCGGCACATGGCGCACCACCTCGCCGGTGGCGGGATTGGTGACCTCGCCGTAGCGTGTCGTCGTTGCCGCTACCGCCTTGCCACCGATCCACATCGGCAAACGTTCGAGCGTTGTCAGGTCCATCGTCGTGCCTTTCGTGGCTCTTCTCTACTGGAAAATCGCGGAACCGGGCCGGGTGGCCAAGGTGGCGCGTGAATCCGACACTGTAGCAAGCAATGTCAGGCGGTGGGCGGGGCATCCAGCATACGCTGGACGTAGCGCGCGACCAGATCGCTCTCCAGGTTGACCAGCGCCCCCGGTTGCAGCCGCTTCAGCGTGGTGACGACCAGTGTATGCGGGATCAGGTTGACCGAAAAGCGGACGCCATCGACGTCATTGACGGTGAGGCTGACGCCATCGATGGCGATCGATCCCTTGGGTGCAATGAAGCGGGCAATCGCAACGGGGGCATCGATTTCGAGTCGCCAGCTTCCATACGCGTCACCCGCGACGGCCGCGAACGACGCTACGCGGCCGGTGCCGTCGACGTGCCCGGTCATCATGTGGCCGCCCAGGCGATCCGACAGCCGCAGCGCAAGCTCGAGATTGACCTCGCCCGGCCCGTCGAGGCCCGTGGTGCAACGACGCGTCTCTGCCGACACGTCGAATTCCATGCAGGCACCCCGCAACGCCACCACGGTGAGGCAGCACCCGTTGACCGCCACGCTGTCGCCGATCGCGACATCCGTCAAATCGACGGCGGCCGCATCGACCGCGATGCGCAGTTCATCGCCGCGCGCCGCGACATTCGTGATGCGGCCAATGCCAAGGACGATGCCGGTGAACATCAGGCCGCCTCGGCCACGCGCCGATAAAGGCGCAAGCGCACATCGTCGCCAACGCGCCGCATGTCGTGCCACGCAAATGCGTCGGCCGCGTCGAGCGACGCCAGCGCCAGCGCCTGCGGCCACGCAAATGCGCCGCGGGCGGGGTCGCCGATGATGCGCGGCGCCACGTACATCAGTACCTCGTCGACAAGCCCGGCGTCCAGCAATGCGCCGTTGAGCCTGGCACCGGCCTCGACATGCAGTTCGTTGATCGCGCGCGCGCCTAATTCGCGCATCATCGCGGGCAGGTCGACCCGGTCGTTGGCGTCCGGCATTGCGAAGGCCTCGACGGATGCCGGCCACGCGTTGTTGCGCGCACCAGCCGTGAAAATCAGCGCACCGGCACCTTCGAGGATCCTGGCGGACGCCGGTGTTTCACCGTGGCGGTCGACGATCACGCGCAGCGGTTGGCGCGTGGTCTTGACGTCACGCACCGTCATCCGCGGATCGTCGTGCAGCACCGTGCCGACGCCGGTGAGAACCGCGCAGGCGCGCGCGCGCCACGCGTGACCATCGGCGCGGGCGGCAGCGCCGGTGATCCACTGGCTCTCGCCGTTCATGAGCGCGGTCCGGCCGTCGAGGCTGGCCGCCACCTTGACGCGAACCCACGGGCGACCGCGCACGACCCGCGACACGAACCCGCGATTCAATTCAAGCGCCGCATCGCCGCCAACGCCAAATTCCACAGTAATCCCCGCCGCGCGCAGTCGTTGCGCACCGCCGGCCGCGACCGGGTCGGGATCGGCCATCGCGGCCACCACCCGCGCAATGCCGGACTCGATCACGGCATCGACACAGGGCGGCGTACGGCCATGATGGTTGCAGGGCTCGAGCGTCACGTAGAGCGTGGCACCTTGCACGGCATGACCTTTGGCGCGCGCATCGGCCAACGCATTGACCTCGGCGTGTGCGGCGCCCGGTTGCACATGAAAGCCTTCACCCAGTACCACGCCATCGCGCACGATCACGCACCCGACGCGTGGATTGGGCGGCGTGGTGAAGAGGCCGCGCGCGGCGAGATCCAGTGCGCGATCCATGTGCACGCGGTCCGCGACGGCAAGAGCAGTCATCATTGAACGCGCGCGCCGGCGTCAGCGTCGCGTGCGCTTGCCTGCCGGCGGCGGCGCCTCGACTTCACGCAACGCATCGCGAAAATCGGAGACATCCTGGAAGGAGCGGTACACCGACGCGAAGCGGATGTAGCCCACCTTGTCGAGCTTGTGCAATTCGGCCATCACCATTTCGCCGATGTGCCGCGACGGAATCTCGCGCTCGCCGAGCGACAGCACCTGCTGCCGGATCCGGTCGATCGCCGCGTCGACATACTCGGTGGGCACCGGGCGCTTGTGCAGCGCGCGCTGGAACCCGACGCGAATGCGGCTGACGTCGAAGTCCGAGCGGTTGCCGTTGGTCTTGACGACCTGTGGCAATCGCAGCTCAACCGTTTCGTAGGTGGTGAATCGCTTCTGACAGTCGAGGCAGCGGCGGCGGCGGCGAATCGAATCGCCCGGTTCGGATACCCGCGAGTCGACAACCTGAGTCTCGCTGCTGCCGCAAAACGGGCATTTCATCGCGACCTGCCGCAGTCGATGCGCACAACGGTCACCACGACGAGGTGCGGTCCGCGCATCGCCGGTCCGCTCTAGGCGTAGTACACCGGAAACCGGCGCGTCAATGCCGCCACGGCGCCTCGTATATGCGCCAGTTTGGCATCGTCTTCCGGCGCGTGGAGCACATCGGCAATCAGGTGGGCGAGTTCTTCGCACTCGATCTCCGTGAAGCCGCGCGTGGTGATCGCAGGGCTGCCGAGGCGGATGCCGGAGGTGACGAATGGCTTTTCCGGGTCGTTGGGAATGGCGTTCTTGTTGCACGTGATATGGGCGCGGCTCAGCGCGGCTTCCGCATCCTTGCCGGTGATTTTCTTGGCGCGAAGATCGACCAGGAACATGTGGCAATCAGTTCCACCCGAAACGATCCGCAGTCCACGATCCTGCAGCACCTTGGCCATCACGCGCGCGTTTTCGATCACACGCTCCTGATACACCTTGAAATCCCGTTGCAGCGCCTCGCCGAAGGCCACCGCCTTGGCCGCGATCACATGCATCAGCGGGCCGCCCTGCAAGCCGGGGAACACGGCGGAATTGATGGCCTTTTCGTGTTCGGTCCGCGTGAGGATGATGCCGCCGCGTGGGCCGCGCAGTGTCTTGTGCGTGGTGCTGGTCGTGTAATCGGCAATGCCCACAGGCGACGGCCACAGCCCGGCCGCGACCAGCCCGGCGTAATGCGCCATGTCGACCATGAACTGCGCGCCGACCGCGTCCGCAATGGCGCGAAAGCGCTTCCAGTCGATCACCCGCGAATAGGCCGAAGCACCCGCGATGATCAGACGCGGCTTATGTTCGTGCGCGAGTTTTTCTGCCGCGTCGTAGTCGATCAGCTCGGTTTCCGGATTGAGCCCGTAGGGCACCACGTTGAACCACTTGCCCGACATGTTGACCGGGGATCCGTGCGTGAGATGTCCCCCGTGCGG
>Ga0105044_10005209_pt1 | contig 17915 bp, 15 predicted proteins | sample MAT01_FD_78092 | JGI IMG/M metagenome (GOLD analysis project Ga0105044, IMG submission 78092) | Freshwater microbial communities from Lake Fryxell liftoff mats and glacier meltwater in Antarctica - MAT-01 | ecosystem: Environmental > Aquatic > Freshwater > Ice > Liftoff microbial mat | place...
AATGCTGACGGCTGAATTGCGCAAGGTACACCAGTATTTAACCTTTTCGACTTTCACTCCGGCGCAGTTCGCGTTGGCCGACATGATCGAAACGCATCCCGAGCATCACCTGGAGCTTCCGCGTTTTTACCAGGACAAGCGCGATTATTTTTCTGTGTTACTAGAGCAAACACCGTTCAAGTTTACGCCCGCGAAGGGCGCGTATTTTCAGCTTGCTGACTACTCTGCACTCAGTGACGCGCCGGACAATGAGTTCGCGCGCTATTTGACCGCCGAGATCGGCGTCGCGGTGATTCCCATCAGCGCGTTCTATGGGGTGCCGGTTGCTGCGCAGCGCCTGGTGCGATTTTGTTTTGCGAAGCGTGAAGTTACGCTGGATGAAGCCGCGTCGCGCTTACACAAGCTCAGAGCAATTCAATGACAGCGAGCCCACTTCGCGTAACTATCGTTCAGGGCGCTACGCGCTGGCACGATGCGCAAGCGAACCGCGATTACTACCGTTCTCTGATTGCCGGCCTTGCCGGATCGACCGACCTGATTGTATTGCCGGAAACATTTACCTCCGGATTTACTAACGATACTCTGCATCAAGCTGAATTGATGGACGGAGAATCGGTTGGCTGGCTAGTTTCGCTGGCGCGAGAATTGAATGCGCATATTGGCGGGAGTTTGGTGATTCGCCATGGCGATAAATGCGTCAATCGTTTTGTGCTGGCGAGCCCGACCGGGCAATTGGACTTCTATGACAAGCGCCATTTGTTTCGTATGGCGGGTGAACACCAGCGCTATCACGCGGGTGTCGATCGAGTCACTATCAATATCCTCGGCTGGCGGGTGAATTTGCAGGTTTGTTATGACCTGCGTTTCCCCGTGTGGACGCGCAACCGGCAAGATTTCGATTTGCAGCTATACGTGGCCAATTGGCCGAGCGCGCGGCGTTACGCTTGGTCTACGCTGCTGCGCGCGCGGGCAATTGAGAATGCAAGTTACGTCGTCGGAGTTAATCGCGTCGGCGTCGATGGCAATGGCTTGGATTATTCTGGCGACTCGGCTGTTCTCGATTTTTTAGGCAAGCCCATCATTGAGCTTGGCAGCCAGGAACAGGTGCATACGGTTGCCTTGGATTTAGATGCCTTGCGTGCGCAGCGCGAAAAATTCCCAAGCCATCTGGATGCGGATGCATTTCAGCTAATTTAACTGTTGAACTTCGGAAGTTGGCTACGCAGTTGCTCGACTGCTCGACCGCGGTGTGACAAACGGTTTTTGAGCTCGTTGGACATTTCGGCCGCACTCAAGCTGTAAGTTTCGTCAAAAAATACGGGGTCGTAGCCAAAGCCGCTGCCTCCTCGCCGGGCGCTAAGGATTTTGCCGTGCCATTCGCCCTGTGCAATCAGCGGGCAGGGATCGAGTGCATCGCGCACTACTGCAAGCACTGCAACAAAGTGCGCCGTGCGTTCAGCATCAGGGACGCCGCTCATTGCCGCGAGCAGTTTGTTGATGTTGTCGTCGGCGCTAGCGTCCGGGCCCGCATAGCGCGCGGTGTGTAAACCCGGCGCGCCGCGAAGTGCGTTGACGATCAAGCCGGAATCATCAGCGAGGGCAGGTAAACCGCTGATGGCCGACGCGTGACGCGCTTTGATCAGCGCGTTTTCGACGAAACTCAAGCCAGTTTCAGCGACCTCTAAAATCCCCAATGCCTGCTGCGGCACGAGGCGAATGCCCTGGCCAGCAACAAGCTGCTGGAACTCGCGCAGCTTGCCTTTGTTACCGGAAGCTAAAACCCATTCGATCACTGCGCTAGGGCTTCACGTTGGGCGTCGATCAACTGCTCGATGCCCACCCAAGCAAAGTCGAGCAGGGTATTGAGCTCTTCACGCCGGAACGCATGGCCTTCCGCAGTGCCTTGCAGCTCGATAAAGCCGCCACCGTCGTTCATAACCACATTCATGTCAGTGTCGATGCTTGAGTCTTCCGTGTAGTCCAGATCAAGCAGTACGCCATTTTTACCGAGACCAACGGAAACAGCCGCGACCGCGCCGTGGATCGGATCGGACTTAATCGTGCCTGCTTTGCGCGCGTGGCGGCAGGCATCCACGAGCGCCACATACGCGCCGGTGATGGCTGCGGTGCGCGTGCCGCCGTCGGCTTGAATGACATCGCAATCGAGCGTGATGGTGCGCTCGCCTAGCGCCTTTCGATCAACCACCGAACGCAGCGCGCGGCCGATTAGGCGTTGAATTTCCTGAGTGCGTCCGCTTTGTTTGCCGCGCGCGGCTTCACGATCGTTGCGGGTATGGGTCGCGCGCGGCAGCATTCCGTATTCAGCAGTAACCCAGCCGAGCCCTGTATTTCTCAAAAAAGGCGGCGCTCGATCATCGATGCTCGCCGTGCAGATCACCTGCGTATCGCCAAAACATACCAGCACCGAGCCTTCCGCGTGGCGGGTGAAGCGGCGTTCAATGCGCACGGGACGCATCGCGTTAGCTGCTCGGTTTTCAAATCGCATAGTGGGTCACTCCTAAAATCGGTCGCTATCTTAAAGCGCTGCGCTGCTCGGCGTACTTAAAGCGCAAAGGCATTACCATTGGGGGCTCGCTTTTAGCGCGTCTAACTTGAGCAGTGCATGATCCAAAGCATGACCGGCTTCGCCACAGCGCGAATTCGTACCGAATCCTCCGAGGTGGCCGTTGAGTTGCGCTCGGTCAACCATCGCCATCTGGAGCTGCATTTTAAGTTGCCCGATGAGTGGCGCCAGCTGGAGCCTGCCCTCCGCGAGCGCCTGCAAGCCGAACTCCGACGAGGCAAAGTGGATATCGCGGTGCGCTTGCGGATTGAGCAAGAAGAGGGCGCTGCGCGCGTAGAGATCAACGAGGCGGCGCTCAATGAGGTATTTGCGCAATGCGAACATCTGTTCCCAGACACCGAGATAGGCACTTTGGCCCAGTGGATGTGCGTCCCGGGCATGCTCAAGCTAAGAGTGCCCGATCAGGAGAAAGTGGGCGCGTCGGTGCTGCAATGCTTTGGCGAGGCGCTCGCGGAACTGAAATCTGCGCGTTTGCGCGAGGGCGCAAAGACTGTCGCGGTGCTGGATGAGCGAATTGCGCAATTGGTGACAGTTGTTGAGGGAGTGCAAGCGCTCTCTCCGCTGATCCGCGAAGCGATTGCGACGAGGATCCGCGCGCGTTTTGCCGAGGTCAATTTGGCGGTCGAGCCGGCTCGGTTTGAGCAAGAGCTGGTGCTAATGCTGCAGCGTGCGGATGTTGATGAAGAAATTGAGCGGCTCAAACTGCATATCGTGGAGCTTAAGCGCCTGCTCAAAAGCCAAGAGCCGGTGGGAAGGCGCATTGATTTTCTACTCCAGGAACTCAATCGCGAAGCCAACACGCTTGGCGCCAAGGCGCAAGACATCCGCTCGACCACCGCAGCGGTGGATCTGAAGGTCTTGCTTGAGCAGATTCGCGAACAGATCCAAAATCTCGAATGAGTGCAGCCGGCAACCTGTTCATCATTGCCGCACCCTCTGGAGCCGGTAAGACCTCACTGGTGCGCGCTTTGCTCGAGGCCGAACCGGACATTCGGCTGTCGATCTCGCACACCACGCGCGCTCCGCGTTTGCGCGAGGAGCAGGGTGTTCATTACCACTTCTGCTCGCGCGCCGAATTTGAGCAAATGATTCTGAAGCAAGCGTTTTTGGAGTATGCCGATGTGTTTGGCAACTGCTATGGCACCTCAAAGGCAGGGGTGATTGACGCGCTAAGAGCGGGCAACGATGTGCTGCTGGAGATCGACTATCAGGGCGCCCAGCAGGTGCGCGCGTCGATGCCGCACACGGTGAGTATTTTTATCGCGCCACCGTCGCTTGAGGTGCTGCTAAGCCGCTTGGTTAAGCGCAACGAAGATTCAGCGGAAGTCATCAACCGCCGCACGCGCGCGGCAAAGCAGGAAATTCAACACTTTGCTGAGTTTGATTTTTTGATCGTCAACGATGCATTCGAGGTGGCGCTGCACGACTTGATTGCCATCGTGCGCGCGCAGCGCTTGCGCACCAGCGCACAGTCGATCCGCCATGCTGAGCTGATGGCGGCGCTGCTCGCCTAGGCGCAGACATCGCGCAATTTGATCTGAATCACCGGGTTGTTGCCGATCGCGAACAGCGTCATGTGAACGAAACATTCCGCCTCTGGGCTCGGGCGCGGGCGATTGCAGTACACTTCGGCCCCGACTTAGGGCTTACTCGGGACTTTCCATGACAGATCTTCATGCCGTTCTGGCGCTGGCCGACGGTACGGTATTTCGCGGGCGCGGCTTTGGTGCGCCGAGCGAAGCGGTGGGCGAGCTGGTTTTCAATACCGCCATGTCGGGATATCAGGAAATCCTGACCGACCCGTCCTATTACAAGCAGTTGGTCACTTTGACCTATCCGCATATTGGCAATACTGGTATCAATCCGGTTGATGCGGAGGCCGATAGAATTTATGCGGCTGGCTTGATCATTCGCGACCTGCCGCGGCGCTTTAGCAATTTTCGCGCGCTGGAAAGCCTCAGCGATTATTTGCTGCGCCACGGTGTGGGCGGCATCTCCGAGATCGACACGCGCAAGCTCACGCGGATCTTGCGCGAAGGCGGCGCGCAAAGCGGCGCATTGGTTGTTGCAGCGAGTGCGCCTTCGGTTGAACACGCGCTGGCCCTTGCACGCGGCTTTGTCGGCTTGGATGGCCTCGATTTGGTGCGTGAAATCACCATCGAGAAATCACTGAACTGGCGCGAAGGCAGTTTCGATTTAGGCAGCGCATCGTTCAGCGAAGTGGCGCCAACCGGCGCTGACGCGCAGTTGCATGTCGTGGCTTACGATTTTGGGATCAAGCGCAATATCTTGCGCATGCTCACCGATCGCGGCTGTCGGGTGACGCTGGTGCCAGCGTCGACCACGGCGGCCGAGGTATTTGGCTTGCACCCAGATGGCGTGTTTTTATCCAATGGCCCAGGCGATCCTGCACCGGTGGATTACGCGATTGCCGCGATCCAAACCTTTATCGAGCAGCGCACGCCGCTTTTCGGCATTTGTCTCGGCCACCAGCTGCTTGGGCTCGCTGCCGGGGCAAATACGCTGAAAATGAAGTTCGGCCACCATGGCGCGAACCATCCAGTCCAAGACCTAAGCACCGGTGCAGTGATGATTTCCTCGCAAAATCATGGATTTGCAGTGGATGAGGAGACCATGCCGGCGCACCTGGAAGCAACCCACCGCTCGCTATTTGATGGCTCTTTGCAAGGCATACGCCACCGCGATGCGCCAGCCTACAGTTTTCAGGGCCACCCCGAAGCCAGCCCCGGGCCGCACGATGTGTCGCCCATTTTTGACCCCTTTATCCAGGCCATGAGCGCCGCGCGGAGTGCCGCCAATGCCTAAGCGCACTGACCTTAAAACGATTCTGATTATTGGCGCGGGGCCCATTGTGATTGGCCAGGCGTGCGAGTTCGATTACTCCGGTGCGCAAGCGTGCAAGGCGCTGCGCGAAGAGGGCTATCGGGTGGTGTTGGTCAACTCCAATCCGGCCACGATCATGACCGACCCGGAAATGGCCAATGCGGTGTACATCGAGCCGATCAACTGGCAAACCGTCGAGCGGATCATCGCCAAAGAGCGTCCCGATGCGCTGCTGCCCACGATGGGCGGACAAACCGCGCTGAACTGCGCCTTGGATTTGGACCGCGAAGGCGTATTGGCGAAGTATGGCGTCGAGATGATCGGTGCTCGGCGCGAGGCGATTGAGCTTGCTGAAGATCGCGCCAAGTTTCGGCTGGCGATGCTAGAAATTGGCCTTGAAGTTCCAAAAGCAGGTGTCGCCAGCACTCTGGAAGAAGCTCTAAAAATCCAGTTGACGGTGGGCTTTCCGACCATTCTGCGGCCGAGCTTTACGCTCGGGGGTTCGGGTGGCGGGATTGCTTACAACCGCGAGGAATTTGTTGAAATTGTCGGCCGCGGGCTTGAGCTTTCACCGGTGCATCAGGTGCTGGTTGAAGAATCGGTGCTCGGTTGGAAAGAATTCGAGATGGAAGTGGTGCGCGACACCTGCGACAACTGCATCATCGTGTGCTCGATCGAAAACTTTGATCCGATGGGCGTGCACACCGGGGATTCGATCACAGTGGCGCCCGCGCAGACGCTAACTGACAAAGAATTTCAGCGCATGCGCAATGCTTCAATCGCGATTTTGCGCAAGATTGGCGTGGACACCGGCGGCTCTAACGTGCAGTTTGGGATCAATGCGCAGGACGGGCGCATGGTGATTATTGAGATGAATCCGCGCGTGTCGCGCTCGTCGGCGTTGGCGTCCAAAGCGACCGGTTTCCCGATTGCCAAGGTGGCGGCGAAGCTGGCCGTCGGCTACACGCTTGATGAGCTTAAAAACGAGATTACCGGTGGTGCAACGCCCGCATCATTTGAGCCGACTATTGACTATGTAGTCACCAAAGTGCCGCGCTTCGCGTTCGAGAAATTCCCCAAGGCCGACTCGCGCTTAACCACGCAGATGAAGTCCGTTGGCGAGGCGATGGCGATGGGCCGAACCTTTCAGGAGTCGCTGCAGAAAGCGCTGCGCTCGCTGGAAACCGGTAAAGATGGGCTCACCCCGACCGGGCTTGATGTCTCTGGGGAAGAAGGTTTGCTCGAGCTCAAACGCCAGCTGCGCGAGCCCGGGCCGGAACGCGTTTTCTATGTGGCCGATGCGTTTCGCGCGGGCATGAGCCTTGAGGCGGTGTTTAATCTAAGTTTTATCGACCCGTGGTTTCTGGATCAAATTCAAGAGCTTGTAGAAGTCGAGGGCACAGTGCGCGGGCAGGGCATTGAGGCTATTTCCACCGAGCGCATGCGCGAATTAAAGCGCTTTGGGTTCTCGGACAGACGCTTGGCGCAGCTGCTGGATACCGATGAGCGCACGCTGCGCGCGTTGCGCCATGCGCTAAAAGTGCGGCCGGTTTACAAGCGCGTGGACTCGTGCGCGGCGGAGTTTGCCTCGAGCACTGCGTATTTGTATTCAACCTATGAGGAAGAATGCGAGTCGCGGCCGACAGATCGCAAAAAGATCATGGTTTTGGGCGGCGGTCCAAACCGGATTGGGCAAGGTATCGAGTTCGACTATTGCTGTGTGCACGCTGCGCTGCAGCTGCGCGAAGACGGCTTTGAGACGATCATGGTCAACTGCAATCCGGAAACGGTTTCAACCGACTTTGACACCTCGGATCGGCTGTATTTCGAGCCGCTAACGCTTGAAGATGTGCTTGAGATCATCGACAAAGAAAAACCTTATGGCGTGATCGTGCAGTACGGCGGACAAACGCCGCTGAAGCTGGCGAAAGCGCTGGAAGCAGCCGGTGCGCCGATGATTGGCACCTCGCCAGATTCAATCGATTTAGCCGAAGATCGTGAGCGTTTTCAAAAACTACTGACCCAACTTAAACTGCTGCAACCGGCTAATCGCACCGCGCGCGCGGTTGAAGAAGCGTGCATTCTGGCGCGCGAGGTGGGCTATCCGCTGGTCGTTCGGCCGAGCTATGTGCTGGGCGGGCGCGCGATGGATATCGTGCACGGCGAGTCGGATTTGCGCCGCTATATGCGCGAAGCGGTTAGCGTGTCGCACGATTCACCGGTGCTGCTCGATCGGTTTTTGGATAACGCCATCGAAGTCGATGTCGATGCGATCTGCGATGGTCAAGACGTGCTGATCGGCGGGGTGATGGAACACATTGAAGAAGCCGGCGTGCATTCCGGTGACTCCAGCTGTTCCTTGCCACCGTTCTCATTGAGTGCAGACATTCAAAACGAGCTGCGTCGCCAGGTAGCGGTGATGGCGCGTGGCTTGAAGGTGGTCGGCTTAATGAACACTCAATTCGCCATTCAGGGCGATTTAATTTACGTCTTGGAAGTCAACCCGCGTGCGTCGCGCACGGTGCCATTCGTATCAAAAGCCACCGGCATGCCGTTGGCAAAAATCGCAGCGCGCGTGATGGCGGGTATTTCCCTGAAAGCGCAGGGCGTGCTGCATGAAATTGTGCCGCACTATTTTTCGGTAAAGGAGCCGGTATTCCCGTTCAACAAGTTTCCGGGCGTGGATCCGATTTTGGGCCCAGAGATGCGCTCGACCGGCGAGGTGATGGGCGTGGGTCGCAGTTTCGGGCAGGCGTTTGCCAAAGCGCAAGAAGCCGCCAATGTGCGCCCGCCCGACCCCGGTTTGGCGTTTATTTCGGTGCGTGATGCAGATAAAACGCGCATCCTGGATTTGGCGCGTGATTTACAGCGTCGCGGATTTTCACTGCTGGCCACGCGCGGCACTTGCGAGTACCTGCGCTCAAATGGAATCGAGTCGGCCTCGATCAACAAAGTGGCCGAAGGCCGCCCGCACATTGTTGACTTGATCAAAAACGGCCAAATCCAATTTATCGTCAACACCACCGAAGGTCGTCAGTCGATGTCCGATTCGTTTTCGATTCGCCGCGAAGCGCTGCAGCATCGTGTGGTTTACTCAACCACCGTGGCTGGCGCTAAAGCGATCGTGCACGCGCTTGAGTACCAGTCCGACACCAGCGTTTACGCGCTCAAAGAGCTGCACGCTGAGCTTCAGGCTTAAAGTCAACCCACTTACTACAAACTCGTTGAGACCTCTTCATGGGCATGAATTTCGATCAAGCGCGCTTCAATATGGTGGTTCAACAGGTACGCACTTGGGATGTGATCGACGAGCGCGTGCTCCATGCGCTAGACGCGGTCAAGCGCGAGGATTTTGTCCCGCAAAAGCATCGCAAACTGGCGTTTGCAGATGTCCAATTGCCGCTGGGTGAAGGCCAATCGATGCTCAAGCCGGTGGTCGAAGGTCGCATGTTGCAAGCGCTGGCGCTCAACGGCGGTGAGCGGGTTTTGCAGATCGGCACGGGCTCTGGATTCACAGCTGCGTGCATTGCGAAGTTAGGCGCTGCGGTGACCACGCTCGAAATTCGCGCAACCCTTGCCGAGCGCGCACGCAGCAAGCTGAATCAGGCCGGATTTGCGCGGGTTGAGGTGCTGTGTGCGGACGGCTTGGCCTATAGCCCGCTGGAACGCTTTGATGTGATCGCGGTGATGGGCTCGGTTTACGATCGCCCGGAGCGCTTTTTGCCGTGGCTGAAAGTGGGCGGTCGGGCATTTATCGTTTATGGCTCGACGCCTGCAATGCAAGCGGTGTTGCTGACCCGCGTTGATCTTGAGCGTTTTACGACTGAGAGCCTGTTTGAAACGGATTTGGCGCCGCTGGTTGGGGCGCAGGCACCAACGCGGTTTGTATTCTAGCGGGCCACACGAAAGTCTTGAAGACTAGCGCTTTTGGCCCATCACATTTCGAGCGTAGATAGCCAAGCTACGCTACTTGTCATCCATGATCTTTAGAGAGCGCGTTATGAATTTGAAATTGGCCCTTGTCGCGGCAATTACCTTTTCCCTCGCGCAGGCGCCAAGCAGTCTTCAAGCTGCTGATTTGATGCAGATTGTCGACCTCGCGCGCACCAACGATCCGCGGTTGCGCGCCGCTGAAGACCGCTTGATCGCAGCGCAGGAGGGCCCCGTGCAAGCGAAAAGCGCGTTCTATCCGCAGATCAACGCGACCTACGACGGCAACTCGACCAAAAATACCAGTGATTTCACCGACCAAGATGGCGCGCAAAGCTCGGTGTCATCCACCAGCGGCAATCGCGGGCTTGGCGGCACCATTAGTCAGTCGCTTTATCGCCGCAGCACCTTCACGCAGCTGGACGCCGCTCGAGCGGCCATTGAACGCGCCGAGGCCGATTACGATGTGGCCTTCGATGAATTTTTGGTGCGTTCAGCTGAAGCGTATTTCGGCGTTCTCACCGCCGAGGACAACCTCGCATTTGCCACCGCTGAAAACTCGGCGGTCAAACGCCAGTTGGATCAGGCCGAACAGCGTTTTGAAGTCGGTTTAACCGCCATCACCGACGTGCACGAGGCGCGGGCGCGGTTTGATGGATCGCGTGCCCGGGTGATCGTCGCTGAGAACACTCTCAACGACGCACGCGAGGCGCTGCGCGAGTTGACCAATAGCGATATTCCGATGGTGAGCGGGTTGCGCGACGATTTGCCGCTGACGCCGCCTAGCCCCGATAACGCCGAGCGCTGGGTTGAAACGGCGCTGAAATCATCGCCTACGCTTGCCAGCACCCAAGCCAGCGCGGACGTCGCGCAAGCAAATATCGAGACCCAGCGCGCGGGGCACTATCCGTCAGTCGACGCGCAGTTGAATTTCAATGATTCCACGCGCACCGGCGACCGCAATCCAACCGCGTTCTTTAATTCAGACGGGTCACGCAGCACAACGATCGGTATCTCGCTCACTGTGCCACTCTTCAGCGGATTTGCGGTGTCATCTCGAGTACGTGAGGCGATCGCCAACCGCGATGCAGCTTTGGAAACGCTTGAGCAGCAGCGACGCGCGATCATCCGCCAAGTGCGCAACGCCTATCGCGGCGTCATTGCGACGATGAGCGAGGTGGGTGCACGCAAACAAGCGCTCGTCTCCGCGACTAGCGCGCTGGAAGCCACCCAAGCCGGATTTGACGTCGGTACGCGCACCATTGTGGACGTGCTGCTCTCGCAACAAGTGCTGTTTCAGGCGCAGAGTGATTTATCGGCCGCACGCTATAGCTATATTTTGAACGGCTTGCGCCTCAAGCGCGCCGCCGGACAAATCGCGATTCAGGATTTGCAGGCAACTAACGCGCTGCTTAAATAGCGCGAATTGCGTCGACCTGATCAATCACAAAAGCCCGCTAACCCGGGTTTTTTAGATAAAAAATCGCAGACAAAAAAAGGGTGATCGCCGGACAAACGGCCATCACCCTTCAGTTTCAACGGTATTGCACAGCCACATCAAGTGGCCCTGACCCTACTCGTAAATCGTCTCCTTTGTTTCTTCTTCCTGTTGCGGTTCCGGGGCCGCTTCAGCTGGTTGCTCGTAGGCAGGTTCTTGCTGCTGAAAGCTTTCCTGCGGCGCTTCATAGGCAGGCTCTTGCTGCTGGAAGCTTTCCTGCGGCGCTTCATAGGCAGGTTCCGGCTGCTGATATGCAGGCTCATACTGCTGTTGCTCGTAGGCCGGCTCCGCTTGCTCGAAGCGTTCTTGAGGTGCTTCATAGGCAGGTTCTGGCTGCTCGTAGGCGGGTTGCGCCTGCTGCTCATACTGCGGCTCAGCTTGCTCGATGCGCTCTTGAGGCTGTTCATAAGCAGGCTCTGCTTGCTCGTACACCGGCTCTGCTTGGCGCTCAACCTCTACGTCCGGGCCTTTCTCCTCGTATGCAGGCTGCTCGTAAACCGGCTGCTGCTGAGCCGGTTGCTCATTAGCGGGCTGCTCGTAAGCGGGCTCAATTTGAGGAGCTTCTTCAGCTGCGGGTTTGCCTTGCTCGATATTTTCGAACGCTGGCTGCTCGTAGGGTTGGGCGGGTTCTTCGTAGCTGGGCTCGGCTTGACGCTCAAGCACCGCGTCAGGCTGCTTGCCTTGCCCACCGTCCTCAAACGCTGGCTCCACCGACGCCTGTTCCGGCTTGGCTGGGTCGACATACGGTGTCGGCTCGCTAATCGGAAGTGGCTCCGATGCGGGCTTTAAAGCGTCGGGCTGCACTTCGTCAACCGGCTTGGCGCCGCTTGAATCGGTGTAACCAGCGCCTGTATCAACCGCTTGCACGGGCAGGGACTCGTAGCTCTCCAGCGGCGCCGCCTCAACGGGTTTGAGCGCTTGCTCGGTGAATACGGTGGCGCCCTGTGGCACCGGTTCGCCCACGGCCAGCGGCTCGACAAATGCCGCCGTTTGGCCGTCGACCACCGGAATCATGCGCGATGAATCAAGCCCTTCAACCTGCGCATACTGGATGGTGCTGGAGGTGGGTACGAATGCGGTGGACAGCTGTGCAGGCGCGGCCGCTTGCAGGGCAGCTACGCCCACGGCACTCACTTGCTGCTGGACAAACGCGGGGTTAGCGCGCTCGTAAATGACTTCGCGATTGACGTTTTGCACGTAGGTTTGCGAGAACGTCGTGGTTTGCGTGACGAAGGTTTGCGAGACGAAGTAGTTGTTATAGCCCCACACGCGGTCGTAGGCGGTATCCCAGTTGTAGAACGTCGCCCGCGGGCTGCGCCAGTAGTTGGAATAATCGTTGTAGTAGTCCGCACGCCAATAGCCACGGTCGTAGCTATAGTAGTCGAAGAAGTACAACAGGTCTGACGTCCAGCGCGACAGCTCACCTAACGAATACACCCAGCTGGTGCGCGGGTCGGCTGAGTACACTACGCCCCAACGGTCGACCGTGTAGCCCCAGCCCGTTGTCGGGTCGAGATACCACACATCGCCGTTATAGATCGAATACACAGCGTAAGTGCGTGGATCGGTCTGCCAGCGCGCGTTGCGCGGGAATGCACGCGTTTGCACGCGGTAGGAGCCACGCGGCGGTTCTACCCAGCGCTGGTTGCGCACTGGACGCGACACGCGCACCGGTCGGTTGATCACCTGGGCTCGATTGACCTGCGTCGTGCGGGTGACCACGCGCTGCTGGGCAGGTTGCACCTGGCGCACTTGGGTGCTGGCAACGGAGCGGTTTTGTGCGACTGGGCGCAGGCTGCCACCGTAAGTCTGTGCATCTGCGGAACTGACACCGCCCAAGCCTGCACAAAGCGCAACGATCGCACTGGCCAATGAAGTCTTGATAAATCGCGTGGTGGACATGATCTTCCCTCTCTCTCGGGGCTTTGCGCATACAAATGATGCGGACGGGATGGGACGTTAGAGTGAATCGGCTTAAGCGCACCTTAACTGCGCACAAAGATACTACGGCTGTTCACGTACCATTTATGCATGAATTTAGCTGACGCATTGATGAGCTTAAACCCAGCCCAGCGCGAAGCCGTTACCGCGCCTGCTGGGCATGTGCTGGTTTTGGCCGGCGCGGGCTCCGGAAAAACGCGCGTGCTGGTCCACCGGATCGCCTATTTGGCGGACGTTGAGAAGGTGGATCCGTGGCGCGTGCTGGCGGTGACCTTCACCAATAAAGCCGCCAGTGAAATGCGTGCGCGCGCGGGCACACTCTTAGGACAAGCCGAGCGCGGGCTGTGGGCCGGCACGTTTCACGGCATCTGCCACCGAATGCTGCGTCAGCACGCGCCGCACGCGCAGTTGCCGCGCAATTTCCAGGTGCTTGATCAGGACGATCAGCTGCGCTTGGTAAAGCGCGTAATGCGCGAAATGGGCTTAAGTGACGAGGATTTGCCACATCGCGACGCCGCCTGGTTTATCAATTCCAGCAAAGATGAAGGTAGACGCCCGGAAGTGCTTGACGCACAAGGGCAGCCCCGGCGTCGCTTGCAAATTGAGATTTATCAAGCCTATGAAAAACTCACGCGCCTGCTAGGGGTGGTTGATTTTGCTGAAATTTTGTTGCGCACCCAAGAAATGCTGCTGACCCAGCGTGAGATTTTGGGCCACTACCAACGCCGTTTCGCGCACCTGCTGGTGGATGAGTTTCAGGATACCAACGCGGTGCAATACGCTTTTGTGCGGGTGCTGGCCGGTGAGCACGCGCAGGTGTTCGCCGTCGGCGATGATGACCAATCAATCTACGGCTGGCGCGGGGCGAAAGTTGAGAACGTGCAGGCGTTTACCCGCGATTTTCCAAAGGTGCGCACCGTTCGGCTTGAACAAAATTACCGCTCGACCGGCACGATTCTCGCCGCTGCAAATGCAGTGATCGCGTGCAATTCTGAGCGCCTGGGCAAAAACCTTTGGACCGACGACAAAGCCGGTGCGCTCATTGAAATCTTCTCTGGCTACAACGAGGTGGATGAAGCGCGCTACGTGGTTGGGCGCATTAAAGCCTCGATGGAAGCCGATCGACGCCCGTCAGAATCGGCGGTGCTATATCGGTCTAATGCGCTGTCGCGGCTGATTGAGGAAAACCTGATAGCGCAGCGAATTCCCTATCGCGTGTATGGCGGTTTGCGCTTTTTTGAACGCGCTGAAATAAAGGACGCGTTGGCCTATTTGCGCTTGGCCAATAGCCCGAATGACGATGCCTCGTTTGAGCGCATCGTCAACACGCCACCACGAGGTATTGGCGAGCAAACGATGCAAGCGGTGCGCCAGCACGCCAATGCCCACTCGCTGTCTCTGTGGCAATCGGCAACCAGCGCCTCGCTCGCGGCCAAAATGACTGGCCGCGCGCGCAATGCGTTAACTGCGTTCGCCGGAATACTCCAAGACATTCGCGCGCGCCTGGAGGGGGCCACATTGAGCGATGCGGCAGAACACGCCATTACCTTGAGCGGATTGCGCGCTTTTTATGAAGCGAGTTCAGATAGCAAAGCTGAATCGCGCGTGGAGAATTTGGACCAGCTGATCAGTGCGGCCGGGTCGTACGTGTTCAACGATGAAGACGTTGCTGCTGGGCTAAACGAGCTTGAATCATTCTTGGCTAACGCAGCGCTTGAGGCGGGCGACGGCGAGGCGGATGCTTGGGAAGATTGCGTGCAGCTGATGACCTTGCATTCGGCCAAAGGGCTTGAGTTTGCTTGTGTTTACATCATCGGCTTGGAAGACGGGCTGTTTCCGTCGGGGCGCTCAATTGATGACCCTGCGCGCCTTGAGGAAGAGCGCCGCTTGATGTACGTCGGGATCACGCGTGCGCGTCAGGAGTTGCTATTAAGTTTTGCCGAGTCGCGGCGGATTCATGGTCAGGAACATTTTGCCGTGCCCTCGCGGTTTCTAAAGGAGATTCCAGCTGAGTTGGTGCGCGAGATTCGCCCGCGTTTAAATGTGAGCCGAGGATTTACACCCGCTCCGCGCGCGCCGCGCATGCAGCTTGAGGAGCCGCAAACGCTGTTTAAGCTCGGGCAATCGGTAAAGCACGCTTCCTTCGGGCGCGGCGTGTTAGTCAGCGCGATGGGATCCGGTGAAAATACCAAGCTGTTGGTAAACTTCGAAACGGTCGGGCCGAAACTTTTGATGGCAAATGTCGCGAAACTGGAGGCGGCTGCTTGATGGATTTAATTCTCAACGCGTGGTCGCAAACGTGGCCGCTGCTGCTTAAGTTTGTGTTTCCGGTGTACCTGTTTGGCTGGCTGCTTGAACGCTTTGCGCCGGCTGAGCGCACGCAACCGTGGACGCATCTTGCTTTTAATGTGCTCTACACGGTGCTGTATTTGTGGCTAACCCATCTCTTGGTGCCGCCGCTGATGGCGATCACCCAGCCGTGGATCCAATCTAGCGGCGCGGGCATGGTGCAAGTGGTCCTGGGAGATTCCTTCGCCGAGCAGCTACTGCGCGGCCTGCTATTCTTTTTCGTCTACGATTTTTTCTACTACTGGTGGCACCGCGCGCAACACACGACGTTTTTCTGGGCGCAACACAAGCTGCACCACGCTGAAACCTCGATCAACGTCACCACCGGCAATCGCCACCATTGGTTAGAAGAACCAATCCGCGTTTTCGCGATTTTGCTGCCGATGAGCGTGCTGTTTGCGATTCAACCGCCGACCATCGTATGGCTGTGGACCGGGTTCATGCTGTGGGGCTATTTCGTCCACATGAACATCCGTTTGGAGCTAGGGTGGCTTACTCCCGTGCTGGCCGGGCCGCAATATCATCGGCTGCACCACTCGTTTCAAGCGGAGCATATCGATCGCAATTTCGCGGCGTTTTTCCCGATTTGGGACGTGTTGTTCCGCACCTACGTCGCCCCCAAACCCGGCGAGTTTCCGCGCACGGGTTTGCACGACGGCGAGCAGCTCAACCACTGGCTGTGGTCGAGCGCGTCGCCGTTTCGCGACTGGACAAAAGCCGCATTACCCAAGCCTAAGCCATCTGGCTCTCGACAAATTCCCAGTTGACCAGCTGCCAAAATGCCTCGAGGTATTTCGGGCGCAAGTTGCGGTAATCCACGTAGTAGGCGTGCTCCCACACATCGCAGGTCAGCAAAGCGCGATCGGTCGTGGTCAGCGGAGTGCCTGCGTTGGAGGTTGAAACCAACCCAAGCGTGCCGTCGGCTTTCTGTACCAACCAACCCCAGCCAGAGCCGAAGGTGGTGACGGACGTTTTGGTGAACTGCTCTTTGAACTCCGCGAACGAACCAAACGCAGCGACGATAGCTGCGAGCAGCTTACCGGTCGGCTCGCCGCCGCCGCTTGCACTCAAGCAATTCCAATAGAACGTGTGATTCCAAACTTGGGCTGAGTTATTGAAAATACCGCCACTCGAACCTTTGACGATTTCATCGAGCGATTGGGTATCGAGCGGCGTGTCTTTGATCAAATTGTTGAGGTTAGTGACGTAGGTTTGATGGTGGCGGCCATAGTGCAGATCAATCGTTTCTGCAGAAATATGCGGCAGCAGCGCATCGCGGGCGTAGGGCAGGGCGGGCAGTTGGACGGCCATGGGTGATCCTCATTTGTGTGAAAAACTAGCGGTCGCTCAGTGCAGCACGACGACTCTCAAACTTTATCAATCCCTTGTTATGAAAAGTCGAAGCTCTACAATGCTCGGATGAAAAATTACCTTAACCGATTGGGCCTGCGATGGAAGTGATGGAGCGCATACGTGAGGTCGTTGAAGCCAATAGCATCGTGCTGTTTATGCGCGGATCGCCCACGCGCCCGATGTGTGCTGCGTCCGCTGACGCGGTCGCCGCCATCGCCCGAGCGGGCGTGCCGTTCGCGTATGTGGATGTGCAAAAAGACCCTGAAATTCGCGCCAATTTGCCGCGCTATTCGCACCAGCCTGGGTTTCCGCAGCTGTACTTAAATGGCGAGTCGATTGGCGGCATTGAGGTGGTCTTGGAGCTCAGCGAGGAAGGCCAGCTGCTGCGTATGTTGCAGGAGCTCAGCGCGTGAAAATGCTTATCAGCGGCGCTGCGGGCACCTTAGGCCGACCGCTCGCGCTGAAATTGGCCGAGCGCGGCGTTGAGCTGGTGCTGCTTGGGCGGCGCGTGTCGGCACTGGAAAAGCTTTATGACGATATTGAAGCGGCCGGCGGCTGCACGCCGGCGATTTATCCGCTGAATCTTGAAGGGGCGACGCCGCAGGATTTTGCCACGCTCGGTGAAACGATCGAACGTGAATTGGGTGGCCTAGACGCGGTTGTACATCTGGCGGCACGCTTTGAGGGCCTCAGCCCATTGGCTAATTTTGATCCTGAAGAATGGATGCGCGTGTTGCAGGTCGGCTTGAATGCCCCGCTATTTTTAACGCAGGCGCTCTTGCCGATGCTCAAAAAATCTGCTGCTGGAAAAATTGTGTTCACCGACGATGCGCCCGCGCGGATCGAGCGCGCGTACTGGGGCGCGTACGCAGTGGCCAAGGGTGCTCAGCGAACCTTGATCAAGCTGTGGCGCGATGAGCTCGAATCAACCACCGTGCAAGTGCATGTGGTTGAACCGGGCGCGCATTCACCGGGCTTAAGCTCGCGCGCCTATGCGGTTGATACGCGCAGTGATTTAGTCCAGGTGAGCGCCATTGTTGATGATTATCTGGCTGTTTTGAGTTAGCCGATGGATATCATCTCCGCCGCGGTTCTGCTGTTTTTGATCATGGATCCGCTGGGGAATGTGCCGCTATTTCTAGCGGTGCTGAAGAACGTCAAGCCAGAGCGTCGCTTTAGACTGTTGGTGCGTGAGCTCGGCATTGCGCTACTGGCTCTGGTCGCATTTTTGTTTCTTGGCAAGCCGTTGATGACGCTGTTGGCTTTGCGCCAGGAATCGGTGGCCGTGGGCGGCGGCATCGTGCTGTTTTTGATCGGCGTAAAAATGGTTTTCCCGTCGCGCGAGGGCATTTTCGGTGAGCTACCCGAGGGCGAGCCGTTCATCGTGCCGCTGGCTATTCCTTGCGTAGCGGGCCC
>Ga0105044_10005215_pt1 | contig 17900 bp, 15 predicted proteins | sample MAT01_FD_78092 | JGI IMG/M metagenome (GOLD analysis project Ga0105044, IMG submission 78092) | Freshwater microbial communities from Lake Fryxell liftoff mats and glacier meltwater in Antarctica - MAT-01 | ecosystem: Environmental > Aquatic > Freshwater > Ice > Liftoff microbial mat | place...
ATCGGAGCGAGGTCGCGAACGAATCGACTTGCGACGCTGGATGCGTCGCTTCCTTCCCGGCGGAGGCCGGGCAAGCGAGCCGGGGCCATGGATGGCCCGGCGAGCGTGTAATCAGTACACACCCACGGTGGTCGAGCCAGCGAGTGCGCGGAAGGGGCGGACGCCGCTGACGCCGTCCCAGGGATACTTGGCGTAGGGCTGCTCGCGTTCGCCTTCGTCTCGTTCCAGGAAGCCGGGAATGAAGGTTTCCTGCGTGAGCGTCGTGAGCCGGACGCGGCCTGTGTCGCCGTAGGGGACGATCGTGTCGGGATGGTCCATGTCGACGACCTCGATCACGGCGCGCGGCTGCGGGGCGTAGTACGCGATCGTGTAGCCGTCGGCCGGCGTGACCGGGCGGCTCGCCGCAAGCCCCATGAGGGTGTTGCCGTAGGTGGGCGTCATGTAGGCGCCGTCAAGGAGCTCTTCGACAGCAAAGCGAGTCCACTGCGGCGTGAATTCGGTACCCCCGGAGAAGATGCCAGTGATGCCCGCCTTCCGGATCGTCGTGCCCCGCTTCTCGAGCGCGAGCGCGAGGGCTTCGAGCAGCTTCGGCGTCGTGAACATGCAGCGGATGTCGTGGCCGGATTCGAGGATGGTGATGGCCTGGTCGATGCAGTGCTGCTTGTACGCCTCGAGGTGCTCCATCCAGCCCTTCTGGATGAGCTTGATCACCCAGCGTGGATCGAGGTCAACACAGAAGCTGATTCCGCCGCGGTATTGGGCGAGGTGCTCGATCGAGAGCCGCAGCCGCCGTGGCCCGGAAGGGCCGAGCATCAGCCAGTTGGCGCCGCGGGGAAAGAATGCCTCCGGCAGCGTGTCGCTAAACATCTCGTAGTCGGTGCGGAAGTCGCGGCAGTTCACTCGTGATTTCGGAGTGCCCGTCGTGCCCCCTGTCTCAAAGACGTAGGCGGGCTGGTCAGCAAAGCCATTCGGCACCCACCGGCGGACCGGCCCACCGCGGAGCCACTCATCTTCGAACGGCGGGAACTTTTTCAGGTCGTCGAAACACCGGATCTCCTTCAACGGATCGAAGGGGAGCGACGCTGCATAGTCGAGCCAGAACGGGCAGCCCGTGGAATCATGGAAATGCCAGGCCACCACGTCAACGGTGTGGGCATCGAGCGCGGCCTTGGCAGCAGCGACCTGATCCGGCGAGGCAACGTCGAACGCTGGTTTCGGAGCGGCGGAAGAGGCGGTGGCCATCAGGAGGTTCACACCAAGAAAAAATCAACCTTCGGACGCTTGGCCGGGAGGCTGGGGAAGGGGCGCGCCGAGCTGCGCGAAGAGCTGGAGCACGCCGTTGAAGTGAGCGAGGCGCGGGCCGTAGCGATCGATGAACTCGCCGAGCGCGTATTCGCTATCCGAAAAACCTTCGGCGTTGTCGGCGGCCTCTTGGGCGATGTTCGAGAGAAACTCGGTGTGGACGCGGGCGAGCGACTCGGCCGCCTGCCGGCATGATTTTGCGAGCTGAGGATTTGACTCCTTCCAGGCCTTCAGCTCAGCCGCCCTCTGGCGGTGCTGGAGCGAAACCTGCGACAGGATCTCGAGGAGGATGTCGTTCTGTTTGCGGGCATTCTCGACGAGCTCCCGCAAGAGGCCGTTGGTCTCCGAGAGATCGCCAGTGGCCGTGGGTCGGCCCGAAAGCGGCGTTCCTGCCGAGATATCGACCTGGGTAAAGTACGGGGCACCGTCGTTCATGACTTTCATCCGCGAGGGGGGCAGCGGCCGCGACACTTCCGGTCGTATGGTAAGCAGAAGGTGGCGGAATTTCCACGAATGCCCACCGACGCCGGCAGGCTCCACCAGGGTTCCCCAGTTTTTCAGGCCCTGGCCTGCCCACGGCGAGCGACTCAAGCACCGCTGCCACGGCGCCCGATGGATGACATCAGCGGGGTGCGGATTGTTGCCGCTACCGCTGGACCATGGAGGGGGGCAATGCTGCAACAGCCGGGTGGGGACTCAGCAGAGCTGTCGTTCGGATTCCTGACGACGCTCGAATCGCCGGTGCATGGACTGTTTGGCGGCTACCTCGTCGTGGACACGGTCGGCAGGCCGATCGAGTTTCACTGTACGGCGCCGGTGAAGGTGTCGCGGGCCCAGCAGATCCTCTACGGCGCGGCGCTCGACAGCCACCTCCATGGCAGGCAGCTTGGCGGCGCGCTCCTCGCGGAGGGCAAGGCGATACCGACCATTGTGCTCACCGACAGCGAGCCGATGCTCCATGTGCGACCGCACACGAATCTGCCCGTGGCGCTGGTGTGGCGTGGAGATGACGAGCGGGGTGCGGCCTTCGGCCAAGACCTTTCTTTCAACGGGGCTGTGGTGCGGCCACACGCTGACGATGCCGAGCGGGCCTCCGACCTCGCGGCACGCTTGGCCACGCTCGCCTTGGCGGTGGATTTGTGCGAACCGTTCGAACGTATCCGCGCGGCGCTCGACGAGGCGGCGAGGCTGTGACTCCGGCTGGCGGGAGGGACGTCATGGCGGACGATCATCGCGATTCCCGATCGTATGTCGTACGATCGTTCGGTGCCGACTCGCTGGCCCTGCCACCCGTTGCGACAACGGCATGGCGAGACCTCACGATCCAGCCGCCGCCCGCACTTCGGCTCCCGGTGGGGCTCGTGTCGCCCACGGTGCGATCGATCGAGATGCTGCCGCCCAGGCCGCGGGTGCATAGCCACTTCTTCACGCGACCTACAACGGCGGCGACGGCGGCGCCGCCACCCCGTCCCGAAACGCCCGCGCCGCCGCGTCCGCGCACTGCGTCTCGCCCGCCGTCGCACCGCACGCGGATCGGGCCACCGCGGGATGTCGTTAAGTCGTCTGAACGGTTCTTCTATTTATTACAGCCCGATCTCGAGACGATGCTCCGCGGTTCCCGGCTTGGCTTCCCGCGGCAGCCGTTTCCGTTCCAGCTTGCAGGAATGGCCTTCCTCCTGCCCCGGCATGCGGCCGTCCTTGCCGACGAAATGGGCCTGGGCAAGTCGATGCAGGCCATCTCGTCGATCCGGCTTCTCGTGCGGGGCGGCGAGGCTTCGCGGGTGCTCGTCGTCTGCCCGAAGGGCCTCGTGAGTAACTGGGCTCGCGAGTTTGCCGACTGGGCCCCCGAGATCTGTGTGGCGGCCATCGAGGGCGATCCTGCCCGCCGGCGGTGGCAGTGGCTGCTCCCCGACGTGCCGGTGAAACTCGCCAACTACGAGGTGCTCGTCCGCGACCGCGATCTTCTGGCTGAGCTTGGCCTTACGTTCGACCTGGTCGTCCTTGACGAAGCCCAGCGGATCAAAAATAAAGCGAGCCAGACGAATCAGGCCATCGTGAGCCTCGCGCGCCGCCGAAGCTGGGCGCTCACGGGAACCCCGATCGAGAACTCCTCGGATGACCTCGTGGGCCTCTTCGAGTTTGTCGATCCCGGGCAGATCAACGATCGGATGGCACCCAAGGCGATGGGCGAGGCCGTACGGGATCACATTCTCCGCCGCACGAAAGACAAAGTACTTACGGAACTGCCGCCGCGGCTCGATCGCGATGCGCACATCGAGCTCGGCCCGGAGCAGCAGGCGACCTACCGCCTTGCCGAGGAGAAGGGTGTCCTTCGATTGGCCGGCATGGGCCGCGAGGTCAGGATCCAACATGTCTTCGAGCTCGTGCTGAGACTCAAGCAGATCTGCAATTTTGATACGGCCACTGGCGAGAGCGCGAAGCTCGAGCGACTCACGGCCGAGCTCGAGGAAGTGCAGGCCAGCGGTCGGAAGGCCCTCGTCTTCAGTCAATGGGTCAACACGCTCGGTCGCCTGCGGGAGAAGCTCGCCCCGTTTGGACCCCTCGAGTACCACGGTGGGATGTCGACGGCTGCCCGCGACGAGGCGATCCGGCGGTTCAAGGAACGCCCGGAGCACTCGGTTCTCCTGCTCTCCTATGGCGCGGGCGCCGTGGGGCTCAATCTCCAGTTCTCGCAGTACGTGTTTCTCTTTGACCGGTGGTGGAATCCAGCGATCGAGGACCAGGCGATCAACCGGGCTCATCGCATCGGGGCGGCCGGGGCGGTGACGGTCACGCGATTCCTCTCCGTCGGCACGATCGAGGAACGGATCGACGAGGTGCTTCGACGGAAGCGCGACCTTTCAGAAGCAATTCTCGCGCAGGCTGACGGCCCAACCTCGGCCGGTCTCACCGCCGATGAACTCTTTGCGCTCTTCGAGCTTCCGCGGCCTCCGCGTGTGGCGGCCTGACCAAGCTGGTGTCTGGAATTCGGCATTGTCCCACGGTTCGCGCCGTGGGCTTCTAGGGTGCCGCTTGGACGCATGGTACAACGCCTAGCGGGCGCGGACATGCTTGTGTTCCCGCCACGTTCGAGCCTTGAGGAGCCCGTCACCATGCCACTCGTTCGAGCCTCAACGAGCCGTCGCGGATTTCTTCGGCGCGGACTGGCGGCGGGTGCCGCGGTGGCCGCACCCACGATCATTCCATCGTCGGCTCTTGGCCTCGATGGCGCCGTGCCACCGAGCGAGCGAATCGTCGTCGCCGGCATCGGGATCGGCCGACGCGGCCAGGTTGACCTCGCTTCCTTTCTCGAGCAGCCCGACGTCCAGTTCGCGGCCGTCTGCGACGCGAAGGAGAATCGGCGGAACCATGTGAAGGGAGTGGTCGACAAGCATCACGGCACCACCGCCTGCACCACCTACCGCGACTTCCGCGAGCTGCTCGACCGTGACGACATCGATGCGGTCCTGATCGCCACGGGCCCCAATTGGCATGGGCTCATGTCCATGTATGCAGCGCAGGCAGGCAAGGACATCTATTGCGAGAAGCCTTGCACGAAGAACATCGCCGAAACGCTCGTGCATCGTGACACGATGGCCCGCTGCGGCACGGTCTTTCAGGCGGGGACGCAGCGGCGGAACCTGCCCCACTTCGCCTTTGCCTGCGAGCTTGCCCGCACCGGCCGGCTCGGGAAGCTTACTCGTGTCTATGCCCACCCCGCCGGGATGAAGGCGTCAACCAGCGGCTGGCTGCCGGAGGAGCCGGCTCCCGATGCAGCGATCGACGACTGGGACATGGTTCTCGGCCCCGCAGCGTGGCGGCCGTTCCATGCCCGCAGCTTCAAGGATGGGTTCAACTTCGAGAAGGGGGGCGGGATGGTTGGTGGTGGCGTGCTCGAGTGGGGCTCGCACTGCGTCGACCTCTGCCAGTGGGCCGTGAACGATCGCCCACCACCGGTGGACTACGCACCGCCACAAGACGGCCAGCTTGTCTGCCGCTACGACGACGGCGTGGAGCTTGTCTTTCGTGAAAAGGGCTGGATCCCGCTCGGATCATGCCCGGTGCGGTTCGAGGGGACCGAAGGCTGGATCGAGACGGGCGACAGCGCCAAGTTTGTGCTGTCGTCGCCGGAGCTGCTCGCCGGCCAGAAGATCGAAGAAATCGGTGGTTATCCCGCTACGCGCCACGTTCGCGATTTCCTTGACTGCGTGAAGACCCGCGGCAAGCCCAAGGGCAATGCCGAAGCTGCCTGCAATGCTCACCTCGCCTGCCACGCTGCGAACATCGCGATCTATCTCGGGCGACCCGTGAAGCTCGACCTCAAGACGTATGAATTCATTGATGACGAGGCGGCCAACCGGCTGCGATCGGAGGCGCGGCGCGAGCCGTGGCACGCATGAGGAGCACAAAGACAATGAGATTTGCATGTCTTCTGCGGATGCTGTGTCTCGCAGTCGGGGTTCTGGCCGGGCCGACCGCCTGGGCCGTGACCCCCGGTCCAGCGTCGAGCGAAGCCGAGCTCGTGGCCGTGCTCCGAAGCGACGCCCCCGAGGCCGACAAGGCGATCACGTGCAAGTTCCTGGCGGTGAATGGCTCGGCTGCGGCGGTGCCCGACATCGCGCCACTGCTTGCCAACCCGCGGCTCGCCTCGTGGGCCCGCATTCCGCTCGAGGCCATTCCTGGTGACGAAGCATCCGCCGTGCTCCGCGCGGCGGCGAGCACCCTCGATGGTCAGCTCCTGGCGGGGGTTCTCACGTCGCTCGGCGCGCGCCGCGACGCGGCGGCCGTGCCGCTTCTCGCCTCGAAAGTCTCGGCAGAGAATACGGACGTGGCTGCGGCTGCGTCGTGGTCACTCGGTCAAATTGCCACGCCTGAAGCCGCCGCCATCCTGGAGACGGCAATCTCAAGAGCCCCTGATCCTGAGCGAATGGACATGGCAGCGCGAGCGGCGGTGCTCTGCGGCGAGAATCTCGTCGCCGCTGGTCGAGTGGAGGATGCAGTCAGGATCTACGGCATGGTGCTTGCGGAGCGCTGCCAGGAACAGCGGCATGCCGAGGCCATTCGCGGCACGATCATCGCGAAGGGGCATGCGGGTATACCGCTGCTCATCGAGACACTCCGATCTCCAACGAAGCGACTGGCGAATATCGCCGTGTTCACCGCTCGTGACCTGGGGCGGGACGATGCAGCGAACGCATCCCTTGCCGAAGCAGTCGATGAGGCCCTTGTCGCCGAGATTGATCACGCGACTGCCGCTGGGGCGTTGTCGCGGGCAGAACTTTTGGTCGATGTGATCGCGGAGCGAAATGCCGGGGATGCGCGTGACGCCGTCATTGCCGCGCTCTCAGGAATCGCCAGTGGCAAGAACCCCAAGTCGCTGCGGCTGGCAGCGATCAACGCACTCGGGCGCACCGGCAACGCGTCCGTGGTCGGGCCCCTGCTGGTCGCTGCCTCCGACGATGATTCCGGCATCGCCGACACGGCCCGCGCGGCCGTCTCCGCGCTGACAGGCGAGGCCGTTGACCAGGCGATTGCCAGGCGTCTCGGCGAGGCTGACGCCAAGGCGCTTCCGTCGCTCCTCGAGCTCGTGGGGCGACGTCGGATCGATGCTGTCGTAGCCGTTCTTCCGCTCGTCGATCATGGCGATGAGAAGGTTCGCACGGCGGCCCTCGTCGCCCTCGGCCCCACGATCGATCTCAGCAATCTCGACGTGCTGGTCGTCGCGGCCACGCAGCCGAAGAGTGAGGCCGAAGGCGACATCGCCGTCGCGGCGCTCCGCGAGGCGAGCGTGCGAATGGCAGACCGCGAGGGCTGCGGCACGAAGCTTGCCGTCGCGATCGAGAAGGCTCCGGCCGAGGCGAAGGTCATGCTCCTGGACATCCTCGGTGAGGTGGGTGGCACGAAGGCCGTGCAGACGATGGCTGCCGCTGCGCGCTCTGGTGAGGAAGCCCTCGAGGACGCCGCCACGCGGCTCTTGGGCAAGTGGATGACGGCCGATGCAGCGCCGGTGCTCCTCGATCTCGCCACGGCCCAGCCCGGTGGTCGCTTCAAGACGCGGGCGCTTCGCGGCTACATCCGGATCGCCCGCCAGTTCGTTCTCCCCGAGGGAGAGCGGGCCACGATGTGTCGCAAGGCGATTGCCGCGGCAACTGACGATGCCGACCGCAAGGCCGTTCTCGAGATTCTCGTGCGGTATCCGTGTGCCGCGACGCTCGCGGTCGCCGAGGAGGCTGCAGCGATGCCGGGCCTCGAGGTTGAAGCCAAGAAGACGACTCAGGCGATTCGCGGGAAGCTCGCCCCCGCCAAGAAGGCAGGGTAAGGCAGATCCGTCATGCGAGCGAGTGTCTTCCTGGTCGCCGTGCTCGTGACCGCCTCAGTGACCGCTACCGAGGTCACTTTCAAAAGGCAGGTGCTCACGGAGGCCTTTGTGGCCGAAGGCTGTGCCGTCGCCGACTTCGACCGTGACGGCCATCCAGACATCGCTGCCGGCAATTGCATGTGGCACGGTCCTGAGCTCACTCGCCGCACGGAGTACACGCCGCCACGGGAAAATGCCAAAGGTCCGGCGAAGACGCCGTATGACCCTGCTCGCGGCTACTCCAACTACTTCCTCATGTTTGCCCATGACTTCAACGGCGACACCTGGCAAGACATCCTCGTCTATGACCTGCCGGGCGAGCCTGCGGTCATCTTCGTAAACCCGCAGGGAGAACCCGGCCCTTGGACCAGCCATGCCATCTTCGACCGGGCCGATGGGGAGTCGCCAGGTCTCGTGGATATCACGGGAGACGGGCGGCCGGAACTGTTCTGCCAGTCGAGTGGGCCTGAACTGGGCGGTCGCGTGGGCTATGCGACGATCGATTGGAGCGAACCACTGGGCAAGGCCGGCTTCTCCCCGATCACGCCCCGCACGCCGGAGAACGACAAGAAGTATTTTCGCTACACCCACGGCCTTGGTGCTGGCGACATCAATGCCGACGCGCGGATCGATATCGTCACCAAGGATGGCTGGTTTGAACAGCCGGAGAATGCCAACGAGGCCGCGATCTGGCCGTTTCACCCGGTGGCTTTTGGGCCGGCCGGCGGCCGTGGCGGCGCGCAAATGCTCGTCTTCGACGTCGATGGCGACGGCCGGCGCGACGTGGTGACGAGCTACGATGCCCATGGCTATGGTCTAGGTTGGTTTCGCCAGAGAGCCGATGGTTTGTTCACGGAGCAGCGCATCCTCGGCGACACGCCAGAGGACAATCCGCAGGGCGTTTGCTTCAGCCAACTTCACGCGCTGGCCGCGGCAGACATCGACGGCGACGGTCTCACTGATGTCGTGACCGGCAAGCGGCGATGGGCGCATGGCCCGGGTAGTGACCCAGAGCCGAATGCGGCTCCCGTGCTCTTCTGGTTTCGGCAGGTGCGAGACGGCGAGCGTGGCGTGACCTTCGAGCCGCATCTGATCGACGACGACAGCGGGGTGGGCACTCAGGTGACAGTTGCCGACCTCGACGGCGATGGGAAACTCGACATCGTCGTGGCCAACAAGCGAGGTGTCTTCGCGTTTCGACAGCAGGCAGCGTCGCCCGCCACGCCATGACGAGCCGCTACGACTATGACGTGATCGTCATCGGCGCCGGTCATGCCGGCGTGGAGGCGGCCTGTGCGGCGGCGCGGCTCGGAGCGCGGACGGCGCTCCTCACGACCAACTGCGACACCGTCGGCCAGATGAGCTGCAATCCGGCGATCGGCGGCGTGGGCAAGGCGCAGCTCGTCCGGGAGGTCGATGCCCTCGGCGGGATCATGGGGCGGGCGATCGACGCCACGGGCATCCAATACCGCGTGCTCAATCGCTCGAAGGGCCCAGCCATGCACGGGCCTCGGGCCCAGGCCGACAAGAAGCTCTATCAGATGGAGGTGAAGCGACTCGTCGAGGAGACGCCGAATCTCGACCTCCGGCAAGAGACGGTAGAAGATTTTCTCGTTGAGTCGTTGGTCGCAAGCAGCCCCACTGCGCCGCGCCAGCGGATCACCGGCGTCCGCGTTCGGGGTGATGCCGAGTACCGCGCGACCGCGGTCGTGCTGACCACCGGCACGTTCCTCCAGGCCATCATGCACACCGGCGAGGCGACAACCGCCGGGGGCCGGGCCGGAGAGGGAACGACGTCGGGAGTGAGCCGCTCGCTTGCGGCGGCAGGCATCCGCATCGACCGCTTCAAGACCGGCACGCCCTGCCGCCTCGCCGCTACCGGCATCGACTTTGCCGCGCTCGAGGAGCAGCCAGGCGATCCCGAGCCACAACCTTTTTCGTTTCTGACCGATCGCATCGATCGCGACCAACTTGTGTGCTGGATCACGCGGACCACCCCCGCCATCCACGACCTCATTCGGGCGAATCTCCATCGTGCCCCAATGTTCACGGGGCAGATCGAGTCGCGCGGGCCCCGCTACTGCCCGAGTATCGAGGACAAAGTCGTACGGTTCGCCGACCGCGAGAGCCATCAGCTCTTTCTCGAACCCGAGGGGCGTCACACCCGCGAGATATACGTCAACGGAATCTCGACGAGTCTTCCTCGCGACGTCCAAGATGAAATGATCCGGCTCGTGCCTGGCCTCGAACGGGCCCGGATCATGCGGTACGGCTACGCCGTCGAATACGACTACTGCCCACCTGACCAGCTCACGGCCACACTCGCGAGTAAGGCTGTCTGCGGGCTCTATCTGGCCGGCCAAGTCAACGGTACGACGGGGTATGAGGAAGCGGCCGCCCAGGGGATCGTAGCCGGCGTAAATGCAGCGCTCGCGGTCGCGGGGCGTGAGGGGCTCGTGCTCGACCGCGACCAAGCCTATATCGGTGTGCTCATCGATGACCTCGTCACCCGTGGCGTGGACGAGCCCTATCGGATGTTCACGAGCCGCGCGGAACACCGCCTCGCCCTCCGCCACGACAACGCCGACCGACGGCTCACGCCGCTGGCTGTCTCATTTGGGCTTGCCGAACCGTCACGGGCAGCGCGACTTGCTGCGAAGCTCATCGAGATCGAGGCCACTCAGGCAGCACTCGCGGCGCACCGTGTGAGCGGCACGTCGCTCGCCGACCTCCTCAAGCGGCCCGACTTTACCTGGGAGGACGCGGTGACGGCACTGCCCGCGCTCGCGAGTGTCTCCCGCAACGCGGCCACGCAGGTCGTCACCGACATCCGGTACGCGGGTTATCTGGCCCTCGACCGCGGGCGGATCGATCGGCAGCGACGGCTCCAGGAGCGACTGATCCCCGAAGGCTTTGACTACGCTGCGGTGCGTCACCTGCGAGCCGAAGCCCGCGAGCAGCTTACGCGGATTCGACCGCGAACACTCGGTCAGGCGGGCCGTGTGAGTGGGATCACACCGGCCGATCTCGCCCTGGTCGTGCTCTCTCTGGGAAAAAATAGGGACGGGAGTGATTTTTGCGAAGCACCGTTGCCGGCGGAGTCGGCGAAGGCCGTGCCGCCGCCTCAGGCGGCCGGGAAATGACTCCCGTCCCTGTTTCCATGCGGATCGTTCATATCACCGCCGGGGCGGGGGGCCGGATCTGTGGCTCGTGCCTTCACGACAACGCGCTCGTGCGGGCGCTCGTGGCACGCGGCCGGGATGCCATCCTCGTGCCGGCCTTCGTGCCGACGACCACCGACGAGGAGAACGTGGCGATCGATCACGTCGTCATGGGGGGCGTGAATGTCTGGCTCCAAGAGCATGTGCCACTGCTGCGGTACACCCCAGGATTTCTCGACCGTCCGCTCGACTCACAACGACTCCTCGGGTGGCTTTCATCACGGACCGGCTCGGCCCGTCCGGCCGACCTCGGGCCACTCACCGTCTCGACGCTCGAGGGAGAGCACGGCCGACAGCGGAAGGAGGTGCGGAAGCTGGGCCGCTGGCTCGCGAGCGAGCAGCAGCCTGCTGTCGTCCATCTCGCCAACGTGCTCCTCACAGGGCTGGCCTCCGAGATCCGCCGGGCCACGGGCGCGAAGATTGTTGCGAGCCTGTCGGGGGAGGATGTCTTCATCGATCAGCTCCCGGAGCCACACCGCAGTCGAGTGTGGGAGTTGCTCCGCGTTCGCGCTGCCGAGGTTGATCACTTCGTCGCCTTCAACCACTTCTTCGCTGACTTCATGACGGAGCGGATGGGCCTGGCGTCCAGCCAGGTGAGCGTCGTGCCGCACGGCGTCGATCTCACGGTATTCCCTCCTGAGCCGCCCGACCTCATCGCCCGCCGGAAGACGCGTGGCGGCAGGCTTGTCGTGGGTTATCTCGCGCGGGCATGCCCCGAGAAGGGGCTCGACTGCCTCGTGCGGGCGCTGGCGATTCTCGCACGCGAACGGGATGTTGCCGTGGTCGCTGCCGGAGCGATGATCGAAGCAGAGCGAACCTATCTGGCTGGCTGCCTGGCGCTCGCGGATGAGCTTGGCGTCGCGGACCGTTTCACATGGCGTGGGCAGGTGGACCGCGAGGGAAAGCTTTCCTTGTTGAACGAGATCGACATCTTCGCGCTGCCCACGGCGCATCCCGAGGCGAAGGGCCTCTCCGTAATCGAGGCACTTGCGGCAGGCCTTCCGGTTGTGGCATCCAACCATGGCGCACTGCCTGAGCTTCTCGACGGCGGAAGGGCAGGGCTTCTGCATGCTCCGCGTGATCCTGCCGACCTCGCTCGGATCATCGCCACGCTTGCCGACGACCCGGCCCTCGCCTCCGCGTGCGGCCGTCATGGGCACGCGCTCGCCCGCGCACGTCACTCGGCTGACGCGATGGCGGCCGGCCATGAAGCACTCTACGAGCGGCTTGGAGCGCATCGCTAAACCGTGCCCCTCGCGATCAGAGCCCGCGGCGATAGCCGTGAGATGGTGGGTCGCGTGGCTGCGCATCCCAACTGCGACCCCGGGTGCGATCCCCTCACTGCCGTGAGGGGCTTCTATGGGGTGCGATCCCCTCACTGCCGTGAGGGGCTTCTATGGGGTGCGATCCCCTCACTGCCGTGAGGGGCTTCTATGGGGCAGGCACATGCCGCGTGGAAAATTCTTCAATGCCCGGTCGAGTCGTGCGGATTGTCCGCCCGGGGGTCTTGTAAAAATGGGATACCTGCGTGGCGGATGGGGCTGTCCTAGATGCCCCAGCCGTCACGATCCGCCGCCGCGAGCGTGGCCGCCCATGTTTTCGCGATGGGTCAGACCTTGGCACGCGGCATGCATAGGATTTCTGGCACTGCGGGAGGTGGAACCCGCGCGGAGGCCCGGTTGGCTCGCGGATCTTAGGCACGTCGCTCGGGTGTGGCGACATGAAGTCCCGCCGCTTGTCCCCATTGATGAGGGACGGCAGAAGGGGGCTGCCGGCTTTCCGCGAGCCGCCGGGCGAGCGTGGCGCGTTGGTCAGTCTGCAATCGCCCCAACAAAGCTCGTCGTCATTGCTTCAAACACCGGCGCGACGTGGTCCCACTCACGGTCGTCAGACTGGCAGAGGATCAGGTAGATGGCGTCCGGCGTCGCGATCGTCCGAATCTGGGCGGTGTTTGTGAGATCGAGGCAGTAGAAGTTGAGGTCGAAGCCGGCGAGCGAATGACCAGCGATGGTCTCTTTGCCCGGCTCGCAATCGAGATCACGGTATTCGTCCCGCATCTGATCGACGACTGCCTTCGCAAGCGTCGCGGGATCTCCTCCCGATGCATGGCCGCTCACCGCCCAAAAGGCTCCGTTGGGCGAGTAGACGGTGACGGCGGCATACCGCTCCTCGGAATCATCAGTCTCCACCCGCCAGTTGTCGGGGTGATCGAAGGCCAGGCCGAAGCGATCGAAGTGCATCGTAAAATCCAGGGATGAAGCTGCCAATTTTACCAGGTTTCCATCCGCGGGAGCGGTCTGGACCGCCAAGCACCGAACCGCTACGGTCCCACCTCCACGGCCGAAGACTCGGCCGACTTCATTCACTGGTTTGGCCGCGTGTCGCGCGGCTGTCCACTCGCATGGCCCAATCGTTCGGAAACGCTGTCGCCCTTCGCCGGCCTCTCGCCGCGCACGTCGCTGACTATGCGATTCCGATCGCCATTCTGCTGGCCGTGGGCGTGGTTCTCGCGCCGGTGCCAGCTGGGATCGTGGACTTCCTGTTGGCCGCGAACCTGACCGTTTCGGTGCTCGCGCTGCTTGGGGCCATCGCAGCCCGCACCCCCATGGAAATGGCCGTCTTCCCGACGTTCCTCCTCGGGGCCACGCTCGTCCGGCTCGTGCTCAACATCTCAACAACGAGACTCATCCTCTCCCGCGCCGCCCTTGACGGGCCCACCGCGGCCGGTGAGATCGTGGCCTCGTTCGGGAGCTTCGTGGCGGCCAACGACCTCTTCGTGGGCGGCGTCGTGTTCGCGATCATCGCCGTTGTGCAGTTTGTCGTCATCACGGCCGGTTCGACGCGAACGAGCGAAGTGGCTGCCCGGTTTGCACTCGACGGGCTCCCGGGACGTCAGATGGCGATCGATGCTGAGGTGCAGGCAGGATCGCTATCACGGGAGCAGGCACGCGAGGCCCGGTACGACCTCCAGCAACAAGCTGATTTCTTCTCCGCCATGGATGGCGCGAGCCGGTTCGTCCGCGGGGAAGCGGTGGCGAGCGTCGTCATTACGCTCGTGAACCTCATCGGTGGCATGGCGGTCGGCGTGCTTCAGCATGGCATGTCGGCCGAAAAGGCGATGGGGGTCTACTCGCTTCTGACCATCGGCGACGGTCTGGCAAGCGCCGTGCCCTCGCTCCTCGTGTCGGTCGCCACGGGGCTCCTCCTGTCGCGGTCGAGCCAGGCGGTCGATCTGCCTTCCGAACTGTGTAAGCAGCTCACGTCGAAACCGCATGTACTCGCGATCACCGCGGTGTTCCTCGCCATTCTGTCGGTCTCTGGACTGCCGTTTCTGCCGCTGGCTGGAATGGCGGTCCTCATGGCTGCTGCGGCAGTCGTGACCTCTCGTCGACAAGCCCCCGATGGCAGCTTCGAAACCCATCCAACCAGTGGCTCATCGACCACCATTGCTCATCGGCCACAGCCTGGGGGTAAGCCCGGGCGGCGATCGGCGCCATCCCCCATCGAGGGCGATCCGGTAGCCGAGGAGCGGATTCTGGTCGAGCTCGGTGGAGCGCTCGTGGGGCTCGTCGCGGGCCATGATCCGACGCTCCCGCCACTGGTCGAATCCTTGCGGACAACGCTTGCCGGTGACTTGGGACTCGTCCTGCCAGCCGTGTCGTTCCGCGACGATCTGCGCCTCGCGGACCGCTGCTATCGCATCTCGATCGCGGGCGATGTGGTTTCCGAGTGCGAGCTACCCGCGGCAAGTTGCCTTGTGATCCCGCCTCTCGGCGAACGCATGCCCGAGGGCCAGTCTACGGTCGATCCGCTGACCGGCCGCAGCGCTGCCTGGATGGGTGAGGCCCGAGCCGAGACGATAGGGCTTCGCGGCGGCATCGTCTGTGACGCCGCCGCTGCCGTCGCTCGCGGCCTCGAGGCCGCCGTCCGGCGGCATGCCGATCGACTCCTTTCGCGAGAAGCGGTGAACAGGCTCGTCGAGTCGCTTCGCACCACTCAGCCTGCGCTTGTCGAGCAGGTTGTTCCGGGCGTCCTCTCGATCGCTCGCATTCAGCGAACCCTTCAGTGCCTCCTTCGGGACGGTGCGCCGATCCGGCCGCTCGCCGAATTGCTGGAGATCATGTCTGATCACGCCGCCGAAGCGGCCGAACCGTGGCAGCTCGCCGAGATCGTGCGACGCCGACTGGCAGGAGTCATCTGCCGTCGGGCGCGAGATCCACATGGCAGGCTCACCGCGGTCCGGCTCGCTGGCGGCGGGCTTGCCACCCTTCGGACGGAAGGGCAGGGGGCGGCAAAGCCAGCTGCAAGGCTCGTCGCCGATATCCGCAGAGCGACCCGCGTCGCGATTGAGCGCGGAGGGCGGCCAGTTCTGCTTGTGCCCGCTGGCGCGCGGCGGTCGGTCCGTGAGTCGCTCGCACGCCATCTCCCCGACGTTCGCGTGCTGTCTGAAGACGACGTGATGGATGAGCCGCGGCTCGAAGTGTTCGCGACCGTGGGCATCGAAGGAGCCGCGCAGGCGGCCTGACCGCAGCGGGACACAACCGATGACAACAAAATTCTTGGCACCCTGGCGAAACGAGGTGGAGTGGATGGCCACTCCGAACATGATTCGAGACAACCAGCCTGATCTGCCGATGTCCGGCGGTCCGGTCAGAAAATTGAGAGCCGGTGCCGCAGACCGTACCAGCACGGTACGACCCGCGGCCTCGGCCCCGCTCTCCATCCCCCCCCCATCAGCCCCCCAAGGAGGATGACGTGGCATTACGCGCGAACCCACTCTCGCCGGAAGAAACCCTGGCACTGTGGACGGAATTCAAGCAGGACCAGTCCCGCGAGGACCTGCGGAACCGGCTCATCGAGATCTTTCTGCCGCTCGTGAAATACAACGGCGAGCGGATCTGGTCACGGCTCCCCGACGGTGTCGAGCTCGACGACCTCACCTCGGCCGGCACGTTCGGCCTCATGGATGCGATCGATGCGTACGACATGGGCCGCGGCGTCAAGTTTGAGACGTACTGCGTGCCCCGAATTCGCGGCGCGATGCTCGACGAACTACGAACGATGGACTGGGTTCCACGGCTTGTCCGCAGCAAGGCCAGCAAGCTCAATGAGGCGCTCAAAACGCTCGAAGCCCGTCTCGGCCGGACGCCCGCCGATTCCGAGGTGGCGGAGTACATGGGGCTATCAGCAGAGGAGTTTGAGAAGCTCCTTGTCGAGGCCAATGCCGCGAGCCTCGTGAGCCTCAACAAGAAGTGGTGTGAAACCGACAGCTCGAAGGAAGTCCACGAGATCGACATTATCGAGGACAAGCGGGGCGAGGATCCCACCCGGCGAATCCAGAAGCACGATCTCATGCGGCTGGTGACCAAGGGGCTCAACCGCAACGAGCGGCTCATCATCATCCTCTACTACTACGAAGAGCTGACGATGAAGGAGATTGGAGCCACCCTTGATCTCTCCGAGAGCCGCGTCAGCCAGATGCACTCGGCCATCGTGGAGCGGCTCCAGAACCAGCTCGGCCGCCGGAAGCCCGAGTTTGCGATGTAAACCAGGTCATGTCAGCGGTTTGGTCTCGCCCGAAACTGGGTAACCCAGGTAAACCTGAAGTCGTCAGAACAACAAAAATCGACACGCAAAAAAATCATTGAAGTCGAGAAGTGGATCCGTCGATGAAAGAAAGTTGTCGCGATCGTCATGAAGCGAGAGTTTCATGGTACCGCTCGGCGAATGGCCTCGAAGGTGGCATCGCCGGTACGCGGAGGCGCGGCAAGAATGATGACGGTGGGCGTTGGCCCACAGGTGGCACATGGAGTTCGGGACGACGATCAGGAATCGCAATGAACCATCGAACGGTTGACCGCGTAGAGCGGTGCGTTCGGGGGTGAAGGGATTCACGATCAGAGGTCGCAAGACCTCGGAGTAACGGGAAGGAACGAAACATGAACATTTTTGGTGTTTCTTCGACGCAGGGTTCGCAGGGCATTGCCGCGCTCGAGGGCGTCAAGGCGTCTGCCGCCGCGACTCAGCAGGGCGTGGCCGAAGTGCGCGACAGCGTCACGCTGTCGACCGACGCAGTTCGGGCTGCCGATGCGGCCACCGACATTCGCTTCGACAAGGTGTCGGCGATCAAGGCGGCGATCGCCGATGGCAGCTACGATACGGCCGAGAAGCTCGATATCGCTCTCGACCGGCTCCTCGAGCGGCTGGGCTGAACGACCTCGATGCCCGATCGGTCGGCTGACACCGCCTCGCGTGGAACGTCATGATCGGCCGTTTGAGCCTTTGATACGAACACTTTGCGGCGACGTGGGCATCGGTGCTCCCGTCGCCGCGGTCGTTTCGTCCGTGCGGCTATAATCGGGTCAACGAGGAGTTGTACCAATGGCCGTGGCGTCTGAATTTTCGTTAGGCAGTGTCGAGACTTCGCTCTCACCGCAGGAACGCTTCACCGAGTTCCTGCAAGCCCGTGGCAAGCGGATCACGCGGCAGCGGCGAGTCATCGTCGATCACGTTGCCAGCCACCACGAGCATTTCGACGCCGAGCAGTTGCTCGGGGATCTGCGAAAGACCCGTGAGGGCGCGAGGGCGAGCCGGCCCACCATCTATCGGACGCTGTCCGAGATGGTAGATGCTGGCCTCCTCAAGACGATGGTGCTCGACGGCCGAACCGTCTACGAGCACGACTACGGCTACCCGCAGCACGACCATCTCTACTGCACGGGCTGCCGACAGCTCATCGAGTTTTCGAGCGACGAAGTCGCAAAGATATGCGACGCCGTCGCGGCCGAGCACCGCTTTCGTGCCCAGTCGCATCGGCTCCTCGTCATGGGGCTCTGCTTCGACTGCCGCACCAGCCGCAGCAAGTCCCGCCTCCAAGACCGCGTGTAGCCGGCGGCTCGGGGTCGCCCGTGCCATGTCGCCGGACGTTCGCTATGGGCTTCAATCGCATTTGCCCCCAACCCAATAAAAGCCCCTCGCGCTAGCGAGGGGACTGCGGGTCATTGGGCCAGGCCGCACAT
>Ga0105044_10005216_pt1 | contig 17899 bp, 11 predicted proteins | sample MAT01_FD_78092 | JGI IMG/M metagenome (GOLD analysis project Ga0105044, IMG submission 78092) | Freshwater microbial communities from Lake Fryxell liftoff mats and glacier meltwater in Antarctica - MAT-01 | ecosystem: Environmental > Aquatic > Freshwater > Ice > Liftoff microbial mat | place...
AATTCTCGAAGTAACCGTGAGCGCCAAACCCGCGGGCGTGGACCACGCGCTCCGGGATGCGCTCGTGATCGAAGTGAAAGATCTTTTCGCGAAGGTGGAAGTCTTCCAGCAGCGCCGGTCCGCGTTGCCCGACCTTCAATGTGTTCTGATCATCCGAGATGGGGATGCCCTGTTCGGTTGTCAGCACGGGTCGATTGCCGCCGGCCGTCTGGTGCGTTTCACCACCGGTCCCGCTTAGGGTTTCCGGTTTACCTGTGTAGGCTTCCGGGGCATTCGCCGCGGCCGGTTGCTTTTCATCAGCGTTGACGGCCACAAGCCCCGCTCCCACGGTAGCAGTCGCCAGGAAATGTCGACGGGTAGGGTCCGCGAGATTGCTGTCCGGCATGGTTTTTCCTTCGAAGGGTTGAGTGATCAAGTTGGTGAGCGGAAATGAAAGCAATATTGATGCCGCACTAAACCGAAATGACGATTGGATGGGCCAAGAAATTCGCTGGAAACGTACCTCTACACCGATCGTGTCGTCGTTAAATCACACGACAGCGCGTCCGGAGGATGGAACCACACGCGGAACATCCGTTCGGCAAACAAGTTGCATCGTTGCACCGCTAACCCACGCGAGCGAGACGGTACAACATTGATGTCGACACGGATGGAAGCTTTGCTGAATAACACGATGCCGACAGAACAACTCAAAGCGTCGAACGTGTCGTGGATCGGGATGTTCGTTTCCTTCTGAAAGCGAGCTTGCCGTAGAAGGACTCGAAGCGTGCCACCATCGCCTGCCGTGAGAAGTGCGTTTCCACCCGCTTGCGCGCATTCGCACTCATCGGGACGGCATGGGCCGGGTCGCCCAGCAGGTTCAGCAGTCCCGCCGTCAACGCCGCCCCGTCGCCTGCGGGCACGATGATCCCGTCGACGCCGTGCCGCACAAGTTGAGCGTTCGCGCCGACGTCCGTTGCCAGCACCGGCCTGCCCGCGGCCATGTACTCCAGCACTGCGTTCGACATCCCCTCTGAATGCGAACAAAGGACGGCGATATCCTGCTTTGCCAGGAATTCCGGCACGTCGCTAACCGCACCATGAAGCGTGACACTTTCCGATAGGCCCCGCTCGGCGATCAGTCGCTCGAGTTCCTGCCGCTGTTCTCCTTCCCCGGCAATGTTCAAATGCATTGTGGGGAAGCAGTCACGCACGTTCGCCACCGCACGAATGAGGCCGTCGATGTTCTTCACCGCCCGCAAGTTGGCAACAATGCCCACTTGTTGTCGGCTAGGCAAGGGCCGAACGTCAAAGCGATCGAGATCAACACCGTTCTCGATCACGACGATCTTTTCGGGATGCAGCCGCTCTGCCTGCATGATCGCGCGTTTGCCATCTTCTGAATTGGTAAGAGTACAGGTCGCCAGTCGGCCCATCAGCCGGCCCAGCCGGCGATGCCGATCGGTCAGCCAGTAGCCAAGATTATTGCGAACACGGATAGTCTGGCGGATGCCGCACACTCGTGCCAACGGCAGGCTGAAGTAGGTGCTGTCGAGGAAATAGGTCTGCAGCACGTCAACGCGCTGCCGCCGCCAGAAACCGGCCAGAGTGGCGATGGCCGAGGTGGTCGATCGGCCGACGAGCGACTGCAACCCGAGTCGCAGGACGGGGCAATCGAGTGGTTCCAATGCCTGTGAGTCGTCGCTCATGCCATCAAGCAGGACCAGGCTGGGAACGACCCGCTCACGATCCAGTGACCGGATCAGCGCGAGAAGTTGAGTCTCGGTGCCGGCTCGACTCAGGCTGTCGATCATGAAGCATACACGCACCGGCATCAGGCCGCCTCCACCAATGCCGGAATACTGCTGCGGTTCAGCAGGCGATCGAACAGCCGGCGATAAGCGTCGGCCTGCCCGGCGAAACTGAACTCATCACGCATCAGCCGTTCGCCGGCGTCGCCAAGCTTTTGCCGAAGCCGCCCGTCGTCACAGAGATCGCCGATCCGTTCCGCCAGCAATGCGATATCGCCCGGCGGCACAAGGAACCCGTTCAGCCCGTCGCGAACCACCTCAGGCGTGCCGCCGACAGCCGTCGCGACCACCGGTACCCCCGCGGCCGATGCTTCAAGCGCCACGTTCGGCAGCCCTTCCGTGAACGACGGAAGTGTCATCATGTCCGCCCAGGGCAGGTAGTTGTCGAGATCCTGGTGAAAGCCGACAAGCTTGAAGTGATCGCTCAGCCCCGCTTCTTCCACCTGGCGTTCGAGCAGGGTGCGCTGCACGCCGTCGCCGAACAGCACGGTGCGGACCAGCTTCCCCGCGGCCTTCAGTTTCGCCATGGCGTCGACCAGGATGTGAAAACCCTTCTCAGGGCTCAGCCGCCCGGCCGCCAGCAGTACCAGGTCATCGGGCCCGGCATTGGCCATCTCGCGCAATCGGTCGCGGAACTCGGGGTTCGGCGTGCGGAATGCATCGAGCCGGGCGGCATTGCGGATGATCGTCAGTTTGTCGCGCGCGAGGCCGGTCCGCAGCACCTTGGCGGCCTGTCCGTCGGACACAGCCACGACGGCATCCATGTATCGCAGATGAAATCGGTCGAGTCGATCGTAAAGGCGCACCTTGAAGTTTTCGCCCGTCCAGCCGCGCGAAACGCTGACGACAGGAACTCCCACCCGGCGAGCAGCCAGCCGGCCCAGCAGGTTCGACTTGTAGCCATGGCAGATGAGCACGCTGGCATGTTGTGCCTGCAGCAGGTCCGTCAATTCGCGAAGTGCAGCGCGCAGATGCGGTGTATCGTTTTCGAGTATCACGCTGGTGAAGCCATGCTGGCGTACCTGTTCCGCGAACGGGGCGGATCGGCCGTTTTCGTGGAACGTGACGTACGTGGACGCGTAACCATGCGGCAGATGCCGGCCCAAGCCAAGCATCTGCCGTTCGGGCCCGCCAAAGAATGACGACGCAGTCAGGTGAACGAGGTGCATGCGACATCCTGTCGGCACGGTGACTTACTTGTCGAAAAGGACAGGGAGGAAGTCTATCGTTTCCGCAGACGACCTGTCTAGCCCGAACTGCCGAAGTGTTAGGCCAATTTGCATGAAAACGCGGCAGCGGTGGTTCGATGACCTTGCCCCGGTAGAGTTCCTGCATGAACCCATTGCTCGGCTCAGGCATACGCATGCACTCATCCGCGGTGATCAGTCGTTCGGCCACTGCCTAGAGGTTGGATCGTCCCCGGCGACGCCGCAAGCGGCGGCTATGACTGGCCCACCTTCTTCCACACTCCATCTTTCGCCGAATCCATGATCGCGTCAAGCACAAGTTGGGTGCGGTACGCGTCGCGGAAATCGGGCATCGCGGGTTTGCCGGTTTCAAGGCTTTCCAGGAAGTCGGCCACCTGGTGCACGAACGAATGTTCGTAGCCGATCTGCAGGCCCGGCACCCACCACTTGTCCATGTACGGATGGTCGGGGCTGTTATCGCTGACGTGGACCGACTTCCAGCCGCGCAGCTTCGGGTCGCCTTCCTTATAGTCGTACACCTGCAGCCGATGCAGGTCGTGCAGATCCCAGCCGAGCGACATGTTCTCGCCGTTGATTTCGAACGTATTCTGTGCTTTGTGGCCACGCGCGTAGCGTGTCGATTCGAACGTCGCCAGCGAGCCGTTCGCGAATCGGCACATGAACGCACAGGCATCGTCGATGCCGACCTTTTCCACTTTGCCGGTCAGCATGTGAGTGCGTTCCTTGACGAACGTCTCAGTCATGGCGGACAGGTTCTCGATCGGCCCGTTCAACCACATCGCGGTGTCGATGCAGTGTGCCAGCAGATCGCCCGAGACGCCGCTGCCGGCCGCGGCCACATCGAGCCGCCAAAGGCCCTGACCGCCCTGCGGCAGGTCGGCCTTGATCGTCCAGTCCTGCAGGAACTTGGCGCGGTAGTGGAATACCCGGCCCAGCCTGCCCTCTTCGATGAGCCGCTTGGCTAGCGTGACAGCCGGCACCCGGCGGTAGTTGTACCAGACCATGTTGGGCACGCCGGCCAGCTCGATCGCTTCGACCATCTTGAGGCCTTCGGGCCCGTTCATCGCCAAGGGCTTCTCGCACAGGATCATCTTGCGATTCGCGGCCGCGGCCAACGCAATCTCGGCATGCGTGTTGTTCGGCGTGCAGATATCGATGACGTCGATGTCTTTCCGGGCGACCAGCTTGCGCCAGTCTGTCTCGATCGACTCGTAGCCCCACTGATCGGCGAACGCCTTCGCCTTCTCCGCATCGCGGGCACAAATGGCTTTGAGCACCGGCCGATGCTTGAAGTTGAAGAACTGGTTCACACGCGAATACGCGTTCGAGTGAGCCCGGCCCATGAAGCCGTAGCCGATCATGCCGACGTTCAGCGGTTTAGTCATCGGAAGAGGTTCCGCACGAGTGGGAATGGTTATCCAGCGGGCGGAATCAGTCTACGCGCGAAGTGCAGGCGGCGACAGTGTGAAGCGGCATAAATGCACAAGGCCGAGCTGCAATGCTCGGCCCTCTGCATCATCAATGTTCGATCAAATCATTTACTGCGGTCGCGGCGTGTTGCCACCTTTGCCGAAGCCGCGGAAGCCGCCACCCTGGGTGCCGCTGCCATCGGGCAACCGGCCGAATGATGGCGTCTTGACTTCGCCCGACTTTGAAGATCCAATGGACGTCGGGCCATTCGTATCGCCAGACGGGGAAGAACCGCTTTGGCCGCCAAAACCGCGGAAGCCGCTGCCGGGTCCGGGCGAAGGGGCCGCATAGCCGCCGCCCGATGACACCGGTGGCTGAGAACTGCTACTGCTGGACGGCGGACCGCCGAAGCTGGGGAGGCCACCGCTGCCGAAGCTGGGCGGGCCGCGACGATCGCGATCCTTGTCTCCCTCTTTATCCTTTTCTCTGTCCTTCTCACGATCAGCGGAAGTGGACGAGGATGATGCGCTGTTGCCTTCGGCAACTCTCTTCAGAGCACCCTTGTACCGCAGATACTCTTCCGCCGTGATCAGCCCATCTCCGTTAAGGTCATATTTGTTAAACTCGTCCAGCACGGATTTTTCGTTGCGGGCCTCCCACAGGCCGACCTGCCCGTCGACATCACCGGCCTTGTCCAAACGGATGAACCATTCCGGCAGGTCCTTCGGCAGCTTGCCGACGCGATAGATGGTCGACTTCACTTCCTCGACGGGTGCTTCCGGCTTCTTCTGGTCTGGCGTATCGGTGCGCTGCTTGCCGCTATCGCCGCGCATCGGTTCGGGTTCCTTCGGCGGACGGACTTCGTTGGCGAATGTCTTGAACTCCATCAGGTCGATGAAGCCATCACCGTTCTTGTCGTACTTTTCACGTTCACGCTGCATGTTCTCGGGCACTTCGTCGGCACTCAGCGTACCGTCGTTGTTCTTGTCCATTTTGCGGAAGATCGCGTCGAGTACTGCCTCGCGATCCCCCGGACCTTTCTGCCCGCCCCTCGGCTCGCCCATGCCAGTCGGCGGTGTTGTCGTGCCTCCGCCGTTCGGCGCGGCCACATCAGCTGGCGGGGCACCGCCACCGCCCATTCCCTTGAACTGAAAGGCACCGCTCTGAATCAGCGACATCGCACCGGAAGCATGCTTCTTGAACTCGTCACGAGTGACCTTCTCACCGACCGTGATACCCATAAATCCCGCCATCCGCTTCAGCCGTTCGGCTGTCTGCGGATCCAGCTCGGACATGACAATCACTTCCTTGCCGTTCGAATACTTGCTGAAGATCTCGTCGGGGTCCATGCTGAACCCTTTGCCGCCCTTGCCAAAGGGCGACTGGCTGCGCGACATCGCCGGCAGCAGCATCACGCCCGTGATCAGCAAACCCATCGCAAACAATCGGGAACGCATGGCCAGCCCTCGCCTGGAATCTCTCAAGCAATTAAACACCGCCGGAGGCCGAAAGTCAGCATCGCTTTCCCGCTCTCTCATTCTTTCCTCATTTTGATCGTCGACCGACCGGCATGGCCGCGGCGTACAATGATCATACGTTCGGCGTAACCGGCAACACCGCCCCAGGTTTCCACGGTGTCGGTGTTCAGCAACCGGGATTGGTTTGCCCTCGGCAAACTTTGCCGGTAATCTGGGCTATTCCGCCGTGGCCGCCCGTTGCAATTCCATGCGTCGTTCGTCATTCGCTTGAGGCATCATCATGAAATACTTCGTGCGTAGCGTATTCGTCCTGCTTGTTCTCGTGGTCGAAGTCGGGACCGCCCAGGAGCCGATCCGTTTCGCACGCACTCCGGACATTTCGCCCAATGGCAAGCAGGTGGCCTTCAGCTACCTGGGCGATATCTGGACCGTCGAAGCGATCGGCGGCGTCGCCCGACCGGTCACGATGCACGAATCACATGATATCAACCCCTGCTTCAGTCCCGACGGACTCTGGCTGGCGTTTTCTTCCAACCGGCACGGCAGCTACGACCTGTTCGTGGTCCCCGCTCACGGCGGCAAACCGCGGCGGCTGACCTTCGACTCGGCTCAGGACATGGCTGTCGGTTGGATGCCGGATGGCAAGAACATCATCTACAGTTCCACCCGCGGCACCGGCTTCCCCGCGAACACCGAATTGTTCACCGTCCCGATGGACGGCGGGGAAGAACGCAAGCTGCCGCTGGCCGAAGCAAAAGAAGCCAGCTTCAACCCGGCGAACGGCCTGGTTGCATTCTCGCGCGGGCCGGGTACGTGGTACCGCAAGAACTACCGCGGTTCATCGAACGACGACCTGTGGCTGGCCAAAGCGGATGGCTCGAACGTCCGCCGGTTGACCTCCTTCAACGGGCAGGACAACGCACCGATGTGGAGACCCGACGGCCGCAAGCTGTACTACGTCAGCGAACATTTCGGCGGCGCCGGTAACGTGATTTGCACGGACGTCAATTCCGACGGGCATCCGCAGGGCAAGCCGATCCAGGTGACGAAGCACCAGGACGACTCGGTCCGCCGGGCTCGCATCAGCGGCAACGGCGAATGGATCGTCTACGAGTGCGGCGGTGACCTGTGGCTGACCAGCACCCGTGATGGCACCCCCCGCAAGCTGGCCGTTGAAGTCCATGCCGATGAAAAATCGAACGGTGAGAAGCTCGTCACCTACACGAAGGACATCACGGAATACTCGCTGTCGCCCGACGACAGCCATGTGGCGTTTGTCGTCCACGGCGAAATCTTCCTGATGCCGGCGCGCGGCGGCAAAGCCACGCGGCTGACCAACACCCCGGCCGTGGAACACAGCGTCGGATGGTCGCACGACGGCAAGTCGATCATCTTTGCCGCTGACCGCAACGGGCAGGAAGATCTGTACCTGCTCGAACCGGACGATCCGGAACATCCTGAACTGACCAAAGCCCATCGATTCAAGACGAAGCAGTTGACGAACACGCCCGAAGTCGAGGTGGGCGCATCGTTCGCCAGCGACGGCAGCAAGATCGTGTTTCTAAGCGGCGGCAAACTCTGGTCGATGAAGCCGGACGGCACCGAGCAGAAAGTTCTCGTCGACAAGCAACAAGTGTTCGACTACGACTGGTCGCCCGACGGCAAGCACCTGGTGTTCGCCCGGTCAGACGGCTCTTTCGCCAGCGAACTGTACATCATGCCATTCGACGGCAGCGAAGCACCCCGCAACGTCACCCGCTATGCGACATACAACGGCGACGTCAGCTGGAACAACACCGGCAACAAGATCGGCTTCCTGAGCCAGCGCCGCGGCACCTACTCGATGCATGTGCTGAACCTGCAGAAGCCCTCCGTGGCGGCGAGTACCATGGGCGGCACGGCCAACAGCAGCGCCATTGACTGGGACGACATCCATCTTCGCGTCGATCGGCCGGGCAACAACCTCGCCAACGAAGGAACCATCTCCCGCAATGGCCGTTGGCTGGCGTATCGCTCCAGTTCCGGTGGCGACGATCTGTGGCTCGTCAGCGTTGACGGGTTTGTGATCCAGCGACTGTCGTCGGGCAGCACCGCCCCGCGGATGATCCGCTGGGCGAAGAATTCGCAGGCCATCTGGTTTCTGGACGGCAGCGGTGCACTGCGAAACGCCACTCTCGGGCTGGGCGGCATTCCCATCAGTGCGACTCCTCCCGGCGCGCCGAACACCGTCAGTTTTACCGCTAAAATGATCATCAACCGCGATGAAGAATACGCTCAGATGTTTGAACAAAGCTGGCGGGCACTCGCCAACCAGTTCTACGATTCAGATCACCACGGTGCGAACTGGAAGACCATCCGCGACAAGTACCGCCCGCTGGTCGAACACGTGGCCATGAAAGAGGACCTGTATTCGCTGATCAGCCTGATGCTGGGCGAGCTGAACGCCTCGCATTTGGGCATCACCGGTTCAGGCAGGCAAGCCGAAGAAGTCACCGCCGACCTCGGCCTGATCTTCGACGACCGTTATCAGGGCCCCGGCATGAAGATCGCCGAAGTGCTGAAGCGCGGCCCGGCTGACAAACGCAACCTGAGCCTGAAGGCGGGGGAAATCATTCTCGGCATCGATCGCAACGAATTGACGCAAAAGACCAACGTCAGTTCCCTGCTCAACGGCAAAGTCGGCGACATGGTTCTGCTCGACGTGACCAGCGACCCGAAAGACCCGAAGGCCAAGCGCCGGGTCGAGGTCCAGGGGACCGATCGTGGCAACATCTCGAACCTGATGTACCAGCGTTGGGTGTCGCGCAATGCGGATACCGTCAGCCAGCGAAGCAACGGCACGCTCGGCTACATTCACATCCCGAGCATGGACGACGCGGGGCTCGAGCAGTTCGTGCGATCGCTTTATTCCGACAATTTCGACAAGGAAGCGATCATCATCGACGTCCGCAATAACGGCGGCGGCTTCACGCACGATCAGGTCCTGAACTACCTCGGTGCCCGCGAACACACGTTGTTCCGGCAGCGCGATGGCGGCGAGGGACTGGTCCTGCGATCGTACGACCGCAAGTGGACCCGGCCGCTCGCGGTGATGATCAACAATCGCTCGTACAGCGACGCTGAAATCTTTCCGAGCGCCTTCAAGACGCTGGGGCTGGGCAAAGTCGTGGGGCAGGCGACGGGCGGCTTCGTCATCGGCACGACCGCGATCAAGCTGATCGACGGCTCATCGTTCCGCACGCCGCGGACAGGGGTATTCACGGTCAAAGGCGTGAACATGGAGAAAGAAGGCGTGCAACCCGATGTGGCCGTCGAAGCGATTCCGGAGGAGATTGCCAAAGGAATTGATGCCCAGTTGAACAAGGCCGTGGACGTGCTCATGAAGGATGTCGTCGAGTGGAAGAAGACGAAAAGCGCGGTCGCGACGGGTACGGGCGGCGGCAGTCCCACGCCGCCGATGACGACGCCAATGCCGAAGTGAGGAGATAGGTCGTTCGGACCACTTCGACCGGCACGGGGTTCGGGAAAATCCTCACGTTTTCCTCATCCCTGTTGCCCGGCGCATGCAACGCGATGTAAAGTGGTAGCAGACACCGATTGATTTGCATCGTGATCTACACCGAGGTGTTCCCGTGTCTGCAGCGCTCCTTGTCGAATGGTATCGTGAACTCCCCCAGATGCACGCGGGCGATGACCCCGAGCAATGGTCGGACCACATGCACAAAGCCCTGCGGCAGTTCCGCCGCAAGGTCAGAGTCCGTTACAACGAAGGCACGCTTCAGCGCCTGCTCGACCACGATGCCGTGACCGTACGCAGAGCCGCGGTACTCGCTCTCGGCCTGACCGGCTCGATTCACTCGAATGCCGCGCTCGCGCGGAAACTGCACGATGAGGACGAACTGGTCTCCAAGACGGCCAGCGACTCGCTCTGGGAAATCTGGTTCCGCGGCGACAGCGACGAAGCTGCCCTGGAACTGCAGCGGGTCATGCACCTGACCGACCATCAGCAGATCTTCGACGAACTGAACGCCATTATCCGTGAATACCCGGACTATGCCGAAGCGTACAACCAGCGCGCCATCGTGCATTTCCGCCAAGGCCAGTTCCAGCGCTGTATCGCGGACTGCGAACGGACGCTGGAACAGAACCCGTTCCACTTCGGCGCCCAGGCCGGCATGGGGCAATGCTACTTGAAGCTGCGGAAATACTCCTCCGCCCTGCAGGCCTTCAAGATGGCCCTCGACATCAACCCGACACTGACCGACCTGTGCGAAACGATCAGCGAACTGCAGGGGATTGTGGAGGAGTGAGGTGATCGAAGCGAGCGTCCCGTGCGGACGCTCAGTTCGGTTCTCCCGCTTTCGCGGCTCTCCCGGACAGCCACATTTATCTCTTTCACCCATTTCAGCGTATCCGCATTCTGGACACATTGGTCGAATCTTCATAATTCTTCACCCCTCGCGGGGTCGATCCATCTTCTAATCCGGATAGTCGTTTCATTCTGCCAACGGGCTGCATGAAATCGAAAGTTCGGCTCAAGCAGACAACACCCTCGTCTCTTGCGAATGGATACCGATGCGGACTTGTCGATTACTATTGGCGGCGGCGTGCGTTTTGATGATCGAATCTTCTTGGGGACGTTCCGAGTCAGAACCGGTGTGGAAGCCGATCACACCAACCGAAACCACGGTAACGCCGGTCTCGGCAACGGCCGTACCCGAAGCGATTATCACCCCGGTTGAACCATTGCCACCGGCCCAGGCCGAGGTGATCCCGTCGTACGATCAGTTGCTGGAGCGGCTGCGGAACACCGAATCGCGCATTCAGGAACTGGAACGAGTCACCGGCACGGACTCTCCCGACGATGGCCAGTTGACCGGCTGGCGCAAGCACTTGAACGTACCTGAACCGGATACCGCACAGGCGATCCAGGAGTCGATCGAAAAGGCGGCGGGCAAGAAAGAGAAGAAGTGGTACGAGAAGCTGAGCATCCGCGGCTATACGCAAGTTCGCCTCAACGAAGTCGTCCGTGAACGGGAACGCGGTGCGTCGGCGAACTTCTTCGGTGACTCGTCGGTCGGCGATTCCAGGAACTTCCTCATCCGCCGGGCTCGTCTCGTCATTTCAGGCGATGTGTCGGACAACGTCTCCGTTTATCTGCAGCCGGACTTCGCCGCGAATGTCCCCGGTGTGGTCGACGCCCACAACTATCCGCAGCTGCGCGACTGGTACGCCGACGTTTTTTACGACAAGACCAAAGTTCATCGCCTTCGTATCGGCCAATCGAAGGTGCCCTACGGCTGGGAGAACATGCAATCGAGTTCGAATCGCCTGGCGCTCGACCGGAACGACGCGCTCAACAGCGCGGTCCGCAACGAACGCGACATGGGCGTCTTCTACTACTGGACCCCCGAGTACGCGCAGGATCTCTACCGATACGTTCTCGAAGAGAAACTGAAGGGTTCCGGCAACTACGGTGTGTTCGCGCTCGGGGCCTACAACGGCCAGGGCGGGTCGTTCCTCGAACAGAACAACAACCTGCATATCGTCAGCCGGTTGAACATTCCTTACCGGTTCGACAATGGCCAGATCATGGAGTTCGGCCTGCAGGCGTTCACGGGCCGGTACACGGTCTTTTCGTCACTCATCCGTCCACGTGGCGAAGGGCCATCAACCCGCCCCTCGGGTACGTTCGAGGCCGGCAACATCCAGGGCATCTGGGAAGAACGTGCGGCCGCGTCGATCATCTTGTACCCGCAGCCGATCGGCTTCCAAGCCGAATGGCAGATCGGTCACGGCCCCGCCCTCGCGGACAACGACCGGGCCGTGGTTCGCCGTCCGCTGACCGGCGGCTACGTGCAGGCCCACGCCAAGCTGCCAAGCGATCACGGCGTCTGGTGGCCCTACATCCGCTGGCAGTACTTCCAGGGTGGCTACCGCTCGGAGCGTAACGCTCCCTATGGCACGCTCAACGAAACCGAACTCGGCGTCGAGTGGCAGATTCAGCCGGCCATGGAGTTGACCGTGGCCTACACGTTCGCCAACCGCAGCAGCCTGCGGGCCATCGACCGGAGCGACGAAGAATCGTACCGGCAGTTTGTCGGCGAAGTGCTGCGGATGCAGTTTCAGTTCAACTACTGATCTCGAGATGCACGGCGAACTCGACGTTCGCCGTGCTGACCGACAAAGTGTTGCGTTCCAAAAGTGTTTCGGTGATTTCATGACGCGCGCTGCCGATTGGTTGACCATTCAATTCGACGGCCACCTGATCGCCCAATCCGTCAACCACCAACCACACCCGCTCCCCGGCCGGCAATCGCGGCCGGCCGAATGAGCGTGTCCGTCGGTCGCCATCCACTTTCCAATGGCCCCGCAAATGAATCCGATGTGGTTCGCTCATGCCTGGCCCCGTTCGACCCGCTGGCGCATCTCCCACCACAGATCAGTGCGGTCGCTGTACGTCGTGCGGTCGGGCGGTCCCTGGGCGTGCAGCAGGCGGCTGTCGCGTGAATGCTCCGCGATAGCGATGATCGTACTGGAGACGGTGCCGCCCTCCCCACCATGCAGGCAGATCGGTGTTGGCGGTTCGGCGTGTGCGCAGATGAATTTCGACATCTCGATCGCCGTGGCGCGATCGACCGGTGGGCGGTCGTGCAGGCGCTCCATCACCCAGTAGGCGCGGTCGTCGAGCGCGTCATTGACGTCGCCACTGGTGATGATGTGATACCCCGGCGACAGGCTCCGTACGCGCAGCCAGTCACCCGCCTGCACCACCCATAGCGAATCGGTATCCGCACAGATGATGTTGCAGCCGGCATAGGGGCCTTTGCCCAACTCCCGGCTGGCTACCTGGGCGGCTTCGCGGGCGCTGTCGAACGCGAGCAAGTCGCGCACCAGCAGACCCCGGCTGCGCGGCTGCGCCGGCCGATCCTGCTTCGGGCGATTGGTAACGGCGACGATCAACCCTGTTGCGTTGAGGCCCAGCCACGTGCCGCCCGCGGTGGGGTCCAGCCCCGCGATGAACGGGCGCGGGCCATCGCGGATGTCGAGCGGTGTTCCACCGCGCGCGTACGCTTCCTCCCGATTGGCGGCCAGCACGAGCGGCACGCCTTCGACAACGCGGTACATGATCGCGACAAGGCACATAGGAGTTGCTGAGGTGACTACGCTTCGAGGTACACAACCCGGCCGCAACTGTTGCAGCAGGTGAGATTGCCGTTCGTCAGTTCGTTGATTGCCTGTACCGTCACCGCCGTGAGGCAATTGCTGCAGATGCGGTCACGCCGGCCGACTTGCGCCAGGGCGTCGGCACCATGGGCTTTCGTCAACCGATCGTAGATTGGCCGGGTCGTGGCGGGGATCTGCGGTTCGGCCAGGGCAAGTTGCTCGGCTGCCAGTTTCGCTTCACCCTTCAGCCTCTCTTCGCGCTCGTTGAATTCCGCTTCAAACGTCGCGTACTCCGCCTTCGCTTTCTTCACCTGTTCCTCGAAGGCGGGTACCTTGGCGACTTTCACTTCCACTTCGCCCATGCCGTTGAGAATTTGATCTTCGAGTTCGCCGATGTGGGCCTTCGCTGTTGCGATCTCGTGTTCTTTCGCTTCGACTTCCTTCGGCGACTTCATGTCGTTCAGTTGCCGTTCGTACTTCTGCAACTGCTGTTCGGTCGACTTCAAACTGACCTCACGCCCGTGATTGTCCGACTTGGCCTTCTTCACCTGTTCCTGTGCGTCTTTCAGTGCCGCTTCCTGCTTCGCGACTTTCGCCTGGTGGGCCTTTTTCAGCCTCGGCAGATTTTCGATCTCGCTTTTGACGTCGCGAATGTGCTTCCGCAGGCGGTGGATCTCGCGAAACAGCGCGTTGATTTCAGTGGCCATCGGAAGTGTCTCTCGGTGCAAAAAGAAAGGCGGCCCGTTCGGGCCGCCTTGAGATTCTATTTACTACTTCGCGCTTCCGTCCAGGAAGCCTTCCAATTGTCTCGACCTGACCGGGTGCTGCAGCTTGCGGACTGCCTTGGCTTCGATCTGGCGGACACGTTCGCGGGTCACCTTGAAGATGCGGCCCACTTCTTCGAGCGTGTAGGTATAGCTATCGCCCAGGCCGTACCGCAGCTTGATGATTTCGCGTTCGCGGTAGGTCAGCGTCTTGAGCACGCCTTCAATCTTGTCCTTGAGCATCTCCTGCGTGGCGGCGTTGACCGGCGACTCGGCCGACTCATCCTCGATGAAGTCGCCGAAGTAGCTGTCTTCGCTTTCGCCGACGGGCCGATCGAGACTGATCGGGTGCCGGCTGATCTTCAGCACGCGCTTGGTTTCTTCGTAGCTGATGCCCGCTTCGTTGGCCGTCTCTTCGATCGTTGGTTCGCGGCCCAACTGCTGCAGTAGTTTCTTTGAGACGTTGCGGAGCTTCGACATCGTCTCGATCATGTGGACCGGGATGCGGATCGTGCGGGCCTGGTCGGCGATGGCCCGGGTGATCGCCTGGCGGATCCACCATGTCGCGTAGGTCGAGAACTTGTAACCGCGGCGGTATTCGTACTTGTCGACTGCCCGCATCAGGCCGGTATTGCCTTCCTGAATCAGGTCGAGGAACGACAACCCGCGGTTGCGGTACTTCTTGGCGATCGAGACGACGAGCCGCAGGTTGCCGCCCGACAGTTCGCGCTTGGCCTGCTCGTACTCTTCGAAACGGTTGTTCATGATCTCAGCCCGCTTGCGCAGCGGGGCCGGCTCTTCGAGCGTCATGAGCATCAGATCGCGGAGTTCTTTTTCGAGGTTGGCCCGGTCTTCCTTGGCGGCACGGTTGCCCCGAAGCTTTTCCATCTCCTCTTCGATCTCGGTCATCCGCTGCGAGATCTGCTCGAGCTTCTTCATGAGCGGCTGCACCTTCTGGGTGCGGATGCTCAGTTCCTCGACGAGCGTCACGGACTTGCGGCGGCGGATGCGAAGCAGCCGGCGCAGTTCATCCCGGTCTTCTTCGGTGGTGCGCTCGTCGATGAGGCGGTTGAAATCCTCGACGTTCTGTTCCATCAAGGGTTCGAGGGTGCGCAGGTTGTGCGGCATCCTCGCGAGGATCTTCTCTTTTTCCAGGTTCTCAGTCTGCGAGACCTTCACAGTGCGGTCGAAGGGCAGTTCGCCGAGGTGAACTCGCCTCAGCACATCGACGACGGCACGCATGGCGAAGTCGCATTCGAGAACCTTCTTGCGAAAGCGCCGGCGCGTGACTTCGATTCGCTTGGCGAGCGTGATTTCCTGATTGCGGTTGAGAAGAGGGATCTCACCCATCTGGGTCAGATACATCCGAACCGGATCGTCGATCTGTTTGCCGTCGCCGTCATCGAAGAACGGGAGATCGGCATCGCCGCGCATCATCTCTTCTTCGTTGATGACCGCGACGTCGGGCTCGCGCTCCTCGACCTGGTCCTCCTCGATGATCGAGATGCCGTTCTGTTCGAGGATCTCGAGGATCTGATCGAGGCGCTCGGGCTCGATCGTGTCCGGCGGGATCTGCGCATTGACCTGATCCCATGTCAGGTAGTTGGTGCGCTTGCCGAGCTCGATGAGAGCCTTCAGGCTTTCGTCGATTTTCAGTTCCATTCAACGCCTCCTCGCCACGGTTCGATCCCGACCCGGTTGCCCGGTCGCCCGATCGTTTCCATTCGATCCGGACGACGGCACGGCATTTCGGCCGGCCTGTCAGGAATCGTTGGTCGCCGGTTTGTTCTGTATCTTCCGCAGAATCTCAAGCGCCGCCGCATGGTCGCCGGCGGCCGCAGACAGTTTACTCTTCAACTCGTCTTTGCCTTGCCCGTCACGCTGCTCGCGGAAGCCGTCGAGTACACGGTTCAGGTAATGCGCCCGTTCCGTAATCTGTCGGCCTCTCTCGCAGGCATCCATCGCCCACTCGATCAATGCCCGATCAGCGATTCGCGCTCGGAGCCCGTCCAATTCGGGCGGCTCACCCAACGCCATCATTTGATACAAAGCATCGAGCAGTCTCTTCAAGCCCGGATGAACCAAATCATCCGGTTGTATTGATCGCATGGCCACGGGCACAAGCATCGGGTCGGCCAGCACCAGTTCCAGCAACTGCCGTTCGAGCGGCGGAGCCGGGGCTGCCCGCGGTGCGTCCGCTTCCTGCGAATTCGTTGTCGCGGCAGCGGCCGGACGGGCCGGCTCGTTTTTCTTCTTCTCGCGAAGCTCGCCGAAGCGGGCCCAAACGGTTTCCAGCCGTAGCCCCAGCCGATGCGCGACCCGTGTCAGGATCAATTCGCGCTTCAGCTGCCCTGCCTTGCCGGGCAACTCCGGCGCGAGGGCCAGAATGGCGAGGATCGCGTCGACCATCCGCCGCGTACCGGCGATGCCTTGCGATTCTTCGCGGGCCAACAGGCCATTCAGCTTGAAGTCGAGGGCATCGACCGCATACTTCAACGCCTTCTTCAGCGGCTCGGGCCCCTGGGCCACCAGCAGGTCGCACGGGTCGAGCCCGGGCGGCAGTGCCGCGATCGCCAGCTCGACATCCTGACTGATGAAGATGTCGACGGCCCGGTCCACACCGCTCGTACCACCCGCATCAGCATCGTACACCAGAACCACGCGCGGCACATACCGCCGGAGGTTGTGCACGTGGCGCGCACCAAGCGCCGTGCCCATCGTGGCCACCACGTTGGTGATGCCGTGCTGATGGGCCATCATCACGTCCACGTAGCCTTCCATGACCGCGAGGTAGCCTTCGCTGGAACCGGCATGACGGGCCAAATCGATCCCGTAAAGCAAGTCACTCTTGTTGAAGAGCGGTGTGTCCGCAGAGTTATAATACTTGGGGCTGCGGGCTGCGTAAGGTGATCCGGGAAGAATGCGTCCTCCGAATCCAACGGTTTGACCGCGCATGTCGCGTATCGGGAACATCACGCGATCCCGGAATCGCTCGTAAAACCCTCCTACTTCCTTCCTTTCCGATAAAAGGCCCAATTCCAGCAAGGTTTGCCAATCCTGCCCCGCTTTCCTGACCTTCGTGGTCAGCCAGTCGCCTGACAGCGGCGCGAAGCCGAGGCCGAAGTCGCGAACCGTCTTGCCCGCAAGCTGTCGTTCACCGAGGTAAACCCGTGCCTGCTCCGCGAGTGGCGAATCGACCAGGCATTCCTTGTATTGTTCGTCGGCCCAGCGCATCGCATCGAGCAGCTTCAGCCGATGCGGATCGGGCCCGGCATCGCCTTCGAGGTTGATGTTGGCCCGGCGGGCCAGCACTTCGCGGGCGCCCAGGAAGTCGACCTTCTCCATTTCCATGACGAACGAGAACACGTCGCCCTTTTTGCCGCAGGCCCAGCAGCGGAAGTTCTGCCAGCGCGGGTCAACGTTCATTGAAGGTCGGGAATCGTCATGGAACGGACAAAGTGCCTTGAAGACGGGGCCGGCGGAGTGCAGCGTGAGGTAGCCACCCACGACAGCCACGATATCGCTGGCTTCCTTGACCTGTCGCGTCAGCGCTGCCCTGTCTTCCGCCAAGGTGAAACCTGTTTCGCGGGGACTCACTGCGACGCAAATGGCAACTGACCCGGGTGGGTCACGTGTTGGGGCGGCGTTCGCGTGAATCAGCTTCAGGAAGAGTAAGGAAGGCGTTGACAGTGGCGGGTTGCGAGACCCAGCGGCAGTCCACCGCTCACACTCAACGTCATGACCCGATGGAGTTCGGGCCAGCGCACTCATCCGTAAGTGCTCTCGGAATTATAGCCGACCATCGGGGTCCGTCAAGTTGGGTAGGCGAGGAAGAAAAATGTTGGCCCGCGACCATGGGCCGGAATCGGCCCCTGTCTCACGATCCTGCGCCCCGAGGGGAGATTGGTGCCAAATGGTGTGACTGGCCGTCTTTCGGTGAGACTGTCGTCCTTTTCGTGAGATTGGCTCACCTTTTCGTGAGACTCCCCGCACTCGGACGGAGCGATCAGCGGATGACCATCATTCTACGTTCCACCAGGAACTGCCCGTCCACGAACACCTGCAGCCGAAACTCGCCGGCC
>Ga0105044_10005219_pt1 | contig 17893 bp, 16 predicted proteins | sample MAT01_FD_78092 | JGI IMG/M metagenome (GOLD analysis project Ga0105044, IMG submission 78092) | Freshwater microbial communities from Lake Fryxell liftoff mats and glacier meltwater in Antarctica - MAT-01 | ecosystem: Environmental > Aquatic > Freshwater > Ice > Liftoff microbial mat | place...
ACTTCAGAGCCCTGCTCGGCGTCGAGCAGTTCGACGTGGACCTGCTGGCCCTCGGCGACGCGGGATTGCTTCCCGCCAGATGCGATTACTGCGTACATAGCTCTGCGATCCTAGCGGGGAACGTGGCCCGACCAACCGAGAGAGTGTGAACTTGCCGGCTCATTCCAGCGACGCTGCGTCGATGACCACGCCGCGACCTTCGCAATTCGGGCACTGATCGGCAAAGTTGACCAGCAAGCCCTCACCGATGCGCTTACGCGTCATCTCCACCAAGCCCAGCTCGGTGATATCGAACACCTGTGTCCGGGTCTTGTCGCGCGCCAGGGCGGAGCGGAATGAATCGACCACCTTGCGGCGGTTCTCACGAATCTCCATATCGATGAAGTCGATGACGACGATGCCACCGATATCGCGCAACCGCAGCTGCTTGGCAACCTCCTGGGCCGCCTCCAGGTTGTTACGGAAGACCGTTTCCTCCAGATTCGAGGTGCCGACGTTCTTGCCGGTGTTGACGTCGATCACGGTGAGTGCTTCGGTGTGCTCGATGATCAGCGAGCCACCGCTCGGCAACCACACCTTGCGATCCAGCGCCTTGTGGAGCTGTTCGTGGATATGGAAGCGCTCAAAAATCGGCAAACCCTCTTGCTCGGCGTCGTAGTGCTCGACACGATCGGCCAACTCCGGATTGAAGGCATTGACGTAGTCGTGGACGTCGTCGAACAGACGCTGGTCGTCGATCACGATGCCGCGGTACTCCGAGTTGAACTCCTCACGGATGACACGCACGGCAAGCTCGGGCTCGCGATACAGCAACGCCGGGCCGCCAGCCTTCCTTGCCTTGGCCTCGATGATGTTCCACTGGTCGAGAAGTCGGGTCATGTCAGCACGCAGCTCGTGCTCGGTGGCGTTCTCGGCAGCCGTACGCACGATGAGACCATGCTCAGCGGGCTTGACCCGATCGAGGATGTTGCGGAGGCGTTTCCGCACGTCGTCGGGCAGGCGCTTGGAGATGCCGTAGGTCTTCGAGTTCGGGATGAGCACCACGAAGCGACCGGGCAGCGACACCTCTTGAGTGAGGCGCGCGCCCTTGGCGCCGATCGGGTTCTTGGTGACCTGACACACGATCAACTGCTTCGACTTCAGCATCTGCTCGATGCGTGGCTGGTCGTGCTTCTGCACGATGTCTTCCTGGTCATACTGCACGTCGCCGCGATACAGCACCGCGTTCTTGGGCGTACCGATGTCGACGAACGCTGCTTCCATACCCGGCAGCACGTTCTGCACCTTGCCGACGTAGATGTTGCCGTGGATCTGACTGACATCGTCGGCGGGTCTGCTGACGTAGTGCTCGATCAGGGTGCGGCCTTCGAGAACAGCCACCTGGGTGAGGGTGGGGCGCACCTGCACGCACATCAGATAGCGGCCAACGGGACGACCGTTGCGCTCGCGACCACGGCGGCGCTCGAGCACGTCAGCATCCAGTTCGGGCATCGGCTCGTTGCGGCCACCTTGGCCACCACCACCGCCGACACCAGTGCCGCGACTCTTCCCGCCACGGCGACGCTTCTTCTTCGCCGCCTCGCTCTCGCTGGCCTGGTCGTCGTCGTCTGCGTCGGCAAGTCGCTGATCATTCGCAGTATTCCCGTTCGAGTTGCCGTTGCCGTTCGAGCTGCCGTTGCTGTTGCCGTTCGACTTTTGGGCGCCAGTGGCCGCCTTGGGCGCCTTCGCGCGCTGAGTGTTCTTCGCGCTCGGCTGGCCGTTGGCCGGCCCGGGCGGCACGATCGCTGGCGCGATCGATGACGGGCGGGTATCGCCAATCTGCGGTCGACGAACCAGCGCCTTCTCCGCAGCCTCTGGCGACGGCCGGCCCTCGGTCAATCGATCTGGCAACTCGACGTCGTTCTCGACGACTGCGGCCGGCCGACGACGAGGAGCCGCCTTCTTCGCTGGCGCGGTGTCGTTCGCTGGCTCTGTGTCGTTCGCTGGCTCTGTGTCGTTCACCGGCGCGATGTCGTTCATGCCGTCGCCCACGTCCGCACTCGCGTTGTCCACTCCGGCTTCGTCGTCCGTTCCGCCGTCGTCGTCGTCGAAGTCGGCATCGTCGTCGAAGTCGTCGTCGATGTCGGCACCTGCCTCGCCAGCCGGGCGCGGCTTCTTGCGATTCCGACCCCCACGCGAACCGCGTCGGCGCTTGCGCGCCGCGGTGGTCACCGTCGGATCGTCAAGCGATTCCGTTCCGTCCAGACCGTCGGCGGTGGTGGTCGCCCGCTCAGCTTCGAGGAACTCCGGCGGCTGTGGTGCAGCCTGCTCGGCGTTCTCGGTGGCCTGTGTCAGGTCGAGCTCGTTGTTGTCCATTGGTGGAGTCCCTTCTCATGCGCATCCCGTGAGGGCGCGCGGCGCGACTCGGCGTGAGTGGGAAGAACCCGCCTGCATGCCGTCGCGTCGGATCGTGTGGTGTATTCAGGTGCGCGTCGGCGCGCGGGGCGACATGCGAGTCGCACTCGGTCTTGAGTTCGTGGTGGACCTGCAACCCCTGGTTGGACACGCCGAACTCGTGCGTTTCGGGCGATGCGAGCAGCCAACGAACCGTCACCAGCACCCGCCGGTGGGTTGCCACGCCGATCTCGCACCCGATGTCACGGGCTGGCTTTGTGACCCGAGCCAGGAGCGGTTTGATCCGCGCCCAGAGGGAATTCATGTGACCGACATCCTACCGCCACCGTCTGCAGGCCACAGTGATAGCTATCGGTAGCGGCGCATGTGCACATTTTGGACCAAACCCATCAGCGCGAAGAACGTCACGAGGCCCGAACCGCCGTAGGAGATGAACGGCAGCGGCAGACCGGTGATGGGCATGATGCCCACGGTCATCGCGATGTTCTGGAAGATCTGCCACAACAGCATCGTGAAGACGCCGACGCAGATGTACGTGCCGAGGAGGTCGCGAGACAGGTGTGCGATGCGCCAGATACGCAACAGCAGCAAGGCGTACAACCCAATCACGACCGCACAACCGATCAGCCCGAACTGCTCGCCCACCGCAGAGAACGGGAAGTCGGCCCATTGCACAGGAATGTCGTTTTTCGCGTTCGTGATTGGCCCCTGCAACCAACCCTTGCCGTCGATACCACCAGTGGCGAGTGCCCGAATAGCGTTGCGCCCCTGGTAGATGACATCTTGCAGGTCTTTGTCGCGCGAGTCCTGGTCCAGGAACGCACGGAATCGGAGCAGTTGATACTCGTTGACGAATCCAGCGACGACGGCCGCGCCTACTGTTGCCAGCGAGACCGCCGTAATCATGAACATGTACCGAGCCTTGGCACCCGCGACCAACATGATGCCCATTGCCATCGTGATCAGTACCGACGCCGAACCGAGGTCGGGCTGAATGATGATCAGTGCCGCCGGTACCCCTACCAGTATCAGCCCGATGATGAAGCGGTGATAGGGCAGTTCCTCGCTGCGGTCATCGCCGAGGTACGCAGCAACGATGAGCAGCACGGTGAACTTGGCGAACTCGGCCGGCTGCAATTTGAGCGGGCCAAGATCGAAGCTGAGCGCGGCACCACCGCTGACGGCGCCGACGAGGATGACCAACACGAGCAGCATGATGGTGACCCCGTAGAGGAACCGGGATCGATCCTTCCACCAGTCGTAGTCGAAGCTCATCACGATGATCATCGTGATGAAGGCTCCGATCAGGAACACCTCCTGGCGAGTCACGAACAGAAAGGGGTCGGAGAACTTGGTGTGCGAGGCGGAGTAGATGATCGCCAGTCCGATCACCGACAGCGCGCTCTGAGCCAGGAGCAACACCCAATCGATGTTGCGCGAGGGCGCGCTGGGACTGGAACGAATATTGCCAAGACCCGAGTCGGGCTTGCGCTGAAGGAACGTCATCGCCATCCGGCGGGTCAGCCCTTCAGCCCGTCGGGGATCCCCGTGAGGCATGCCGCCTTGGCCAGCGGGTTGGATGGCGCAGGCAATGTCGAGTTGAGGTCCAAGGTGTCACTGATGAGCACCGGGGCCATCACGCTGGGGTCGCTGAGCGCAGTGAACATGCACTTGGTGACCGGGCCGGCGGCCTTTGCGCCGTACCCGCTCTTCTCCAGGTACGCCATCACGGTGAAGGGCAGCGCATCGGTGGCACCATACGCGCCGAACGCCGACGAGTCATTCCACGGTAGGTTGCCGGCGCCCTGGGCTGTCCCCGTCTTGCCGGAGACATCTACGTCGGAGTTCTTGAACAGCGAGAAGCCCGTCGGGGCGTGAGGACCGTCCGTGTACACGGTGCCGGGCCCGCGAATGACTCTGTGCAAGCCGCTGCCGATCGCGTCGAGCGAACCGTTGTCCTCCAACTGGTCGACGATGATGGGCTTGTCGTAGGACTTGACGATCGTTCCGCTCTCCAGGTCGGCGACCCCCGGCGAAAGATCAGGTGTGAAGGGTGCGTAGATCGCCTTGACCACCGTCGGTTGCTGGCGGAAACCGCCAGTCGCCAGCGTGGAGTATGCGACCGCGATCTGCAGCGGCGTGGCGGCCATCAGTCCTTGCCCGATGGACACCTGCACCGAGTCGCCGACCAGCAGTCGCGGCTCCTCGCCTGGCGCCAGGACGCCAGCCTCGACGAGGGCTCTCTTGGTGGCGTCGTCGGGTATGCGACCACTCCACTCGTACGGCAACTGCACGCCTGTCTTGTTGCCGAACCCGAAGCGTTGCAGGTTGACCTTGAGCAGGTACGGGTCGCCTTCGGGCTGCCGTTTGCTGGCGTAGAAGAACAACTCCCCGAGTCGGTAGAAGAACGCGTCGCTGGACACTGCGAGAGCGCTCTCTACGTTGACGGGCCCGTACTTGCACGGTCTGCCGCTGCCGCAGGTTGCGTTCTTGAACACACACTTGAAGTTGCCGCCGTTGTTCTGACAGTCCTCCGGAGGAATCTCCGTGAGTGTGTAGGTGCCCTCATCGGTGTACACGTCGTTGGGCGTGATCAGGCCAGCGTGCATCGCCGACCAGGCAACGAACGGTTTGATGGTGGAGCCGAGGTTGTAATTGCCCTGCACCGCCCGGTTCACAAGGATCGACTGGTCGGGGTCCATCTTCGTGCCGTCGGCATTCGTGCTGGGGAACAGCTCCTTGTACTTCGAACCGGTGATGCCGGCTTCCATCCATCGGTTGTCGAACGTGGGATAGCTGGCCATTGCCACCACCTGGCCATTGCGATTGTCCAGCACGACCACCGAACCCGCTGGGGCCTTGTGATTCACGTACTCGGGGTAGTCCTGCTTCGTGCCGTCGGGCAGTGTCTTGAAGAACACCCGTGACGTGAAGTTGGTCAGCGGGTCGAGCGGGTTTTTCGGTGCATGATCGCCTGTGGGCTCGAAGGGCAGATCACGACGCGACCGCAACTCAGTCTCCAATGCCTGCTCGGCGAACTGCTGATAGTCGAGATCGATGGAGAGCTGCACATCAAATCCGGCCACTGCTTCGACGCTCTGGTCGGTGAGTTCGCGCACGATGCTGCCCGACGCATCAACCTCGTAGACCCGCTTACCCCAGCGACCGTGAAGCTCGCGCTCGAGGCTCAGCTCGACCCCGAACTGGCCAACGCGTTCGTTGCGCTTGTAGCCCTGCGCGAGGTATGTGTCGAGGCCCTCCTTGGTGATCGAGCCCATGTAGCCAACCACGTGCGACGCCAGCGGTGCGTAGAGGTACACGCGCTTGTACTGCACGACGACATCCACACCGGGGTAGTCCTCGCTACGTTCCTTGATGAATGCAACCGTGTCCTCGCCGACATCTTCCTTCAGCGGCAGCGGCAGCAGCCGGTCGTACAGCTGACCTTGTCGACACGGCTCGGGCATGAGATGACACGGGTCGTAGCGGCGCATCAGGTCGTCGACGGGGGTGTCGAGCGGACCCGAGAGTCGTTCGAACAGCTCCTCGCGATTCTTCTGCTTTTTCAATACCGCCCAGTCCACCGTCACGGTGAGGATTCGCTTGTTGTCTGCCAATACGCGGCCCTTGGCGTCGAAGATCCGACCGCGCTCGGGCGGTGTGTACACCACGGCCGTCTTCGACGCCGTCACCTTCGCCTGGTACGCCTCGCTCTGCACTCCCTGCAGGAACCACAACCGGGCAGCCAGTAGACCAATGAGAATGAGCGACACAGTGGCAAGGACGCCGAGTCGGGCGGAGCGCTTGTCAACAGCCATCGTGACAGTCTTGTCCGATTGACGCTGAAAGTGGCCGCGCGCGGAGGTTCCGGTACGGTGCGTTGGTCAGAATCATTCCGTCATCGCCTTCCACTTCTTTCGTTTCACGCCCATCATCCAGCGCCCGACTGGCATCATTAGGGGGCACAGGAGACCAGCCGACACGGCCACGATCGGGACGGTGACCAACAGGTCGGTGGTGATCCAACCACGTTCACCTGTGAGGGTCTTGACGACCGGAATCGCAGTCTCACCCACCGCCGCACCCATCGTTGCGAACAGCGCCGCCAACCACCACTGCGGGTCGGTGGTGAAACGATGGAGATAGCCGGCGGTCATACCGCCCATGCCATACGCCAACGCCAGCACACCCAACGGTGTATCACCGCTGGCATCGGACAGCATGCCCAGAACGAAGCCGGCGATGGCGCCGCGATCCATTCCGCCGCCGGCCCCGACTGCCACCACCAGCGCCAGCACCAGCTGGATGTGCACATCGTGAATCGGATGGCTCCCGAAGATGACCCGCTGCACCGAGAGCGCCACCAGACCGACGGGCAGGAGGCGAATCAGCGGTGCAAAGACGAAATCCCGCACCGCTCAGGGACCGACAGTCGTGGAGACATAGAGAACGACGGCAACGAAGTTGAGCTGCCGCAGGCTGGCATTGGGAGTGACCTCGACCAGGTCGCCGCTGTCACCCGATTGCGACACGATGCGTGTGATGACGCCGATAGGAATACCCTGCGGAGCCAGGCCCTTCGTACCGCCGGCGGTGTCGACGATGGCACCGACCTTCACATTGGCGAGCGAAGAACCGCTGTCGACGAAGCGCAGCAACATCGGCTTGTTGCCACCTTGGCCTTCCAGCAAGCCCGTCTCGCGAATCACTTCGAGGGCAGTGGTTGTGGTCGTGGGCGGCGTTGACGTGGACGGTCCTACTGTGCCGCTCGGCTGAGTGGTGGGGGTCTCCGGCACCGTGGTGGGTGTGGTGGTGGTCGATGATGTGCTGCTTGAGGTCGCACCGCCAATTGGAATCTCCGGGAGCGGACCAGCGATGCCCTCATCGTCCTTCGACGACAGCACCTGCGCCGGCACCGAGTACCCAGGGTCTGTGATGAGCTTGACAAGACTGTGGGTTGGGTACACCTGCGTGATGCGACCAACGAGGCCGGCGCCATTCGTCACCGGCATGCCTACCTGGATGCCATCGGTAGAGCCAACGTTGATTTCAACGGTGTTCTGGAAGTTCCCTGGCGAGTCACCGATGACCTGGGCGGCAACCGTTGGGTAGTTGAACTTCGAAGCGAGTTGCTGCACCTTGAGCAGCAGCCGATACTCGAGGATCGCCGAGCGTGCCTCGACATCGTTGCCCTTTTGATGTTCGATCTGGTCGCGCAGTGCCTGGTTCTCGCGCTCGAGATCGTCGTAGTTGGAGACGCCGTACCAGGCACGCTCGATCGGCAACGAGATAGCCCGCATCGCGGTGTCGATCGGCTGCAACACGGTGGCCAGCACACCACGGACCCTGTCGATGACGGGGTTACCGTTCCTGTCGAGTGTGATGAACAGCATGCACGTGAGCACGACCAGCGCGACCACACGACGACGACTCAAAGCGGAAAACATATAATGGCCTCCGAGCGACTAGTCGTCGCCACCGAGCGACATCAGCCCCCGCATCGCATCAATGTTCTCGAGCGCCCGACCAGAGCCGATGACGACACTGAACAGCGGATTGTGTGCGATGTTGATCGGCATGCCGGTCTCGTGGGAGAGGCGACGATCGAGGCCCGCGAGAAGGGCGCCTCCACCGGTGATCATGATGCCTTGCTCCATGATGTCGGCGGCGAGTTCGGGCGGAGTGCGATCAAGGGTGGTCTTCACGGCATCAACGATGGCAGAAACCGGCTCGGCAAGGGCCTCGCGCACCTGTTCGGTGGTCATCGGGATGGTGCGCGGCAAACCGCTGATGAGGTCGCGTCCGCGAATATCAGCTGTGAGTTCCTCGTCGAGCGGCCAGGCCGAACCCATGTGGATCTTGATTTCCTCGGCGGTCCGATCGCCAATGGCAAGTGAAAATTCCTTCTTCACCCACTGCATCACTGCGTCGTCGAGCTCGTCGCCCGCAACGCGGACGGACTGCGCGGTGACGATGCCGCCCAACGAGATGACGGCGACTTCAGTGGTGCCGCCGCCGATGTCGACGATCATGTTGCCGCTGGGCTCGTGCACTGGCATGTCGGCACCGATGGCCGCCGCCATCGGCTCCTCGATGATGTGCACCGGCTTGCGGGCGCCGGCGTACTCTGCGGCATCTTGCACCGCGCGCTGCTCGACACCGGTAATACCGGAGGGGACGCAGATGATCATGCGCGGCTTGCTCCACCGACTGGCGTGCACCTTTTGAATGAAGAAGCGCAGCATCTTCTCGCACACTTCGAAGTCGGCGATGACGCCGTCTTTCAACGGACGAATCGTCTTGATGCGGCCGGGGGTGCGGCCCATCATCCGCTTGGCTTCGATGCCGACGGCGACCGGCCGGCCGTCGGTGATGTCGATGGCGACGACGGATGGTTCGTTGAGCACCACACCCTGCCCGCGGGCATAGATGAGTGTGTTTGCCGTGCCCAGGTCGATGGCGAGGTCACGACCGAGCGCAAGCGGGTTGCTTCTCGCCATCACCATCCTCCTTCATTTTTGCCGAACGTGAACAGCAGTCTAGCGCCTGTACAGTTTGTTACAGATTCGGGAAGAAAATGCCAATCTCACGCTCGGCGGAGGCCAGCGAATCACTGCCGTGCACAAGGTTCTCGGTGAACGAGGCGCTCAGGTCACCACGAATGGTGCCGCCGGCCGCCTTGCGCGAGTTGGTGGCACCCATCAGTGTGCGCATGACTTCCCATGTGTCTTCTGGGCCTTCGACCACGAGCGCCACAACCGGGCCGCTGCTCATGAACTCGACGAGGTCGGCGTAGAAACCCTTGCCCACGTGATCTTCGTAATGACGGGCGAGCGTGTCGGCGTCGAGCTGACGGAGATCCATCGCGACGATGGTCAGATCCTTGGACTCGATACGAGAGATGATCTGCCCGGCGAGCTTGCGGCGAACGGCATCGGGTTTGAGGAGAACGAGAGTGCGATCAGACATGGCCACCAACGCTACCGACGCTCGCCCGATTTCGCAGGGGGTTAGAGGACCTTGCGGAGGTATGGGCGGGCGCCACCGACGATGTAGAGCGAGCCGGTGATGAGGATTGCATCGTCGCTCTCGGCCAACGCCAGTGCGCGGTCGATTGCTTGCTCCACCGTCGCGTGCTCGAGCACCTGGTCGCATCCCATCGCACGAGCCGCCATTGTCAGCTCGCTGGCAGGCATACCGCGCGACGACGGGGCGGTGCACGTCAACACGACGTCGAACTCGTCGGCGCGCAGCGCGGAAAGCATCTCGCGTGGATCGCGCCCCTGCAAGCAACCGACCAACAGGATGCGACTACCGGCAGGGTCGAAATCGTCGAAGAACACCGACGCGCAGGTGTCGGCGCCTGCGGGGTTGTGTGCACCGTCGACGATCACCAGCGGTTGATGGCCGAGCACTTCGAAGCGGCCGGGCATGACGACTTCCGCGAAGCCCTCCGTGACCAGTTCACCTGGCACTGGTGACGCGAAGAACGCCTCGACAGCGGTCAGGGCCACGATTGCATTGTCGCCTTGGTGGCGACCGTGCAGCGGCAGGAAGATGTCCGGGTAGACCATGGTGGGCGTGCGCAGATCCAGCATGCGGCCGCCGAGCGCCAGCTGGTTTTCGAGCACGTCGAAGTCGGTGCCGCGCAGGAAGTTCGCCGCACCCCCGGCCTTCACGAACGCCTGTGCCAGATCGTGATCCGTCTCGCCAATCACCACAGCGCTGCCTGGCTTGACGATGCCGGCCTTCTCGGTGGCGATGTGTAGCTTGGTCGGACCGGCGTACTCTGTGTGATCGACGCCGATGTTGGTGACGACGGCCACCTGTGACTCGCACACGTTGGTCGCGTCCCAGCGGCCGAGAAGCCCGACTTCGACGACGGCCACATCAATGGCGATATCGGCGAACCAGCGGAAGGCAGCGGCGGTGACGGCTTCGAAGTAGCTGGGGTGAATGCCGGTGATGCCTTCCAGGTCGGCAACAGCCGCTACCTGCTCGGCAAACTCGTCGTCACTGATCGGCTCGCAGTTGCGGCTGATTCGCTCGTTGATGCTCTCAAGATGTGGGCTGCTGTAGGTGCCCACCGAGAGGCCGTGCGCCATCAGCAGACGAGTGATCATCTGGGTGGTCGAGCCCTTACCGTTGGTGCCCGTGACGTGAATGACCGGGTACGTCAGCTGCGGGTCGCCCATTGCGGCCATCATGGTCACCATGCGGTCAAGCGTCGGCGATGTGATGCGACCAGTGGTGTCGTAGTTGGAATGTGTGTCGAGGTACGCAAGAGCGTCGGCGTAACTCATGATGTCGTTGGCACCTGACCACGCCGCGTCATTGCACTACTCGGCTCAGCTGGCTTGGCGGCGCGGACGTTTGCTGACCGGCTCGCGCGGCACCAGCGTGGGGATGACCTTGGTCTTCACCGTGTCGGCATCGATGACCACACTGCCGACATCGCTACGGCCGGGCAGCTCGTACATCGTGTTGAGCAGCACCTCTTCGAGGATCGCCCGCAGCCCCCGAGCGCCGGTACCGCGCAACAGCGCCTGGTCGGCGATGGCCTCCATTGCCTCGCGTGTGAAGTCGAGCTCGACGTCTTCGAACTCGAACATCTTCTGGAACTGCTTGACCAGCGAGTTCTTCGGTTCGACGAGGATCTTGATGAGCGCATCGCGGTCGAGGCTGCGAACGGCTCCGATCATGGGGAGGCGGCCGATGAATTCAGGGATCATGCCGAACTTGAGCAAGTCTTCGGGCTGCACGGTGGCGAAGAGGGCACCCGGGTCGCGGTCGGCCTTGCTCTTCACCGTGTTGTTGAAACCCATGCCGCGCTGACCGACCCGGTTCTCGATGATGGTGTCGAGACCGGAGAACGCGCCACCGCAGATGAACAGCACGTTGGTGGTGTCGATCTGGATGAATTCCTGATGCGGGTGCTTGCGGCCACCCTGCGGCGGCACCGAAGCAACGGTGCCTTCGAGGATCTTCAACAGCGCTTGCTGCACACCCTCACCCGACACATCGCGGGTGATGGACGGGTTCTCGCTCTTACGCGCAATCTTGTCGATCTCGTCGATGTAGATGATGCCGGTCTCAGCCTTCTTCACGTCGAAGTCGGCGGCTTGGATGAGCTTGAGAAGAATGTTCTCGACGTCTTCTCCGACATAACCGGCCTCGGTGAGCGCAGTCGCGTCGGCAACCGCGAAGGGTACGTTGAGCATGCGAGCAAGGGTCTGAGCAAGGTGGGTCTTGCCGCAGCCGGTGGGGCCCAGCAACAAGATGTTGCTCTTCTGCAGTTCGATCTCGTCGCGCCGTCCAACGCCGGCGTTCTGCTGATACTGAATACGGCGATAGTGGTTGTACACCGCGACTGACAGGATCTTCTTCGCCTCGTCCTGCCCGACGACATAGTCGTCGAGGAACGTGCGGATCTCGCGGGGGGTGGGCAGCTGATCGAAATGAAGCTCGCCAGTGTCGGTGAGCTCCTCGTCGATGATTTCGTTGCACAGGTCGATGCACTCGTCACAGATGTACACACCAGGCCCAGCGATCAGCTTCTTGACCTGCTTCTGCGACTTGCCGCAGAAAGAGCACTTCAGCAACTCACCGGTGTCACCGAATTTCGCCACAGTTGCTTCCCTCTCGTTCCAGGTATGTCGTCGCGAGCGTTCAGCGGATGGGACCGGAGCGGTCCACCACATCACGCGACGTGATGACATCGTCGATGATGCCATACGCGAGGGCCTCGTGCGCTTCCATCACGAAATCGCGGTCCGTGTCGGTGTGGATGCGCTCGATGGTTTGGCCGGTATGAGAGGCCAGCATCTCCTCGAGCAGATCGCGCATCCGCAGGATCTCCTTGGCTGCCAGCTCCAGGTCGGTGACCTGGCCGTAGCCAGTGCTGCCAGACGGCTGGTGCAACATGATGCGGCTGTGCGGCAACGCCATCCGCTTGCCCTTGGTGCCTGCTGCCAGCAGCACCGCGGCGGCTGACGCCGCCTGGCCGAGGCAGATGGTGGCGATGTCGTTCTTGATGAACTGCATCGTGTCGTAAATGGCAAACAACGCGGTGATGTCGCCACCGGGGCTGTTGATGTAGATGCTGATGTCCTTGTCGGGGTTCTCGCTCTCGAGGTACACCAACTTGGCACAGGTCAGGCTGGCTGAGCTGTCGTCGATGGGCGTATCCAGCCAGATGATGTTGTCGCGCAGCAGGCGGCTGTAAAGGTCGTATCCGCGCTCGCCGCGAGCGGTCTGCTCGACGACACTGGGGATGGTGTAGCCCGACATTTGGAAGTTCTTGTCCATGCTCAGTGCCCCTTGTCATTCTCGTGGTCGTGGTCGTGTCCGTCATGATCATGTCCGTCATGATCGGGTTCGTCATGATCGTGGTCGTGTTTGTCGAGCAGCAGTTCGGTGTCGATGGCCGCTCCGGAGGGGTCGACCACTTCTGCGTGCTCGATGACCCAATCGAGTGCCTTCGTCTTGCGCATCTGAGCGATGAGGTCGGTGACGGCGTCGTTCTTCTCGTACGCCTTACGGACTTCGCTGGCCTTCTGACGCACCTGCATGGCGACCCGTGCGTACTCAGCGTTGAGATCGTCGTCGTCGACATCGAGGCCCTCGGCAGCAGCGACCGCACGTAGTGCGAGGTCCACCTTGACGGCCTTCATCGACTGCTCGCGAAGCGACTCGATGAACGTGTCGGGCGACTGGCCGGTGGCCGACAGCCACTGGTCGATGCTGATGCCTTGCGACTGGAACTGCTGCACGGTGTTCTGCACACGGGCCTGCAGGTCGCCATTGACCATGCTGTCGGGAGCGGGCACGTCGACCAGCCCGGCAAGGGCGGCGGTGGCTCGCTCGACGAGCAGGTTGCGAGCCTGGCTCAGTTTCTGACCGCCGAGACGCTCGGCGATCGATGCGCGCCACGCCTCGACAGTGTCGAACTCGCCGAGATTCTCGTCGACCCACTGATCGGAGACGTCGGGCAACACGAGTTCTTGCGCGTTGCTGATGGTGACTTCGAAGTCGGCCGGCTCGGTCATACCCGAAGGGTTGGCGCTGAACGACAGCTCGGCACCGACGGAGGAGCCGATGAGACGATCGTCGAAACCTTCGGCGACCCAACCCTTGCCCACCTCATACAGCCAGTCTTCGGTGTTGAGCCCGGGAACGGGTTCGCCCTCGCGGGTACCTGCGAGCGTGAGGGTGACATGGTCGCCCGACTTGATCTCACGGGTGACATCGACCAGCGAGCCCTGGCGGCGACGCTCGGCATCGACCGCTTCGTCGATTTCTTCCTGGCTGGCAGCCGGGCTGGGCAGCTCGACGCGCAGGCCGCCGTAACCGGGGACGGTGATGACGGGGCGGACCTCGCACACGGCATCGAATGACACGGCGCCTTCGTCGACGCCGCCGGTGATCTCCACCTCCGGCGTGGCAAGGAGGTCTATCTCGTGTTCGCGCGCGGCCTTGGCCAAGTAGGTCGGAACGGAGTCGCGCAGCGCCTCGTCGCGGGCAGCCGCGAGACCGATGCGAGCCTCCAGAACCTTGCGCGGCACCTTGCCGGCACGAGAACCGGGCAAGGTAGCTTCGCGCCCGATCTTGCGGAACGCTTGATCGATGTCGCGGTCGAAATCGGCCTCGTCGATGACAATCGACAGCTTCACAAGTTGACGGGGAGTAGGGGCTGCACCTTCACCTTCACCATCTGCGGAGAGGGCTACTTCACGGGTGTCTTCGGCGGGTTCGATCGTGCTTTTCACAGGCCGACGACTCTACCGTGGCCTCTTGAATTCCTGCCGAATGCCCACTGCGCTGGTCGTATCAGGCAGAATGGAAGTATGACGTTCTGGAAGCCGCACGCCCTCGCCAAGCCGCACGCCGACCAACTCGACCTGCGCATCGGCGACAGGGTTCTGAGCACCGTTGAACTCGTCGGAGTACCCGCCGGCACCGAGGGCAAGGTCATCCTTGCCAACGGTTTCAACTGGCTGCGGTACCGGGTGCTGTTCACCAACGGCATCGAGATGGGCGACCTCGACCACCGCAATCTCGAGCCCACCGCCCGCACCAGCAAACGCCTGGCCAAGGCCGCCAAGCGCAGCTGATCGGCACGCACCATGAGTTCACTTCGTCACCGCTTTCCCGGCGCCAACGACGGCTGGTCCCGCTTCGACGGGCCGGCCGGCACGCAGGTGGTCGACACCGCCATCACTGCCCTCACCAACTGGCTGTCCGACGGCTCGAATGGCTGCGGCGGCGGCGACTTCGCGGCTGCCATCAAGGCCGACGAACTGGTCGAGCGAACCCGCGCAACCGTCGGCCAGCTGCTCAATGCAGACCCTTCGGGAATCGCCTTCGGCCCCAACATGACCACTCTCACATTCTCGCTTTCGCGCGCCATCGGCGCGACGCTGCGGCCGGGTGATCGAATCGTCGGCACCCGCATGGACCACGACGCCAACGTCACACCGTGGCGGCTGGCGGCCGACCAGGCTGGCGCCGAGCAGGTACTCGCACCGTTCGACCCCGCCTCGGGCACGCTGCCGTCGGAGAACGTGATCGAGCTGATCAACGAACGAACGAAGTGGGTCACACTGCCCGGCGCCAGCAATCTGCTGGGTACCGCACCCGACCTACGCCCCATCATCGACGCCGCTCACGCCGTTGGCGCGCGAGTGTTCGTCGACGCAGTCGCGCTTGCACCTCACCAGGCCGTCGACATCACAGCCTTGGGTTGCGATGCGATGGTCACCTCGCCGTACAAGTGGTACGCACCGCACTCGGGAATGTTGTGGATGCAGCCCGAGCTGCTGCAAAGCCTGCCCGTGTTCAAGGTGCGGCCGTCGCACAACGAAGGCCCAAGCCGCTTCGAGACGGGCATGCCCAACTTCGAGGCGCTTGCCGGTGTCGAGGCCGCTGCCCGATTCCTGATGGAAGAGGGAATGGACAATATTCAAGAGGCCGAGCACGAGCTGTTCGCACCCCTGCTCAACGGCTTACTGACCATCGACGGCGTGACGGTGTGGGGTGTCCATGGCTTCGAAGGGCGCACGCCCACTGCCGCATTCACCGTTGCCGGGCACACGCCCTCGGAAGTCACCCGCGCACTGGCCGCCGCCGAGGTAGCCGTATGGGATGGCCACAACTATGCCGTCGAAGTCGTCGGCCAGCTGGGCCTCGCCGAGACTGGCGGAGTCGTGCGCGCCGGTATCAGCCGCTACCTCGAGCCTGAGGATGTGTCGCGGCTACTGACCGTTGTCGAGGAGCTGGCCGCCCACTGACGCCAGATACCTACCCGGCTCGGCCGGGTTGGGCAGGTAGCATCAATGCACCGCCGGGGAGTAGCGCAGTTGGTAGCGCACCTGCTTTGGGAGCAGGAGGCCGGGAGTTCGAGTCTCCTCTCCCCGACTAGTCTGACCAGGTCTGATACAGTGTCCAACACTCGCCGACCGGCTCAAGTATCAGCGATGTATCAGTGATGTATCAAACTCCGGTCGCAGAAATGCACGGAGGTGACGCATGTCGTGGAAGGCAACCGGCCAGCCGACGGTGCGCAAGCAGCGCGACAAGTGGGTCGTGCGCGTCGACGGCATCGACACGACCACCGGCAATCAGCGTCCACGCCAGCTCGGCACCTTCGCGTCGCAGCGCTCCGCGTTGGCCGCTGCTCGCGGCGTCCGGGCCAACGATGCCACGACCGAGCGCGGCACCGTGGGGTGGTTGGTACGGCGATACGTCGCCGGCCGCACCGACATCACCGAGAAGGCTCGTGAGCAGTACGCCTGGGCCATACCGCACATCGAGGCCGGCCTCGGCGCCATCCCGCTGTCACGACTCGACCGAGACGATGTGGCCGCGTGGGTCGACGGGCTCGCCAACGGCGGCAAGCTGTCCCGACGAAGCGTGCAGATCTGCCGCAACGTCCTGCGCGCCGCCCTGACGGAGGCGGTCGACGAGGGCCTCATCGCGCGCAGCCCCGCCGCCAGAGTTGGGCTACCGAGAACTGTCGCCAAGCCGGTGAAGGTGAAGGACACCGTCGCCTGGTCCGAGCTGGAAGTCGATCGCTTCCTCGAGGCCACCTCTCCGCATCGCTGGGCAATCGCGTTCCGGCTCGGCGTGCTCTACGGCTTGCGCCGCAGCGAGGTGCTGGCACTCCGCTGGGACGACGTCGACCTCGACAAGCACACGCTCCGAATCGACGAAAGCCTCGTCGCCGTTAGCGGCGGAGCAGCGTGGGGTGACGCAAAGAACGAACGCTCGCGACGCACCATCCCGCTCGACGAGGCCACCCAGCGCTGCCTCGCCCGTCGTCGCGCCGAGCAGGCTGCCGAGCGCCTCGCTGCCGGGCGAGCGTGGGAGGGCGGCAACCTGATCGTGACCACACGTCAAGGGGGCATCGTGCTCCCCCGTTCGTACGACCGAGCGCTGGAACGCATCGTCAACAACACCGGACTTCCCCGGCTCACCTCCCACGGCCTTCGCCACACCGCAGCAACCCACATGGTCAGCACCGCCGGTGACGTCGGCGAGCTTCGAGCCATCGCCGACATCCTCGGCCACAGCCCCGAGATGCTGCTCAACACCTACTCGCACGCCCTCCCGCGTAGCCAGAACGCCGTGGTCGCCCGTCTCGGTCGCTGGTCGACGTGAGCGTCAGTCGGCAACCGAGATGTGCAGAACGTGAATCGGAAGCTTCGGTGCGCCGGCGAGTCTTCGGTCGCCGGTGAGCAACGGCGCACCCAGGTGGGCGGCCAGTACGACATACACAGCGTCCTGAACGATGAGGTTCCGCCGATAGGTCCACGCCTCTCCGATGAGGGGTCGGCTTCGGCTGACGGTGACCGGAAGCGTCAACAGGCTGTCGACTGCCCTGGCCGCTCTTGCCTCGTCGATGAGACCTTTGAGGAGCATTCGCCTCACGGCGCCAACGGCCTCGATGTGGAAGTGGTCAGGTACCCACCACTTCCGATCCCGTGGAGCGAGAGCGAGCAAGCTGCGACCAAGGGACGTCCGAACGGCGATTTCAGCTGCCGCCGACGCGTCGAGGACGACTGCGTTCACGAGCCGGTGACGGCGCGATCTTCGGCAATGAGGTCGGCCGCAGTGGACCCGAGGTCGATCCAGTCATCGTCGCGCTCGAGGTCGGCGATCCACGCTGCAATCGCTTCGGCGGAGGTGTCGTCCTCGGGATTGACGATGTCGATCGCGGAATCGTTCCCGAAGTCATCAGCGCGGCGAGCCATGGGCACAGCGTACCCCTGGCTCATGCGAGCAGCGATCAAGTTAGAATTCGAAAGATCACCGGCGCTCAGATCGTGGTTCGATTCCGGTCACACCTTCCAAGCGCAGCACCTCGGGTCCGCTCCACTGGGAGCGACCGGATTGTTGTTGACTACGACGAGCGGCGCGCCGATGCGGCGAGCGACGCTGTACACCGCGGGCAGAGCAACAAGGGCGGCCAGCATCACCGAGCCGCTCTTCCACGATCTCC
>Ga0105044_10005221_pt1 | contig 17887 bp, 14 predicted proteins | sample MAT01_FD_78092 | JGI IMG/M metagenome (GOLD analysis project Ga0105044, IMG submission 78092) | Freshwater microbial communities from Lake Fryxell liftoff mats and glacier meltwater in Antarctica - MAT-01 | ecosystem: Environmental > Aquatic > Freshwater > Ice > Liftoff microbial mat | place...
AACCCGCGCCGCTGGAACCCGTTGCGAGGCCGATCGTGGCGGGGTTCGGCACGGCTGGTGGCGAGGCGGCTGCTGCTGGTTGGGCCGCTGGTGCTCCGACGTCCGGCGGAGCGATCGGGGCTGACTCCGGAGCGGCCGGAGGCGGCCCCGCCGATCGACCGGGTGCGGGGGGTGCGGCCTCCCTCGGGAGCGCTGCGGGACCCCCGGCGCTCCCGCGTACCGAACTGGTCGGTCGTGGCGGAGCCGACGCTGGTCCACGGCTTGCCCGATGCTGGGCCAGGGACTCACGGGCCGAGCCGGCAGCTGTCGAGTTGGCGGCTGATCCCGCATCACTCTGGCCCGCATCACCATGGCCCGCATCACGCTGGCCCGCATCACCCTGGCCCGCATCACCCTGGCCAGCATCACCCTGCGCGGCATCTGACGCGGCGACCGTTCTGGGGCGCTCCTGTCGCGCCGGACGCAATGAATCGTCCCCAGAAGCCGGGCCGGTCTGCGGCGGACCATCGGCCATCGACGTTTCGAGCGCCTCGATTCGACGTCGGAGCTCCACCAACTCGACCCCGGGCGCGCCTCGATCCGAGTCGGCAGGTGTGCCCGAGGTCCCGTCGGCTGACGAGGGTGACGCTCCCGGTGACCCGGTCACCGCTGCGCACAATCGGAGCAGCGCCACCTCGAGCGGGACACGGGGGTCGGACGCCTGACGCATGTCCACCAGCGCCGAGCCGATCGACTCCATGGCCCTGGTCACTCGGGCCGTGCCGAAGCGGGCACCGAGGGCTGCCGCACGGTCACGATCGTCGGCGGACAGGTGCGGTGTGTCGACGTGGACCGCAACCAGAAAGGCGTCACGAAGCGCCACAAGGACGGACTCGGCCAACGTTCGTGGTTCGACGCCGACCCCCACCGCCGCGGCGACCGCCCCGATCACCGAAGCAGCAACGGCGTCCGCCAGCCCGGCCAACAGATCGTCGATCGGGGTGACCACCCCGTCGAGACCGCCCAGCGCGGCCACTCGATCGAGGGCAGACAGCGTGTCCCGCGCCGAGCCGCGACCCAGGCGAACGACCTCGGGCACGACCGAGTCCTCGAGGTCCAGGCCGGCATCGGCGATCACCCACCTGACGTAGTCGGCCAGCTCGTCGGCTCCGATCAGCGAGAACTCGTAGTGCTGGGTCCGGCTCCGGATGGTCGGCAGAACCTTCTGCGGATCCGTGGTGGCCAGGACGAACACCACGTGGTCCGGCGGTTCCTCCAGCGTCTTGAGCAGCGCATTCGACGCAGCCGTCGACAACATGTGCACCTCGTCGAGGATGTACACCTTGGTGCGTCCGGGGGAGGAGACGGTGGTCCGGGAGATCAGTTCCCGGATGGCGTCGACGCCGTTGTTCGAGGCCGCATCGAGCTCGAACAGGTCATAACTGGTGCCGCCATCCATCGAGACACAGCTGTCACAGGTTCCGCACGGCTCCCCCTCGGCCAGCGCCGTGCAGTTCAGCGCCTTGGCCAGGATTCGAGCGGTCGACGTCTTGCCGGTGCCTCGTGGGCCGCTGAACAGGTAGGCCTGGCCCTCGGTCCCCGACGCAATGGCGTGTTGCAACGCACGTGATATGTGGTCCTGGCCCCGGAGCTCGGCGAACCGGCGCGGTCGGTAGCGCCGATAGAGCGACTGCTGGGCCATCGACGGCGATGCTACCCGTGCCCTCCGACACCCACTGGCGTGCGCTCCGCCCGGACCCCGTGACCGGGCTGTCCTCAGCGAACTGAGTTCGTCCGGGGCTACTGGTGTCCTGTGCGGCCTCACTTCGCCGTAACCGGGCTGTCCTCAGCGAACTGAGTTCGTCCGGGGCTACCGGTGTCCGGTGCGGCCTCACTTCGCCGTGCCCTCCGCCCAGGCCCCCCGCCCAGCGGTGAACGCCGCGGGCGGGTGAGACGGTCAGGCGATCTGCGGCGCACCCGGGGTTCCGCTGAGAGCTGCTGCCTTCCGGCCCTGACTCGATTCACGGGCCCGAATCGCACAGGACCCGACCGTCTCACACGCACGCGGCGCCCCGTCACCATATCGTCCAGCGCGCCGATCCGACGTAGGGGACCTCGGCGAACGTGCCGCTACGCTGGCGGGCCGAGGAGACGTGCGAGAGCGGCCGAATCGGCACGATTGGAAATCGTGTGTGGGGAAACTCACCGTGGGTTCAAATCCCACCGTCTCCGCCAGGCGGACCCGGTCCCGATCAGGACCGGGTCCGCAGTGTTCGAGCAAGGAGCCAAGGTTGAGCCCCCCGCCTTGCCGTGGCCGAAGTGAGGTCACACCGGACACCAGCGGTCCCCGACGAACTCAGTTCGCTGAGGACAGCCCGGTCACGGCGAAGTGAGGTCGCACAGGACAACAGCGGTCCCGGACGAACTCAGTTCGCACAGCACAGCCCCACCACACTCGCTCCCGTAGTGTCCGGCCCATGGTCGACGAGGACGAACTGATGGGCCTCGCCCTCGCCGAGGCCAAGGCGGCGCTGGCCCACGACGACGTCCCGGTGGGAGCCCTGGTGGTGATCGGCGGCAAAGTGGTCGCCTCCCGGCACAATGAGCGCAACCTCCACGGTGACCCCACCGCACACGCCGAGGTCCTCGCCTTGCGCACCGCGGCCGAACACCTCGGAAACTGGCGGCTCGACGACGCCACGGTCGTGGTGACACTGGAACCGTGCGTCATGTGCGCCGGGGCCCTGGTCTCCGCCCGCGTCGGGCACTTGGTCTACGGCGCGCCGGACATGAAGGCCGGAGCAGTGATGTCCCTGTACGGGATCGGCTCGGACCCACGCCTGCACCACGAGTTCACGGTGAGAGCAGGTGTCCGAGCCGATGAGTGCGGTGCGCTGCTCACTGACTTCTTCGAAGCCCTCCGCTGACGAAAACGGGCCTGTGTGGGCACCTTGGAGCCCGTCGGGTAGCGTCGTCAACGGAGAGTTGCCAGAGTGGACGAATGGGACAGTCTCGAAAATTGTTGTGGGTTTCGGCTCACCGTGGGTTCGAATCCCACACTCTCCGCCAGGAAGATCCCCGAGCGAAGCGCCGCTAGCCAACGCCGGGCAACCACAGGTTCGGAGCCGCCGCAGTGCATGTGATGTGGCGGATGATGGAGAACGACCCGGCGAATCTGAAGGGTCAGAAGCTGGAGCGCGGGCTGGTCCGAAGGGTCTTCCGGTACGCCGTTCCCTACCGTCCTCAGCTCATCGGGTTCCTGATCGTGATCGTGGCCCAGGCCGCCCTCGGTCTTGCGCCGCCGCTGCTGTTCAAGGCGATCATCGATCATGCGCTGCCGGACAAATCGCTCGGTCTCCTCGCCGTGCTGGCCGGCTGCGTGGTGGCAGCCGAGTTGGTCTCAGCCGGGCTCTCCCTGGCCGAGCGATACTGGTCCTCGCGCATCGGCGAGGGTCTGATCTACGACCTGCGGACCCAACTGTTCGACCACGTCCAACGCCTGCCCATCGGGTTCTTCACCCGGACTCAGACTGGCGCTTTGGTCTCCCGACTCAACAACGACGTCATCGGGGCCCAGCGAGCGTTCACCGGCACGCTCGGAACGGTCGTGAGCAACGTGATCACGCTGATCACCACGCTCATCGCCATGGCGGTGCTCAGCTGGCAGCTGACCATTCTGGCCATCCTGTTGCTCCCGTTGTTCCTCATCCCGGCCAAGCGGGTCGGCAAGAAGCTGTCGGCCATCGCTCGTCAGGGGATGAACTACAACGCCGAGATGAACAACCAGATGACCGAGCGGTTCGGCGTGGCGGGAGCGCTGCTGGTGAAGACCTACGGGCGGTACGAGGACGAGCGCTCGCAGTTCTCCGCCCGGGCGGCTGGCGTACGGGACGTCGGCATCCGATCGGCCTTCTACACCCGGGTCTTCCTTGCCACCCTGGGACTGGTGGGAGCGATCGGCACCGCCGCGGTCTACTACTTCGGTGGTCGCAGCGTGATCGCCGGTGCGATGACCGCCGGAACGCTCGTGGCCCTCGCCGCACTGGTCGTTCGGATCTATGAACCGCTGACGTCGCTGACCAACGCACGGGTCGACGTCATGACGGCATTCGTCAGCTTCGAGCGGGTCTTCGAGGTGCTCGACACCTCGGACACCGTGGCCGATCGCCCCGGGGCCCAGGAGTTGCGGGCCGCGACCGGTCGGATCGAGCTGGACCACGTCTCGTTCCGGTACCCGGTGCCCGACGACACCGTGGCGTCGCTCGAAGGGGGACACGTCGCCGAGCGCGAGAGCGACCACGACGTCATCTCCAGCGTGTCGGCCACCATCGAACCGGGTCAGATGATCGCCCTGGTGGGACCGTCCGGGGCCGGCAAGTCGACCATCGCCTCGTTGGTCATGCGGTTGTGGGACGTCACCGACGGGAGCATTCGGATCGACGGCCACGACGTGCGCGACCTCACCGGACAGTCGTTGCGCGGCGCGATCGGCGTGGTGGCGCAGGATCCGCACCTGTTCCACACCACTGTCGGCGAGAACCTCCGGTACGCCCGTCCCGACGCAACGGACGACGACCTGCGGGCGGCGTGCGCAGCGGCGCAGGTGCTCGAGGTCATCGAGCGACTGCCCGACGGATTCACCACTGTCGTCGGCGAACGCGGGTACCGCCTGTCCGGCGGCGAGAAACAACGCCTGGCCATCGCCCGAATGCTGTTGAAGGACCCGGCGATCGTGATCCTCGACGAGGCCACGAGCCACCTCGATTCAGAGAACGAGCACTTGGTCCAGAAGGCGCTGGCCACAGCGCTCCAGGGCCGGACATCGATCGTGATCGCACACCGCCTGTCCACCATCGTGGCGGCCGACCAGATCCTGGTCATCGACGACGGTCATCTCGTCGAGCGGGGGACCCACCAGGAGCTCCTCGTTGTCGACGGCCTCTACGCCGAGCTCTACCAGACGCTGGTCGGCGCCGAAGCCTGAGCCGGCTGATGCCGACGGCAACTGTCGGCGCCAAGCGTCGGCACCGATTCGAGCCTCAGGCCATCGTTCCGCCGTCGACCGTGATGCATGAACCCGTCATGTAGCTGCCGGCGTCCGAGGCCAGCAGCAAGGCCGCGCCGACCAGTTCCTCGGGCTCGGCGATCCGGTGCTGAACGGCGGCGTTCACGATCTGTTGGCGGAACTCCGGGATGTTCAACGTGGGCGCCATCATGTCGGTGTCGAACGGGCCGGGCGCAATGGCATTGACGCGGATCCCCAGTGGGCCCCACTCCTTGGCCATGGTCCGGGTGAGGTTCCACAGGGCCGCCTTGGCCGAGCAGTAGAGCCCGAGCGACACGCCCGGGTTGAACGCCCCGACGGTGATCACGTTGATGACCGACGCATGCTCCGAGGACGACAGGTGCGGGAGCGAGGCCTGGCACAGTCGGAGCGGACCGAGCACGTTGGTGTCGTAGGCGGCGTGGAACGCCTCGGCCGTGGTGTCAGCGAGCATCCCGCCGAGGGGATTGGCCGCGTTGTTCACCACCACGTCGATACCTCCGAAACGTTCGACGGTGGTCGAGACCAGCGCTTCGATGGCCTCGGCCCGGCCCAGGTGCGTGGCTGCACCGATCGCTGTACCGCCCAGGTCGGTGATCTCGGTCGCCACTGCGCTGCAGGCGTCGGCTTTCCTCGACGCCACCACCACCGAGGCACCGGCGTGGGCGAACGCCATCGACATGGCCCGGCCCAGCCCTCGACTCCCACCGGTCACGATGACGATCCGCCCGGTCAGATCGAAGCCCGAATTCCCCATGGCGCCAAGCTACGACGTGCTTGAGACGGCGGTATCTGTTCATCGCGCCGTGGTGCGGTGTCCTGCGGTCCTCACGCGCCATGAACCCGGGGCACAGGCGTTGTCACCTGCGATGGGTACCGTTCGGGCATGCAACTGGCGCTGGGCGAGAACGGCGAGCACACCTGGACCGTGCCCGAGCTCCATGACTGGGTGGGTGCCGCCGTTGCCCGGGCCATGCCCGACACGGTGTGGATCGAGGGTGAGATCGCCAACCTGAACCGGAGTCGCCAGGGCCACGCCTACTTCACGCTGGTCGAAGCGGGAGCAGACCACGCCGCACCCGAACACGGACTGTCGGTCACCCTGTTCAAGTGGAATCGGGACAAGGTCAACCTGCAGATCAAGCGCGGGGGTGGCTCGGTGCGGATCGAGGACGGGGTCCGAGTCCGGATTCGGGGCACCGTCGAGTTGTACGGCCGTCGGATGCAGGTCCAGTTCAAGATGATCGCCATCGACCCCGTGTTCACACTGGGAGACCTGGCCGCGCAGCGAGCCAGGATCCTGGCCGAGTTGTCGGCAGAGGGCCTCCTGGACGCCAACGGTCGTTGCCAGATCCCGCTCCTGTCGTTGCGCGTCGGCTTCGTGACGTCGACGGGCAGTGCGGCGGATGCCGACGTCACCGAGACCCTGGTGGCGTCCGGCTTCGGTTTCGTGGTGCTGCGATGCGATGCACGGGTTCAGGGACTCGATGCACCCGCGTCGGTCGTGGCGGCCATCGAGACCCTGACGGCGCTGGGACCCGACCTCATCATCGTGGCCCGGGGCGGGGGCGCCCGGACCGATCTGGCTGCCTTCGACTCCGGTCTCATCGCCCGCGCCATTGCCACGTCGACCGTCGCGGTGTGGACCGGGATCGGACACGAGATCGACCGGAGCATCGCCGATGACTGCGCCCACACCGCATTCAAGACCCCGACGGCCTGTGCGACCGCGCTGGTCGAGCGTGTGACCGCCGCACGCGATCGGGTCGAGTTCCAGTGGGAGGAGATCTGCACGGCCGCGACGGGACGCCTCAAGGTGGCCTCGGATCTGCTGACCGACCAGCGCCGCTCGGTCCGAAGCGCCACCCGGTCGGGGCTGGACCAGCGGAGCCAGCACCTGGACCACGTGGTGGCGCGATTGGGGCGGAGCGCGCATCGTCGCGTGTCGGGTGCCACCACCGAGATGGCGACCGCATGTTCGTCGCTCGACCGCCAGGCGGCCGCCGTGACCACGACGGCCGGTCAGGCCATTGCCGCCACTGCCCTGACCGCCAGGGCCTCGGCCGGAGCCCGACTGACCAGCGCAGGAACTCGATTGGACCTCGCTGCACTCCGGGTCCGGGCCGATGACCCCCGGAGGCTCCTCGAGCGAGGTTGGTCCATGACCAGGGGTCCGGACGGCAGGCTCATCCGATCCGTGACCGACACCACCGAGGGCGCCTCGGTCATCACGACCCTGGCCGATGGCTCCATCAGGGCCACCGTCGATTCGATCGTTCCCGAGGAGCGGTGATGGGGTCTTCGACGACCGCCACCTGCTCAGATGGGGACCTCACGGACGCGAACGGCCGACCCGGCCGCTCGCCCGATCACGGAGCATCACCGCCACCATGACCGACCCCCACGATCCAAACGACCCCACGGTCGATGCAGCCATCGGGTACGCAGACGCCGTGTCCGAGCTGGACCAGATCCTGGAGGCACTGGAGGATCCTGCGCTGGACATCGACGTGCTCGGCGACCACGTGGCACGAGCGGCGGAGCTGATCGCCGTCTGCCGGGCCCGCATCGAGTCCGCCCGATTGCGGGTCTCCGAGATCGTCGCGGACCTGGAGAACGCAGCCGAAGACGCCGCAACAGAGACCTGACGGCGAGCAGGCCGAGCAAGCTGTCCCGGGTCAGCGATCGGCCAGTTCCCTCATGACCTGACGGGCGCACTCGGCCAACTCGGGATGCAACACATCCAGCCGATCCGCAACCACGTCGTCGGAGAACGACAGACGGTCGACATCTGGTGCGGGGGCCGCCGCGGCCATCCAGACGGAGTGGAGCAGGAACGGCACCGTCACCCCGACCGGTGCGGCGAGCACGGCGACCGGGCCGGCTGAGCACGAACCGGCATCGAAGACCTCCAGGCGGAAGCGGTGGTCGTTGAGCACGGGGACGATCACCCACCCGTCGTGGCCCCCGGGCTGTCCACCGGGTCTCGGGACGAAGCACGGGGAACACGGGTAGTCCTCGAGTGAGAAGGCCCATTCGCCGGCGGGACGATGCGTCGCCCGATCGATGCTGACCAGCATCCCCGGCTGCTCCTCGCTCGGCAACGTCGATCGGTCGACCCGCCCGGCTGCGGCGTAGATGCGCAAGGCCCGATCGATGGTCAACTCCGGCTTCCACCCGCTGAAGACCTGATGGTGGCGAGTCGGACACGGGATTCCGGCGGGGCTCCAGTCGACGGCCGACAGCTGGGTGCCCCACCACCGATCTGCGTCGGACAGCTGGCCGATCTCGGTGATGGTCCTCGCCGCGGGGTCGATTCGAACGAAGCCGTGGCCACCGGCGGACATGGGATGGCAGTACATCCCGGCGAACCTCGGATCCACCTTCGACCCGTTTGCGTCCAGATCGTCGAGCTCGAGCCAGAAGGCCAGGTCGGTCTCGTTCGTCTGCTCGATCACCAGGTCGATCCCATGACGATCGTCATAAGCCGCGTGGAAGTGCATGGTCTCCGGACCGAACTCGAACCGAAGGGCACCAACCGGTCGGCCGCCGGGCGTCTCGTCCAGTTCCGCCTTGCGAACGAGGTACAGCGGCCCGGTTGCGTTGGTGGTGATCGAACGTGGTCCCAGTCCGAAGATCTCGTTCGGGTCCGGTTTGAAGGCGCAGTCGGCCAGGATCAGCCAGGAGGCGGTCTGGGAGATCGTGTGCATCGATTGTGGAATGTGCACGTCGATCAACGGCCAGCGTTGCAGCGCAGGTCCGCCGTCGTCTGAGCGGACGACGGCGACCACTCCCGTGATCGGATCGTGCGTGACGGTCCACAGGCACCCACGTTCCGGGTCGATCACCGGGTGCGCGCTCGTGGTGATCAACGGCAGCACCGGGTGGTCGATGGCCGGCTGCCACTGGTCGCGGTGACCCAGATCACCGAGCCACCGCAGTGACACCGGATCGACTTCGACCGGGCGACCTGCGTCCCACGCCATGAACAACCGGTCACCCCAGGGGATCGGGCAGGTGTTCGACGCGTTCGAGATGCCGAAGGGCGAGGACGTGCCCACTGCAGTCGACACGAACACGTCCGGCCGCGCGGCCCGGAGTCGGGACGACGGCGAGTCGATGACTGCGGTCCGCCATGCCCAACGATCGCCCGGAGCTCCGAACGAGCCTGGCCGCAGAGAACAGCGGACGACGACCCCATCGCCGTAGAAGGCGTGGCCGCCGGCGGCAGAACGCTGATCAGCCGTGGCCAGGAACACCTCGCCTCCGAGCCCTTCCGGCCAGACACCTGCAACGAGGACGAGGTCCACGTCACCGAGTGACTCTGGGTCCAGCATGCTGCGCGGCACCGGCACGACGGCCTCCCCTTTCTCATGGCCATCCGCCCGCCCGGACGTGCGGCAAGCCACTCGGACGTGATCGACTGTAGGCGGCAGGCGCTCCAGCGCTGCGCCAGGAGGTCACGTGAGCACCACCGACGACACCGAGATCGCCCAGGTCCGCTCGCCGCTCAGTCGCGGGACCATCATCGACGCAGCGCGGGTGATCATCTCCGACGGAGGGCTCGACGCATTGTCGTTGCGTCGTCTGGCCGCAAGCCTCGGGGTGACTGCGCCGGCTCTCTACGCGCACGTGGACGACAAGGCGGATGTGCTCCGATCGATTGCTTCAACGGGCTTCGTGGAGCTGGTGGCGCGCTACCAGGAGGTCGATGTGGCCGATCCGATCGGTCGACTTCGAGCGCTGGCGCGCATCTACGTCGATCAAGCGCTGGCTCAGCCCGCCATCTTCCGCTTGATGTTCCTCTACCGGCCGGCCGAGATCAGTGTGGCCGACCTCGACAACGAGTTGGCTGCTGCCACCGAGGCCTTCGAGATACCGCTCCAGTCGGTGGTCGAAGCGACCGACGCAGGGCTCATCGACCTGTCACGTGATCCCCTGATGGTCGCGCTGACCCTGTGGACCGTGGCTCACGGCGCGGCAACAGTGCTCCTACTCGGCATGTCATTCGACGATGCGACGCGAGATCAGCTCATCGATTCGGTCATCGACGCCACACTCCACGGACTGAGTGCCCCCGCCCCGGGCTGATCGAGGGCTGCCGGAGTCAGCGTCAGCGGTCCCGACACACACTCGCCGTCACACCCCGACGACGCAGTCCCGACCGGATGCCTTGGCGCTGTACATGGCGCCGTCCGCCCGCTGGAGTGCCTCCTGGACGGTCTCCGCCCACGGCTGGCCTTCGGTGAACCCGATGCTGACCGTGATGGAGACGATCCCGTCGGGATGCTCGATCTGCGCCCGGGCGATGCAGGTCCGAAGTCGATCGGCCACCTCTGCCGCCAGGCGTCCCGATGCCGCCGGCATCACGATGGCGAACTCCTCGCCCCCCAGCCGTCCGACCACGTCGTCGGTCCGCAGGTGGAGCTTGCACTGACGGGCGATGAGCCGGATCGCTTCGTCGCCGGTGTGGTGACCGAAGCGGTCGTTCACCGTTTTGAAGTGATCGGCGTCGATGACGAGCACCGCCACGGGTCGATCGGCCCGCCTCGCCTCTGCGAACGTCCGGTCAGCCGCCTCGTAGAAGGCCCGTCGATTGAGGAGGTCGCTCAGCGCGTCGTGGTCGGCCAGCCATTGCAGCTCATGCTGGAGGGCCGTGCGTTGCGCCACTTCGAACTCGAGCCGCTCTCGTGAGCGCTGTTCCTGCAACAACGACAGATACTGGTTGCGCCGACCGCTCTCCAGCATCCACTGGGTGAGAGCACCGACCATGACCACCACGATGATGGTCACCACGTCGTCGACTCCGAGCCGGTCGTTCACCGCGGGGAGTTGGGTGGCCACCAAGAGGTAGCCCGCAACACCGGCGGCCACCAACGAGGTCGACTGGAGGAACCGGTTCGGCACGAAGATGAACAGCGAGAAGGCCAACACCACGAGCTGCAACGTCCGTGTGGACATCTGCTGCGGCATCGTCGCCGCGGTGATGAGGAACACGGCGAACGCCAACGTCTCGACCGACGTCACCGGCCAGGCCGAGAGGACTCGCTCTGGGCGGCGGCGAACGCTGAGGGCCACGATTCCCGCGGCGATCGGGACCAACCATCGCAACAAGAACAGCTGGAACGAACCGTCCGCTCCATCGTGTCGGATGTAGTCCATCAAGCCGAACACCGGATAGATGGCGCCTCCGAGCCACATGGCGGCTTGGAGCCGGCGGGCATCGGACTGCAGGTGCAGGTTTCGGAACCGCAGTTCGAGCGCGTCGTCGCTGAACTCTGCGGTCAGCCGGCAGATCCGCTCCTGGGGGTCACTCGCCACCCGCCGTTGATCGGCAGGTTCGGCCCCCAACTGTTGGAAGATCTGCAATCGAGCCGGTGGGGGATCCTGCTCTGATCCTCCACGTCGGGCCCCGGGCGGCGATACCGTGCCGAGCGACCAGGATTTCTCCGGCCAAAGCTTCACCAACGCTCCCGTCTGCCGATTCGGGAGGGACTGACCATGATCACTCTGTCCGCCCGATCCCAGCCGCAGGCTGCACTCACCGACGAGCACACCGTGCTGTCCGGGCGCCGGGCCGCTCCCCCCCTGTCGCTCGACGACATGGTCGCCGTCATGAAGACGATGCCCTATGGCGGGCTCGACGACGCGGCGCGAACCTTCCAACTCCCGCCGCAGGTTCGGGCCTCGATCTCGCCGCTGGTGCTGTCGCTTCGTTGGGCCGCTGCCATGTTCGGCATGATCTTCGGGACCAAGGCGGCGTTGAACGGGGATCTCGATGTCGTCGTCACCTTGGCGGTGTGTCTGTTCGTCACCACGTGGCGGACCACCTTGCCGATCCGCATGGCCTCGCCCAGGACGTTGGACCGGGCCCAGGCGTTCGTCGACGCGGGGATCGTGGGAACCGCAGTCGGGTTCTCCGGTGGCCCACTGAGCCCATTCGCCTTCTGCGCCGCGGCCACGGTGGTCGTGGCGTCGTTCGGCTGGGGGTACGTCACCGGCCTCGGGGCGTTGGTCGTATCACTGGCCGGAATGGGGGCGGGCTCGGCGTTTCACGGCGACCTGCTGGCGTTCGACTCCGGCACGGCACTGGTGGTCGCCGGTGTCCTCGGCATTGCCGCACTGCTCCCGGCCCTGGCCCGCGACTCGCTGCTGAACGTCGAGCAACGACGATCTGCTCTGGCCGGCCGCCTCGACGTCCTCGCCGAGACGAACGACCTGCTCACCATGTTGAATCACGTGGCACGAACGCTGCCCACCTCGCTCAACCTCCGCGAAGCCCTGGAACGTGCGCACCACCAGATCACCCGGACCTTCAGCCCCAGCGTGGTCTGCCTCCTCGAGTTGGACGAGTCGCACAACGAGTGGGTCCCGAAGCTGGCCGAAGGCTGCATCCTTCGTCCGACCTCGACCACGGCCGACCTGCCGACCCCGCTGCGATTGTCGGTCGACGACACCGTGCCGATGCTGGTCTCCAACCTCCGTATCGAGATGGATGGCATCTCGTCTTCGTCGGGATCCGGGCTCTACGTCCGCTTGGCCACCCGAGGTCGGACGGTCGGATTGCTCGGCATCGAGCACCCGGTACCGGAGCACTTCGGCGAGCGTGACGTCGCCCTCCTCGCCGGGTTGGCCGACCTGCTGGCACTGACGTTGGACAATGCCCGATGGTTCGGTCGGCTTCGTTCGTTGGGCGCCGAGGAGGAACGGGTCCGGATCGCACGTGACCTCCACGACCGCCTCGGGCAGTGGCTGACCTACATCAGCTTCGAGCTCGAGCGGATCATCGGGAACGAGCCGGATGAAACCCCCGAACTGACCCGCCTCTACGGCGACGTTCAGACTGCGCTCGACGAACTGCGTGAGACCCTTCGTCAACTCCGCAGCGGCGTGACCGACGGCCGGCCGCTCGCCCGGGTCGGCCAGGAGGTCGTCAATCGATTCGAGGAACGGACCGACGTGGAGATCCGGTGGACCTCCACCGCTGCGGACCTCTACCTTCCACTCCCGGTCGAGAACGAACTCCTGCGCATCCTTCAAGAGGCGCTGTCGAACATCGACAAGCACGCCAAGGCCACCTGCGTCGAGGCGAGCTGGCAGGTGATCGCCGGCGTCGGGACACTGCGCGTCTCGGACGACGGCGTGGGCTTCGATGCCGGCCGCGGCGTGCGGGACAGCGCCTACGGGCTGGTCGGCATGCGCGAACGGGCCGACACCATCGGCGGCCGACTGACCATCGAGAGCACACCCGGCATCGGAACGACCATCGTCGTCACCGTTGGGTCCGCACTGAACGAGACGGAGACCTAGGACATGCGAATCCTGTTGGCAGACGACCACGAGATCCTCCGCGACGGTATCCGCCGCGGGCTCGAAGCGGCTGGGGAGGAGGTGGTCGGTGAGGCCAGCAATGGCGAGGAGGCCATCGAGCTCTGCCGTCAGACCAACCCCGACGTGGTGCTGATGGACCTGTCCATGCCGGTCCTGGACGGCGTGTCGGCCACGCGACGCATCACCGAAGAGATGCCCGACGTCAAGGTGGTGGTGTTGACCATGCATGACGACGCCAACCGGACCCGCGAGGCCATCAGCGCCGGCGCTTGCGGCTATCTGACCAAGGGAACCTCGTTCACCCAGGTCCACGACACGTTGAAGGCCGCCGCCAACGGCGAGACGGTCCTGTCCCCGCAGCTGGCCGTGTCCATGCTGGAGGCAGCCCGGGCCGTGGCCGAGCGCGACGAGATCCTCTCGGAACGCCAGGTCGAGATCCTCCAGAAGATCGCCAACGGACTGGGCACCAAGCAAGTGGCTCGGGAGCTCGGCATCACCCAGAAGACGGTTCACAACCACCTGAACTCGATCTACCGACGGCTCGACACCCAGAGCCTGACCCATGCGGTGCTCTCCGCAGTGCGACTGGGGATCATCGACCTCGACCACTCCATCAAGGACGGACCAAGGTGAATTTGCCCATCAACTCGCGCCGGTCCAGCGCCGATACTCCCATGTCGGGTTCGTTGGCCGCCGCCATCTTCTGATCCTCTTCCCGTGCCTTCCTTTCTTCGCTCCGCCGCCAACGCCATCGGACAACTCGCGTCCTTTCGGGTGATGCTGGCCCTGGTGACCTCCTCGGCAGTGACCGCATCGGTGGCGGGGCCGCTCGCATACCAGGCACTGGCCGCCAGGGACGGGACCGAGACCGCACGCATCGCCGCTGAGCGCCCACCCGGCCCACCACCCGGGTCCGGTGGCTCTTCGACCACCATCGCGCCAGCTCCGAATGACCAGTTCGAGCCGGAGCTCGCCGTGACCTCCGTGGCCGGCGACCCGACCGAGGACCCAGACGACACCAGCTCCGGTGGCTCGGCGAGCTCCACCATCCCGGGAGCTCGCCCCGGATCGACCCTGCCCGGCAGGACGGGCACGACCCGCCCTCCCGGCGCAGGATCCATAGTCCCGGTGCGCCCGGGCGGGAGCCCGGCGGGGACAACCAGTCCGACCGGCGGTGCCACCACGACCACCGCGCCGGCGAAACCACCGACCATCGGGGTGTCGGTTTCGTCGTCTCCCGATCGAAGCGAGGCCAATCCGCTCGACGGCGCACGGATCACCGGGCTGGCGTACGTGTTCGTCGACCTCAAGAACGCCCGGAACGTCACCTGGTATGTGGATGGCACACCGCCCAACGCCAAATCGTTCTCCTCGGACCTCGCTCCGCCACTGGACCTGATCAGCGGGCCGAACGAGCCGGTCGCCGGAGGGAACGACCCGGCGTTACCGCTCGACACGGCCAAGGTGCTCGGGCCCGGAGCTCACGCCCTGCTGGCGGTGGTGGGCCTGGCCGACGGGACTGAGCTGTTCCTCCTGTGCGACTTCGACGTCCTGGCCTGATCGCAGAGTCTGATCGCAGAGTCTGATCCCATGGGCTCATCCGAGGCCGCCCTAGCATCGGCCGGTGAGCGAGGACCCCGTCACCGAAGCCGGCCGGCGCCGGACGTTCGCCATCATCAGCCACCCCGACGCGGGCAAGACGACCCTCACCGAGAAGTTCCTCCTCTACGGCGGCGCGTTGGCCAAGGAGGCCGGTTCGGTGAAAGCCCGCGCCGATCGGCGATCGGCCACGTCGGACTGGATGGCACTGGAGCAGCAGCGCGGCATCTCGATCACCTCCACCGTGCTGCAGTTCCCCTATCGGGAGTGTGTGGTGAATCTGCTCGACACGCCGGGACACAAGGACTTCTCCGAGGACACCTACCGGGTCCTGACCGCAGCCGATGCCGCGGTGATGGTGCTGGATTCGGCCAAGGGCATCGAGCCCCAGACCCTCAAACTGTTCGAGGTCTGTCGTGCCCGCGGTCTGCCCTTGATCACCTTCCTGAACAAGTGGGACCGACCAGGTCTCGACGGCATCGAGTTGCTGGACGAGATCGAGCAGCGGATCGGGGTCCAGCCCGCTCCGGTGACGTGGCCGGTCGGCATCGCCGGTGACTTCCGAGGGGTGATCGACGCCCGAGACCGCTCGTATACCCGGTTCGTCAGAACCGCTCGCGGTTCGACCATCGCCCCTGAGGAACTGGTCGACGCGGAGGCCGCCGCCGACGAGGAAGGCCCGTCGTGGACCAATGCGGTCGACGAGTTGGACCTCTTCGAGGCCACTGGGCAGACCTTCGACTCCGAACTGTTCCTGGGTGGCGAGCAGACCCCCACCTTCGTCGGATCCGCAATGACGAACTTCGGGGTTCGCAAGCTGCTCGACGCCATCATCGACTTGGCGCCGTCACCCGGCCCTCGGGTCGACCGGAGCGGGGTGCCCCGACCCCTGGATCGACCGTTGGCAGGCTTCGTGTTCAAGGTCCAGGCCAACATGGACCCCTCGCACCGCGACCGCATCGCCTTCATGCGCGTGTGTTCGGGCCGCTTCGAGCGGGGCATGGTCGTTACCCACGCCCGAACCGGCAAGCCGTTCGCCACCAAGTACGCCCACCAGGTCTTCGGCCAGGATCGTGAGACAGTCGACGAGGCGTTTCCCGGCGACGTCGTCGGGCTCGTCAACGCCAACGATGTCCGGGTCGGCGACACGCTGTGGGGGGCGGAGCCGGTCGAGTTCCCGTCGATCCCGACGTTCTCACCCGAGTTCTTCTCCATTGCCCGGGTCCGAGACACCTCGAAGTTCAAGCAGTTCCGCAAGGGCATCAGCCAGCTCGACGAGGAGGGCGTCGTCCAGGTACTCCGAGACCGGGACCTCGGTGACCAGGCGCCGGTGCTGGCTGCGGTCGGCCCGATGCAGTTCGAAGTTGTGGTCTACCGGCTCGAGAACGAGTTCGGCGCGCCGGTCGAGCTCAGCAAAACCGCCTATCAGGTGGCTCGCAGAACCGACGCGGCCAGCCGGGACCAGTTGCGGGCCATGCGGGGGGTCGACGTCTTCGACCGCTCCGATGGTGCACTGATCGCGCTGTTCGAGAGTTCATACTGGTTGGACCGGCTCGCGATCGACGAGCCCGAGCTGACCTTGGAGAAGCTCGTGACCGACGAGGCACTTCGGCTGTGACCCAGCCGCACCAGCCGCCCGGTGACCTGATCATCGGTGCGCACCTGGCCGGGGAGATCGCCGAGCCTGGCCCGACCCGAGCCGCACGGCCCGTCGGACCCCAGGCGGCGCCGAGCCGCGATCAGTTCCGGGCAGGTCGACGTCGCCGACGCATCCGACGGCGGCTGAGCTTGGCGCTCATCATCGGTGGTGCTGTCCTGGTGATCACGGGGCTGGTCTTCCCCGGCGCCGATCCAGCTGGCACACCGGGTCCGACCGAGGTGCGGTCCGAGACCATGGAGCGCCCGGCCACGACCCTGACCCCCGGCCCCGAAACCACGCTCGCCAACGTGCCGACCTTGCCGCCCACACTGCTCCCGCCGGTCAGCGTGACTGCGCCGGGCGACTCCAAGCCCCTGGTGTCGGTGAAGTAAACCCTGCCCATGCTCACCGTCGGCCTGAACCACGTCGCCACGCTCACCAACGACTCCGAACGACTCCACGCCTTCTATCGGGAGGTATTCGAGGCCGAGGTGATCCGGGACGGCTCGGAATTCCCCGATGAGGTGGGCCCACGGTTGTCCATCATCAAGGTCGGCCCGTATGCCGAGCTGAACGTGTTCCAGATCGAGGGCAATGCCGAGGCGGATCGTCAGACACCCATGTTCGGTCGGGGGCGGCTTGATCACTTCGCGCTCCAAGCCGCGTCACTCGACGCTTTCGAGGAGATTCGGGCGCGGCTGCGGGCACGGGGCGCAGCCGACGACTTCGTGACCGACTTCGGTTCGATGCTCAGCGTGTTCTTCCGGGATCCCGACGGCCTGGAGGGCGAGGTCTGCGTGGGGAACCCGGATCACGTGCCCGGCGTATCGAATCCGCCCGGAACCCGCGCCGCCCGCTACCCGGCCGAGAGCTGACCGGTCCGGACCGGACCGGACCGGACCGGACCGCAGCCGGCACCGGCGCTGGGTGGATCGCTCCAGTCGGATCGGTTGGGTACAGGCGGGCAGCCAGCCCATAGGCTCACGTCGTTCCGGGGGCGTAGCTCAGTTGGCTAGAGCACCTGCTTTGCAAGCAGGGGGTCGTGGGTTCGATTCCCATCGCCTCCACCGAATCGGCCCTGTGTTTCCAGGGCGGAAGCGGTCACTCGGACCACCATCGGGGCCCGAACCGGGCCAGGTGACCGTCGGAACGTTCTTCGATCAGCTCGGCCATCATTCCGCCCAGTTGCAGTGACCGACAACCCGAACTGAGCACCGTTGACCACCCCGCCGGTGGTCAGCGGTGCGCGGTTCGGTCGGTTCGGTCGGTTCGGTCGGTTCGGTCGGTTCGGTCGG
>Ga0105044_10005224_pt1 | contig 17884 bp, 17 predicted proteins | sample MAT01_FD_78092 | JGI IMG/M metagenome (GOLD analysis project Ga0105044, IMG submission 78092) | Freshwater microbial communities from Lake Fryxell liftoff mats and glacier meltwater in Antarctica - MAT-01 | ecosystem: Environmental > Aquatic > Freshwater > Ice > Liftoff microbial mat | place...
AAAGAAGATGCAGCATTTAATTATTATAGACAAGGTAATAACTTGTTAAACAAAATAATTAACAAAATAGAAAGAAATATTCCATACTATAAGAAAAAACTATTTGAAGAACAACATTTTCATTTTGATACAAACTTTTTTAAAGGTAGAAAAGACGGTATTTTAAGTGGATACTGGCAATCAGAAAAATACTTTGAAAATATATCGGAATTGATTAAAACTAAATTTACTTGTACCGAAAATGATTGGGGAAAAGAAGATATAAATTTGTTGAAATTAATCGATGTTAATAATTCAGTATCGTTGCATGTAAGAAGAGGAGATATGGTTCTTAATCCTGAAGTTTCAAAAATACATGGAGCATGTGATTTAAATTATTATTTAAATTCCATTTCATACATGGAGCGAAAATTAATGACTCCTGTGTTCTTTATTTTTTCTGATGATACAGAATGGGCAAAACAAAACATTGTCACTTCCAATCAAACATTCTTTGTAGACCACAATAAAAATGAACTTGCATGGCTTGATATGCAACTAATGAGCAGGTGCAAGCACAACATTATTGCTAACAGTAGCTTCAGCTGGTGGGGTGCATGGCTAAATAGAAATATTAATAAAACTATTATAGCTCCACAAAAATGGTTCAATCATAACAATAACAATACAAAAGACTTACTACCATCTTCTTGGATTAAATTATAATTTTAGTTTACTTTTGCGGTATCATGTACTCAATACTAATAATCGGTGGAGCGGGTTTTATTGGTTCAAATTTAACTCAATTACTTAGCAACCATAACTATAACATAACAGCTGTTGATCAATTTGCGTTCGAAGTTCAACCTGACTGCAAGAATGTAAGTTTTGTACAAGGGAATATTACTGACAGTAATTTTCTTGCTTTACTTTTTAGGAAATCTAAATTTGACATTGTAATTCACTTAGTATCAAGTCTAATTCCATCATCCAATTATTCTGATTTTAATTCTAGCAGAGATTTAAATACATTTTCATCATTTGAATTAATGAGACAAATGGAAGAAAATAATGTTAAAAAAATAATTTTCTTTTCCTCTGGAGGAACAGTCTATGGAAATAACAAGAATGATATTATAAGAGAAGATAGTAGGCTTTTACCTGAAAATTATTACGGTTTTTCAAAATTACTAATTGAGGAATACATACAATTGCAATTCCGATTAAATAAGTTAAAATTTGTTATTGTAAGGCCATCTAATCCTTATGGTAATGGACAAAAAACGCATTCAAAACAAGGTATAATAGCAGTTGCGATGGGGAAATTAATTAATAACGAAGCTCTTGAAATATGGGGTGATGGTTCTGTTATAAGAGATTATTTACATGTGAGTGATTTGTGCATGGCTATTTATGCAATAATTAAAAATGATTCTTGGAATAAAATATACAATATTGGCTCGAGTGAAGGTGTATCAATAAATGGTATAATTAATATAATAGAAGAAGTTTCTCAAAAAAAATTAATTGTAAATTACTTATCTTCAAGAGCTGAAGATGTTCCTAGAAATGTACTAGACACTACAAAAATTAAAAACGACACAGATTGGACACCTAAAATTGAATTACGAAATGGATTAAAAGGACTTTGGGAAACCCTTTCAAAAAAAAATAAATAATGAACTCAAAAGAAGCCCCACTTGTTACCGTATTGATGCCAGTTTATAATGCTGGAATTTACTTAGAAGACGCAATTAAAAGTATTTTAAATCAAACTTTTAGAGATTTCGAATTTTTGATAATTAATGATGGCTCTACCGATACTAGTTTGGAAACTATCAAGTCTTTTAACGATAGCAGAATAAATCTCGTAAACAACGAAATAAATTTGAAGCTGATTAAATCCTTAAACTTAGGACTTAAACTAGCAAAAGGAAAGTACATTGTAAGAATGGATGCTGACGATATCAGTCTACCAAAACGTTTAGAAAAGCAAATAGAATTTCTTACAACAAATCTGGAATATGGTCTTTTAGGCTCTTGGTTCGAAGACTTTGGAGAAAATGTAAAAAGTAAAATTGTTAGATATAGTTCTGATGATGCCACGATTAGAATAAAACACTTACACCAGACTCATATTTCGCATCCAACTGCTGTAATTAAAAAAGAAATTGTCCAAAACAATAATATTTTCTTTGATGAAGCCTCTGTTCACGGTGAAGACTATGACTTTTGGGTTCGCGTGAGCCAATATTGTAAAATATCCAACTTCCCGGAAGTTCTGGTTAGAAAGAGAGATCATCCTCAGAATATAACAAATCTGCACGCAAATAAGATGAAAGAAACTTGCACAAAAGTAAAAATGTATCAATTTAAAAAAATGGGAGTTGAATTAAATCAGGTGCAAACCGATATTTATTCTAGATTCGCAGACCCTGAATGGCACTTTAATGAAAATGAATTAGATATTTTAGAAGACTTATTAAATAAGATAATTCTTTCCAATAACAATTCTGCTTTTGTGCCAGTTGAGGCATTTCGGACTTATTTAGCAGAAAAGTGGTTTCACCTATGCTACCATAATAATAAAATAAAAAATCAAGGATTTAAAAGATTTCATAGAGCTGCTTTTAGTAAATATTTCAATCTAAATACTGTTTCTAAATTAAAATTCAGAATAAAATCTTCTATTTCCATTTAAGATGACTCCATTTTTTTCAATCATTATTCCAACATACAACAGAGCTTATATATTGCCAGAAACAATTAAAAGTATCCAGAACCAATTATTTAAAGATTGGGAAATACTTATAATTGATGATGGCTCTTCTGATAACACAAAAGAAGTAGTTGAAAACATTTCGAAAAATTTATCTCAGATTAAATACTTTTACCAAAATAATTCAGAGAGAAGTGTAGCGAGAAATTATGGCGCTTCATTAGCCCAAGGCAAATATCTACTATTCTTAGATAGTGATGACTTTTTTAAAGAAGAACATTTGCAAAACATCTACAAGGAGATAATTAATAAAGAAAATCCAATTGGACTCTTTTTTACAAATATTCTCTATTGTACAAATAATGGCATAGAAAAACCAAACATTCCAATAATGGAAATTGGAAAAGAGTTTAAATATATGCTACTAAATCCAATAACACCATCAAGAGTATGTATTCATAGAGATATTTTTAATGAATTTAAATTTGATCCTGAAATTGTAATCGTTGAAGACCTTGTTCTCTGGGTTTGCATTGCTACAAAATATCCAGTATTCCAAGTTGATTCCTATTCATTATGCTATAGAGTTCATGATGGAAATTCTGTAGATTTAAGCCGAAACTCATACCTTTCAAGATATAAAGGGTTAAAAAGGCTTTTCGCCCACGGTAAATATAAAAATGTATCCACTCTAATACCAAATAATATAAAAAACTTTTTACTTGCAGAATGCTCTTTTAATATGGCGAGACATTTTGAATTTAATAAAAATAATAAAATGATGATTCAAATGCTCATTCAATCTTTTTTTTATAAATTCAACTACCGAAATAAAGAAAGAATTTATATGATTTATAATAATTACTTATTAAAAAATTTAAAATGAATAGAATCATTAATAAATTACGACGAATCAGTAATGATATCTTCTTCAATTCATCCATCTATGGAAAATTTGTTCTTAAAAATACGAACCATACTATCTTAATGTATCATGGTTGCGATTCTAAAGGTGATGTCACTTACAATAGCAGACATACCTCAAAAGAAGCATTTAGGAAGCATATGATTTTTTTAAAAAAGAATTCACATATCATTTCCTTGAAAGATTTCTTTGAGAAAAAATTTATAAAAGGGAGACCTAATTTTGCAATTACTTTTGATGATGGCTATTTAAATAATTACACGAATGCATATCCTATTGCTGAAGAATTAAAAATTCCTATTACCTTTTTTATAACAGGTTTAAATAAAACGAATACCAATATACTTTGGGCAGATTTTTTAAATATTGCCTCTGTGCACAGAAATGAATCCATAATAATTAACAATGAAATATTTAAAAAAAGAGGGAATACTTTTTACGGCATGGAATCAAAACTTTCCCTATATAATGTCATAAAAGAGGTAAACACAAGCTTTGAATATAAAATAATGATGATGCAATCTTTCGGTGAAGCTGAAGTATTCAAGTTAAATCCTAATTTATTTGAATATTGGCATTTAATGAGTGATTTAGAAATTGAGAAATGTAGTAAATCTACTTTCATTGAAATTGGAGCACATGGATATTATCATAATAATATTGGTAACCTTAGCAATATAGATGGTGAAAATGAATTAAAGAATGTTAAAATGTATTTAGAAAACATTCTGCAAAATGAGATCACTTCTATAGCCTATCCAGACGGTTCTTATAAAAGAGAAACGATAGATATTTCTGAAAAATTAGGCTACTTGTATCAAGTTGCAGCGGAAGGTCTTCACTTTAAAGAAGACGAAACGGATAATAGGATAAGAGACCGAAAAGGTGTTTACACTTGTGATTCAATTGCTAATCAATTGATAACAAATTTCTAAGTATGGACAATTCTAGTTATAAAGTCGAAAAATCGAATAGTAATAATATCCATTTTCTAGTTCAACTGTTCAAAGAAACTAGGAATATTCAATTTAAAACTGAATATTTTAAACAAAAAAATGAAATAAATTTCCTCCCCAGTTATTGTTCATTTTTTGCAGTTGATACTAATGGGAAGCCTTGCGCACATTGTGGAAGTTACGCTAGTGAAGTGCTTATTAATAATAAGAAAGTGGTAGCTCTTCAAATTGCAGATGTGATAACTCATCCCAATCACCAAAGAAAAGGACTTTTTGCAGTGCTATTAAATGCTGCAGAAGAGCATGCAAAATCATTAAACATTCCATTACTATTTGCAGTACCAAACGAGCAATCAGAACCAGGTTTTGTTAGGTCGCTTCTTTGGAGAGCGGATCACAAACTAAACGTATATTTTTGGAATGTGTCAACAATTCCGTTATTAAAAATGGCGCATAAATTAAAACTAGCAAGTTTATTTAGATTTTTTTGGGTACAACCAATCCTATCTATCTTTAAATACAAGAATGATTTAATAGGAAACGATAAAAATAATCGTCCCCTTAAGTCTAAAGAATTTATTACACATAAAGAATTCAATAATAATTTCATCGTAAAATATAAAGGACTAATAATTTATGCAAAAATTGAAGGCGTCTTGACAATAGGTGATTTAGAAGATGGTTTAAATAAAAATGCTGCAGAAATTCTAAAAATTTTAAATTCTTTTGCAAGACCCTTAGGCATAAGCGAAATACGTTTTGAAGTTTCTCCTTTAAATTATTGGAATGAAATTTTTAATCAAATTCAAACTCCGCAAACGGGATTAACAGTTGTAATCAAAGAATTAATAAATAAAGAAACAGAAATTCATCTTTCAATAACTGGAGGTGATATTGACGTTTTCTAAGCTATGAAAATTTTATTTACAATACCATTTTTAGGGTGTGGAGGTGCAGAAATACTAACTAGCACTATTGCATTACAACTAAACAAATTAGGACATGATGTAAGAATAGTATGTTTCCAAGATTATCATGAAACATGGCCTAATTTCCCCAATAAAAATGAACTCATTGATAAAATTCCTATTGTAATTATCAATGATTTCATAAGTTTCAAGCTATTTAGAAAGACGAAAACAAATCACAAATCGTTGCAGAAAGTAATTCAAGATTTTAAACCAGATGTTATTCATTCCCACTTATTTCTTGCAGAAATTTACACAAGATCTATTGTTTTCGAAGGAATCAAATATTTCTCACATGGTCATGATAACATGCCACAATTAAAGAAATTTAGATGGAATACTCTCCTTTTTAAAACATCATTTATAAATTACTGGGAAAGAAATTGGCTAATTAAAAAGTATTCCGAAGCAAACAATAAATTTATTGCTATTTCCAAAGACGTATGTAAATATCTTTCCAATGAAATCCCGTCCTTTAAAAATAGAATCCACTATTTGCCAAATGCTATAAACACAAATAATTTTCATCATAACAGAAATTACACAAAAACGAATCAACCTTTTCATATTGTTTCTATTGCCAATTTAGTACCTAAAAAAAACCATAAATTATTGATTTCCGTTCTAGAAATATTGATTAACAAAGGATTTGACGTTACGATTGATGTATATGGATTTGGCCCATTAATGGATGAATTAAAATTCAAAACAAAAGAAAAAGGTCTTGATAAAAGATTAATTTTTCATGGAAGTGTTGGTGGAATTCCTGAAAAATTAGAAAGAGCAGATTTATATGTTCACCCAGCAAATTACGAACCTTTTGGATTAGTGTTGCTAGAAGCTATGGCCTCGGGACTGCCCGTTGTATCTCTGGATGGATATGGTAATAGAGAATTAATGGAAAATAATAAAAACGGTTTTATAATTCCTCAAGATATGCCCATTGAAGAATTTACCAATAAAATAATTTACTTTATCGAAAATAATGCAGAAAGAGAAAGAATGGGTAAATATGCACGAGAATTTGCCGAAAAATATTCAATTGAAAAATACACAGATAAATTGCTAAGTATTTATAATATGAATTAATAAATTAAGTAGTTGGGTAAATGAATTAATGTGCCCTGTTAATTTCTTATTACATTTTCATTTCCCTACATTTGCCGATCTGACATAATGAGCATCAATAGATGTAGTTGAATGTCTATAGATAAATTAAAATGCAAAGAATTCGAACCGCGCTCAGAGTCGCCTTTTTTTCTATTATCAACACGTTGATAAAATTCAAGCCCTTGATGGCTTTGTTTAATTTCGTTTTCGAAAGAGTGCCATATTCGTTAGTTGAATTACTTAATCGGCATGTGAAAATACCCAATAAGCAATTTGATTGGAAAATTAAATTATATAATGGGAGAGAAGTGGTAACTAGAATCCACAAAGACAACGAAAAAACAATGCACGTTGCTTTAGGATACAAATGGCACGATCGAGGTTTAAATATGATTGAAAATATCATGGTAAATTATTTTGAAGCAAAGCACAGAAATAATTCTATTTTCATAGATTGTGGAGCAAACCTTGGAATGCGTTCCCTTACTGCACTTAGCAAAAGTATGAAAGTAGTAATGATTGAACCTAACGACGATACTAATCAGATCAACTTAGAAAGGTGTCGTATGAACAACTTTACAAATTACGAATTGCTAACTTTTGGCGTTTCGAATACCGACGAACAAAAGAAATTTTACTTCGATTCAACTTCATATTTATCTACTCTTAACACTGAAATTGCAGAGAAAGATTACATTACAATTACGAATGTTATGACGATTGAAGTGCGGAAGTTGGATACCATCTTTGCTTCCTTACTTTCGACTAAAACAAAAGCTTATATAAAAATGGATATCGAAGGTCATGAAATTGAAGCCCTCAGTGGCGCTGATACTTTAATTGAGGCCATTTCTCCTACATTATTAATTGAAATCAATGAAAAGAAAGAGCATATTCAACAGATATTCTCTAACATGAGGGAAAAGGGTTATATTGTTTTTGAAAAAGCTGATCCCGATACAAATAATAAATTTCTTTCCGTTTGTCCCTCAAATGTGCTTGATCATAATTTTATCTCAAACGATTTTTTGTTCGTTAAGGACACTGAAATTCTTGAATTGATTAAGCCATATCAATTCTCTTAAGGCTAAGAATTTATTGCAGCAAGCTCCTGTTGCGAAGGATAAGAAATTAATACCGCTCTGTGTTTTCCTTGAAATACAAACATACTTCCTGCAGCGACTGCTGATGCTCCTGAATCAATTCCTTCTTTTAAGTGTTGGATTGTTCCCGCGCCACCGCAAGCAATTACAGGTATATTTACTGCACTTGAGATTTCTTTAATTAGATTCAAATCAAAACCCTGCATTAATCCATCTTTATCTATTGAATTAAGCATAATCTCACCAGCCCCTTTAGATTCGACTTCCTGCGCAAATTCGATTGGTGAAAAAGAAAGAGATTTTTCTCCATTTCTAACCATCACCCTAAATTTCCCCCAGAAATCCTTTTTTACATCTATTGATGCCACAGTAGCGGAACTTCCAAATTTATCGGCACATTTACGAAGTAAGTTTAGATCTTGACTTAAATAAGAGTTGATACAAACTTTTTCAATACCACATTTAATTACTGCAGTAATGTCTTCTAATTTTTGCAAACCACCTCCATAACACAAAGGCATGAAGGCTTCAGTTGCTATATCTTTAATATAATTCAAATTTGGTTTTCGTCCTTGGGCTGTTGCTGTAATATCTAGAAAAATGAGTTCATCAACCTCTTTGTCATTAAATATTTTAACAGCATTAATCGGGTCTCCAACGTAAACTGGCTTCTTAAACTGTTTTGTTTTAACCAAACTTCCTTCAATATTACAAAGCAAAACGGGAATTACCCTCGATCGAAACATAACTAAAACGACTTTGAAAAATTACTCAATAAAGCCATTCCAAATTTGTGGCTTTTCTCTGGATGAAACTGCACACCTGCGATATTTCCTTTCTCAAATGCAGATGTGAAATTATATCCATATTCAGAAGTCATTAGAATATCCGCAGCGTCATTCATATCAAAATGATAAGAATGAACAAAGTAAAATCGAGGTTCTGGCGGTAAATTATCGGTCAAAATACTTTTTTTATTTAGATAGACTTGATTCCAACCCATACTTGGAATTGGAAAATTGCGATTCATTTTTGAAAAATCAAAACGTTTGACAGACCCTTTCAACAAACTTAAACCAGGCTCTACGCCTTCTTCGCTCGATTCCAGCATTAATTGAGCTCCTAAACAGATACCCAATACGGGTGCATTATCTATATTTACCTTTTTTTTAATCAGTGAAATTAAATCATATTTCCCTAACTGTTGCATACCACTATCGAAAGCTCCAACGCCAGGAATTATTAGCTTTTCAGCATCTTCTATAACAGATTTTTCTTTCGTTATTATACTTTTAACTCCAATTTTCTTAAGCATGTTGTAGACAGAACCAATATTGCCCATTTCGTAATCAATAATTGCAATCATATGTAGCGCGAAATTACAAATTAATAATAGCATTAAGTAAACATAATAACGACAAATAAATTATTTTTACGGCATGAATCTAATTCCTAAAAATCTATTCATAATTGTAACTGATTATCCTTTTGGAATAGGGGAACCGTTTCTTGAAGATGAGCTTCTTATCCTTGCAAAACATTTCAATAAAGTCTATTTAGTTATTCCGGAAATAAGTTTAATTAATAAGTCAATAAAAAGATTTAAAATTCCAAATAATTGTGAAATTATTGAATTAAATATTAAAAATAATTTCAAGTATAAACTAAAATCTTTATTCAGTTTATTTGGAAAATCGACTATTCAGGAATTATTAAATATTGTTTTTAAGTATAAGCAAAATATAACGTTGTTGCATTTAAAAACAATCATTGGATTTAAATCAATGGCAATAAATTTCAAAAATGAATTAACAAATTACTTAGTTAAAAATAATATCGAATACGACAACTCTACATTCTATTCATATTGGTTTACATATTCTACTTTGGGTTTAGCGTTATTTAAAAAGAAAAATAAGAGTGTTTTTGTTACAACTAGAATTCATGGTTGGGATTGTTTCTATTATAGGAATAAATTAAATTATTTACCTTTTAGACCTTTTGTTCTCGAAAATATAAATTCAATTTGCCCCATTTCAGAAACAGGTAAAATCCATTTAATTGAAAAAGTAAGTGCAAAACTTAGCTCAAAAATTCACACTCACTTCTTGGGTATTTGTAACATTCCGTTTCATCCAAGAATGAATTTTGACCAAACAAAAATCCATATAGTAAGTATTGCCTTTATTGATCCAATAAAAAGGTTGGAGAAAATCGCAAATGCTATACTTCTAATTAGCAATTTTAAAATAGAATGGACACACATTGGAAATGAACCCAATAATTCTCATTCATTTCAGAAAATAATTGAAATGCGATTTCAAAATAACGAAAACATTAAGATTAATTTTCAAGGTGAACAATCAAAAACTCAAATTTATAATTTCTTAGAATCTGTAAAGCCAGATGTTTTGATGTGCACTAGCTCTTCTGAAGGAATTCCGGTTTCTATGATGGAAGCTCTTGCACATAGCATTCCTATTATTTCTCTAAATGTGGGTGGAGTATCTGAAATTGTAAAAGAAGATATAAATGGATTTTTATTGAATAGCGATGCAACCGAAAATGAAATCGCACAAAAAATTATTGATTTCCAACAACTTAGCATTGACAAAAGAAAAAATCTTTGCCAAGAAGCACATCAATTTTATTTAAATCATTTTTCGGCCGAAAAAAATTACTTTCGCTTTTTAAAGCAAGAACTATTGCATGAATAAAAACTTACAAGTTTGCTCTCGTTGCATAATGGATACTGATGATTATCCTGCAATTACTTTTGACGAAAAAGGAGTCTGTTCTATCTGTCATATTTATGATGACATGGCTCAAAAAACCGTAAAAAGAGGTCATGAAGCTGAAATTGCTTTAAATGGAATGCTCAATGAAATTAAAAAATATGGTAAAAATCGAGAATACGATTGCTTAATTGGTGTAAGTGGCGGAGTTGATAGTACCTATTTGTCTTATAAGGCTAAAGAATGGGGTCTCAAACCATTAATACTTCACGTTGATAATGGCTGGAATACAGAACTTTCAGTGATGAACATTGAACAACTTGTAAAAAAATTGGGATACGATCTTTTTACTTATGTAATTGATTGGAATGAGATTAAAGATTTGCAACTCTCTTATATGAAGGCTTCTGTTTTAGATATTGATGTTCCAACGGATAATGCTTATGCCGCTGCGGTTTTTAAAATCGCCAATGAAAAAAATATAAAATACATTCTTACGGGCCACAATACTGTTACTGAAGGCTGGTTACCTCCTACTTTCACCCATTTTAAATACGATATTATTAATATGAAGGCCATCCACAAAAAATTTGGGAAAGTGCCTTTAAAAACTTTTCCTTATTTAGGTATTACTAAAGGATGGTATTACATGAAAATTAGAGGCCTTAAGACTTATTCTCCCCTTAATTGGATAGAGTACGATAAAAATCAAGTAAAAGAATTTATTCAAAAAGAGCTTGGATGGCGTGATTACGGGGGAAAACACTACGAAAATATTTTTACTCGTTTTTACCAAGGATATATTTTATTTAAAAAATTTGGAGTTGACAAACGTAAAAGCCATTTAAGTACACTTATCTGTTCTGGACAAATTACTAGAGAAAAAGCATTACAAGAAATCAAATCTAATCCATACCCATCAGAAGAATTACTTCTAGAAGACAGAGAATATCTCATTAAAAAACTCGGAATTTCTGAAGCATTTTTTGAGGAAATAATGAATACCCCAGTAAAACAGCATACCGACTACCCTTCCATTCTTCATTGGTATGATAGGTTGAGGCCATATGTTAGGGCAGCTAAAAAAGTTAAAAAAGCAATCATGGGAAAATGATCGGAGAGTATTTTAAAGCTTGCATTATTTGCAATAGTTCAGACATTAAAGACATGAAAGGTTTCGAAGGTGCCTTCTTATGTAAATGCGCTAAGTGTTCTTTTGTGTTTTCTAGAAGAATTCCGACACTTGCTGAATTAATGAATCATTACGATGGATATGGAAGAAATGATTTTTTAAGTGACATAACTATTAAAAGATATAATGAGCTTTTAGATACTTTTCAAAAAGTAAGAAAAACAAATAGAATCTTAGATATTGGCTGTGGAATCGGTTATTTTCTAGAGGTAGCACTGAAAAGAGGTTGGGAAGTTTACGGAACTGAATTCACAGAAAAAGCAATAGAAATCTGCGAAGCAAAAGGAATTAAAATGCATAAGGGTGCATTAAATCCAGATAATTACCCCAAAGATTTTTTTGATGTTGTTACTTCCTTTGAAGTTATTGAACATATAAATACTCCTCAAATTGAGATTAAAAACATTCACGAAGTCCTTAGGAAGGATGGATATTTTTATGTCACAACTCCAAATTTCAACTCCTTATTGAGGTATCATCTTAAAGAAAAATATAATGTTATTGGCTGGCCTGAGCACTTATCTTATTATTCTCCAAAGACAATGAACTTTTTGCTCTCACAAAATGGATTCAAGAAGAAATGGATAAAAACTACTGGCTTTAGCTTAACAAGACTTAATACAAGTAAACAAGAAGATATTCCATATACAAGTCATGCATTTATTGCTGAAGATACCAAAGACGAGCAATTGAGGCGCTCTTTCGAAGAAAATGCTCTTTTAGGTTTCGTTAAAAAAAGTGTTAACACAACTTTAAGCATGTTAGGAAAAGGTGATGCTTTAAAAGCATTATATTTCAAAAATAAATAAATCTTTCTTTTATGCCGCTAATCGAATGTGTTCCCAATTTTTCTGAAGGTCGAGACCTTTCTATAATTAAGGAAATTACAGATGCTATTGAATCTGTTTCTGCAATTAGATTGTTGAATGTTGATCCTGGAAAAGCTACAAATAGAACTGTTGTAACATTTGTCGGAGAACCTGATGATGTTGTTGAAGCAGCTTTTAGAGGCATTCAAAAAGCAGCTCAGCTCATTGATATGTCGCATCATAAAGGTGAACATCCAAGAATGGGTGCAACAGACGTATGCCCATTGATTCCCATTTCTGGAATAACCATGGAAGAAACCGCACATTATGCACAAAAGCTCGGCCGAAAAGTTGGTGACGAACTTCAAATACCAGTTTATCTTTACGAAGCTGCAGCAAAAATAAAAGGCAGAACAAATCTCAGTGAAATAAGAGCAGGTGAATATGAAGGCTTCTTTGAAAAGATGAAACATGATGATTGGAGACCCGATTTTGGCCCATTGGAAATGAATGCTAATACAGGTGCAACCGTTATCGGTGCAAGAGACTTTCTTATAGCATTTAACGTAAATCTAAATACAACATCTGTAAGAAGAGCCAATTCTATAGCTTTCGACGTAAGAGAAAGGGGGCGTGTGTTGAGAGATGGTGATCCTATAACTGGTAAAATAAAAAAAGATGAAAATGGAAATCCAGTGCATATTCCCGGTTCATTAAAATCTGTGAAGGCGATTGGTTGGTTTATTGAAGAATATGGGGTAGCTCAAATTTCAATGAATCTCACCAATATTAGAGATACTCCCGTTCACATAGCTTTTGACGAAGTGTGTAAGAAAGCTGACCAAAGAGGAATTAGAGTAACTGGTTCAGAATTAGTTGGTCTCTTGCCTTTAGATTGTTTGCTAGATGCCGGAAGATATTTTCTTGCAAAACAACAACGTTCATTAGGAGTGTCGAATACGGAACTCATCAAAATAGCAGTAAAATCGATGGGTTTAGATGCGTTAGGACCGTTTGAACCAGAAAAAAGAGTAATTGAATATTTGTTGAATGAGCCGCAATCTAAAAGATTAATTCAAATGAATTTGCAAGCTTTTGCAGATGAAACAGCTTCTGAATCAGCAGCACCTGGAGGCGGTTCAATTGCAGCATACTTAGGTAGTTTAGGAGCTTCGCTTGCTACAATGGTAGCTAATTTGAGTAGTCATAAAAGAGGCTGGGATCAACGCTGGGAAGAGTTCTCTATATGGGCTGAAAAAGGGCAATTACTGAAACAATACCTGCTTGACATGGTTGACGAAGACACCAATGCATTTAACGGAATAATGAATGCTTTTGGTCTTTCAAATACTACTGATGAAGAAAAATCGATTAGAAAGAAAGCAATACAAGCAGCTACTAAACATGCAATTGTTACCCCATTTAAAGTAATGCAACTCGCTACTGATTCTTTCGATATTATTAAAGCAATGGCTGAAGAAGGTAACCCAAATTCAGCAAGCGATGCAGGTGTGGCAGCCCTTTGCGCAAGAAGTGCCGTTTTGGGAGCCTACCTAAATGTGAAAATAAATTGCGTAAGTTTAGATGATACAGATTTTGTTGCCGAAATTCTATTAAAATGCAAAGAAATTGCCGATAACGCTATAGCACAAGAAAATGAAATTTTAAAAATCGTAAATCAAAAGATTGATGGTTAGCATCTTATTCACATTTGCACATGATTATACCGTAATGTGAAAATACTGGAATAAGTTTTACAGTATACGATGTAAAAAATAAAGATAGTAGGTCTTTTAACAAAAAAAGAAATTGAAATTTGTCTGACGCTTCTAAAATAAATACTATGCTCTTGGATGAGCTTTCTTGTATGCGTCTTTTAATTTCTCAATTGAATTATGAGTGTAGACCTGAGTTGCACTTAAATTTGCATGACCCAAAATTTCTTTAATGGCATTTAAATCTGCTCCATTGTTCAACATTTCGGTAGCAAAGGAATGCCTCAAAACATGGGGACTTCTCTTTTTCTGAGTGCTCACAATACTTAGGTTTCTTTTCACTAATCTATACACATACATGGGATATAATGCATCACCATTATCCATGACAAAAAGATTGGGTTGTGTTGTTTCAACCTTACTTCTATATGCTAGGTAATGCTCTAAATGAGGCAGCATTGCGGCATACATTGGAATTATCCGTTGCTTGTTTCTCTTACCAGTTACTTTAAGTTGCAATTGTCTTATATCGACATCATTCTGATTCAAATTAATGAGTTCGCTCAGTCTCATTCCTGTTCCATAAAACAGTTCCAAAATTAATTGTTCTCTTTTCCCTTCTAAGCTATCAGCAAACACGGTATTATCAAATAACGTATCTAATTTTTCCGCCTCAATGTATGAAGGTAATCGTTTTGCTGTCTTGGGAGAAGTAATCTTTCCCATTGGACTAATATCGACCCATTTGCATTTTAGAGCATATTTATAAAACGATTTTAAAGAGGTAATTTTTCGATTTACACTTCTTGCATCCAACTTCTGCTCCATTAAGGAAACTACCCAAGACCTAATAAAAATCGCCTTAATTGCTTTTATTTCGACAATATCATAGGTTGATTTTAAATAGCTTGCAAATTGAAGCAAATCATTCTCATAAGCTATTAAAGTGTGCGGGGAATATCTTTTCTCAAACTTTAAATAATCAACAAACGTTTTAATGGCTTCCATTTTCTAAAATTAATAGAGAAATGTTTATGAAAAATGGGAATAAGTAGGAAATCATAACAACTTTATAAACAGTTTAAGATTGCCACAAACGCAAAAAGGGAAGCTGGTATTGCTTCCCTGAAATGTATATTTTAGATAAACTAGGCTTCTTGGCTAGATCTGAATTTACTACTGTAAATCGCTTTTTTAATTTCCTCGCGGCGCTCAATAGATGGCTTTGTGAATTTTTGACGTTCTCTCAATTGCTTGATTAAGCCTGTTTTCTCCACTTTACGTTTGAATTTTTTCAAAGCCTTTTCAATTGACTCTCCTTCTTTTACGGGAATAATTAGCATACTTAGATTCTTTGTTTGTTTTTTAAGGGATGCAAATATAAAAAATAATTTAGTAGAATTGACATATCTTAACTTTTTTTAAGTAGAAAGATCAATTAGAAAATTATACTTCTTTTATTGAAGTGCACTTAGTAATATTGCTTAAAAAAATATGCCTTCATTTGATATAGTGAGCAAAGTCGATCTCCAGACGCTCGACAATGCAATAAACGCTGCCATTAAGGAAATTATCACACGATTTGATTTTCGAGATTCGAAAACTAAGATTGAATTAGATAAAAAATCTCTGGTCGTAAACGTATTAACAGAAAATGAAATGCGCGTGACCGCAATTGAAGATACCGTGCGCTCAAGACTCATTAAACAAAAAATAGATCCTAATTGCATGGACTTTGGCAAACAACAATATGCTTCAGGAAACATGGTAAGGAAAGATATAAGTATAAAACAAGGAATTGATAAAGAGGCTTCCCGAAAAATAATGAAGGACATCAAAGAATCGAACATTAAAGTGCAAGCGCAAATAATGGACGATCAATTGAGGGTTTCTTCTAAAAAAATTGATGACCTCCAAAAAACAATGGCCATTTTAAGAAGTAAAGACTATGGCATTCCTTTACAGTTTCAAAATATGAAGGCTTAATTTAATCTTTTCCTTTCATATCGTCCAAAGCATCATTTGCCTGTTTGTCGTTCGGGTCAATAGCTTTCACTTTCTCCCACCAAATGCGAGAATTGGGGTAATCTTTCGCTTGATAAAAATAGAATCCTAAGTATTTATAAGCCTCTGTTAATTCTTTTACATATTTTAAAGAATCTGGTTCTGCTTTTAGCACATACTCTTCATAAAAAGGCTTTGCTAAACCCACTTTAGAGTCAGGGTCTAAATTTGAATTTGCTCTTGCTCTCCATAAGTAACCAATTACTAATTTGGGCTGAGTTTCAATCACTTTTATAAAAGCTGAATCGGCCTTTCCAAAATCTTTTAAGTTATAGTAAGATTGCCCCATTCTGTAATAATCATTGGTAATTGCTTTACCTGTGGCAATCTTTTTTTGATAAATAGCTATTGCTTCTGGATGATTCTTTTGTTTTGCATAAATGGCAGCTAAGTCACTATAAATCTCAGATGCTGTAGAAGTATCTTTTTCTATTGCTTTGTTAAGATTCAAAATACCCAAGGAATCCTGTCCATTTGCAGCTAATAATTTTCCATAATAAGCAAAATCAGAAGGAATAAATTTACTTTCCGTTTGTTTTGCAAAAAATGAATTCATGTATTTTAATCCATTTTCTGGATCTTTTGTTTCTAGGCTTGAATAAGCTGCCAATCGATAAAGAACTACTTTAGAAGTATCTTTTTGCCAAATAGATGCAATTTGCTCTAACGATTCTTTATAATTTTTTGTAAGAAACAAGAAGGAAGCATATCTGATTCTAGCACTTAGGTTATTTTTTGACAATTCAAGATACTTAGCATAATTCAATTTTGCATCTTCATATCTCTGTGCTTTTGCGAAAAGCTCCCCTAATTCTCTGTAAGCAGGAGCATAATCTGGAGCAATTGCTATGGCATTATTATAATATTCTAATGCTCCTTTAGCACCATCTTTTCCAACATAATTTCTCGCTCTTGTCCAAAGTTGACCAATTCTTACCATTGCTAAAGGTGACTTGGGATCTAACGTTTGTGCTTTCTCATAAAATTTAATTGCATTAGAGCCATCGTTATTTTCTAAAAAGGCATCTCCATTTAATATTTGAATCTCAGGATTGGTTGGCTGCAATTTTTCAGCTTCTTTCAAAAAAGAAAATGCTTGTTGCAAATCTTTCTTTTCTAATTTTATTTGAGCTTCTGCTAATCGAATTAAAACTTCTGCATTTTTTCCAGCTCCTAAATTAATTGCTTTCACAAAATTTTGTTGCGCAGTAGAAGGGTCATTTTCCAATTTAGCAATTTTACCCAATCCTACAAAATTTAATGGATTGGCAGGGTCATTTTTAATTCCTTCATTATAAGCGTACTTTGCTGAATCCTGATTGTCGTTTTGTAGCAAACTCTCTCCATAAAAAAACCAATAATCCCCTTTGGAAGGAAATTTTTCAATGATACTTTTAAACATGGATGAAGCTGCTTCAAATTGTTCATTAGCTGTAAGAGTTTTTGCTTCAGCAAGAGATTGGGCGTTTAATAAACTGCTAAAGCATACTAATACCAAAAGGATGATTCTATTTTTCATTGTTTTACTTTTTACTCAGAATTAATATTTACAAGTCTAACTGGCACAGTGGCAGGAACTAGACCAGATTTTAAAATAATTCTTTGGCCA
>Ga0105044_10005225_pt1 | contig 17883 bp, 14 predicted proteins | sample MAT01_FD_78092 | JGI IMG/M metagenome (GOLD analysis project Ga0105044, IMG submission 78092) | Freshwater microbial communities from Lake Fryxell liftoff mats and glacier meltwater in Antarctica - MAT-01 | ecosystem: Environmental > Aquatic > Freshwater > Ice > Liftoff microbial mat | place...
AGCGATGCGTGCGCCGGTGGTGGACGCCAGCACGCTCAGGCTGGCGGTTTTCAGCGACACATATCCGCCGCAGGTGAATGGCGTTGCGCGCACGCTCGAGCGTCTCGTGCGAGCAGTCGAAGCGCGAGGTGGCACCGCACGCGTCTTTACCGTAAGCGATCCTGAGGCGGCGCCACTTACCGATGTCGAACGCTATCCGAGCGTGCCGTTCTGGGCGTACAAGCAGTTGCGCCTGGCGTGGCCAAGTCAGTCACGTGTGAACGCTGCCGTCGCGGCGTTTCGTCCGACGCTGGTGCACGCGGCCACGGAATTTGGCGTTGGCATGTCAGGGCGTCGCGCTGCACGCACGCTCGGCGTTCCGTTCGTGTCGTCGTATCACACGAGCTTTACAGCGTATGCGAAGTTCTACAAACTCGGATTGCTTGCACAACCAGGATGGACTTTTCTCCGGTGGTTCCACAACATCGGGCTACGTACGTACTGCCCGACGCAATCGATCGTCGACGAAGTGAATGCGGAAGGTTTCACCCACACGACGGTGTGGTCGCGTGGCGTGGATGGTGAGCGATTCTCACCGCGCTATCGGTCGGACGAATTGCGGGCGCGCATCGGCGCTGATGACGACACGTTGGTTGTCAGCTACGTGGGTCGTGTCGCGGCAGAAAAGGGACTCGATGCGGCGATGCAGGCGTTGCGTTTGGCAAATGACGCGCGTCCCGGGCGCATCAAGTTCATTGGAGTGGGCGACGGCCCGTATGAAGCCGAGTTGCATCGACTGGCGCCGCCGGGCAGTTGGTTGCCAGGCAAGCTGTTGGGTGACTCGCTGAGCGAGGCGTTTGCGTCGGGGGATGTCTTTCTTTTCCCATCGACGACTGACACGTTCGGGAACGTGCTACTCGAGGCGATGTCGTCGGGGATGCCCGTGGTGGGGGCAGACGTCGGTCCAACCCGCGAGCAGTTGGCCCCCGACCGGGGGTGGCTGGTCACACCCGGCGACTCGGCGGCCTTTGCGCAGGCCTTGATCGCGCTGGTCGACAACCGGGCCGCCCTTGTGGCCGCCCGGGAGCGGGCGCTGGCCTTTGCTGCATCGAAGACTTGGAAATCGGTGTGGGATACGCTGATTGCCGACTACCTGACGGTGCACCTCGTCCGTTAAGTTGTCGTCTGCCGCCTTTGGTTGGCGGTTCGCTCCGATAGCTCAGTTGGTAGAGCAGCGGCCTTTTAAGCCGTAGGTCCTGGGTTCGAGTCCCAGTCGGGGCACTCTATGTTCGTCCGATATTCGTCCTGTCGATGTTCGTCAGCCAAATGGTTAATGTCGTTCAGGACAATCCCACCATCGGCGCACTCAATTCCCACAGCCGACGCGAGCGCTCTTTGTCCGTCGCCTTGGACGACAGTCCCTGTGCAAATGCTTCGCGCCCTTCTTTCTGGCGGTTTCCCCAGCTCCAATGAACCCCCGATTGGGTGAATTCCGGGTCCGCGACCACCTGCGCCACCCGCTCCCCCGAGAGAGGCTGCGAGACATAGCCCTTGGTGATGTTCTTCTGAAACCACGGGAAGATCTTTTGGAACAGGGGCGGCGCATTGCGGAAGAGCGGCGTGTCGGCCACGCAGCCCGGGTACAGCGTACTGAAGACAATCCCGGTGCTTTCGTGATACCGGCTGTGCAATTCCCGGCTCATCATCATCGTGCACAGCTTGCTGTCCTTGTACGCCTTGCCCGCCTTGAACGCCCGGCCGTCGATCATGGCGATGGGGGCCTTGAAGCCTGCCTTCATCCCCTGAAAATCCCCCAGATCCGCAGGCGCAGGGATCGGGACGCGACCGCCAAACTCCTCTGAATTGGCCGTCACAGTGCCGAGGGTGATGAGGCGAGGGCTGGGCGCTTTCTGCAAATCCTCGAGCATCAGGTTTGCCAGCAGGAAGTGTCCCAGATAGTTGGTGGCGACGCTGATCTCGTAGCCTTCAGGGGAGCGGGCCGGTGCTTTGAGCAGAGGCAGATACACTGCTGCATTGCACACCAGCGAATCGAGCGCGCGCCCGGTCGCGCGAAACTCGGCCGCAAACTGACGCACCGAGTCCAACGATCCCAAATCCAGCCTCGCAATCTCGTAATCTGCTGGAGCCATTCCCAACGAGATCGCCGCCGCCTGAGCCTTCGGCAAATTGCGGCAGGCCATGATCACGTGCCAGCCACGCTTAATCAGCGCGTTTGTCGCGTGCAGGCCCACTCCGGACGACGCCCCTGTCACGATGGCGAGGGGCTTTGGCGGCTTCATCATTGGACGTCTTCCCGGTTTCAAGTTGGATGCACACCTGAGACCGGTGCGATGGGCGATGGAGCACAATCAACCATCCGTTTCCCCCGGGCAAGGGGGACGACCGGATAGGGATTCCTATCCGGCGTCTCCACTCCTTAGCGTCCTAGCGCCCCGAACGCGAACGTCACGCTATTCACGGTCTGCGGCCCGTACTGGGAGTCGGTGCGAGATACCACCGACCACTGGAGCCGGACGTTGCGGCCCTCCAGCCCGAACCCGCCCCCGAACTGCGCGCCACGGTCGAGCGCCGCGACCCCGCCACGGAGCGGCAGCCAGCCGACCGGACGATACTCGACTCCGGTACCGATACTGCGACGCACCGCCCAGGGCATCCCTTCGCCGAATTGCTGCTTGGCGTCGGCGCTGACCTGAAGGCGCGGCGACGACGTCCAAGCCAGCCCGAATGCCAACGTTGGTGGGATGGTGGCATTGGTCACCCAGTTACGCAGCGCGGTCGGTGCGCTCGCGTACGCACGCTCGTCAAAATCCGAGGTGCGTGCGGCTTGCGTGTACCGCGCGGAGATGGGTCGAAACGCCAGAGCGCTCTCGTCCCACTTGAACGTGTTGAGCGCGTTGCGCAGGGCGACGCCTGCACGCCACTGACCACCTTCCCACGCCGCGCCGACGTCGAGACCGAATCCGCTACCGGCCGAACCCCTGCTCCCCGACTTGGGGCTCACCGCCGGAAAGTTCACTTTCACTTCGACGGGCTGACTCTCCAGAACCGTGCCGTTGTCCTGTGCGCGCACCAGCGCCAGTCCGGTCGTGCTGTGCACGGTCACGCCAAAAGCGGCCGATTGTTCCTTGGCCGAACCGAAGCGAATTCCGATCGGGTGCGCATAGCTCACGCCGACTGTGGCCAGCGCGCCGCCGGACACGGCTGAGCCGTTCAGGGCGTAGCGTTCGGCGTTGCCTGTGCGACCAGCGTTCCCGTACAGCAGCACCTCGAGTGCATCCCGCGTGAGCACTCCGTTGCCGCCTCCGCTGACGCTCGCTTGGAGCCCCACGCGACCGATGTTCGCGGCCAGCAGGGAAGCTTCACCCAAGGCGCTGATCTTCTGGGGCGTATCGCCGGACACTCGAGACAACCACGCGTTCTTGGTGGCATCGGAGACCACCTGTCCGCCGACGTTCGAGAGGTCGGCAAAGCTGATGGGGCCAGCCCCCGCCCCGATGGAGGTCGGGAGAAGCGCGACGGACCATCGCTTGGTTCCGGGCATCGCAAGGCCAGCAGGATTCCAGTACACCGCGTCATACCCGCGGGCGGTGGCTGTACCGGTGTTTCCCATGGCCGTGGCCGCCGCGGACGCATTCGTCAACTGGGCGTGCGCGGGCGAAGCGACGGAGACTGTGGACAGCGCGAGCAGCAACGTTGCCTGTGCGGCGCGTTTCGGCGCAACGGATCTCGTCGCGGCGCGTGTCGGCGCGACCGACGGACGGCAGCGCAGGTTCGGGTTCGAGTGTGTGGTGGGCATGGTCATTTGCCTCCAACGCGGACGGCCACTTCGAATCGCGTGGACATGACCGCCTGGGTGCCAGGCAGTACGTCGACGGCGCCGCCGGTGCCCGTGCCCGTCACCGGGCCCGACACCGTAAGCGACAGATCCGAGCGACCGAACAGCGAACGGATCTCATCGCGGGTGAAGTCGAGGCGCTGCGATGTGGAAGCGGCCGATCCGGCATCGAGACGGAGCGGCTTGGAGATGGACGTCAGTCCCGGCGCCGAGATCGTGAGCGTCAGTGAGCCGCGCAGTGCGAACGGGTTTGTCACCGACACGAGGAGCGCGCCGCCTTGGGTCCGATCGCTGATCGCTGAGTCCACGCCCGAGAGATCGACGGTGGTGGGAGTGGCAGATACTGATCGGTTGGTGAGCAGCAACGTGGCCCGCGAGACACGAACGTTCGTGGGAGTGGCCTGCACGCTGATGTTCTGCGTGCTGGCAAACACGGTCGGGTCGCCATCGGGCGAGACCACGCGGACTTGAGCATCGATCGCACCGTTCAGCACGATCCCCGCGCGGAGCGCGATCGTGCGGTCCACGCGGCTGTTGGGCGGCAGCGCGGTGCTGGCACCCGATATGGTATCGGTGCCGATGACAGCCCCACGATTGCTGAGCGAGATGATCACGAACCCGCGCGCCGACGCCGAGGGGCGGATCGGATCGAATGGCAGGTTGTTGGTCACCCCGACCGAGACGCTCCCGCTGACCAACGTGGCCGCGGCCACGTCGCTGGGCAGCGCTGCGGTGGAGGTCAGCGTGGCGTTGAAGGCGGGTTTGGGAATGGCGCCTACGCCGACGGTGCACTGCGCGCACAACTGCGAGAGAACCTGCGTCGTGCTGACCGAAGGAATCACCACCTGGAACGCATTGCCGACCACGGTCACCGTCGGCGGCAGCACACGATCCACGGAAAGGGTGGCACTGTCGCCTGGCACGAGCCATCGCTGGTCGACAATTGGTGAGTCGGTTGGCAGATCGATGCAGCCGGTAAGCGAGGCGATCGCGCCCGCGATGGCGCAAAGCGTCAAGGCTCTCCGCCGGGCGTGTCGCGAGATTCGCCCATCGGGAGGCGTTCCCGTCGACACAGAGTGACGTCTGATGAGGTGCACGAGGTATTGGGGAGGGGAAAACAAACGGCATTGAGCAAGCGCAGCGAAGTGTCCATGGTGGACGAGCGAACCGCGCGGCGGTTTCCGGTTGGCGACCGCGGAGAGCGTACCTCAAGCGAAGCGCTGAGGCTAACTTGCGGCATGCGTCGTCGCTCTCGCTCCAGACTTGCACCAACAGCTCGCCAGTGGTGTCTCTTGCTGGCGGTTTGTGCCAGCTCGCTGCTTATGCTCACGCCCGCAGAGGTGGGAGCGCAGTTCGGCAAACTGAGCCTCCCGTTCAGAGCGACGGGCGACACGGCGACCACGCGCGTTTCGCCCGGTTCGCCGCGGGCGGCTGTTGAGGAGTTTCTCCGACTCGCAAAGACACAGGACTGGGCTGGCGCCGCTGCGTATCTCGCCGTGCCCGAAGCGATGCGGGAAAATGCGCCGGCGCTCGCGCGTCGACTGAAGCTGGTGCTCGATCAGAAACTCGCGCTCGATCTGAATGCGCTGTCGCCCTATGCTGTGGGCGATACGACCGATGGGGACGCCAACGGTGATCGCGTTGGATTGATCAACAGTCCGGGCGGCCGAGAGGATCCGGTGCGCTTGGTGCGCGAGTCGCGCACGGCGTCACCCAAGTGGGTGTTCTCGACGGCAACGGTGAACGAGGTCGACTTCTGGTACGGGAATCTCGGCGCGCCGTGGGTGCGCGATCGGGTGCCACCTGCCCTGATGCGCGAAGGTCCCTGGCATGTGTTCTACTGGCAGTGGATCGGGTTTGCAATTGCGATTCCCGTCCTGTTCCTATTGGCGTGGGCGGTTGGCGGAACGTTGCGTGGCGTGCTCACGCGACTCGCCGCGCGTACGGCCACGGAGTGGGATGATCTGCTCGTGCTGCATCTGCGAGCACCGTTTCGTTTGTGGGTCGCGGCCGTGGCGGCAACACCGCTGCTCAATCTGCTCGAATTGAACACGCGCGTCGCCGAATTCGGCGATGCGGCGACCCGTGGCCTCGTGTTGCTGTCGCTCTTCTGGGGCGTGCTGAGCGTGATTCGTCTGGTGCAGGAACGCGTTGCGAGTGCGGTGTGGGCCACCGGCGACAGCCAGCAGGCGCGCACGCTTGTCCCGCTGCTCGGCAATATTCTTCGCGTGACGCTCGCGGTGATCGCGATCCTGGTCACGCTCTCGCAATTCGGCTATCCCGTGGGCACGCTACTCGCGGGACTCGGGATCGGCGGTATTGCGGTGGCGCTCGCCGGTCAGAAGACGGTTGAACATCTGTTCGGCAGTGTGTCGCTCGCCGCGGACAAGGCGTTTCGCGTTGGCGATTGGGTGCGGGCCGGAACGACCGAAGGGACGATCGAACGCATCGGTCTGCGCTCGACGAGTTTCCGCACCAACGATCGCACCGTCGTTCGCATTCCGAACGGTCGTCTGGCCGATGAACGCATCGAGACTTTCGGCGAGCGCGATCGGATGTTTTTGCGCACTGATCTCGATCTGACGTACGACACCACGGCGGCGCAGATCGATACGATCTGTGCGGAAATCGAAGCCCTGTTGCGTTCGCATCCGAAGATCTGGCCCGGTGCAGTTCAGGTGCACGTCGTTGCACTGACCGATTCGGCGATTCGAGTGCGCATCTTTGCCTGGTTCGAAACACGCGATTGGGGCGAGTTCCTCGACATCCGTCATCGCATGCTGCTCGACTTCATCGCCATCGTCGAAAACCAGGAGTCGAGCATCGCGTTCCCGTCGCGCACGATTTATCACGTCGGGCAGGACGGCGCCGCCGCGCCCGCCGTGCCGGTGGCGGAGTAACGCATGTTGCCCGAAGCCGCGCTCGCCTCGCAGCAGCCGTTGTTGCTGCCCTCGCCGATGCTCGCATCGGAACTGGCGGCGACCCTGTTGCAGGGAACGATTACGATCGGACTCGCGGCGCTGTGCGCGCATCTCTTCGTGCGCTACCACCGACCGTGGTTTGGTTGGTTCGCCGTGGCGTGGAGCATTTACGTCGCGCGCCTGCTGTGCATTCTGAGCTTCATCCTCACAACAGATCGCATCTGGTTGTACTGGCATCAGGTGACGACGGGGTGGACGGCGCTGGTGCTGCTGTGGGCGTCACTGGTTTTTCTGCGCCAACCCAAGGCGCGCCCGGCGTATCTGCTGTTCGCGCTATTCCCGCCGATCTGGTCGTTCATCGCGATCTATCAGCTCGACGAATTCCTGCTCGCCGCACTCCCTGCGGTCTTCTTTCTAAGCGGAGCCACCGCTTGGACGGGATGGGTGTTCTGGCGGCATCATCGGCTTGTCGGCTCGCCCGGCGCGCTGCTGCTCGCGTTCTCGTTTGCGGCCTGGGGACTGCACCACCTCGACTATCCCTTCCTGCGGGCCCAAGGCGCGTGGACGCCGTGGGGGTACTATCTCGATATCTGCTTCGAACTGCTGGTTGGCGCGGGACTCGTGCTGCTGGTGCTCGACGATCTCGGACGCGGTGTGCGTGCCCTGACCGCGCTCTCCGGCGACCTGCAGCGGCACGATGCGTCTGCCGATCCACTCGATTTGTTGCTCTCCCGTCCCCTCACTTTGCCCGGCGTGCGCGGTAGCGCGATGTATCTGTTCGACGGAGAAGGGGATGCATTGCGCCCCGTCCAGAATGATGATGACATCGATTTCGCGGGGCGTTTTGTGCGCGGAGCCGGGAGCTGTGCTGCGTGGCGCGGCACGCAACCGGAAGGTGCGGTTGCACAGGCGCTTTCTCGCATGCGCCTGACGAAACGTCCGCAACTTGTGGCAACAAGTGGTGAGCAGCCCTTTGTGGCCGCCCTGCCGGTGAGCGCGGGAAATCGTCTGGCCGGTGCGCTAGTCATGGCTGGCGACATTCGGAATCCGTTCACGGCGCTCGATGACGATTTTCTGCTCGCCCTTGGCCAGCAGGTCGGTGCCGCGCTGGAACAGTCGGCACTGGATCGTCAACTCGCGGCGCGCACGGCCGCACTCGAGCAGTTGTCCACCCGCATGGTCCGTCAGCACGAGGACGAGCGTCGTCGGCTGTCGCGCGAACTGCACGACGAAACGGCGCAGGTCTTTTCTGCCGTGAAGATGCAGCTTGAAGGACTGCGGTCAGTGCTCGCTCCCAACGCGGCGGGGCGACTGGATCGGTTGCTCGCTCTCGTCGATACCGGGATCGCGAGTATTCGTCAGGTCACGAGCGATCTCCGACCGTCGCTGCTGGACGATCTTGGCCTGCTTCCCGCGCTGCGCTCGCTCGTGAGCGACTTCTCCGAACGTAGCGGTATTCGTACGGCACTCGATGCGCCGCAGTCGCTACCCGCACTGAGTGCCGACGCGGACCTCGCGCTCTTCCGTGCGCTGCAGGAAGCACTGTCCAACGTCGCGCGACACGCCGATGCGCAGTCGATCGCCGTGCGTCTTTCCGTTCGCGATACGCATCTGAACCTCACGGTGCAGGATGACGGTCGCGGCTTTCCAGTGGCGCGTGACGGCCGAGTGCGTGAGCCGGAGGGACGCATGGGACTGACGGGTATGCGTGAGCGAATGTTGGCCGTTGGCGGACAGGTGACGATCGGCAACGGCGCGAGCGGCACACGCGGTGCGAACGTTCACATCACTATTCCTATCGCGATTCCCGTCGCTTCACCTGTTGCCGCGGCAACTGCATCATGAGCGTGCTGTGATTCCTTCCATTCGTGTTCTCGTCGCCGACGACCACGCGCTGGTGCGCGAAGGTATCCGGCATGTCCTCGATGCCGAACCCGGAATCGAAGTCGTTGCCGAAGCGGCCAACGGTCGCGAGGCGGTTGAACTGGCGTTGCTGCACAAACCCGACGTCGTGGTGCTCGACATCACCATGCCCGAGGAGACGGGGCTCAAGGCGGCAGCGCGATTGCGGGAGTTGCTGCCGTCGGCGCGCGTGCTGCTGCTGAGCATGCACGATCACGTGGAGTACGTGCGCGAGGGCATGCGCATCGGGACGCACGGCTACATCCTGAAAGACAGTGCCGGTGAAGAGCTGCGCGCGGCCATCCGCGCGGTGCACGCCGGTGGCACGTTCTTCAGCCCTGCGGTGGTGCGTCGATTGTCCGCAAGCGAGGCGCCAACCGGGCCGAACGCAGGTACACTGCTCGAACTGCTCACGCCACGCGAACGTGATGTGCTCGACGGCGTGGCGCGCGGTCTCACCAACAAAGCGATCGCGGCGGAACTCGGCATCAGTCGGCGCACCGTCGAAGCGCACCGCGAGAGTCTGATGCGGAAGTTGGAGATCCATAACGTGGCGGGGCTGACGAAGTTTGCGTTGGAGGCGGGGATCGGCGCGTAGTCACGGGTGCGCTTTTGTTACTTCGCCGTTTCCGCACCATCGCTCGTCTGTGTTGGGGGATTGCGAGACTAGATCGTAATGACACCTCCACTGCTCGCACGTCTGGATGCGCGCGACCGCGCAATCTTCGTTCGCTTCGCGTTGGACTCGCGATGCACACACTCGCGGCGGAGTTTTTGGACGACGATCACCCACGTTGGCGGCGCGAGGGTGAGCATCGGTGCCTGTCTGCTGTCGCCGATGATGCCGCACGTGACGATCCTGATCGCATGGCATGCGCTGCTCCTTCTCGCGCTATCGCACGCCGTCGTACAAGTCGTGAAGCGCTTTGCCGGTCGGCCACGACCGACGACTCGGCTCTCGTATGAGGCGCTGATCTCGGTACCTGACCACTTCTCGTTTCCGAGTGGTCACGCCTGTGCCGCGATGGCGGTCGCCGTCGCGTACGCCTGGGCGTTTCCGACCTTGGCGCTGCCGCTGGTGCTCCTCGCGCTCCTGGTTGGTTTTTCCCGCGTCATGCTTGGAGTGCACTATCCCGGCGACGTCGCAGTCGGACAGGCGATTGCACTGCTGAGCGGCTACGTGATGTTCGCCATCGGCGGCTGATGGCCGCCCGGGCCGTTGCTGTGACGGTCGTGACACAGCGTCGTCGTACGAGTGGCGTCCCAGGATATTGCTCTGCCCACGGGACCACACCCTCTGCGTTCAGGCTCGCTGCCGATGTCCACGACCGAACCAACCATGCTGAGCGCGTTCGACGTCGCCGCAGGACAGGCGTCGGCGGCGGCGCGGGTGCGTCTGGTCGCATGCCATCTGGAACGGGGAGCTGGTGCGACGTCCCGAGTGACCGTGGAGTTCACCGAGCCCGTCACGGGCGCGTCGCTTCTCAGCCGGAAAGAAGGCCCAACATGCGTTGGTGGTGATCTCCGCCTCGCCGCGCTCGCGACACTCGATGCACTCTCACACTGTGCGGATAACGCGCTGCGCCTCGAGCTGGTTGGTGTGAAGCCGATGCGTGCCTTCGACACGAACCTCATGGTCGTCGCACTGCTTGCTGGGTACAACGGTGAAGTCACGCGTGTGGTGGGCACGGCAATCGTGGAAGACGATCAGTTGGCGGGCGTCGCGCGCGCTACGCTGCATGCGTTGAATCGGCTTGTGGCCCCGCATCTGATGCGACTCGACCCATTCGCGTGACCCGTCGTTGCCGGTAGTGGACGGTTTCTGGTGTCCACCGTTCTGGATCTTCGTACCGCTCGACGCAACGCGGGTCACAAGACGCTGGTGTCGGCAACGCACTGAGCCACATAGGTTATAGGCGTGGACACCGCCTCGACGATCCTCCGCCAGCTGAAAGCGCAGCTGACAACAGCTGATGTTGTCGGCAAAATCAGAGCGCTTGGTCTCGTCCTCGTGACGTCGTTCGGGGCGTGTCGTCCGGTGGATCGTTCCGTGGGCACCAACCCGGCTCCGGTGCTCATGCCGGTCGTTGAAGCGGCGGTAGCAACACCGGTACGCGCGCGTAACGCCGACGGCACGACCCGTCGAGTGGTGGTGGCGACCGAAGACGAGCTGGCGCGCACGGTCGTTTCGGTTTTCGGCGACACGGCCGCGTTACATCCGTCTGCGGTAGCGACGCCCGATGCAGAGCCGGTCTGGGACATCGACGTGCGCTCCTACGAAACCCATGATCGCGTCGCGTTCTACGTGCAGCTCTTCTCGAATAGTTCGCGTCAACATTTCCGCGAACGTCTTTCGCGGGGCACGCGATACGAGCCGATGATTCGCGCGAAGTTGCGCGCGAGCGGCATGCCCGAAGACCTGACGTATCTCGCCCTTATCGAGAGTGGATACGATCCGCATGCCTACTCACGGGCGGCCGCCGTTGGACTGTGGCAGTTCATGTCCAGCACGGCGCGGATTGTCGGCATGCGGGTGGACTGGTGGGTGGACGAGCGTCGCGACCCGGCGCGTTCAACGGAAGGCGCGATCCGATTTCTCGCGGATCTCCAACGGCAGTTCGGGTCGCTCTACCTCGCCGCCGCTGCGTATAACGGTGGACCGGGGCGGGTCGCTCGCGGACTCACGCGGTATGCGGGCGAGCTTGAAGGCGCAGAGGGCGAAGACCGATTCTTTGCGCTGGCCGAACATGATTATCTGCGTGCTGAAACCAAGAACTACGTGCCGCAGCTGATTGCGGCTGCCTTGATCGCCAAGCTGCCAGCTCGCTACGGGCTGTCGGTCGATTCGTTGCCGCTCTTCGTGTACGACTCGGTGTTCGTTGATGCGGGGACGAGTCTCGCGGCCGTCGCGATGGCGAGTGGCACGTCCAGCGAAACGATGCGCGAACTGAATCCGGCGATTCTGCGCGGCCTCGTCCCCCCTGATTCGCCGCGGTGGTTGCATGTGCCGACCGGGTCGGTCGCGCGCACGTCGGCTGAATTGGCGTCGTACAAAGAATCGGAGCGGCTGGGCTACGCCACGTTCAAGGTGTCTGGTGCGACCACCACGGTCGCGTCACTCGCGGCGCGGAATGGGATGGAAGTGCGTCATCTCGCGTGGTACAACCCGATGCTCAAGACGGGGAAGAAGGGGCGCATTGCCGCGGGAACGAGCATTCGCATTCCCACGCGTGGGGCGATCGCCATGGCGCGCTCGGTGCCTGATCCGTCGATCGAGCGGTACGGTGGCGGCGGGACGAAGTCGTTGGCGAGCCGAGGTGTGCATGTGGTCCGTCGCGGCGAGACCTTGAACGGGATCGCCACGAAATACGGGATCAGCGGCGCGCGGCTGAAAGCGATCAATGGGATCAAAACCAACCGGGTCGTCGTGGGACAAACGCTGCGGATAAAGACCGCGGCCATGAATCGCGCGAATAACGCGAATACTGCCACCACGAAGTCGACGAGGCGATCATCGAAGTCGGCGTCTAAAACCTTGGCCAAGACGTCGTCTAAGTCCGCTGGAAAGTCGTCAGCGAAGCGCGGAAAGGGTTCGACTCTTAAGCCGGCGAGTTCGTCGAAGGCGAAAAAAGCGGCCGGCTCGAAGTTGAAAAGTGCGGCCAGCGCCAAGGGCTCGAAGTCGAACGGCGGCGTCGGGAAGAGCACCAAAGGCGCCGCCAGGCCACGCTGACTAGTCCAGCGTTCCCCGTCCACGATAGCCACGCATGACGATGCTGTCATAACCGTTGGCGGGATCGACTCCCATGCTGATGGCGTTGTGTACCGCGCCGGGTCCGCGGTTGTAGACCAGCAGGGCGATCTTGAGATCCTTGTATTCACGGATCAGCGCGCGGAGATATCTGAAGCCGATGCGGAGGTTCACATCGGGATCGAGCAGCTCTTCGCGGGTGACGTTTGGCTCAAACTCGCGGGCGGTGCCGAGCATGAGCTGTGTCAGTCCGAGGGCCCCAACCGGGCTTTGCGCGCGCGGATTGAAGACCGATTCCACGCGGACGAGACGGAAGCCAAGCTCTGGCTCGATGCCGGCGGTGACCGAGGCGTCGTAGATGCGGCGCGCAAGGTCGGCCTTCACGCGGTAGCGCATGGTGTATGTGTAGATGCGATGCCACCGCATCAGCGACTCACGCGGCTCGAATTCTGACTGAGTGACGACGCGCGGCGCGATGCCGAACGGAAGCGATGCGACGGAGTCGAGGTGGCGTGCCTCGGCGCGGCGCGAAAGGACGGCTCCGGCGGGACGCCAGGCTGGCTGGATTGACAGCGTGTTCGCCGGCGACGCGCGACCGGGGCTCACCTGAACCGAGCGAACGGTGGGTTCGGGCGTGAGCACCAGCGCCAGCGTGAATACAAAGGCAGCGGCGGCGAACACTTTACTCAGACGGCGCTTCGCAAACCGGTGATGCATCCGCCGGCGGCGCGCGCGGGCGTCAAGGCTACGAACTTCTACGGCTGTATCGTGCATGGGACCTCGCTTTCATCGAGACACTACAGATCGATGTCGAAGTCCCCCTTCGTGCCGCCGCGTTTTTCGCGCAGCACGATTTCGGAAATCACCATCGATCGGTCGATCGCCTTCGCCATGTCGTAAATCGTCAGCAACGACACGGCGACAGCGGTCAGGGCTTCCATCTCTACCCCGGTCTGGGCGGTAGTTCGAACAAAACCTTCAACCCGGAGCCCGGGGAGAGACTCCTCAACGCTAACCCGGACGTCGATCCCGGACAACGGAAGCGGGTGACACAGGGGGATGAGGTCTGCGGTGCGTTTGGCGGCTTGGATCCCGGCGATCCGGGCCACGGTAATCACGTCGCCTTTGGTTAAGTTGTTTTCCTGTATGGCTTTAAGTGTATCCGGTTGCATCCGGATGCAGCCGCTCGCGAGCGCTGTTCTGGTCGAAAACGGCTTCTCGCCGACGTCCACCATCTGCAATTTTCCGGCCGCGTCAACGTGCGATAGCTCGGGCGCGGTCGGGTTTGTAGCTAAATCGCTCATGGTCTGAGGGTCTGGTGAAGGGCGCTGATCAGCGACGCACCGAGTAGCTGTGGGCTGACGTTGCCGTGCGCGCGCAGCTTTGCGTTCTCGACAAGCACGAGTGCCGTTGCCGTGCGACGCGCGTCTGACTCCTGCCCCGCTGCGACGAGTTTCCGGGTGCGATCGTGGAGCAGAACCGTCAGTGCATCGAGCATATCCGAGAACGCGCCGCGCGCTCCGGCGACGCCCTGACGTGCCGCGGTCTTGATGCGTTCAGCCGATCCGGCGGGTGTTGCTGGTTGCAAGGCGGCGTCGAGGAGGCGACGCGCCGCCGCGTATGAAGCCGCGGCGGAGTCGGCGCCCAGTAGTGATCCCGGTGCGCCACCGGCACGCGCGATGGTTTCTTCGCGGGATGTGGTGCCGAGTCGCCGTTGCACGGCCGCGTCGTCGAGGAAGGCTTCGATGTCGACGCGGGCGACGGATGGGACGCGGATTGAGACGACGCGCGACTTGATAGTCGGGAGCAGGGCTCCGGGTTCGCTTGTGGTGAGGATCAGGGTGGTGCCGGGGGGCGGCTCTTCGAGGAGTTTGAGGAATACGTTAGCCGCGTCTGCCGAACCTTCCTGTACGACGAGTCGCTCGCTATCGCCCAAGATGAACACGGCGCTCTTGGCCATGGCCGGCCGGATGGATGCTGAGCGTACAAGCGCCTTCATTGTACGGATGTGGTAGCCCTCCGACCCGCTCGGCGTCGTCCAGAGTCCGTCCGCTTCGACTCGTTCGGCGATCGCCTCCGAGCGATAAGCGGCGACATCTGCGTCCGAAGGGTCCGAGTCCTTGTTCTTCAGCTGTGGGAAGTACCAATGGAGGTCCGGGTGCACGAGGCGGAGTGAGTAGCGGCATTGCTGGCATTCACCGCACGGGTCGGTGAGCTGCCGCTCGGCGGTTCGTTCGCACAGGAGCAGTTGTCCAAGCCAGATCGCGAGCCGCTGCTTGCCTACCCCGCGCGCACCTTGCAACAAGAGACTGGCCGGGAGTCGACCGTCTTGGGCTGACCTCGCCAGTCGGGCGCGGAGTTCGTGGTGTCCGTAGAGGGGGCGAAGCGGCATGGGAGCAATATGCCGGGCGCGGGGGATGCGGTGAAGCTTTCCAGCGGCGGAGGTGGGGGAAAAGCAGCCACGAATCGCGCGAATTTCGCGAATCAACTGCGAATGATTGGAGGGGCTCCTCACGGAAGTTGAGACGTGTGGTACGTTGGCGGGATGACGAGAGAAAGGGGTTTCGGGCTTGGGCGGGGAGTGGGTGCGAGTCTCCTTGCATCGATCTTGGTCGGCGCGATCCCGCAGCTGGGTCGCGCCCAGAACGCACCGGTGCGCGCGCGGGCGTTGGGGGTAGCTCCGGGGATTTTCGCGCCGGGGACCAAGAACGCGATCACCGACGTGGCGGGTGTGCGGGTCGGCCACGCGACCGTCAGCGAAGGCGATTCGCTGCGCACCGGTGTGACGGCAATCATCCCGCACGGTGGCGACCTGTATCGTGATCGGGTGCCGGCGGCGCTTCACGTCGGCAACGGGTTTGGCAAACTGCTGGGTGTTACGCAGTTGCGTGAATTGGGCGAGATCGAGACACCGATCGTGCTCACGTGCACGCTGTGCATCTGGCAGGTGGGTGATGCCCTCGCGCAGTGGATGCTGGCCAAACCCGAGAACGCGGGCGTGAAGTCGATCAACCCTTTGGTCGGCGAAACGAACGACGGGGCGCTGAATGCCACTCGCTCGAGAACCGGGATTGGTGCAGCGGTCGGGCGCGCGCTTGCCGCCGCCGACAGTGGCCCGGTTGCCGAAGGGAGCGTGGGCGCCGGACACGGCACGGTGATGTTTGGCTGGAAGGGCGGCATCGGCACGTCGTCGCGAAAGCTCCCGGCTTCGCTTGGCGGCTACACTGTTGGCGTGCTCGTTCAAGGCAACTACGGCGGCGTGCTGCAGATGGCGGGCGTTCCCATCGGCCAGCTACTCGGCCGCTATTCGTTCCAGCGCGAGGTTGGTGCGCCGCGCGCGCCCGGGGGTGGGCCGGGAATGGGAGACTGGGGTGCTGAACGCGGGGATGGCTCGTGCATGATCGTGATCGCGACTGACGCGCCGCTCCTGTCGCGCAACCTCGAGCGCGCAGCGGCTCGCGCCGTGATGGGGCTCGCGCGGACCGGATCGGCGGCTTCGAACGGATCGGGTGACTACGTGCTCGCCTTCTCGACGTCGTCGCTGGTGCGACGCAATCCCGACCTCGCGCTCGCCTCCGCGCAGGAGCTGGGCAACGAAGCGATGTCCGCGGTGTTTCAGGCCGTGGTCGAGGCGACGGAGGAGGCGCTCTACAACGCGCTGCTGATGGCGACACCCGTTTCGAGTCGTGCCGGCCGGGTGAATCCGCTGCCGGTGGATTCGGTGCGTGTCCTTTTGCGTGCCCGGGGAATCGGCGGCGCAGGTCGGTGAACGGGCGCGTTCACATCGCGTCCACAACGCGATCACATTGATAGATTTCAGGCGAACCTAGGGACCCCGTTAAGGAAGCACGTAAAGGCGATTCACGCTGACTTTCGTAGGAGGTATTGTGCATTCGTCCGTGTCATCGATTCCGGTTGCAGAACGCAGCGGTGTTGCATCCCCGTCGCGCGCGCTCGCGCTGCCGTGGCATCTCGCGGCGGTGGTGTTTGCGGCGACGAGCGTGATCGTCGGATTGATCTGGGATATTTCCTGGCACATGACGATCGGGCGAGACACGTTCTGGACACCGGCGCACCTGGCGATTTACACGGGCGGCGCAGTGGCTGGGTTGACCTGCGGCTTTGAAGTACTGAGGCGTTCCTTCTTCGCGTCGCCCAAGCCTGCTGACGGCGTGACGGTCTGGCGCATCTTCAACGGCCCACTTGGGGGTTGGCTCGCGATCTGGGGTGCGGTCGCCATGTTGACGTCGGCGCCGTTCGACGATTGGTGGCACGATGCCTATGGACTTGATGTGAAGATCATCAGTCCGCCGCATGCGCTGTTGGCGCTGGGCTTCCTCGCGATTCTGTTTGGCGCGCGCATCATGGCGCAGGCGGAGCAGTCGCGTGATGCTGAGCGCAAGGTCGCGCCATGGGTGGTCGCGTTCACGGGTGGGCTGGTCTTGACCATGGTTTCGATCTTCACGACCGAGTTCCACGAAAAGATCCGAATGCACAGCAGCGTGTCCTACATCGTGTCGGCGTTGGTCTTTCCGGCGATTCTGGTGTCTGCGGCACGGGCAACGCGACTGCGTTTTCCCGCGACCGCAACGGCGATGATATACATGCTGATCATGTGCGTACAGGTGTGGGTGCTGCCGTTGTTTGCGGCGACGCCCAAGCTTGGACCGATTCGGCAGCACGTCACGCACATGGTGCCGCTGGACTTTCCGCTGCTGCTGATCGTGCCCGCCCTTGCGATCGATCTGTTGATACGTGCGACAGTGAATCGCGGTGCGTGGACGCGCGCGCTGATCATGGGGTTGGCCTTCGTTGTGGTCTTTACGGCGGTGCAATGGCCGTTTGGCGATTTCCTGGTGAGCGCGTCGGCCAAGAATGCGTTCTTCCGCGCGGACAACGTGCCGTATTTCGTTTCGGATAGTGATTGGACGGTGATCGGCCGCTTCGTCGAAGAAACGACTCCTGAGCTGGTGAAGGGTTTTGGGATCGCGGCGCTGATTGGTGTGCTGTCGGCGCGTGCGGGACTTGGTTGGGGGAACTGGCTCACTGCGGTAAAGCGATGAACCTCGATGGACGGCGTGTGATCGTGGGCGCGCTCGATCGTGTTGCGCGCCGCCTGAACCTCGTCGCGTGCGTCGCACTTGGATGGATCGTCGCCACGGCGCACGTCGGCACCAATCAAGTGGTGTTCGAAGGGCGTGCCGGTGGCTACCCGGTGCGCGTCATGATCACTCCGCCGGGCGTGGTGCCAGCACAGGTGTCGATCATGGTGCGTGTGCTTGAGGGTACTCCAACACGAGTGACTGTGCGTGCCGCACAGTGGAACGTGGGCACGAAAGGCGCGCCACCCGCTGAACAAGCGGCGGTCGTTCCCGGCGATGCGGGTGTGTGGGCGCACGATCTGTGGATCATGACGGCGAGCACGTACTCGGTGTACGTCGCGGTTGAAGGACCGGCCGGGAACGGCACACTCGTCG
>Ga0105044_10005227_pt1 | contig 17880 bp, 14 predicted proteins | sample MAT01_FD_78092 | JGI IMG/M metagenome (GOLD analysis project Ga0105044, IMG submission 78092) | Freshwater microbial communities from Lake Fryxell liftoff mats and glacier meltwater in Antarctica - MAT-01 | ecosystem: Environmental > Aquatic > Freshwater > Ice > Liftoff microbial mat | place...
CGCGGATGAGCCACTGCTTTGCGCACCGCAGCCTGTGTAATGGCGTGGAACAATGCCCGGTACACGGGCTTGTCTTTCGACACATTTGCCAACTTCAGCAGATGCCAGGCAATGGCTTCACCTTCCCGATCCGGGTCAGTGGCAACGTAGACCGCTTCGGCATCCTTGATCGCCTTGAGCAGTTTCTTGACCACATTGCCTTTACCCGGCAGCACTTCATACGTCGGGGGGAAGTCGGCAGCGACTTCAACCCCCAGTTCGCCTTCGGGCAGGTCACGGACGTGTCCCAGACATGCCTCCACCCGCCAGCCTTGCCCCAGAAATCCGGCGATCTGTTTGGACTTCGCCGGGGATTCAACAATCACCAGTTTCACGGTTCTTCCTCCTCAGTTATCCAATACTTAATCGCGGCGCTGCTTTGCAGATGGTGGGTCAGTGTCCGCAGCAGTTGGCGGGCGAACTGACGGCTTCCCAACATCAAGGTGGGCAGCCAACTCGCGTTCCCTGAGAACCAGCCACACCGGCCATTCGCGGAAGGCGTGGTAAGCCTCTTCTTCGAGCGCATGAAAGGGACTTGCGGCAGTCTTTTTCGACATGGTTCATCCTCCATGCTTCTATCCTTAAGTGGTCTGGAAGCGGGCAATCTCCCCCGCCGCCGGGCGGTTATACAGATACCAGAGACCTTCGTCCTGAATGTCGAGGACGTAGTGGAAGCGCGGCAACGCAGCGATAATGTCACGGTGCTGCTGATTGAGATGCTGGAAGGCCGCATCTTCGTGGAAGAAATTCATGCCCTGCCGCTGGCTGAAGACCACCCGAATGGGACAGTTCTCGAACACTAGCCGCGCTTTACCGGTGAGGAAAATGCTCATTTGTTGATACATCACCAACTCAACAAGTAGTTATGCCGTTTGACTTAGGCGATGTAGCACGTGCCTTCAATGGTTCGTTCGCGTCGCGTTTTGCACATCTGGAAGATCAGTCCGATGACTGAGACTTCCGCTTTAGATATGAAGAAGGAAAGCAATATGGCTAAAAGCAAACAGAAAGCAATTTATGTACTGGAGTGCTGCCCATCTGAAGGCAGTGATCCACTCAAGGAATGGAACGTCACCCAATGGCACGAACACCCTGCACTTGCCCCACATTCAAGTGGCAAACAAAAAGTGAGTACCGCAGGGGGAGATGTTGAATTGCGCGTGCCACCGTTGGCTGAACGTAATTACAAAGTTCTTGGTTGGGCGCATCAGCGCATTGAGCAATTGCACCCACATCCAGACAGCCTGTCACTGGAGAGCATGAGCGATGAAGCTCTGCTCAGGGAAGCTCTGCAAATGACACTGGAATACATTGCGCTGGCAGAAGATGGGCGTGGTCACAATGCCCGTTCACACTATCTTGCCCGACAACTTCAAGGCATCCAGCAGTACAAGGCTCAACACTGGCAATTGGCGAATACGTAAGCAATTCGAGTTGATATAAAGCTCATCTATATAAGGAAAAGCACAATGGCAAAGCAAACAAAGAAGAAGCAACAGGAAAATACCTCTGTCCTCAATGGCAATGGCGTTCTGACCGTCGGTCTGGACATTGGTTATGGCGTGGTGAAAGTCGTCACCGATCAAAACTCGTTCGGATTCCCGTCAGTGATGGGTCATGCCCGTGAAATCAAGTTCCAGCAGGACACGATTCAGCAGAAGTATCCGGGCGACCAGATTACTGATGATGAAGGGGAATGGTTCGTAGGCGATCTGGCATTGGCACAGCTTCCACCCGGTGAGCTTTTACGCTTACGAGGACGAACTGCCAACGAAAAACGGATGGGCAATGCTTTCCGTCTGCGTCTGGCAAAAGTGGCGATTGGCAAGTTGGTTCAAGGGGTGTGGGGTCGGGATGTTGTACATCTGCGACTGAGTTCGGGTTTACCCGTCGATCATATGCGGGATGCCAATGAACTCAAAGAAGCTCTGCTCGGTCAGCATCTCATTCAAACTGATGTGTGTGAAGTCATCGCCAATGTGACCGAAGTTCGGGTGATGCCTCAGCCATATGGTAGCGCCTACAGCCAGATGTTAACGCCAGATGGAAACATCAATGTGCATCACACCTATATGCGAACAGGCATTGTGGATGTTGGGACGTACACGGTGGATATTGCGCTTGATGACGATGGCGAGTTTGTGGATTCGGAAAGCGGCAGTATTGAGGGTGGAGTCTACACCGCGCAGGAAAGAATCAGCACCATGCTGGAACGCGACTACCGCGAGAAGATGCCCTACAAGATCGTTGAGCAGGTTTTGAGAACGGGGATATTCACTGCCAGCGGAACACCTGTGGATTACAGCCGTGAGGTTGAAGATGCGCTCTCCCCTCTCCGCAGTGCGACACTGGGTTTGATGAGTGAGAAATGGCAACGTGGTACGACGGTAGATGTCATCTATTTATCGGGCGGCGGTGCAGAGCTGGTTTATGAGCAGGTCGTCGAAGCCTATCCGCAAACGAAATTAGTCCCACACGCGCAGATGGCAAATGCCAGAGGCTATCTCTACTACGCCAACTTTGCCCAACGCGAAGATTAGTTCTGAACGGGGTTTTACAGAGTATGCCCGATGAGTATACCGCGTAAAACCCCTATATAAGGAGGACTTATGCCGAAGAAGAAAAAGAGCAAACGCAGTTTCAAGCTGATTGCTTTCAAAGCCTACTACGATACCGACCAGGACATTCTGGACTGGTGGGAAGGCATTGAAGAAGGCGAACGTAGTGATGCCATGCGTGACCTCATCCGCGATCAGTTGGGTGTCCGACGTAAACCAAAAGTGCCGATCATCGACCTGCCAGAACTGATGGAAGTACGACGCGATACCTTGTGGATCAAAGATGCACTGAATGATATGCCCGCCTATCTGGAACGAGTCATTCAGCATGTGGCAAACAATGCCCAACCGATTGCTGTAGGACAGAATCCACCGAGAGCATCACCGCAGGTTGTCGTGCAGGATGATCCAGCTTTGACGGATGACGAGAGCCAGCGTCGGACACGGCGCATGAAGCGTGCCACATGGTAGCGTGTTGCGAGCAACATTCATGTCCGACGATATGGACTGCTGGCGCATTCCATCCCTGTTGGGCACAACCCAACAGGGTACGGATTGAGGGGAGAACCGTCAGGTTCAATGGGAAATATTCCCCCCTCAATCCTAAGCCAGCTAAATCGCTGGTCTCTCAAACGCCGAGAGGGCTTGGTGCAGCGCAGTTTCGCGCTTGCACCCGTGCGGCGGTGTTAGGCACACGCCACACCTGTCGTACTGGTTTACCAGCACGACAGACCACACCCGCGATAGGTTTCGCGGTCTGTGGTGATGTTGCTTGGGCAAGCAACAAATTAGCCTGTCATGCAGGCTAATCAAAAAACAAAACAGAGTGAAGGAGCGCATTGTGTATCACCGTGATGTGATTGCAAAAATCGCCAGACGACTACCACACCGCACGCAACGCGATGTAGCAGAGGTGGTCGAAATCCTGACCGAAGTCTGGTCAGAGGAACTGATGAAAGGAAAGGAAATCATCGTGCCAGAGATTGGGCGACTGAGTATCGAGGTGCAGAACATAAAAGCCGGTGGCGCATTGGAAAAGCACGGATGGCTGCGCCGCGTCTACGGACGTTTCCGTCCGACACCAGCTTTGAAGCAACGGATTCAGGAGGTGGAAATTGAGTAAACGCAAAAATCGTGATGGTTACAGCGAACGTCTATCGGTGAGCTTCACTGTCGAACAGATGCGCCGACTAGAAGAGATTCTGCGTGTTCGTGCGCGAAAGGGTGAAATGCAACACAAGACAGACCTAATTCGGGATGCACTCAATTTGTACTTGAGCCATCAGGATGATATTCCAGGAACACGGGCCGCCATCACCCGAAAACTTGAAGGTCGTCTGGATGCCGTCGAGGAGCAACTCAAACGCCAAAACGACCTGTTGGAAAAGATGGTGGGGTTCTTCCGCAAAAGACGGGAGGCATAGGACATGGATCGCAAACAGATGTGTGTGAGTAATGTGCGCTACAAAAATCCCACTCAGAATGAGGCAAAGCGTATGAAGAACTTGCTCAAGTATCTGACTTATCGGGACAGCCGCCATGACTATGTGCCACAGGTCAGTGGTGTCGAACGTTGGGTCGATCATGGCATGGGCAAATCGGTGACGCAGATTGCCGACACCTGTGAGGGTTATCAGAGCGATCACGTCCTGCTGTTCAGCCTCGTGGTGAACCCGAACCCGGATTTAATTCGCATGATTCCGCATGAACAACGAGAACAATTCGTTCGTTTGCTAACTGAGCGCATAGTTGAAGGCTTTTTCGATGCGCGTGGGATTGATACAGGCGTTGAATATTCGTATGTCACGCATCACCGAAATACCGATGGCGAGCAATCACCGAACCAGCATGATCCGCATACCCACGTTGTCCTACCGGGAACCTACTATGATGCCGATGAAGGCAGGCGCAAAGCCTTGTACTTCTCGAAGAACAAAAGCGTCGATCATATCGAGATGTTGCACAACATCACACAGGAGCAAATGGCAGACCTCATGGATCGTTATGCAGGACGAGACTGGGAACAACGTTACGACGACTTAGCAACTATCCGTGAACAGCAGGAACAAATTGCCACGATAGAGGAAGCACATGGCTTATGGGGCGGTGATCTCGTCTGGGCAGGTATTCGTCGAACAGATGAAAACACCAGTGCCGCTGGAGTCTATGGGTATTTCAAGGATCGGGAAGGACGACTGAAATTGCAATTTCGTCCGGTCATGCCTGATCTGGAACATCAAGAAGCAGCGAAAGTAGCTGAATACATGAAGGAACGATTGCAAGCGGACGCAAAAACCATCCAACGTGATGAAGAATTCCGTCCGACGATTGACTTTTGACCATAAACGCACACAGGAGCTGAAGGTGATTACGCGACCAAACGATTCACCCCAAGCCCCTGTGTACATCATATGAAAGTGCTTAAAGTATGACACAGAAAACGACAAGCAACAATACGAGTCACGAAATTCAAGCGGTCACGCAGGGTGAATTCCTGAGTGTTTTGTACCCGCAATCCCCAGCAGAAGGCTGGCTGGAGATACGCTGTATTCATCCCGAAACAGGTGAAGTAAGTACACTCTGGACACAACTTACCAATCTGAAACAGCGTGATGCTGTGCTGAAGCAGGCGGATAAACTCAACGCTGAAGGCTTTGGCGTGTTCTTCGCGCCGTCCCTGCGTAAAGAGAAGAAAGGCAGTGCCGCGTCTGCAATCTTATTACCTGCCTTGTGGGTTGATGTAGATTGTGATGATGACCAGCAGAAACGCGAAAAAGGCATGGCGAAATTATGTAGTTTTGACCCTGCACCGTCAATCATCGTCGATAGTGGTGGCGGCTGGCACGCTTACTGGTTACTGGATGAGCCATTCCTACTAGAAATCGATGACGATAAGCAGAAAATCAGCCAGATCATGCAGGGCATATTCACGGCACTCGATGGCGATAAGGGTTATGTCAAATCCGTAGCATCCATAATGCGACTGCCAAACAGCATCAACACCAAGCCAGAGCGTAACAACGCATTAGTGAGGGTTATTGAATGGAATCCAGAACGGCGTTACGCATTGAGCAGTTTTGAGTGGCTGGAGGTCAAACCTAAACCACAGAATAGCTATATGCCTGTATTTTCGACCAACGGCAACGGACATCATCCATTGCCACCGCGCACTGAGCAATATCTCACTTCGGGCGCATATGATGGCAGCCGCAATGCGGAATTGTTTGCGGCAGCTTGCCAGATGCGCGATGCTGGCTACAGTCAGAGCGACACAGAACAGGAATTAGTTGCCCGCCATGTTGCTGATGGCAATGGCACAGAAAATCCTGCCGCCCGCGAAAAAGAAGCACGATCAACCATTGCCAGTGCCTACAGCCAGTCAGCACGTGAACCCATCGCATCACCCAAACAACACGCCCGTCAGGTCGTCCAGCAACTTGTAGGGCAATATCAGCTTGACCAAAAGCCTGAACGTCCGACGACTGCTCAGATTGTGGAAGCAGTCGAAGCCTGCATTCACCTCAACCCGATTGAATGGGCTGAGGAACGCCAGAGTCTCAAAGCCGTTTGTGGCGATGGACTGAAAATCAGCGATATTGACCGCTTATATAAGGAAAAGAAAAAGGCAGTCGAACGCCAACAACAGCAGGAATATGTCGATAGTGAGAGCTATCTCATGCTGGATGGCAAAATCATCTATCGTAAAGAGACCTATCGCGGCTCAATGGAAAAAACGGTTACGGATTGGGCAGCTACCGCACTGTATCAGATCTGCCAGATTGACGATGATGGCAAAGAAGCCCATATAACCACCATTGAGCTTCAGCGCGGTTCTTCTATAAAGAAGCTTGATGTTCCTGGCGATGTGTTCGTCGATGATGTGGCTTTGAGGCGTTTCATTGGCTCAAGCGCAGGCTCGCAGTATGTGGTTCGAGCAGGCATGTCCAAACATCTTGTTCCTGCGATTGTGCAGTTGTCCGGTGAGTTTCCAACCCATCGGCACTACAATTTCATGGGCTGGATGGAACTGGATGGCAGATGGGTCTATGTCTCGCCACAAGATAGTATCACCGCGAAGGGTAAACTCGCTGAACCACCATCGGTTGAATTGGATCAACGCCTGCGAGACTACGGTTTGCAAGCCAGCAGTTGGCAGGAGAGCCTAAAGGCATTTGACGCGGTGACGAAGGTTTTGCCACCTCAGCTCGCACCCTGCCTGATTTCGTTCGCCTTGTTACCCGTGATTCAACGTTTCTTCCCCAAAATGGCGACCAAACCCGCCATCCATCTGGTGGGAACTTCAGGCAGTGGTAAAAGTGAAATCGCATCCCTAATGAGCAGTTTCTACGGGCAGTTCAGCCGTGATACGCCACCTGCACAATGGGGTGATACCATCAATACCGTTGAAATGTTGGGCTATCCCTTATCTGACGCACTCTACTGGGTCGATGACTATAAAGACATTTACGCTGATACCCGCACCTTTACACGCTTTCTGCAATCCTATTCCAGAAATCTGGGGCGTGGGCGACTGACTCGTGAAGCGAAGGTACGACGTGAAAAACCTTGTCGGGGATTGATTCTATCCACAGGTGAAACCAGTCTTGAGGGTGAAATGTCGGTGGCATCGCGCATGATGTCGCTGGAAATCCCGCCGTGGAAACAGCGCGATCCTGAAGGCAAAGCACTGCTTCAAGCAGAGGCACTGCGCGATAACTTGCCCGGTTTCACAGCACATTTTGCGTCATGGATTGCCCGACAACTAGACACCGGTGATCTTGTCGAGGACATTTCCCAACGATTCAGCCAGAACTTGCGAGGTTACAACGCTCAGTTGACCGCAAAACTCGGTAAGAATGGACATCACGACAGAGCCGTGAAGAATTGGGCAGTTCTGGTGACGGTGTATCAACTGCTTTCCAAATTCGTGCAGGAGATGGATGAGGATTATCTGCTTCCTACATGGCAGGATGTCATCGTCGAGAATGTTCGTGCTTTGCGCGAAGAACGTGCCAGCGAGGTCTTTCTCGATCTGCTGGGACAGTTACTCGCAGGTGGGCAGGTTGTCATAGACGATAACATGCAAACTCCGCATGAATACCCATCTGGTATGACAGTTGTTGGCTACCGGGATGATACCTATGTCTATCTGCTACCGGAAATTGCCTTTAAGGAAGTGAACAAGGTGCAGGCGATCCACTTCAATACTACTGCCATTGGGATGCAGTTGAAAGAAGACGGCATTCTCATACCGGGACCGAACAACCTCAGCACACAGAAGTGGGTACGTGGTGGGCGCGTTCGATTTTGGCAACTGACTGCTGAATCCTTTGTTGAGACAGTTGAGCCACCTGAGACGCAAACCATATAATCATCAAAAATGATGTGACAGGTACGCAAAAGTAGGGTGAGACAGTTGAGACTCTTGAGACATAGAGTCTCTTTTTATGTAAATGTATGGCTTTTACCACTTGTCATTAAATATGGGATCATTGGCTTTCAGCAAGCCTTTTGAAATTAGTCTGGAGCCAAGTAGAGAAAAACCTTCTTTTCCCAATGTCGTTTGTAGCAGTTGGCGGGTTTCATCACTCATCTTAAAAGCCAACAACACTTCACCCGCACTACCATAGTCTATGAGCTTGAGGAGAATCTCATCGGGTAGTTCCAAAGTAAACTGATACCTATTATCTCAGGAGACAGTTCTTGTGTCTATTTTACGGGGTACATACTAGATGATATTTCAGGCAATCTTCAAGCAACTTATTGAATGCTTCTGCTTTGCGGAGAAATTCTTCGGTTTGCCTGGTGCTTTCACGCATCTCTCTTTCCCGCCGTTCGCTTCCGCTAAGTATCCTGTAGATTCTTCTCCCGTCTGAGCTTGCCCAAAAGGTTTCCCAGAAAGCTTGTTGCTTTTCAACAGCCGTTATACAGTCCGGACAGTTACCATCATCTTCCTGAAGTTCATCGAAAGGTGCAGGCAAAATAACCCCACAATACGTCTTGATGTTGCTGTATCACCAACCACGACCATCTTTCAGCAATTGTCGTTCAACGATATGTATGTCTTCATCATTGCTTTGAATTCTGCTTGCTGCGAAACGCTCGAACCATTCCATATCAGGTCTCCACATGTCGAAGTGTCTCAGGTGGCACAGGCGGCACAGGGTGAGACACACGTTTCTACTAGAATTTAAAATTCTCACCCCCCATCATAGATGCTTTACGGGTAGCAAAAACAGGGGTGAGATAGTTGAGACACCTGAGACAACATACTTGAAACCGACTATCTGTAGTTTCATCGTATATTTGTTTTATCGCATTCCTGAATCATTTGGAGATTTCTTTTTTCGTAACCCGATATCTTCGGGTAAAATGCCCATCAACAAAATACTGTCTTTCTACCATAATCTGTTTTACTGGTGCTAGAATGGATTTTTCCAATACAGACCATCCTTCTGGACTTGCTAAAACTAGCCAGCCCTCACCAACTTCTTCTGATATTCGATCGCTGTGCGCCAGAGTGCTATCTGTCCACCAAACACTTTCCACCATAATTTCCCCAGCTTGATTAACCCAGCGGAAAAGACCTTCAGTGGAGAATATCCAGCTTAGATTACGAGCAATGTATGGGTTAAATGCCAACCACTCTCCGCACTGCGAAATATACCCGTAGTCAAAGTGATGGATAACACACGATGAGTCTCTATTGCGAGGGGTTAAATGCTCATATTCCAAATAATATCGCTTTGTGACCCGTTCAAAAAAATGCTCTGAAAGGTCTGTATCTTCTTCATATTCGGTATATGGGGTGCGTATATGAGATCGTCTAATCTCTGTGGGTTTCCCATCGGAGGCCACCGCTAATTTGGTAAATTCACCGACAACAACATGATCCTCCAGTTTTTCGATGACCTTTTCAAAATCATCATCAATTAGCTGATCTCGCCATTCTTCTTTAATAAAGAATCGAGATTGTTCATCTTTTTGTATAGGCTCTATCTCCTGTGGGCGCTGTTCAGGACTTAACAGTACAAATTGGGGATCGTAAAAATTCAGCAGTGAGGGATGTTGTCCAGCAGGCACGGGAGGAATCCTTTGAGCATCATACAATTCTCCTATAACTCGTCCCAAAGCTGCAAAGGACGATCTATGACGAGGGCGAACATAAGACAATCTAAGACCTGTGTTCAAGAGATTATCCCTCAGTGCTTCTTCATCTTCCGATGTCCATGGTATGTCTTCCTGTAATTCATTCATTACTTGAATGATTCTTGCCCTGATGTTCTCAGCGCGGAAACCAGATGCTCTGGAAATTTGTGAAACCTCAGCCTCATATAATCTCAGTATTTGAGAAGCAAACTGGGTATCCGGTAAAATGTCACCGAGAATTAATTGCCTATCAAACAAAAGAGGTTGATCTTCTGGTATTGCCAATTGATAAATTATGGGAAGGTGAAAATTCGATTCGCTTCTGGCTGGGATATCTAATCCAATCAGGCTCGCTACATCTAGAGTCGCAAAACGAATTATCAGGTTTATTGATTGAGACATCGACACTAATTCATCTGCGAATGATTGCAATAACGTTGGCTTTCGAATTGCGACCGCATGTAATATCGAAATCAGATGCATTTGGTAGATATCGTTGCTACTCAAAAATCGGTTTCTTATTGAATCTATAATGGAAGAATCCGAGAGGAGGATCATTTCACCACATACTTTTGCGGCAGCCTCAGCGATGACTCGAACGGGGTGACCGAGGTAGTCTACAACCAAATCAGCAAAAATATCCCCAGATTTTATATATAACATAGTGCCAGGCTCGAACAAGGTAATAGAGTTCTCTAGATTCGTTTGTAGCAAAGTTTGAATATATTTCTCGATTTCAACCCAAATCTTTGCAATAGGAACCGATTCGCACAACACATCGAGAATGTCATCAAGATTTGTTGCTAGGTTCAAATAATCACGTGCGTCAACATAGATGACCTTTTCGCGGAAATCTTTCCACGCATGTTGCCGTGCCTTACTTTCATCTATGCGGATAAGTAGCGAGAATACATCCAAACGACTTGAGCTATAAAAGGGATACCATCCTTGGTCTTCAGCATGTTCAAGACTTATGATGCCTAATTCCCAAGCACGCTCTATGTCTCCTAGTTCCTGCAAACGGTGGGCTAATTTCAAGAGAATGCTTGATTTTCGATAACGTTGTTTATCTCTCTCTATAACAGTTTGAATGAGTGCTTCGACATCATTACGATTCAAAGTGCTACTGATGCTTGATAGAACGAGTGACCAGTCAAAATAAGAGTTTTCAACCTCCTGATTTAGCAGACTTTGCAGGCTACTTGCATCCGTGACAATCCTGTTGACTTGTTGTGTTGGGATACGCCTGCCGTCCGCAAGCATTAGATATTCCCCAGAAACTCTTGGGTCCGAATAATCAAGGTCGTCTATGCTGAGACCGACAGAACTTAGGGGAATACTTTTTCTTTGGGCTACATTGGATAAAATATGTCGCCAGTCTGGACGATGAGAAGGCAGTGCGCGAGTTTCCACACACCTTTTTAAATAGACAAGTGTCGCTTCCTGATCTTCAGGTAACAAGTGATCGAGTATAGAATTGATAGCAGGTTCAAGATCATTCCAGAGGTCATCTTGGTCGCTGAAACATAGTAGAAAATCGCCAAGAACTTGAGAAAGCAGTTGGGCTGAACCATGACCTGATTCAGCAGACTTTCTAAGTATCTCAGTTATTCCTGCTTCGTGCGTAACTAAGCCCTGTTGAATAAACCACCTAAACAACGCAAGAGATAGAACTGGGTTGTGTTCATAGGTTGCTGAAATCAGTTCCCTAGCGGCAAGGTATGACGCTCTACCCTCTGTGGTTTCATCTAGAGTGTTGATCGCTTCAGCAAACCATTTGATACGTTCGACTGCTACATCAGGCTCAACAATGTTGATTCTGGGCAACCATCGAATCCAACTGTTTAATTGATAGTCTTTTCGATAACCAACACCAAAAGACTTTGTAAACAAATGTCTCACTAAGTTTCCAGCTCTTCTCGCATCCCCGATTAACATCCAAGCTTCAAACTGAGATTTACAAGCCTCAATCTGCCCAGAAATGTCCTGATCTCGATACATCTGTGATTCGATATTATTGAGCTGCTCGATAGCCCATGCTCTTACTGGTAAATCGCGCCTAATAAAAGCCAAGATAATTGAACGTTTGACATCGAGTGACCAGAAGCGGTCCGGAGCGATTTCCCATTCTTGAACAATGAACGTGTAGAGTGTATTTAGTGCTTCCGTCCCATGTTGAGTCACCGAGTCAATCATCAGTTCAAAAAAATCTGCCTGTGCCCCTTGAACTATGTACCAATTCGTCCATTCCCGATCAATATTTCTATAATAGAAGCGAACCCAATCTCGCAAGTCGGTTTGAATGTTTGAGGGCAATAGAGGCACGTTGGCCCAAGCTTTTCCCCATACATGAGACAAAGCACATATACCGCGTTCAAAGTAGACAAGTCCCTGATCGCGGTCATTTTCTGCATCAGGAACCAGATCGGTCAGAGTATACCGCTCTCCTAATGCGTATAAAAGACGATTAAGGCGGAAACGCACATCGAATGGGTTGATACCCATGTCTGAAGATATCAGGTTGCTCTGCAAAGGTGGTTGAGTTACGTCCTTCAAATATTCTCTAGCAAGCTCTATATTTCCAATTATTCTGTATGCCCCTTCTGCCAGAGCGAGTTTCATAGATTTCTGTAAATCGATCTGATCTCCAATCGTTCTCAATTGTGCAAACCACAATGGGGCATCTTCGCTAAGTTCTAGCGATAATTCAACACACATTTTGTGATGTAGCCAGAAGCATACAGTAGCTTCATCCTTGACTTGTAAATCAAGTTCATCCAAGACTCGCCTAAAATCATTATTCCTGTTATTTTCCTGAAGCTCTCTACCCAAATCATAAAGTAACCGAGCTTGAAGCACTTGCGTAGATTGTTCTTCATCTAAATCTCCATGGCGCTGCGCTTCGCGTCGAAGATTTCGAATCCAGGCGATTATTTGGTTAAGGGGTCGAAAATATATTGCAGTAGAGGTCCAAGTTCTCAGTAGACTAGTGATAGAACCTTGAATATCCTCATCACTACTTATTGGCTGATTAGAAGTAAGTCTATGTAGTGGTTCGGCAAGGGAAAAGATAAAATGTGCTTCATCTTCAAAACCTAGATGCCAAAGCTCCCCAGCAAATTCCAACGCTTCTTCAGGTTCGACAATTAATACTTGTCCCTGTCGTACATGAGAAATTGCGACTTCTGGTTGATTAAGGTCGAGTAGAGCCTGCGCTAACCAGGGCAAGTCAAGATGAAAGTCGCGTTGCTGGAACTCCGCTGCTGTAAGCAGCAAGCGCGTTAACGAAACTACATCTTCATTATCTGCCGATAGCTGAAGAGCATGACGTATGTCTGTTTGGATTGAGTTAATTGGACGGAATGAAATTAACTGATCCCTAAACCATTGCGGCACCGCAATCTGCATAGCTTCGGTAACATCGCCTGCCTTGACATAATGATAGAGTTGTTCCCATTCATAAAAATGACCCGTTGTTGATGAGGCGAATAGCCCTGCTAGTTGTCGATGATATTCTCTGTCTCGATCAGGATCATAATTTCCAGATATAGTTAGCGCGGTCTTGTGTTCCAGAAAGACTCGGAAGCTACTATGATGGAAGTACCAAATTTGAGATGCTGTATGCCTAAAGTAATAATGAGAACTAGCCACTAATCTCTCCGTAGACTGGCTGAAATGCCTCTCTAGCCAATCTATGTCAATAGCACGCCGCATTCGCGCAATCAGCCCTAATAATGTTTTTAACTGTGAGTCTTGTCTGACAAATGTGTCCCAGTATTTTTCATACTCATTTCGAATATCACCATCATAGTTTGGAATCTCATGAAGGATTTGTTGCACAGTTTTTGAACTGGGGTGCTGAAATCTTCTTAAAATATAATCAAGAGCAAGGGGATGTCCTTCTGAAAGTTCGAATATCCGTTGCTTAACTTCATCAATAAGTAGAGCAGGGTTATTGAAGCGTATAATTATCTCCATAACCGCCTCTCGATTCAAAGGCATCATTTCTACACGATGCTCTTGTTCAGAAATTTGTTGTCGTATTTCCAATGCTAAATCTGTCAATTGATCGTCTCGGGTTCCCAGAATTAAGTAAACCCCTTCAGGAATACGATTTGGAAGCGGCAGGTCAGAAAGGAGAGAATTTACTGTTAATTGCTCACGAGGAATGTGATCCAATCCATCAATGAGAAGAATAGTTTTAACCCCTTTTTGTTTCCAGTTTTGACCTAATAATTCTAGATTAGATTGAAACTGTTGTATTGCCTCTTGTCTATCCCGTGCAATCCTTCCTTTTGAAATACCCTGTTTTTGAATAGTCAAATTTATGTCTGCAAAGAAATTCTGTGCCTCACCTCGAATGAAGCCCGTGTCTTCATCATCTGGTACATATGCATAATACTTTATGAGTCTTTCAAGTCTCTGCTCTAACGTTTTCGTTAGTAAAGATGACTTACCTGAGCCAGCAGAACCCACAAGCGCTAGGTAGCCACCATTCAGAGCTTCTAACTTGAGCGATAGTTCATTTATGATTTCTTGGATAGGAACATAGTGATTTTCATCAACAGGGAATGAGTGCCGATTTCGATAATCAAATCTTGAAGCCCAATGAAGATCTCGAATTATCTCGCGACGACTTAACTGAACGGACTGTCTGCTACTGCTTCTTGACACCTTTTCCATCAAATATCCAGAAAGTTCCTGTAAATCTTCCTGTTCTCTTTGATCTTGAAATGTGCTGGGAACATCTGCTAGAGGATATACAAATCCAAAATCAAGTTCACATGCCTGTATGAAACTCTGAAATTCATCGTCAGTCAAACCGCAAATTCGTTGCAAATCATCCCAGATCTGTTGCCACGTGGTATCAACTGGATTGCCTTGCTTTATGTTTAGCCAACTGTCTCTTACAAAGGACGCAAAATGCCGAAAGGTTTCTACTCCTGTTGATAATCTATCACTCACAGATGGATAATCATTGGTCAGTAAATGCACAACGACATGACGACTAGGATACTGTAGCTTCAGACGTTGCCAACCATCAATAAGCTGTTCTATCAACGGTGGGGTATCGCTTTGGGTCCACTGGTGATAAGTAAAAGAACCTTCGTATTGACTCCATTTAATTTGATAAGCATCAATCCGATTTGGAGTTCCGATTTGAATATCATCTAGGCGTCCAGCTTCTGGATCAACTAAGCGAACCCACTCAAACTCACCATCTAGCAAGCTATTTATAATTAGCTTGCCAGCGATCAAATACTGAGGAACATATCCACCTAATGCACGTCTTTCACCCTCAGATGGCGGCAATTGTTTCATAAACTACCTCTAACTATCTTTGATATCATTTGTTTAGTACCTGCTAACTGTGTTTATACCTATTCACCAAAAATCACGTGATCCCGATCATCTGATTCAATATCTTTCGTTTTCCTGAACAAGACTTCACGTTTCTTAATGGATAAGTCAAATTGAGGTATAGGTGCAGTTTTCGAGGATTTTGATCCAAAAAGCGGAATCAGAAGATACTGTCTATGTTGTGAATATGATTGTTTGAAATTTTCTAAGAAAGGCGACTTTGGATCAGGGTACATTCTGTGGATGCGACTTACCGTTATCGCTTTGTCAAAATCAAATTCTTCACCCTGATCTTTAGCACGCTTCGCCGTATTGTGTGGATTTGAACTGATGTGAACAGTATAACCAGTCCGGTCACCCGGTATTTCACCTTCAATTATTGCTATTCGCAACTCTTCATACTTATCTTCTTTGCCAAGCCGTTTGGCAAGGTTCTTAAAAATTTGGTTACCAGCCGTAGCATTTTCGAAGACTAATCCTAAACAAGGAATATCTTGAGATGATTGCGAAACTAGGTAAGCGGTAGCTACCCATTTTGCTTTATCCCATAGGTTCACATCAATTAAACTCTGAAAAAATACGCTCATTGTTTCGCCTTGATTTCTATCTGGTCTCTGTACTTACTCTTATTATACATATTCCATCAGATTCGTTGACCCATATACTTCCTAATATTCTAATAACGGTTGATTGTTAAACTCAAAACTATCTCCACCTTTTCCGATAGCTCTACCAATCCCTGTAAATACTGGTACTTTGCACCCACATCCTCTCACACTCTGCGTCATCATCGCCTCAAACAGTCGATTTAATCTGCCCATCTTAGCAGGTGCAGTGGCGCATCAACCTGCTGAGCAGGTCGCTTTACACATGTCCATCTGGCTTGTGCCGCTTCTCTCATTGGAAATGTGTAGTGCCCTTCGGGTGACGCTGCCACTTAGAAGCACCTGCACCGATCTGGTCAGAAATCGTCATTAGGCGATGAATTGAAAACGCAGATTAATTGGAGGTTTGAAATGGGTAGCAGTATCAGCGTACAAGTAACAGGATTTGTTGGCAGTGAGCCGCAAGTGAAAGAAGTTGGCGAACAGCGTGTTGTGAGCTTCAGTCTCGCAGTCAATCGCAAGACCAGCAGTGGCAAGCAACAAACCCTCTGGATACGGGTCAATGCGTGGAATGGTCTCGGTGATGTGGCAGACAAATTTTTACGCAAAGGTTCATTAGCTCAGGTCGAAACGTCGTGGCTACGTCCGAGCGCATGGATTGATCAGAACGGTGAAGCCCGTGTTAGTCTTGACCTTGATGCCAATCGTATCACCTTGCTGGATCGGGTCGAAGCGAATGATCCTCAGCAAGAAGAGATACCATTTTAGGCGAAATATAATCACCATCTGAGTACAGAAGCGGCGTGAAAACGTCGCTTTTTTAATGCCTATTTCCTTTAAGTTGACATAGCAAACCCTCTCATGATCAAGTTGGATAGCGTCTCTCTCGCACAACGTTGCGCGGCAATTTTACACCACAAGGGACACCCACCATCAAGCACCATCGGGCAGATACGCTGGCACTACCCTTCGGGCAGTACCACCGAACCACCCGCCTATCCGCAAGCGGATTGCTTGACAGTACCCCCTTTTGTGGTGTCCCGCAGAACTGAGCGTTGTGCTCATCCGTGCTGGACGGTTTCCAGTGTGATGAGGAGTTGTCATCATGTCTGAAAATATTCGCAATAAAATTCGCCAACAGATCAAGCCTATGCCCAATGGTCGTCTATTCCCAACTGGATGGGCTGGCAAGCTCACTTTCGAGCAGATAGCCGAAGAAGTTTCGCCGAAAGTTTCATGGAAATTCAAGCAGTATGGTATCTGTGGTCAAGACATCCCTGATAGTATCCAGAATGGACTGATGAAGCTCTGGGAGCAGTTACTCGAAACACCTGATTTGCTTGCTGAAACAAATCTCATGGGTGCGATGTGGAAAGTGATCGCAGGCTCGAACTCGACATGGTATCTGCGTTATCATCGTCGCTACAAGACCTATACAGATGTTGAGTTTGATCGGGGTTATGAAGTCGAAGAATATGGCATCTCTGGACTCACCAATCCAAGCGAGTGGTGGCGCACATCGGAGCGTTGGGCTGTCTGGGCATCGAAAGTTGACTTCCGACTGGACATCACCGCCGCAATGGAAACACTTGCCGAAGAATACGATGATGATATGAAGGGCTTGATCGCGCTCTATATTTTGACAACCAGTGTTGAACCAATGGAGACTATCGCAACGTTTGGGCATCCAAAATCAATGGTCTACGAACGGATCAAAGGCATTCGTGATCGCCTACAGCGCCTTCTCAAGGAATATGAACCCATTCAGCCACGCACATGGCAAGAACGCCTTCAAGCAGGCGAAATTGAACCGTATTTGCAGGTGGTCGAGCATTACCAAGATCGACCATTGGCATTATTCGCACTGTACACATTGACGACTGAAACGAAGGTGCTGAGATTCGCACGCGATGACAAAGAGCGCAAGATGATCTTCTACTATCGTAAGAAATGCTTGAAACGCATCGAGGCTGCCTACGGACGGGCAGCCTCTTTTTGATTCCAGAGGTTTCACAATGGCTGGTGGATATATCGCCAGCCATATATTTTTGTAACTACTCAGGGGTGAAGCAGGGTTGGGGTGAAGGGCGAGGCGGAAAAAGCATCGACCAAAGCGGAGAACATGGAATAGCCGTGTTTGCGAGCCGTTGAAAGATAGCTACGGACAG
>Ga0105044_10005228_pt1 | contig 17879 bp, 10 predicted proteins | sample MAT01_FD_78092 | JGI IMG/M metagenome (GOLD analysis project Ga0105044, IMG submission 78092) | Freshwater microbial communities from Lake Fryxell liftoff mats and glacier meltwater in Antarctica - MAT-01 | ecosystem: Environmental > Aquatic > Freshwater > Ice > Liftoff microbial mat | place...
CGTCTACATCAGCCAGCTGCGCAAGAAGATCGACCGCGATCACGATCAGTCGCTGATCCACACGGTCGTCTCGGCCGGGTACCGGTTCGGCCTCGCCGAACGCGTCTGACCGCGACCCGGTCTCGGCGAAACAGCGATCAGAAGTCGAGGCCCCCTTGTTGCGGAGAGACCCAGGACCCAAGGCGGACTTCGCGACTCAGCCGAGGACATCGTCGCTGCCCTTGCGGCTCAAGTTCACGCTGTGGTCGCTGGTCGTCTTCCTGATCGTGTACCTGGCGACTTCGGGCACGTGGTTCATCGCCCAGAACGCGCTGGCGACGATCACGCGCGAGAAGCGCCTCCAGAGCGAGGCGATGGGCATCGTCGATCGCGTGGTGCGCGAGGCGAACGGACAGATCGACGTCGAGCTGCCGCGGCGGATTCGCGAGGAGTTGGAGCGCACCGACGACTTCGAGCGCTCGCAAGTGCTCTTGCGCGCAGTCGACGGCACGATCGAAGCGCGCGTCGGCGACGAGTCGCTGCAGGAGACCGACATTCCGCTGCCCGGCCCGGAGCAGCCCGACGCGATCGCGCGCGTCGACGTGCCGCTGCCCGACGGCACCCAGCTCGCGCTGCGCAGCGTCGCGCGTGAGTACCCGGCCGAGACCGGAGTGCGCCACTGGATCCAGGTCATCGTGCCGCTCGAATCGAGCGCGGACAACGACTCGGTCGCACCGTACTTCCTGATCGGCATCCCGATCGGCGTGATCGCGGCCGCGGCGATGGCCTGGATCATGGCCGGCCGTCTCGTGCGTCCGATCCAGCGCATGGCGACCGCAGCGCGCGCCGTGTCGCCGACGAACTTGCGCGGGCGCATCGAGGTCGATCCGACGGACTCGGAGATCGCACGCTTGCAGCAGGAATGGAACGCCGCGCTCGAGCGCGTCGAGAAGGGCTATCGCGCGCAGGGCATGTTCCTGTCGAACGTGAGCCACGAGCTGAAGACGCCGATCGCCGTGCTGCTCTCGCAAGCGCAAGTGCTGCGGCAGGGCGCGGACCCCGAGGAGCTGGCCAACTTCGCCGGCAACGTCGAGGAGGAGATGCGCACGATGGCGCGCCTCGTCGAGAGCCTGCTGCTCCTCGCGCGCGTCGAGCACGGCAAGGAACTCGTGCGCCGCGAGAGCGTCGCCGTGAACGACGTGATCCTCGAAGCCGCCGAGCGCACGAGCGAGTTGGCGCGCAGCTTGGACGTGCCTCTCGTGACGAACCTCCACCTGCCGGCGGACGGTGAGGCCGAACCCGAACTCGTCGGCGACCCCGAACTCCTGCGCACGATGGTCGAGAACCTGGTGCGGAACGCGCTGCGCTTCACGCCGCGCGGCGAGCCCGTCGACCTGCGCGTCACGTGCGGCCAGGGCGAAGCGTCGATCCGCGTGCGCGACCGCGGCCCGGGTATCCCGCGCGAGCACATCGAGCGGATCTTCGAGCGCTTCTACCAAGTGCCCGGCGAAGGCGCGAAACAGCGCGGAACCGGCCTCGGATTGGCCATCGCGCGCAGCGTCGCCGAGCTGCACCGCGGTGTGATCGCCGTCCGCAACCTCGAGGACAAGGGCTGCGAGTTCGAGATCCGACTGCCGCTCGTGCGTTGAGCGCGCGCGGCCGGCCATGCGGGCATTGCTGCTGGTATCCCCTGCGCGTCGCGTGCGGAACTCGCTGCCGCGAGCGCGCCTCTCCCTGGGGGCGCGCGCGATTGCTACCGTGCGAGCGACACGAAACGTCCCGTCCCGAGCAACCGCGCAGGCCCCCCCCCGCTTCCCGTCGCGAGGATCGATCGTTGAAGATTCTGTTCATCTCCTCGGAGTTCCCGCCCGAGACCGGATTCGGCGGCATCGGCACGTACGTCGCGCACCTCGCGCCGGCGCTCGCCGCGCGCGGACACGCGGTCACGGTGCTCTCGCGCACGCTGGGCAAGACCGACACCGAAGCGCGCATCGACGGCGTGCGCGTCGTGCGCGTCGCAGATCGCGCTGCGCCCGCGGAAGTCTGGCAGGCGCCCTTCGATCCGCGCGCGGCGAAGCTGGCGAAGTCGCACTACGACCGCGCGTTCACGGTCGCGCTCGCGCTGCAGGAGGACCCGTCGCTCGCCGACGTCGACCTGATCGAGGCCGCGGACTGGGGCGGCGAAGCCGCGCTCGTTCGCGCGCTGCTGCCCGACGTGCCCTACGTCGTGAAGTTCCACACGCCGGCCAAGCTCGTCTTCGGTTGGAACGAGAGCGGCGTGTCGAGCGCGTTCGTCGACGCGCTGCACACGCTCGAGTCCATCGCGGTCCGAAACGCGCTGGGTTTCACGTGTCCGTCGCGCTGGATGATCCCCGCGTGCGAGAAGCTCTTCGAGCTGCCGGCCGGTCACGTGCGCGCCATCCCGAACCCGTACGCAGCCGGCCCCGCGATCCCGCGACGCGCGGCGAGCGAGCGACGCGTGCTCTACGTCGGGCGTCTCGAAGCACGCAAGGGCGTCGTCGAAGCGGTGGCGCCGATGTGCCGCGTGTTGCGCGCGCTGCCCGACGTCCACTGGCGACTCGCCGGCGCCGACACGACGTCGGGCCGCGGCGGCGCCTCGATGAAGTCCGCATTGCTGGCGCGCATCCCCGACGATCTGCGTGCGCGCGTGCACTTCCTCGGCGCGCTCGATCGCGCGGCGTTGGGCGACGAACTGGCTTGCGCGAATGCCGTGCTCCTCCCCTCGCGCCACGAGAACTTTCCCTACGCCTGCCTCGAGGCGATGGCGGCCGGCAACGCGGTCGTCGCGAGTCGCAACGGAGGCATGGCCGAGATGATCGACGACGGCCGCACCGGATTGCTCGTCGATCCCAAGGAAGCCGGCAGCGTGATCGATGCGCTCCTGCGCGTGCTCGAACAGCCCTTTTTCGCCGAGGAACTCGGCCGCGCCGCCGCGAGCTCGGTTCACGCGCGCTATCGCCCCGACGTCGTCGCGCCCCTCGTGGAAGAGCACTACCTCCGCGTCCTCGCCTCCTCGGTGTCCGCTTGAAGATCCTCGTCGCCGACGTCTGGTCCGTCTACAATGCGGGCGACCGCGCCATCCTCGAAGGACTGCTCGACGGATTGCGCGCGCAGTATCCGAGCGCATCGATCGCCGTGTGCGCGCACTTCCCCGACGGTTGCGCGAGCATCGCCGGCATCGAAGTCGTCCCCGACGTGCTCGCTTTCGACGAGAGCGCGTGGCGCGCGCAGCTCGCGCACATCGACGGCTCCGACGCCCGGATCGACGCCGTGAAGCGCGCTTACGAGAGTGCGGATCTCGTCGTCTCGACCGGCGGCTACTTCCTGAACGCGACGCCGGGCAACGCGTTCACGTGTGTGTTCCTGTCGCGTCTCCTGCACTGGGCTTGGGCGCTCGACGCCGGAGTCCCCGTCGCCGTTCTAGGTCAGAGCATCGGCCCGATCGAGGGCGCGGCGCTGCAGGCCGCGGCGCGCGCGACGTTCGCGCGCATCCCGGCGATCGGCGTGCGCGACGCGGCGAGCTTCGCGTTCCTCCAGCGCACGGGCTTGGCGCCGCACGCGGTTTTCACCGGCGATTTCGCGGTGGATCTCGTGCCCGCGGCCGAGTCCGAGGTGAACGCGCTCATGCGCCGGCTCGACCTCCCCGTCGGCGCGCTGGGCATCTCCGTCCGCGACTATCCGGGCACGCCGACGCACGCATTCCGCGACGTCGCGCGCGTCGCCGACCGCGTCGTGAGCGAGCTCGGGGTCCCCGTGCTGCTGATCGGCACGACGATCCCGCCCGAGGACGCGCCCGAAGTGCGCCGCCGCGAGCGCGCGCTGGGCAACGACGACTCGATCGCGCTGCTCGACGTCTATTCGCGCATGGAGCAGAAGCAAGGCGCGCGCGTGTGCATCGAGAGCCTGCCGCCGCGGCTCTTGAAGGGCGTGCTCGGGACGTGCCGCGCTTTCCTCGGCACGCGCATGCACGCGTCGATCCTCGCATCGACGTCGGGCGTCCCGACCGCGGGCATCGCGTACGAGTACAAGGTGCGCGGCTGGTTCGAGCGGCTCGGCCTGCACGAACTCGTCGTCCCGCTCGCGAGCGCGAGCGAAGCGACTCTGTGGCCGGTCGTCGAGCGTCTGCTCGAGGACGGCGATGCGATCTCGGCGCAGCTCGCGCGCGCGGTCCCGCACGTGCAGGCGAAGACGCGCGACAATTTTCGTCTGCTGGCCGAGCTCGTGCCGCCGACGGGCGCGGTGCCCAGCGCGTCGCGCGCCGTGCCGCACTTCGGAAGTCGCGGCACGCGCGCGGCCCCGGGCGTCACGACGAACCCAGCAGCCCTGAACCCAGCGGCCCCGAAGCCCGTGACCGCGACGAAATCAACTGCGAACGCCGGCGCGACCGCGCCGCGCGCGGAGCGAGCGTCGCCGCCGACCGCGACCGCGGTGTTGCCGAACGGCGATCCGCGCGCCGCGTGGGAGAAGGAGTCGCACCATTACGACGTGCTCCACCGCCGCCTGCGGACGATCGTCGACCTCGCCGAAGCCGCCGGCGGTCGCCGCTTGCTCGACGTGGGTTGCAGCGCGGGCACGATCGGCGCCGCGCTCACGCCGGGCTGGGCCTACCACGGCTGCGACGTCAGCGAATCCGCGGTCCGCTCCGCTACGCGCGGATGGCTCGTCGCCGCAGACCTGGAGAAGGGCGTGCCGGCGTTCGACGGCGGCGCGTACGACGTGATCGTGTGCTCGGGGATTCTCGAATACCTCGAAACGCCGGAGAAAACGCTGCGCGAGCTCGTGAAGCGCAGCGCACCGAGCGGGAAGCTCGTCGTCTCGTACTTCAACATGCGCCACGTGTCACGGCGCGGCGGCGGGGCGTACCGGCATCCCTTGTGGCGCAACGACTACACGCCGGCCGAGTTCCGCGAGCTCGTCGCGCGCGCCGGCTGGACGATCGAGACGACGCGCTGGTCCACCGCGGGACTCGGGACCGCGCCCGACGTGCGCGACGAGGCGGCGGCCGTGCGCGACGAACCCGCCGACGCCGCGGCGCGCATCGACGAGATCGGGCACACGTTGATCTACATGTGCCGCACACTCGCGCTATAGTGCCGAGTCGGACGCCCGCCGATCGAGAGCGGATGCTGGCGAGCCTTCTCGCGCGAAATGCGGGCCCGGCAGGACGAATTCAGGGGTCGTACGTACGCCGCTCGGGAGGCGACGCGCCGGACCATTCGCCGAACAGGCGGCATGCGGTCGCGAGCCTCGTGCGCTCGCTGGCGCTGGGCAAGGCCATGCAGTGACCGACCCGATCGCTGGCGAGGTCCTCCGAACCGACGACCAGCAGCACGCGACCTCGGCCCACCGCGGCCGAACGGACCTGCAACTCGTCGCCGTGTGCGGTGACCGGCTGGAGAGCGATCCCGTCGAGATAGATCGAAGCGCGGTCGTGTTCGTGCGCGGCGTGCTCGCGACGCTGGAGCACGATCAGGGTGCCGCCGTCCTCGACCCAGCGTCGGACCGCCAGCACCCACGATTCGTCGGCTTCCGCCTGACCGTGCTCGACGTCGGGATTGACGACGACGAGCTGGCGCAGGTCGGCGAGTTCGGGCGCTTGGCGCGAAACGACTCGCGTCTCCAGGCCAAGTCGCTGCGGGAGCTGTGCGAACGTCGTGAAGTCTCCGCCACGCGGCGTTTCGGCACGGCCGCCTATCGCTGGCGGTAGCCATGCGAACCCGCCCTCGGTCACGAAGCCCACCGTGCCCGGCGAAGATGCCGGAGCCGGTACGAGCAGCGACGAGCTCGTCACGACGTCAACGGTTCGCGCGCCGAGCAGGAAACCCACGGCGATTACGCCTGCGCAGGCGATCGGTCGTCGTCCCCCGCCTCGACGCCAGCACAGATACGACGCGAGGATCCCGAGGACTGCTGCCGACCCACGGATCCACGCCGAACCCGAAGAACGGCAGTTGAGCCACGCGACCGACCTCGCCGCGAACTCGGCGTGCGAGTCGAGGTAGTACGCGAACGAAGAGAAGACCGTCGAGTCGCCGAACGCGAGCACTCGACCGCGGCCGGGCCACGCCGCCGCCGCGACCACGAGCATGCCGTGAGCGCGAGTCGCGGTCGCCGCGAGCCGGCCGAAGTTGCTGGACTGCGAGTAGTCGCCGTCCATGGCCCAGGACTGTCGGAGGGTCAAGACAGGCTGCGCGGACCCGGAGAGCGACAGCGAGCAACCGCTCATCACGCCGAACGGCGACAGCCCCGCGCTCACCGGGTGCTCGGAGATCCACGGGTCAGTCCAGGTCTCGAAGGATCCGTTCGACGTGCTACCGGTCGAGTCGAACCCGAACGCGATGCCGAAGGGTTCGACGACCTGGTTGAGGTATGTCCCCATCCCGCCCAGGTCGGTGTGATCTCCGATCGCGAACAGGCCGCCGCCCTCCTCCACCCAGTCGCGGATCGCGCTCACCTCCTCGCCGTCGAGTGGGACGTGCGGAGTCTTGAGGATCAGCACGTCGAAAGCGTCCAGCAATTCCCGCGTGTAGGGCCCGTCGCCGTGGATGCTGACCAGCAGGAGGGCGACTTCGCGCACCGGAGGCGCCAGGCGTGAGAGTCGAAAGCGACCGTCGGCTTCGCACGGGACGCTCTGGAAGTACGTGGATCCCTTGCCGGGGACCTCGGCGTCGTGCACCGCGACTTCCAGGGCCAGGTACCCGAGTTCCGCGTGCGCCAGAACGCGGCCGGAGATGTCGAGCCCGGGTTCGAGTTGCACGACGATCCGCTGCTCGGGCCCGAAGGCTTCCGACGCGCCGGAGACGACCTTGGCGGGGAACTCGTCGCTCTCGACGAGCAGCTTCCATGGGCCGAGAGGGAGGCTGTGCAGCGCGAAGCCACCGTCGGCGTCGGTCGAAGCGAGCCGAGCACGCGTCCGAGATCGCCCTTCGATCTCCTGAGGGCTCAGGATCCCGAGTCCGCCGCCGCGCGGTGGGCGGCCGTCGAGGCGAAAGATGCCGGCTCCCGCGACGGGTCTTCCGGTCGGATCCACGACGCGTCCCGTCACGCCCGCGCCAGGGACCAGCACGATGCGCCCGAGATCCTGCTCGCTCGCGAGATCGATGAGGACGTCGCGGTCGAGGGCCCCGTATCCCTCGGCGCGCACGCACAATCTCGAGGTACCGCTCCGGACCCCGGAGATCGCGAACTCACCGCGCGCATCCGACGCCGCGGATGCGCACAGGCTTCGACGCGCGGAATCCAGAGCGAAGTACTCGGCGTCCAGAGGCGGATGCGTCGTGCCGGAACGCACGTCCGACCGGCCCGACTCGATCAGGATCGACGCCTGCGCGATCGGTGTGCCGCCTGGGTCCGTGATCGATCCGCGGACCAGCCGCCCGGCGCGCAGGTCCACCCGCGGATCCGCGCCCGTCTGCAGGACGTCGTGTCGCGCGACGTCCGACCCGGGCCGTTGCAAGCCGGAATCGAGGCCCACCACCGTGCGCGAATCGACGAGCCCGGCTCCGTGATCCGGTGCCAACGGGACGGTCCGAGAAGGATCGCAGCGGCGCACGCCCCACGCGGCCAGCCCCAAAACGAGCCCGAGGGTCAGCAGGGGTTTCGCGACGCGGGGCATCTTACGGTCGGCGAGCGGAGCGGTGGACGCGAGAGGAGTTTGGACCTCGACCGGACGTAGGGACCGAAGCCGTGAGCGGTCGAGGCGGAGATCGGATCCCGCGTGTCGGCCCGCCGCGTATCGACTAGCCGCTGCAGGACGTCTGGTACGGATTGCCGCTGTTCAGGACCGAGCACGTGCCGCCGCTCACATAGGAGCACGTGCCCGTCGAACTCGTCGTGCAGCTGCCGCCGCTACCGGCAACCACGGAGCAGTGCCCGCCGCCGCTGTAGCTCGAGCAAGCACCGCCGTTCTCGGAGGAACAGCTGCCACCGTTCGCGGCGGAGCAGCCGCTGCCTGCCTGCGAGGAATCCGATGAGCATTTGTTGTTGGCCTTGTGCGCGGAGCACCAAGCGCCCGACTGGTTGGTGGAGCACTGGAAATTGCCTCCGCCACCCCCAGTCCCTCCGGTGCTGCACCAGCTGATCGTCGCATTCGTGCTGCAACGGCCGGCCCCCTCCGGAAAACTCACGAACACCGAGAAGCGTGATTCTCCGACCCCCATGGACAGGGATTGGGTCCGAGGTGCGCAGATTTCGCCGACGCCGTGCGTCGAGATGACCGGAAGGCCCACGTCGACGGGGCGAAAACTCGGCGCAGCCGAAGCGCGTGTCGAGAAAATGGCCGACACGATCGCGGCCGCCGCGATCGAGACCAGGAATGCGACGCTCGAGAGCTTCATGTCAACCTTCGGGAACAAGGGGCCTGACACGGGAATCAAGTAATGCTAGGGTTACGAACGGTCCGCCCCGGCAAAGTTAATTCGCCCGGATCCGCGGCGTCGCCGGATCCGCGGTCGACCGCGTCCGGCCCGTCGCGTTCGCCACTCGCGTTCGCGGGCGGACATGCGCCTCGCGCTCCTCCGGTTCCCGGCACGGACCGCGGGAGGTCGCGAGGGCATGGCACAGGAGTCGCGAAGTCCCGTGTAGACGTGCGGAGCGGCGGGCATAGGTCTCGGCACGGACCGACCCTCAGGTAATTCCTTCCGCGTGCCGATGCGCAGGGCATGACGAAGCAGAGTTCCGCGCGCGGTCCCGGTCTCCAGATCTCGGTGGTCGTCCCGACGTTCGGGCGATCCGAGATCCTGAAGACGCTGCTCGGCGCGCTCGACGCGCAGACCCTTCCGAAGGACTGCTTCGAGCTCGTCGTCGTCGACGACGGCACGGTGCCGCCCATCGAGATCGACACGAGCGCGTACGGCTACTCGGTCACGCTGCTGCGGCAGCCGAACGCGGGACCGGGCGCCGCGCGCAATCTGGCCTTCGAGCACGTTCGCGCGCCGCTCGTCCTGATCCTGAACGACGACGCGGTGCCGGCGCCCGATCTGCTCGCGGGACACGTCGCGGCACACGCGAACGCGCCGCAGAAGACCGCGATCCTCGGTTCGTTCCCGTTCACCGCGCGCTCGATGCGCTCGCCGTTCGTCCAACTCCTGGCGCAGACGACGCTGCTCTTCGACTACGTGCGCATGGTGGACCGGGGCAACTACGGTTGGCGCAACTTCTGGACGTGCAACTTGAGCTTGCCGCTCAGCGCCTTGCGCGCAGTCGGCGGCTTCGACGGCGCAACGTTTCGCGAGGCGATCTGCGAGGACGTCGAGCTCGGCTACCGGCTCGAGAAGCTCGGCTGGAGCGTCCACTACCGCGCCGACCTCGTGTGCGAGCACGAACACGTCGTCACGCCGCGCGGCTATTTCCAACGCGCGCTCCGATTGGGCGTGAACTCGGCGCGCATGCACGCGAAGCACCAGGATCCGGCGCTGTTCCCCGCGATCGCCGGCAAGGCCGTCTCGCCGACGGCGTGGTCCGCGTCGGCGCAGGCCACGATCGAGGCCTATTTCGAGGTGCAGAAGCGCTTCGTCGCGCAGCTCGAAGCGCTCGAGTCGGCGCCCGGATCGGGCACGCGCACGGCCACGGAGCTGAAGACGCTGGCGGAGACCACGCACAAGATAACGATGATCCCCTACCAGCGCGGATGGCTGCTCGAGCTGGAGCAGCACGATCCAGGCATCGCCCTCGAGAACGGACCGGCGTCGGGTCGCCTCGTCTCGATCCTCGTCGTCTCGTACAACGCGCTGGCGAAGACGCGCGCGTGCCTCGAAGCGCTGCGCCGCACGAGCGATCCGCGTCATCCGACCGAGATCGTCGTCGTCGACAACGGATCGACCGACGGCAGCGCCGAGTGGCTGGACAGCCAGACCGACATCGTGTTCGTGCGCAACGCCGACAACGCCGGAGCGCCGCGTGCGCGCAACCAGGCGATCGCGCGTGCGCGCGGCGAGTACCTCGTATTCCTCGACAACGACGTCGTCGTCACGCACGAATGGCTGCACCGCTTGCTGTTCCACGCCGAGGTCGACGGACGTAGCGGCTGCGTCGGACCGCTGACCGATCGCGCCGGACACAACCAGCAAGTCGCGTACGCCGGCACGGCGGCGATCGAGGACGTCGAGCGCGCCGCGGCGGACCGCGCGCGCGATCACCACCGCAAGTACCGCAACCAGACGCTCATGACGTCGTTCTGCATGCTCGTGCGCCGCGGCGTCGTGGACGAGATCGGCGGCTTCGACGAGCGCTTCTCGCCCTGGGGTTTCGAGGACGACGACTTCAGCATGCGCGCCGCGCTGGCTGGATTCAGGAACCGGGTCGCGCTCGACGTGTTCGTCCGCCACGACCACTACGGCGGCAAGAAGGCGCAAGTGCACTCGGAACTGTTGGCGCGCAACTGGTCGCGTTTCGCCGAGAAATGGGCCGGTTCCGGCGACGCGGCCTACGGCGACTACGCCGCGATCCAACCGGCCATGCGGCGCGCGTTCACGCGCGCCGAGTACCACGTACCCATCGACACGGCGGCGAGCCCGCTGCCCGCGCCGACTCACGCTGCCGACGAGGTGCTCGCGTGAGCGCGCTCACCCTGTGCATGATCGTGCGCGACGAGGAGGCGTTCCTCGCCGATTGCCTCGACTCCGTCGCCGGCCTCGTCGACGCGATCGTCGTCGTGGACACGGGCAGCACGGATGCGACCGTCGCGATCGCGGAGTCCAAGGGCGCACGCGTCGTACGCCATGTCTGGACCGACGATTTCTCGGCGGCGCGCAACGCGGGGCTCGCGCACGTCGCGCGCACGAAGGGCCGGTTCGTCCTCGTCCTCGACGCGGACGAACGACTGGGCCCGGGCGCCGCCGAAGCGATTCGCGCAGCGCTGGCGCGCGACGACTTCGACCTCGGGCTCTTGCCTTTGCACGACGCGAATGCGCTCGGCGCCGCGCACACGGACGTGATCTCGGGCAAAGCGCGTCGCGGCGAGCCCGTGCTGCTGCCGCGCCTCATGCGCTTCGACACAACGTTGCGCTACGAAGGCCGTGTCCACGAACAGGTCACGAGCTGGTCGAAGAAGCCCGGTCGCCGGATCGCGACGATCGATAGCCCGATCGTGCACTTCGGCGCCGTGCCCGAGCTGCGCGTCGCGCGCGGCAAGGCCGAGCGCAACCGCGTGCTGCTCGAGCTGCGCGCGCAAGACGAACCGTCGAACCCGAACGTGCGCGCGTACCTGGCCCGCGAGTACGACCGCGCTGGTGACGCGCGGCGCGCGCTCGTGGAAGCGCGCGCGTCCTGGAGCGCGCTCGTCGCGTCGGCCGGCCGCGGCAAGCCCGCGAGCGATCCCGTGCTGCCCGCCACGGTGATGGCCTACTTCTCGATCCTCGCCGGCGAACTCGACGCCGCGGACGTGACGCTCGTTCGCGCGCGCGGCTGGACGCCGGCGCACCCGAACCTCGATCTCTTGAGCGGGCTCGTCCACGAACGCCGCGCGCTCGCAGCTATGGACGTCGAGACGATCGCGGCCGAGCTGACGGCCGCGGCCGCCGACTACGAGCGCTGCCTCGCGCTGCGCGGTCGCCATTTCGCGGCCGAAATCCTGCCCGGTGCCTGCGGTGCGACGGGGACGACGCGCCTCGCGACCGTGCGCCTCCTGCTGGGCGACGCGCCGGCTGCGCTCGCCCTCTTCGACTCCGTGCTGCGCGACGATCCGCGCCACGTCGAGTGCTCGCTCGGCCGCGCGGAAGCTTGGATCGACGACGGGAAGCCCGCCCAAGCGCTCGGCGCGCTCGAGCCGTTGCTCGCCGGAGACACGCCCGACGCGTGGCTCCTGTCGGCCGCGGCCGCGTTCGCATTCGGCGAGCGCGCGACGGCGGCGATGTTCGCCGACAGCGCGCGCAAGGCCGCGCGCGCGAAGCCTTGGATCGGCGGATGGCGACGCGCGCGACTCGAGGCCATGGAGGGTGAGCTCGGTGGCCGCATCGCGACCGCGACGTCGGCCGTGACGACCACCGCGACCGAGACGACTGAGACGACTGAGACCATCGCGAGGACAGCGACGCCCGCGACGACGAAGTTGGCTGCGGACTGCGTGCCTGTGCCGAACGCGACGACTCCCGCAACGTCGGCGCATGCTCGCGCGCTCACGGCGAGCGTCGTGATCCCGTGCTTCAATCGCTTCGACCTGCTGCAACCCGTGCTCGAGGCGTTCGCGCGCGAGCAGCGCGCGCGCCACTTCCAGATCGTGCTCGTCGACGACGGATCCGAGCCGCCGCTCGACGCGTTCGTGCGCTCACTGGGGCTGGAATCCTCGGTCGAAATGATCCGCCGTCCGAACGGAGGTCGCGGCGCGGCTCTGAACGACGGTCTGGCGCGCGCGACCGGCGACATCGTGATCTTCTGCGACAGCGACATCGCGCCGACGCCCGGCTTCGTCGACGAACACATCGCGTTCCACCGCGAGAACCCGTCCGAGCTCGCGACGCACCTCGGCGCGCTCGAATGGGGCGTGGACGCGGGCCTCTTCGGAGTCCTCCTCGGCGCGCGCGCGAACCCGCGCTTGCGCGGCGGATCGCGCACCGTCGACTGGACGCAGTGGTTCACCGACAACTGGTCCTTCAAGCGCTCGTTGCTCACTGCGCGCGGACTCGCATTCGATCTCGCGTACCGTGCGTGGGGCTTCGAGGAGCTCGACCTCGCGCGCGAGCTGAAAGCGCTCGGCGCCACGAACTCGTTGACGACGCGCGCGAAAGGTCTGCATCTGAAGCCCGCGACGGCCGAGGGTCTGCGCGCCTGCTTCGTGCGCAGCGTTCCGAACCTCCTGTACCTCGCGCGCAAGGCACCCCGCGAAGCCGACGTGCGCGTTTGGCTCTGCGCGCGCGCCGACGAGGACTCCGTCGCACGCGTTGAGCGCGCGTTCGAGATCGCTTGGCGCCGAGCGTGCGAGCTCGACGCCCAGCACGAAACCGCGCTCCGCGACGTGAACTCCGGCCCCGTGAACGCGCTCGCGATCGCGCTGTCCGACGCCAACTTCCACATCGGGATCTCGCGCGGCCTCCTGCAGAACGCGGCGCTCGCGGAATCGCACGCCGACCTCTTGCCGCGCGCGAACGCGACGAGACTCTTCGCGCAAGTCGAACAGTTCGCGCAACGCCTCGACGCCGTCGAACGACGGATCGGCGCGAACTCGAGCCCGTGGCTCGCGTCGATCGCGGCCGAGCTCGGCTGGGACGAGCACGCGCATCCGCTGCGCGCGCGCTGGCGCGGCGTGCCGATCCCAGCGCGCTGATCTCCGCAGCGAGTGGCGACCGCTGGCGCGAGCGCATCGCGGACCACTAGGATCCCGGCGCGCCGAGGCGCGCACTTGCCGAACCCCGCCCCCTCGCGTGCTCTCGTCACGCTGCTCATCGCGTTCCTCTGCCTCGTTTGGGGCAGCACGTGGATCGTCATCGCGGATGGGCTGCGCGACCTCCCACCGTTCACTTCCGCCGCGGCGCGCTTCCTCGTCGCGGCGCTGGCGATGAGCTTGATCGCGCCCGCGATCGCGCGCCGCGAGGGAGGTCGCGCGCCGACGTGGCGTCTCCGCCTCGCGCTCGGCCTGCTCAACTTCGGCGCGTCGTACGCGATCGTCTACTGGACCGAGACCAAGCTCCCCTCCGGCGTCGTCAGCGTCCTGTGGGCCGTCTTCCCGATGATGATGGCGGCGAGCTCGAGCTGGTTCCTCAGCAGCGAACGTCTGCGACCCGCGCAGTGGGCCGGTTTCGCGCTGGGATTCGCGGGCGTCGCACTGCTCTTCGCGACCGACCTGCGCACGCTCGGGCCAGCGGCCGTACCGGCGGCGGCGATCCTGCTCGTGTCGCCGCTCGTGTCGTGCGTCGGGAACACGCTGCTCAAGCGCGATGGCAAGGACACGAGCTCCGCGCTCGTCAACCGCGACGGCATGTGGATCGGCGCGGGCGTCCTCGTCGCGCTGGCCGTCGCGTTCGAGCGCGATGCGCCGGCGGAGTGGACGGGGCGCGCCGTCGCGAGTGTCCTCTACTTGGCGCTCGCCGGCACGGTCGCCACGTTCGGGCTGTACTTCTGGTTGCTGCGCCACACCGAGGCTTGGCGGCTCAGCACGATCGCGTACGTCACGCCGGCGGTGGCGCTGCTCCTCGGGACGCTCCTCAAGGACGAGCCGTTCACGCGCTGGACGCTGGCGGGGTCGCTGACGATCCTCGCGGGCGTCGTGATGGCGACGTTTCGGCGGCGCTGAACGGAGGAGTCAGACGCTGTCGGGAAGATCCCCGCCCGAAGTCACTTCCAAACGAGCGCGTTCCGCCGGGCGACGTGCAGCGTGACGAACGTGGAGCACGTGCACGCACGACTCGATCACGACGAACAGGATGCGGTAGTTTCCGTGCACGAGCTGGCGGAGCTCGAAGCCCTCGAGAGCCGTGCTCTCGATCGCCAGCGGGCAACGCTCGGGCATCCGATCGAGTGCGTGCACGGCCTCTTCGATCTCCGACAGCCATCGGGCCGCGTTCTCCAGGGAATCGGCGGCGATCCACATCGCGATCGCATGCAGGTCGGCCCGCGCCTGGTCCGCGAACTCGACGCGATACTTCACGCGCTCGGCGGGAGTTTCAGCGCGCGACGAACTTCCTCGAACACCTGCGCGGCGGGCGTCGTGCGGCCGGCCTTCACGTCCTCGAGGCCGCGTCGCACCGCTTCGATCGTCTCGGCGCGCTCGGCGAGTTGCGCCATGCGCTCGAAGGCCTCGACACCGAGGACGACCACCTTCGGCGAACCGTCCACGGTGAGGACCTGCGGGCGACCCGTGCTCTCCAGTTCCGAGATCATCTCGGTCGAGCGGCGCTTGAAGTCGGTCAACGTGTGGATGTCGCTGGGTTGGATCATGGCGGCTCGCGGGAGAGCATCACAAGAGCATCGAATGCGATGCTAACCTGCTCTTCGACCGGTGCGGGGCGTTCCCGAGCCCGATTCTCCTCCGGAGACCGACCCAGTTGCGTGGATCGACACCTGGGGCTGTGGGGTCCACCGCGGGAGTGCTCCGACCGCTCGCCGCCTCGCGCTCGAAGACCACGCAACGGGGTCAGCGTCCGAGTCTTCGACGCCGCACGTGTCTGGGACACCGAGGTTTGCGCCGTCCACGTCAGGAAGCTCCGCCGCAGTCGTTCGGCATCTGTTAGGGTGCGCCGGTCCCCGCGCGGTACCACCACGCACCACCCCATGCAGGACGCTCACCCGTCCGCCGCGCGGGGACCTTTCGGCCTCGGTGACGGACGGCACTCCCCGTCGCCGAGGCCGGTCTCTCCGCCGCGCGCGACCCGTCCTCGCGCGCCCCGCCTCCTTCTCGCGCCCCCCGCCCCTCCGCCGCGCCCGAGTTCCCGCCATGTACGTTCCGCTGCGCGTTCACGGTCACCATTCCATGCTCACCGGCGTCGATGCGCCGCGAGTTCTGCTCGAGCGCGCGGCGGAGCTCGGCTTGCCCGCGCTCGCGCTGGCCGACGTCGACACGTTGAGCGGCGTCGTCGACCTCGCGCGCGCGGCGGCGAAGACGCCCGGTGTGCGCGCGATCGTCGGCGCGGAGATCTCGGATCCGAGCGGCTTGCCGGGCCGCGTCGTCGCGCTCGCGAAGGACGCGGAGGGCTGGCGCAATCTGTGCAAGCTCGTCAGCGCGCGCCAACTCGGCGGCGATCCGGGCGAGCGCGGCGCGAAGCTCGACGGTCCCGACGCGTTCCGCATCGTCGACGCGGCTGTGCGCTGGCAGTCGGGTCTCGTGTTCCTCGTCGATCATCCGCGACTCCTGATGGAGCTGGGCGGACGCGTCGACGAGCGCGCGCTCTACGCGGCGATCTCGCCCGCGAGCGCGAACATGCGCAGCGTGCGGTCGAGCCCGCGCAACGCGGCGCGCGTCGACGTCCGCGGGGCCACCATCCGTGGCGCGGGGCTCGATGCGTTCGATCTGCGCCGTCGCGGCGACGAGGACTTGCTCGAGACGCCCAAGACGCCAGCGCCCGAACCGCCGGTCGCGGCGCAGGACCTCGTCGAGGCGGCGCGCGTGTGCGGCGTCGCGACGCTCGCGGTGCCCGACGTCTACATGGCCAGCAGCGCGAGCTTCGCGGATCACAAGGCGCGCGTCGCGATCAAGCACAACGCGCTCGTGCACGATCTGCCCGAGAGCTGGCTCGCGGCGCGGCCCGCGCACCTCGTCACGGCGGCGGAGATGCGCGCTCTGTACGCCGATTTGCCCGAGGTTTCCGGCCCTTTCGCGCGTTCCGCGCAGGGCGCGCTCGAGCGCACGCTGGCCGTCGCCGATCAGTGCCGCTACGTGCCCGAGCTCGGCGGCATCGTGTTCCCGACGATCGCGCTCGAAGCGGGCGAGACGCCTTACTCGCGGCTCGCGGGCCTCGCGTTCCGCGGCGCGAGCGAGCGCTACCGGCCGCTCCGGCCCGAGGTCGTGCACCGGCTCGAGTACGAGCTCACGACGATCGAGAAACTCGGTTTTTCCAGCTACTTCCTGCTCGTCGTGCAGATCGCGGACTTCGCCCGCGAGCGCGGCATCCCCTGCGTCGGGCGCGGTTCGGCCGCGGATTCTCTCGTCGCGTACTGCTTGCGGCTCACGGACGCGGACCCGTTGCGCTACCGCTTGACGTTCGAGCGCTTCCTGAACCCGGCGCGGCGCGATCGGCCCGACATCGACCTCGATTTCTGCTGGCGGCGGCGCGACGAGGTGCTCGAGCACGTCTACGGACTCTTCGGCGCGGAACGCACGGCGATGATCGCCACGATCGCGACGTGCGGCGTGCGCGCGGCGTTCCGCGAATCCGCGCTCGTCGAGGGCGTGCCGCCCGCGGAGGCGAACCGCTGGTCGCGACGCTTGCCGATGTACTGGAGCCGCGCGAGCGCTGCGAAGGACGCGGAACGGCCTGGAATCGCCGGGGAATTGGGCCTCGTCGCGCCCGAGCGCGGGACTCCGGATGCGGGAGGCACCGGCGCGCCGCGGCGCGACGCTGGCGCACACGGCGAGGGCGGAGCTCACGGCGAGGCCGGAGCGCGGGGCGAAACCGGTGTACATGGCGAGGGCGGCGCTCACGGCGCGGCTGGCGCGAACGGCGATGTCGCTCATCCCGCTGGCGCCCTTCGCCGCGGCGGGAAGGCGCGGAGCGCAGCGCCGGTTGCGCACCACGTGACCTTGCCCGCCGCGCTCGTCGGCAACGACGTCGCCGAACTCCTCGCGCGCACGCCCGAGGCGCGCGGCTTCCCCTTCGACGACCCGCGCATGCAGCGCGTGCTCCAGGCCGCGGATCGCCTCGCCGGCGCGCCGCGCCACTACGGTCTGCATCCCGGCGGCGTCGTCGTCGCACCCGGACCGATCACGGACTTCGTGCCCTGCCAGCGCGCCGCGAAGGGTTGCATCGTCACGCAGTTCGACAAGGACGCGGTCGAAGCGATCGGTCTCGTGAAGATGGACCTGCTCGGCAATCGCGCGCTGACGACGCTCGACGACTGCGTGAAATCGCTGGCGCGCCAGGGCGTCGTCGTCGATCTCGAGGCGCTGCCGGAGGACGATCCCAGGACCGCGCGCACGCTGCGCGAAGGGCGCACGCTGGGCTGCTTCCAGGTCGAGTCGCCGGGCATGCGCAACCTGCTCCAGCAGATCGGCGCCACGACGATGGACGACGTGATCCAGGCGGTCGCGCTGATCCGGCCCGGACCCGCGGGGTCGGGCATGAAGGACGCGTACGTGCGGCGCTACCGCAAGCTCGAAGCGCGCCGTGCTCCGCATCCGCGGCTCGAGGAACTCCTGTGGGACACGTACGGCGTGATGCTCTACCAGGAAGACGTGATGCAGGTCGCCGCGCTGCTCGCCGGGATGGACCTCTCCGAAGCCGACCTCCTGCGCC
>Ga0105044_10005233_pt1 | contig 17871 bp, 17 predicted proteins | sample MAT01_FD_78092 | JGI IMG/M metagenome (GOLD analysis project Ga0105044, IMG submission 78092) | Freshwater microbial communities from Lake Fryxell liftoff mats and glacier meltwater in Antarctica - MAT-01 | ecosystem: Environmental > Aquatic > Freshwater > Ice > Liftoff microbial mat | place...
CGATGGGGCCGGTGGTTCCGCGCCCGGTAACGGGCCCGCTTTCCGCAGAAACCTTCTCCGCCGTGCTGAAGGAAGAACAGGCGGCATACACCCGGCGGCTCGAAGTCTGCATGCAATTGCGGAAGGTCGCATTCGAGAGTTCCAACGATGCCCTTTCCCTACAAGCGGACGAACTCGAACGCCTCGCCGAACTCACTTACAAGACTCGCATCGCCCGAATCGGGATGAAATCGAACTTCCGCAATAACTCGGGCGCCGAAGACCTCGAACGCTCGGTCGGCTCCGCGATGAAATCGACCCCGTTGGCCAGCGGGGTTCAATCGCCCGCCGAAATTCGCCCGGCCACGGCCCAATTGAAAAACCAGTTCCGCGAGGTGAAGCCATGAGATTATCCTTGTTCACCTTCGCGGTGTTCTTCCCGGCCATCGGGTGCATGAACATCAAACCGATCGGCCCACTGGCGAACATGAACGCCACGAATCACGGGCCCGCGGAAACGCCCCGCGCCACCGCGATGCCTGCTAAGGCCATGGCGGCGATGCCCGTCATCGAGGAAGGCCCGCGGCCAACCTCCCCGGCTTACGAAGTGACACCGGGTGAAGTGAGCGAAGCCAATGCCCACGAGTGCGTTATGAAACTCCGCAAGGAACTCGATGCGGATCGCGCCGCCGCCGATGCCATGCCCCGCTACCCGGAAGTTTCGCGCATCAAACGTTGATCGAACGATCGGGAAACCCGAAGCCGACGGAGGAAACTCCGCCGGCTTTTTGCATTCCCTAAGATACTCTGCATCGCTCCAACGGAGTTCTGCCATGTTTCGATCATTCTCATTGTTGCCATTGTTGCTACTGGGGTTCGTACTCGCCATGACCACCGCGCGCACCGATGAAGGAATGTGGCTCCTCAACGAACCGCCCCGACAAATCCTCAAAGAACGCTACAACTTCGATCTCACCGATGCGTGGTTGGAACGCGCCGTGTCGGGCAGCGTCCGCTTCAACAACGGAGGCAGCGGTGGCTTCGTTTCCCCCGATGGTTTGATCGTGACCAATCACCATATCGCCGCCGATGCGTTACAGAAACTGAGTTCCTCCAAAGAAGATCTGTTCGCGTTGGGGTTCCTTGCCAAAACGCGCGCGGAGGAACGCAAATGCCCCGACCTCGAATTGAACGTGTTGCAATCCATCGAAGATGTGACCGCCCGAGTCAACGCTTCGGTGAAGCCCGGAATGAAAATTTCCGAAGCCGCGGCCGCCCGCAAGGCGATCCTCGGCGAGATCGAAAAGGAAAGCACCGATAAAACCGGATTGCGTTCCGATGTGGTGACGCTTTACCAAGGCGGAGCATACCACCTCTACCGGTACAAGAAATACACCGACGTCCGTTTGGTATTCGCCCCGGAAGCTGCGATTGCCTCGTTCGGTGGAGACGTGGATAACTTCGAATATCCCAGGCACAGCCTCGATGTCGCATTCTTCCGTGCGTACGAGGATGGCAAACCGGCGGCGGTCAAACACTTCTTCAAATGGAGCAAAACCGGCCCGGCCGAAGGAGATCTCGTATTCGTGACGGGCCACCCCGGCACCACGAACCGACTCGAAACGCTCGCGCGATTGAAACACCGACGCGATTACACATTGCCCTACAGCCTGTACCGGCTGCGAACGTTCGAAGCGGCGCTTTCGCAATACAGCGAGCAAGGCACGGAGCAACGCCGGCAAGCCGGGACGGACTTGCACCGTTTAGCGAACGCTCGGAAAGCGATGGGCGGGCAACTGCAAGGCCTGCTCGACCCGCAGATCATGGAAAATAAGCGGGCGAGCGAACTGGCGTACCGTATGTTTACCCGCGGTTCGAGCGGGCCTTCCGACTGGTTTCATTCCGGCGCGACCAAAATTGCCGACATCCAATTGAAATTCCGCACCTTCGAAAAAGAACACGCCCTTCTCGAACGCGGCGACGCCTTCTTTTCCGAATACTTCGCCATCGCCCGGCACCTAGTGCGCATGGCCGACGAGATGCCCAAGCAGTCGGGGGAGCGACTCCGCGAGTACCGCGATTCCAACCTCGAATCGTTGAAGTTTCAACTGTTCAGCCCCGCCCCCATCGACGCTGAACTGGAACAGATCAAACTGCAAACGTCTCTCACGTTCCTCGCAGAAAACCTCGGCGGGGAACATCCGATTGTTCGCATGATTCTCGCTGGTAAGAACCCGGCACAACGCGCATCCGAGTTAGTCAAAGGGTGCAAACTCGGCACGATGGACGAACGCAATAAACTTTTCAAAGGCGGCATGAAAGCCGTCGCTGAATCGAAAGACCCGATGATTCAGCTCACTGCGAGTATCGATGCGGCGGCTCGCGAACTCCGCAAACGATACGAGAATGAAGTCGAGGAACCGGAACGCCAAGCCTATGCCGAGATTGCCAAGGCTCGCTTCGAGGTATCCGGCAGAAACATCGCCCCGGATGCGACATTCACTTTACGATTGGCTTTTGGCACCGCCAAAGGCTACGAACTCGACGGCAAGAAAATCCCCTTCCAAACGACCTTCGCGGGGGCGTTCGAGCGATCCGAAAAAATGCACGGTCGCGAGCCGTTCAATCTCCCCAACAGTTGGGTCGATAACAAAGCCAAGCTCGATCTCGCCACGCCTTTCGATTTCGCAAGTACCTCGGACACCATCGGGGGAAACAGCGGTTCGCCCGTACTCAACCGCGAGGGGCAATTGGTCGGCGTCAACTTCGACCGCAACCGCCACGGATTGGTGCGGAACTTCGTGTACACGGAAGTGCAAGCCCGGCACGTTTCCGTTCACTGCCGGGCCGTGCTGGAAGCACTGCGGGTGATCTACAAGGCGGACAAATTGTTGGATGAGCTGGAAGTTGGAAGTTGATAGTTGGTAGTTGGGAATTGGTGCAACTCTCAACTTCCAACTCTAAACTATCCCTCAGCACTTTCGGATGACGCCGACCAAGATGCCGAGGACGGAGACGTTCTCTTGGCTGGGGTCGACGATAATCGGTTCCATCGTGGAGTTGCAGGGTTCCAAGCGGATGTGGTCTTTGCGGCGGTAGAATTTTTTCAACGTCATGGCCTTATCGATCATGGCCACGACCCGTTCGCCGTTGTCTGCGGATTCCTGTCGTTTGATGACGACGTAATCGCCGTCGGCGATCTGATTTTCGATCATTGAGGTTCCGCGAACCTTCAATGCGTACAGATTGGCCCCGGAGAAGAGTTCTTTCATTTCGAGGCGATCGTTCTGTTCCTCGGCTTCGATCGATTTGCCCGCCGCGACGACGCCGAGCAGCGGCAAGCTGAACCCCCCGGCGGAAACGCCGGGGATCGTGATCGCACGGGCGCGACCACCGCGATCTTGGTTCTTCTCATCCCGGTGGATATACCCCTTCTTTTGCAGTGCCCGCAGGTGGCACATCACGCCGTTCGGCGAGGCGATGTCGAAAGCTTTTCCGATGTCGCGGATCGCCGGGGGGTAACCGCTTTCTTCGATATACTTACAAATGTAATTGAAGATGCGCTGCTGATTCGCCGTGAGATTCGGTTTCGAGGAGTGCTCGTGAGGGTGATCGTTGGAGAAGTTGGGTTTCATCGGTTCGCCCCTTCCGGAATGAATATACGCAACGTACAAGTGTTCATAGTGTATAGAATCCCATCGGACAATTGTACAGTTCTTTCGATGGAATATTCCCGCGACTGGCGGTTGGGTGCCGAGGGGTGCATACTGAGGGGAACGCCAACGGGAGGTTTGCCGCATGGAATTGCCAAAGCCGAGTTGGTTCGCCGCAGTGATTCAAGCGTTATCGAGTGGGAATCCCCTCGATTCCGCACTCGCCACGGCAGCATTCCGCGATCTGCTCTCGGGTCGAGTGGAAGATGTTTACTCCTCGGCGTTCCTCACCGCGTTGCGGATGCGGGGGGAAACTTCCCTCGAAGTGGCCACGGCCGCCCGCGCCCTGAGGGAACAAATGATCCGGCTCGTGCCGGTATCCGGGCCAGTCGTCGATACCTGCGGAACCGGCGGAGATGACCTCGGCACCTTCAACATTAGCACCGCCGCCGCGTTCGTGGTGGCCGGGGCCGGGGTTCCCGTAGTGAAGCACGGCAACCGTGCCGTATCGAGCCGTTCCGGCAGTGCCGATGTTCTCCGCGAACTGGGCGTGCCCATCGATTCCGGGGTGGAATGGTCGCAGCGGTGCCTCGATCGCATCGGCTTCGCTTTCTGCTTCGCCCCGCATTTTCACCCCGGCATGGCCCACGTGGCGAATCTCCGCCGAAAGCTCGGCATCCGGACTATCTTCAATTTGCTCGGGCCGTTGGCGAATCCCGCCGGGGCCGAGTACCAACTCATCGGCGTTGGTAACCCTGACCTCCTCGAAACGCTCACGGGTGCTGTTGTGGAACTCAGCGCCCGGCGAACCATCCTCGTTTGCGGCCGCGACGGCTTGGACGAAGTGAGCCTCGCCGGCTCAACGCTGGTACGAATCGTTGAAAATGAAGCCTATCGAAGTGAAGAATGGACACGGAACGATTTCGGATTGGCCGCGGTTACGGCGGAGGAAATCCGGGCGGAAGGCCCCGCCGAAAGCGCCGCGATCATACGCAGCGTGTTGAACGGGGAGACCGGGCCAGCCTCGCGCATCGTGTTGGCCAACGCTGCGGCGAGCCTCTTCGCGGCGAACGCGGTGAGCAGTTTGCGGGAAGGTGTGGAACGGGCGGAGGCGTCGATCCGGAGTGGAAAAGCGAAACGAGTGTTGGAGCGGATGGCAGCGGATGCGTGAATGCTCGCAATCGGATTTGATCAAATTGCCCAATTCTCCACGCGGAGGCCCGGAACGCGCGAAAAGTCGCCATCGGATGTAACGACGGTGCAATCGGGGAGTGTCAAACCGACAGCAGCAATCATCCGATCGATCGGTTGCATCGTAATACCTTGTCGCCTGAGCGTAGCGTAAACAATCGCGTAAGTGCGAGCGGAGGTGAGATCGTACGGCCAGATTCGCAGAAGCTGGAGCTCACCCTCGACGATCGGAAGATTGAACTCCCGGCTCGAACTGTACTCGACACCACCCAAAACCTCGCCGACGACGGGAATCGCCGTACCGATCACCGCCCCCGTTTTCCTTTCTCGAATGGCCCGTTCGTACACTCCACAACGCCGGTAGATGAAGAGGTTGGCGGCGTTGCTATCGAGAAGATATTTCCTCATACCTTCTCCCGGCCGGCAACGGCTTCACCGGTTCGAGCGTTGGTGAGTTCCCATTCGCGATCTTCGCGCCGCCTCATTTGCATCTCCGCCCATTCATCGTCAGATACAACGGGAGCGGGAATCGAGTTTGCGAGAGCCAACCATCGGTCGATGGATTCCATCGTATCGTCGAAAATATCGCCGGTACCGGAATCTCCATTCGACCAATACTCGGGCTCGCTCGGCGGGAAGCTATCGCTGAGCAAAGTTGATACGGTTGAATTCATATCGTTCCCCCGAAGTTCATTGGAAGAATCATAACGGTGTCGAATGGCAAAACAAACCCATTTTTCTCAAAGCACCAGCATCGCGTCGCCGTAACTGAAGAAGCGGTAATCCTCCCGGATCGCTTCTTCGTATGCGCGCTTTAGCAATTCGCTCCCGGCCATCGCTTGTACGAGCAAGAGCAGCGTCGTCCGTGGCAGGTGAAAGTTCGTAATCATGCCGTCGATGGTGCGGAAGCGGTACGGCGGATGGATAAAAAGTTTCGTCTCCCCGCAGTAAGGATGCAACTCTCCCGATGCTGCGGCCGATTCGAGGCTGCGGGCCGAGGTCGTGCCCACGGCGACCACCCGACCGCCACGAATTTTGCAAGCGAGTATCGCATCGACGGTCGATTGAATGACTTCGCACCACTCCGCGTGGATGTCGTGCTTCGTGGGATCGAGTTCTTTTACTGGTGCGAACGTTCCCAAGCCGACATGCAAGGTCACCCGTGCGACCCCAATTCCGATTCTCCCGAGATCGGCTAACAATTCGGAGGTGAAGTGCAGCCCGGCCGTGGGCGCCGCGACCGAACCCGCCTGTTCCGCGTAAACCGTTTGGTAACGTTCGCGATCACCCTCGGCTTCCTGCCCCTTGCGGATGTACGGCGGCAGTGGAATGGTTCCATGCCGATTCAATAAATCCTCCGGCGTGCCTAGGAGATTTGGTCGCATCAGCCAATGGCGGTCGCTCGTGCGACCGATAAGTTCCAATCGGAGCGGGCCAGCGCCCACGAGAAAGCATTCGCCTTCGTGCGGGTAACCGCGCGTTTGCGTGACGAGTTCCCACAATCCATCGCCGGTGGTGCGGAGGAACAACGCTTCCCATTTACCGCCGGTGTTTTCGCGGGTGCCGGTGAGGCGTGCCGGGATCACCTTAGTATCGTTCAGAACGAGAAGATCACCGGGTTGCAGCAACGAAGGCAGATCGCGGAAGTGGCGGTGCAAGATGGTTCCGGCGTTGCGATCAATCACCAACAATCGAGACGCATCGCGCGTGGCGGCGGGTTGCTGGGCGATGAGGTGTTCGGGGAGATCGTAATCGAAGAAGAGGGACATTGAATCGGCCGGAGAAAAGTGTTCAGAAAATCTCCCTCACCCCCAACCCCTCTCCCGCACGGGGAGAGGGTAGCAAGCAAAGATTACTTGAAGTTCTTCAAGAATTCCTCGAAGCCCTTTTTGTGCTTCTCGACGGTGTCCTTCGACCCCAGCAGTGTCAGGTAGTATTGCTTACCGTCTTTGGCTTCGAACACGACGTAGAGTTGACGGTAGTTTTCCATCTTGGTGGACTCCTTAGCCATGGGGAATGCCTTCTTCATGAAACTGCCGGAGACATCCTGGTACGTGGCTTCGATGGTTCCAACCTTGATCTTATCGGTCTTGTCCTTGCGACCTTCTTCCGCGAATTTATCCAACTGGCGCTTGAGGTTGGCTTCGAGCGATCCGCTGCCGCCGGGGAAGGCGAAGAGCGCCAACTCGGCGTCGTCTTTGTCCTTCTCGGCCTTGGGCAGTTTGAACTGAGCTTGGCGCATCGCGTTGGAAGGGTTTTCTTCTTTCCAATCGGCGGGCGGAGTCGATTTCATCCCCGCGAGTTCCAAGGGTTTGTTCTTGTTCTCTTCGGAGTATGCCGTACTCACGGCGGCTGCCATCAAGGCCAAGGCGAAGAATCGGCGCACGGGTGGTACCTCTGTGGGGTGGGAATGGGGCCATGAGATTGTAAGATAAAAGGCTGCCGGATTACAGTGTTTGGCGGGGCAACCGTGGCGAAATTGAAATTCACTTACGATTACCCGCGCCCGGCGGTCACGGTCGATGCGGTGTTAATCACACGCGAAGTGAAGCCGAGAGTGCTGCTTATCCAGCGGAAGCACGAGCCGTTTGCCAAGAGTTGGGCTTTGCCCGGTGGCTTCGTGAACGAAGGGGAAACGCTGGCCCAAGCCGCTCGCCGTGAGCTCGAAGAGGAAACGGCGTTGGAAGTCGGCGAACTCGAGCAACTCGTTGCCGTCGGCGATCCGGGGCGCGATCCCCGCGGTTGGACGGTGAGTGTGGCATTCCTCGGCCGCATGGATTCCGCGACCGCGATTGCGAAAGCCGGAGACGACGCTGCAGAAGTTCGCTGGTTCCCGCTCCACAAACTACCGAAGCTCGCCTTCGACCACGCGGCGATTCTTGAACGCGCTCAGATCCGCCTCGCGGATCGGGCATATTAATGGTGTGTATTGTTGGAGTTCCGCCTTTAGGCGGTCTTGCGTTCGGCCTGCATATCAAGACCGCCTAACGGCGGAACCACAACAAACGCGGGTAAATTCCAAAACGCTACATCACAAGGTTCGCCATCGATGCCATACCGTTTCCTTCGCACTGCCACCATCGCGTTGATCCTCGGCATCGCCACGGCCAGCCTCGTGCGTGCTGTGAACGAACCCGCCGTGCCACCCCCCACCGGCCTCCGTGCAAAAATCGATAGCCCGAACGCGGCGACTCTTGAAGCAGATATCCTGTTCCCCGCAGTAATGTTGCAAACCACTTACGGCCAAGTGGAACTGAACTCGGCCCGATTGAAAGAACTCTCATTTGAGCAAATCGATGCCGATTCGACAGTTGCCAATGCGGAACTCAACGACGGAACGCACTTCCACGGCACGTTGAAATCCACGGAACTGAATGTTCGGATCGGTGACGAATCGCGTGTGCTCGTGCCCGTCGAAGGAATGCGGGTGCGATTCCAACGGCCCGAAGATTTTGGAATCTTCTCCGCGATTATCGGCCTGCTCACGCTCACGCTCATGGAAATTGTCCTCGGGATCGACAATATCATCTTCCTCGCGATCCTTTCCAACAAACTCCCGGCCCCGCAGCAAGCGAAGGCCCGCCGCATCGGGTTGCTCGGCGCGTTGGTTACTCGATTGCTTCTCCTCTTTTGCCTGACGTGGCTCTTGGGCCTCACGAAAACGGTGTTCACCCTGCCGGAGATGCCGTTGTTCCACACGCCGGAAGCCCGCGGGATTTCTTGGCGGGACATCATTCTCATCGCCGGGGGAACGTTTCTGATCGGGAAGAGCACGTTGGAGATTCACGAAAAGATGGAGAAAGCCCACGGCGAAGAAAAGTCTGTCGGTGCCAAGGTGCCAAGCTTCTGGAGCATCATCGTTCAAATCGCCCTGATGGATATTATCTTCTCGCTCGACTCCGTCATCACGGCCGTGGGCATGGTCGATCATCTGTGGGTGATGGTGGTGGCCATGCTCATCGCCGTGGGCGTGATGCTGCTGTTCGCCGAGAGAATCAGCCGGTTCGTCGATAACCACCCGACGATCAAAGTTCTCGCGTTGAGCTTTTTGATCCTGATCGGTGTGCTTCTCGTGGCCGAAAGCTTGGGCCAGCACATCGATAAAGGCTACATTTATTTCGCCATGGCGTTCGCCATCGGAATCGAGGTCATCAACATGCGATTGATAAAGGGGGCCGATTGAGAAAAAAGGTTGCCAAAGCGAGAAGAAATGGAGTATGATTATTTTTACACAAGCCCACGTTGGCAATCGTTACGCTCTCCTTGGGTATCACGATGGCGCACGAATCTAGCACACTCGAACGCGGCCAATCCATGGCCGAGCAGTACAGCGTCTACGATGAAAGTTGGTTAGAGATCGATTCTTTCAAATGGATCGAAAGCGAACGTGCGGGTTACGACCTCGGGGACAAAGCCGTGAACCGTTGGGTATCGGATCACTGGCGGGGTTATCTGCGGGCACGCTGGCTCGAACATTTGCAGGGCTCCCGGTATTGGATCGAACTGGATCGCGGCGATTTCGGCCTTCTCAAACGTTCCTTCATCGGCGAACCCGAACTCCTGAATGCCATTCTCTCGCACCTGAAAGCCGGCCTCGAGAATCTGCACGTGCTCTGTTGGGCGAAAGAAAATCAAATCCCCTGCGAACCGGTTCTGCGAATCCTCGAAGCCCTCGACATCAATAGCCGCCGCCTCCGCCATCGCTTTGAGCAAAGATAATCCACGTCCCGCATCTCGCCTTCGCAATCCCAATCGGTTACAGTTCAACTTTACTCACCCCCACGCACACTCCTGCGGTGCCAAGCCATGCGCTCCCTCCGATGGTTAATCCTCCTCGCCGCGGTCACGCTGCCCACCCTGCTCCTAGTGGCCCAATCCCCGGCACCGCCCCTCACGCAAAAGGATCCGCCCGATGGCACCGAAGCCGCCGTGAAGCAAGCGACCGGTTTCCGCTTGCCGCCGGGGTTGAAGGCGGAAGTCTACGCCGCGGAACCGAAGTTGATGAACCCCGTGGCGTTCTGCCTCGATGAAAAAGGCCGCGTGTTCGTGGCCGAGGAATTCCGGTTGAACCGCGGCACCGAGGAGAACCGCGGCCGCAGCTTTCTCCTCGACGACGACCTGCAATTAAAGACGGTCGAAGATCGGTTGAAGATGTACGAGAAGCACGCATCGAAATTCACCGGCGGCATGGATTACTTCCGCAAACACACCGACCAAGTACGCTTTCTCGAAGACACCACCGGCAGCGGCCGCGCGGATCGCTCCACGGTCTTCGCCACCGGTTTCAACGATCCGCTCGATGGCCTCGCCGCCGGGATTATGGCGTGGAATGGCAGCATCTATCTCACCAACATTCCAAACCTCTGGCGATTGAAAGACACCAAGGGCACCGGCACAGCAGATGTGCAAGAAAAACTCCTCACCGGCTTCGGCGTGAGTTGCGCCTTCCTCGGCCACGATCTCCACGGCCTCACCGTGGGGCCGGACGGCAAGCTCTACTTTTCCATCGGCGACCGCGGCTACAACGTCACGAACAAGGAAGGCAAGAACTTCACCGGCCTGCGCACCGGGGCCGTGTTCCGCTGCAACTTCGATGGTTCCGAATTTGAAGTCGTCCACAAGGGGCTGCGCAATCCGCAAGAACTCGCTTTCGACCAGTACGGCAATCTCTTCGCGGACGACAACAACTGCGACAAAGGCGATCACGCCCGCCTCGTGTACATCTGCGAAGGGGGAGACAGCGGTTGGAACATGGCCTTCCAAACCATCCCCGAACCGTACATGGGCGGGCCGTGGTTCGCCGAGCGTATGTGGCACCTTCCGCACGAAGAGCAACCCGCTTGGCTGCTGCCGCCGGTCGGCAAGATCGGCACCGGCCCCGGCGGCTTCGCTTTCAGCAGCGGCGTCGGGTTGCCGGAGCGGTACAAGAATACCTTCCTCATGGCGAACTATGCCGGGGGTGGCGGTGGCATCGAGGCCTTCAAGGTGAAGCCCAAGGGGGCAGGATTCGAGATCGAAGACTACCACGACTTCTTGAAGCCGCTGATGCCCACCGATGTAGAAATCGGCTACGACGGCAAAGTGTACGTCAGCGAGTTCGGCCCGCTGAAATGGGACGGTTCCAACAACCAAGGCCGCATCTACACCGTCTTCGACCCGAAGAAAATCGGCGAAGCGGACGAGATGAAGAAACTCTTCGCCGAAGGGTTCAACAAACAATCGGTGAAGGCGTTGTTGGAACTCTTGGGGCACGCCGATCAACGAGTGCGTATGCGGGCGCAGTTCGAGTTAGTGAAGAAAGACCCGGCGATGTTTTGGCCGACGTTGAAGAACTCGAAGAGCCAACTCGCCCGACTGCACGCGATCTGGGGCATCGGCATGTTCTCATCGTGGAATCACGAATTCGCCCATGGATTACAGGACTATCTGAGCGATCCCGATGCCGAGGTGCGGGCCCAATCGGCGAAGATCCTCGGCAAACGGGGGAACGAAAAGATCGACGCGAAGCTGCTGCCGTTGCTCAAAGATGAAAGCTCCCGGGTGAAATTCTTCGCCGCGGAAGCTCTGGGGCAACGCAAGTCACACGAAGCCGTATCGGCGTTGTTCGATGCACTGATTGCGAATAACGATACCGATCCGTTTCTCCGGCACGCCTTCACGACGGCATTGGCGAATATCGGCGGCGAGCCGAAGAAATACTGGATCCTCTCCGCGCATCAATCGAAATCCGTTCGCCTCGGTGCTCTCCTCGCATTACGAAAGATGAACGATCCGAAAGTGGCAGGCTTCCTCGACGATTCGGATCTCTTCGTTCGCACCGAAGCGGCGCGAGCCGTTCACGATCTCCCCATCGAAAGTGAGTATCCGGCCTTGGCCGAAGTGTTGACGAAGTTGCCGAGCGATCGCATCGCCGAAGCCGATCCCCTGCTCCGCCGGGCGATTCACGCGGCGTTCCGCCTCGGTACGAAGGAGCAGGCCGAACGCGTGTTGAAGATCGCGGCGAATCCGAGTGTCTCCCTCGCCATTCGATCGGAAGCGCTCGGTTGCCTCCGCGATTGGAGCGAACCCGGCCCGCGCGACCGCGTGACCGGGTTCTGGCGGCCGCTCGAAAAACGCGATCCCGCGATCATCAAGGGAGTCGTCGAAGCTGGGCGGGAAACGCTGCTCTCGCTAAATTCGCAGAAATTGCAGACCGAAGCGATCACGGTAATGGTGAAAGCCGGGGCCAAGATCGACGACGAACTGTTCCGCGGCTGGATCGCCGACCCGAACAAACAGACCGCATTGCGCGTCGCAGCGCTGCGATCCTTGGCCGAGCGCAAGTCGCCCATTCTCAAAGCAGTTATTCAAACGGCGCTGAAAGACTCCGCCCCGCTGTTGCGGGCAACCGCAAGGGAGTTGCTGGCACAATCCGACCCTGCCGCGGGTACGGTCCAACTGATTGACGTGCTCCAGAATAAAGATGCCGCGTTGATCGAGAAGCAATCGGCGATCCTGATTCTGGCTAAGGTGAAGACGCCTGACGCGAGTGCGGCCCTCGACGACCTCGCCAAGCGATTGTGCGATACCGACTTCCCCAAGGAATGGATCGTGGACACGTTGGAAGCGCTCAAGGCCGCAGCGACACCCTCCCGCGACGTTCTCCGCAAGAAGTACGAGGACCCTCTGCCGAAAGATCCGGTGGGCAAATACCAGATGAGCCTGACCGGCGGGAACGCCGAGAAGGGCCGCGAACTTTTCTACAACCACACGGCCGCGCAGTGTGTCCGCTGCCATAAAGTTCAAAACTCTGGCGGCGTAGCCGGGCCGGATCTCACCGATGTGGCCAAACGCTACCCCGAGAAAACGAGGGATTTCTTGCTCGAATCGCTGGTGCTACCGAGCGCGAAGATCGCCCCCGGTTTCGGCACCATGACCGTCAGCCTCGACGACGGCCGCGTTCTCACCGGCGTGCTGCTCGCCGACGATAAGGCCGGCGTGACATTGCAATTCCCGGACGGGAAGAAGGAAACATTCCCGCGCGATAGCATCGAAAAGCGCACCGAGCCGCAATCGGCGATGCCCACGGTCGACCGCACTCTGACACCGCGCGAGATGAGGGATTTGATAGAGTTCCTGAGTACGTTAAAGTAATGTTCCATTCGCGGCCGAATCGTCGCTCACGTTTCCGGCTAGTTTAGGACGAACCACCATCCGAAAGAGTTCCCATGCTGCACGTCGTCGCCACCATCGAAGTCCACGAAGGCAAGCGAGGCGAGTTCCTGCTGGTGTTCGAGAAGCTCACACCACAAGTGCGGGCCGAGGAGGGTTGCATCGAATACGGTGCGGCCATCGATATTCCCACGGCTATCAAGGTTCAGGTGCCACCGCGGCACAACGTGATCACCGTGATCGAGAAGTGGGAGAGCATCGAGGCGCTGACGGCGCACTTGGCCGCTCCGCACATGGCAACTTATCGTGAAGACGTGAAGGAGATCGTGAAAGGCGTCGCGTTGCAAGTGCTGGCCCCGGTGTGAATCAGAGGCGCTGCCTCCACGGCTGCCCGCGCCGGCGGGCATTCGGAAAACGTTGAGTCATTCCTTCCCGAATAGCCCGCCGTGCTGGGGAGTTGTCAATTCGCGAATAAATAAAAGGAAACTCGCGGCTCCGCGCGACGACCGCACGTACGTCGTCTCCCAACCCTTAGCCCTGCAGGTCGAAGGAGTCCTGCAAGTCGTTCAGATCCGCCATCGCAGGATCGGTGAACCAGTATGCTTTCATCGTGCTCGCTCCGCACGCCGTCGTTCCAAATCCAATTTGGCCAATTCAAAGGCTTCGTCACTATCGATCATTTTCATCGAACCCTCGGCCACGGACGCAATGCGACGATCTAATTCCGCCCGGAATTCGGGATCTTTCAGAGTGTCGAAATCCTCCGGGTCGACCATGTATTAAAGCCGGATAGAAATCAGCTCGCGTTCGCTATCCGTAAGGGTTCGGATTTGTTCGAGATTGGCCTCGGTCGCTGCGCTCATAACTAGCCCTCTAGAGTTTTTCGGAATTATAACGTCGGGCCGATGTGCCACGGGGCGAATTCCTCTTCGCCCACGCCGTGGTGTTCGCTCTTGGTTTTCTCGCCGCTCGCGGTTGCGAGGATAGTATTGAAGATCGTTTTGCCCACGACCTCGACCGGCGTGCCGTCGAGGATCACCCCGGCGTTGATGTCCATATCCGCCAGCATGCGGTCGTACATCGTGGTGTTCGTGGCCACCTTCAAACAGGGTGCCGGCTTGCAACCGTACACGCTACCGCGGCCGGTGGTGAACACGCATACGTTCGCCCCTCCCGCCACGATGCCGGTCATGCTGACCGGATCGTACCCGGGGGTATCCATCACCACGAAGCCCTTGGCGATCACCGGCTCCGCGTACTGGTACACGTCTACCATCGCGGTGGTGCCCGCCTTGGCGATGGCCCCCAGGCTCTTTTCGTAGATCGTGGTGAGGCCGCCTTCTTTGTTCCCCGGCGACGGGTTGTTATTGATCTCGGCGCCGAACAGCGCGGTGTACCATTCCCACCACTTGATGCGTTCGACGAGTTTCTCGCCGACCTTCTGCGAAACCGCCCGGCGGGTGAGGATGTGTTCCGCCCCGTAGATTTCCGGCGTTTCCGCGAGCACGCTCGTGCCCCCCTGCTGGACGATCAAATCGGAAGCGACTCCGAGAGCGGGGTTGGCCGTGATGCCACTGTTGCCGTCGGACCCGCCGCAGTTGGTGCCGAGGAGGATATGTTTGGCGGGAAGTTGAACCCGCTTGATGTCGTTCACCTTCGGCAGCATCTCGATCACTTGCTTCACACCGAGTTCGACCGTCTTGCCAATGCCGCCGCTGTCTTGGATCGTGAGCACGGGTGGGGCTTTCTTGCCGCCGCCGAGGGAAAGCAGGCCGAGTTTTTCCCCTTCGATCAAGTGCGTGGCTTGGGCGATTTCGCAACCGAGGCCGATGAGCAGATACGCGGAAACGTTCGGATGGTTGGCGAACCCCGCCAACACGCGGTCGAGTTGCTTGTGGTCCGGCCCGTCGTATTGCAAGCCGCAGCCTTGTTTGTGAACGATGGAAATGACCCCATCGACATTCGGGAAGTCCTTCAGCACCCCCATGGCATTGATCCGTTCCGTCACATACTTGCTGGTCGTGGCGGAGCAATTGACCGTGCTGATGACCGCGAGGTAGTTGCGGGTGCCATAGCGTTGGTGCGCGGCCTTGTCGGCGCCGCGGTCGTAACCCATGAAGGTGCGGTACTCGTCGGGCACCGGCATCGGTTGGGGAAGGTCGGCGCAGAACGCGTAATCGCGTTCCATCATCTTCACCTTCACGTTGTGAACGTGGGCGTGTTCGCCGAGGCCGATCGGTTGGCTGGCGAAGCCGATCACTTGGCCGAACTTCAGCACGGCATCGCCTTCCTTGATCGGCGTCACCGCGAATTTGTGCCCCAGTTTGATTGTGGCCGGAATCGGCACCGTGCCGCCTTCGTAGCTCAAGCTCGCGCCGGCCGGAATCGGCTTCGCGGCCACGGCGATGTTGTCTTGCGGGCGCAGATGAACGGCGTATTGGGTGAGGGGAACGGTCGGCATGGGAGGTTTCCAGTTTCGGTGGCGGAGGTCGCTTCCTATTCAAGATAGCGTTTTCCCGGCCCGTACAAACCTCGGCCGCCCCACCTTATTCCCAACTTAACGGACGCAACGGTTGCCCCACCGGCTCGGAATTCCGATTCGACTGAACCCCATTGCGGCAGAGCGTTCGAACGCTATACTCCCTTGACTATTGCAAAACGCGGGCCGGGCCTCTCCCGGCGGAAAGGTGGCGATGGAAAAGGGGATGTGCTACGGAACGATTGCCATCGCCGCGATCATGCTGCTGGTATTCCTCATGGATCTCTTCGCGGGCATACCGTTCGGGGGCAGTGCGAAGGATAGTCCATTCACATTTATCGATGTGTTCGGCGTGCTGGCCAGCCTCGTCGTTGGCTACTTGGGTGTCAACGCCCTGCGGGATGTGAAGTAGCATCGCATGTTCGATTTCCTATTAGATTCAGTCTGGTATGCGTTCGACATTCCACTTTAAACCGGTAAGTTGCTCGTCTTCGTATTCACCTTCGGCCAAGTGAAGTGCGAAGACAATGCGGCATATGCGATCGGTTGGAGATTCTGGATCCTCGCGTTCATTGCGGCGATCATTCTCGCGATCAAGCATTGATTACCCACCGATAACCATCTGATCGAGCGGGCGACAGTGAATTGTGTACGGCGTAGCAAACGCCAAGATCTGATTCGTCATTCCCGCGTAGGGGGGAATCCAGAACCCGAAACCCAATTCAAAACTGCCCCGGAGGGGCCAGCGTTCCCAGCCCAGGGCGGAAGCCCTGGGTTAATGGGGCTTTTGGTTTTCCACCCCGAAGGGGTCGGCTTCCGGTTGGCCGGCCCCTTCGGGGCGGTAATCATTGCGACAAGTTACCCAGGGCTTCCGCCCTGGGCTGTGCAAGGCGGCCCCTTCGGGGCAAATACTACCTGAGAGGAAAGCGGGTTCACGTTGTGTCTCTCGGCGATTGCGTGTCGTGGGCTTGAATCCATTGAATGTCGTGCCGCCGAATTCGGCTCGACCCAACCTACGGCTAGATTACGCCGCTGCCTTCACAACGGCTTCGATCAAACCGTCGGAAGTGAACACCGTGGCCACGGTGTGGACTGGGCAGCCGTATTCCTCAATGGCCTTGGCCGTCTCGGGGCTGATCGCGATCAATTTCAACTCGCCGCGCAGCACTCGGCCCTTCAATGTTTCATCGAAATGTTTCAACAAACCCCGGGCGATGTTGGAACTGCTGAGCGTGACGAATTCGATTTCCCCACGCCGCAGTGCCCCGAACACCTCGCCGTTGGCATCCACGGCATCGACCTGTTCGTACGCCGTGACTTGGGAGACCGTGGCCACCTTCGCCAATTCGATATTCAAAAGCTCGCGCCCGCGATTTGCCCGGGCCAACAACACCCGCTGACCGCGTACGCGGTCTTTCAATTCCTCGGCTAAACCTTCGGACGAAAATTCCGATGGAACCGCGTCGGCGATCAAATGGAATCGTTTCAACGCCTCGGCCGTTTTCGCACCGATGGCGGCGAGCTTCACGTTGCCCAGATCGCGGAGATCCCGGCCGAGCGCAAAGAGCCTCGCCAAAAAATGTTCTACGCCGTTGGCACTCGTGAACACGAGCCAATCCCAATTCCCGTTCCGCACTTGTTCCAACGCGGCATCGAGCGGGGCGAAATCGCTGACATTACGGATCGCCACGAGCGGCAGGGCAAAGGGAACCGCACCGAGGGTCTCGAGCTTGCGGATCATCCCCTCCGCTTGGTGCCTCGGCCGCGTGACCAGCACCCGGCGGCCGAATAGCGGCGCCTTCTCGAACCACGATTTCGGTTGCCGATGACCGACGGCTTCGCCGATGAGGATCAACCCCGGCGCTTCCAACCCGGCGGCACGCCGGGCCACTTCCAATTCTTCCAACCGGGATGTGATCGTTCGCATCTCTCCCAAGGATGCCCGTTCGACGATCGCACAGGGAGTATCGGGATCTTTACCGTGCTTCAGCAACTCGGCCACGATCACCGGCAGTCGGGCAATGCCCATGTAAATGGCCAAAGTTCCGGGGAACTTGGCGAGTGCGGCCCAATCGAGTTTGTTGCCCGGTTTCTGGGGCAACTCGTGCCCGGTCACGAACGCCACGGCGCTGGTGTGTCCGCGGTGCGTGAGGGGAAGATCGAGGTACGCCGCCGCGGCCAAAGCTGCAGTGACACCCGGTACGATCTCGTAATGCACGCCCTCGGCCCGCATGGCCTCGGCTTCTTCGCCGCCGCGGCCGAAGATCAGCGGATCGCCCCCCTTCAACCGCACCACGCACTTCCCGGCCTTCGCGGCTTCCGCCAACTTGGCGTAGATGTGCGGGTACTTATCCGGGTGCAACCCCGGCAGATCGCGTTCGCACATCAGCTCCGCCTGCGGATGGGCAAAATCGAGAA
>Ga0105044_10005234_pt1 | contig 17871 bp, 15 predicted proteins | sample MAT01_FD_78092 | JGI IMG/M metagenome (GOLD analysis project Ga0105044, IMG submission 78092) | Freshwater microbial communities from Lake Fryxell liftoff mats and glacier meltwater in Antarctica - MAT-01 | ecosystem: Environmental > Aquatic > Freshwater > Ice > Liftoff microbial mat | place...
CAAAGCGGCCCGTACGGGCTAAAGCCCCGGACTACTTTGCGCTCCCGCGGCGCCATTGCACTCTGTCGCGCCGCATACAGGGAGTGTGAGAAATGCGGGCTAACCACTGGACTCGCGAAGAAGTACGGACAGGGCGGTACGGATAGCAGGCGTCTCTTTGGAGTTTGGTATTTTCCAGACCGCATTAAACCAATAGAAAGCGTCACTTGCATGGCACACTTGAACGATGGAACCGTATCAATTGCTTACGGGAATGTACCCATGACGAAGAAAGCAGAGGGAACGGCTATCAGGGTTTCCGCACTGGTGCAATGGCGCGAGCACGGTTTCTCCGAAACCTCGGCCATCGCTCCCTTGCCGCCACCGGCGCGTTCGTGCCAAGGTGCGCTCATGAGCACGCTTGCTGAAATCGAAGCCGCCGCCGACTCCCTGCCGCTGAAGCAACAGCGAAAGCTTTTGGAACACCTGACCTCGAAGCTGACTCCCAGCAGGACGCTGCCCAAACCCAGCATGCACGACCTGATGAAGGATGGTTGCGGGATTGTGGAATCCGGCATTCCCGACCTCTCCACGAATAAGAGGCGCATGCGTTGGATACCGGCGATGAGCAGCCCGCCGGTGCGCCCGGTTTGACCAAGACGGAAACCAGAGTCCCATCGCGTTCCATCGGGGCTGAACCGCCTATGGCCGGATGCGTGGGAGGACTTTCAGCCTGGCACGGCGGGCGATCTTGCGCGGCCGATCGTCGGAGGAGACGAAGACGCGGGCACCCAGCGTGAGCGCCGCCGCGACGTGGAGCGGCGAGTTCGATCGGTGATGCTCCTGAGGTTCAACGGTGATGCTCCGATTATCATTCGTGATACACTCGAACATCGCCGGATGAGTGCGACGGGCCAAGCGGAGGCGAAATCGCCGTTGTCCCGGAATCCTGCAATGCAGGAAGCGCAGGTGAACCGCGTTTCATGCCCGGTCTCGGGTCCGACTATATCCGGTCAGCGTGGGAACGATGGCAACGGGCTTCAGCGGCTGGATTCCCGCCGGGTCAAACCCCGATTCGCCCTGTGATCGACGCCGCGATGCTGTCTGCGTGGCGGTTGATCTGGTCGGGATCGCGACCCTCGATGAGCAGGCGGATCTTCGGCTCGGTGCCGCTGTAGCGCAGCAGGACGCGACCGGCGCCATCCAGTTCCTTCTCCGCGGTCTGCACGAGGCGCTGGACCTCGGGCATTTCCTCGATGGGGATTTTTTCTCGCACCTTCAGGTTGCGCTGCGCCTGCGGATACTTGTGCAGGCATTTGCGCAGTTCGCTGAGAGGCTCGCCGGTTTCCACCATGATGCGGAGGATCTGGAGCGCGCTGACGATCCCGTCTCCCGTGGTCGAGAAGTCGCGGAAGATCATGTGCCCGCTCTGCTCGCCACCGACATTGCGGTCTTCCTTCAAGAAGGCCTCGATCACATGGCGATCGCCCACTTGGGTCCTCAGCACCTTGCCGTTGTTCGCGCGCAGCGTTTCATCGAGGCCGAAATTGCTCATCACCGTCGCAACCAGCGTATTCTTTGCAAGGGTGCCCCGGCGGAGGTGATCCACCGCCGCGATGGCGAGGATGTCATCACCGTCCACCACGTCGCCATGCTCGTCGCAAAGCTGCACCCGGTCGGCGTCGCCATCGTGGCTGATGCCGAGGAAAGCACCGGTCTCTTTCACCAGCCGCGAAATTTCCCCGGGGTAGGTGCTGCCGCAGTTCGCATTGATGTTCCGGCCATCAGGTTTGTCGTGGAAGACGTGGCACGTCGCACCGAGTTCGCGGAGAATCCACGGCGTGCTCTTGTAGGCCGCGCCGTTTCCCGCATCGACGGCGATGTGGATTCCCTCGAGGTTCAGTCCCTTCGGGAAGCTCGCCTTGGCGTGTTCGACATAGCGACCGAGTGCGTCGTCGATTCGCCGGGCCTTGCCGATGTTGCCCGCGGTCGGGCGGATGTTTTGAATCTCGCCGGTGAAGACGAGATTCTCGATGCGATGCTCGATGACTCCATCGAGCTTGTAGCCGTCGTGGCGGAAAAACTTGATGCCGTTGTCCTCATACGGGTTGTGCGAGGCGCTGAGGACGATCCCGCCGTCGGCCCGGAGTGAACGCGTGATGTAGGCCACGCCCGGCGTCGGCAGCGGACCGAGCAGGAAGACATCCACGCCCAGTGACATGAGGCCCGCGGCCATCGCGTTCTCGAGCATGTATCCGGAAAGGCGCGTGTCTTTGCCGATGACGATGACGGGACGACGTTCCGAGCGATTGGTGAGGCGGCCGGACTCGATGAAAACATGCGCCGCCGCGCGACCGAGCTTCAGCGCCGTCTCTGCCGTCACCGGTTCCAGATTCGCGACGCCGCGGACTCCGTCGGTGCCGAAAAGTTTCCTCTGGTTGTCGTGTGGCTGCGGCGTCGTCTCGTTACTATTTCTCCCCATATGCTGTGGCTCCAAACTCGATGTTCCGCGGCTTAGGCGGCGATGTCACTGGTTCGTTCAACTGGCTCTTTCGGATGACCACCCACAGCAGGATTGCCAGCGCCAGCGATACGGCTTTCGCGGTCGGGTTGTGGGTGAGCAATTCTTTCATCGGTCGGTGTCGGTTCGACGGTTGGCATCAGCAGTAGTTCGGAAAGTCGCGCCCGCAAGCTTGCAGGTGAAAAGTCACGCTCGATCCTGCCCGCGAGGCAGAGCGAGATGCCGCCGGTTTCTTCGCTCACCACGAGGACGACCGCGTCGCTTTCCTCTGTCAGCCCCAGCGCGGCGCGGTGCCGCAGGCCGAGGTTCCGGTCGAGATCCTGCCGCTGGCTGAGCGGAAAGACGCACCCCGCGCTGGCGATGCGATCATTGCGGACGATGAGTCCGCCGTCGTGCAGGGGCGTCTTCGGATGGAAAATGGAGACGATGAGTTCCGGAGAGAGCTTGCTGTCGATCGGCACGCCGCTTTCGGTGTGGGACTGGATGCCCGTGCCGCGCTCGATCGCCACCAGCGCGCCGAGGTGCCGCCGGGAGAGATCGAATGCCGTTTCCGCCAGCAGTTCGACGACTTCGCGGTTCTCACGCGGTGTGCCGAAGATCGGATGACTGCCGAGCTGCGCCAGCATCCTGCGCAATTCCGGCTGAAAAATCACCACCAGCGCCAGAAGCACCACGGCCGAGATGCGCTGCAGCAGCCAACTGATCACCTCCAGCCCGAAAATCTGCGACAGCAGGACCAGCCCCAGCACCACCGCGCCCAGCCCGGTGAGCACTCGCAGGCCGCGGGTTCCCCGCAGTCCCACATAGGAATAGTAGATCCCCACGGCGAGGATGAGAATCTCCAGCGCATCCTTCCAGTGTTGCGCCGCGAATTCATGGATTCCCGCGAGGATCATGCGCTGAGGATCGCCTCCGTCATCCGGAGCGCCTCCACGTTGGGCTTCACTTCATGCACCCGGAAAACTCGCGCGCCGCGTTCCCGGCTGTGGCACGTCAGCGCAACCGTCGGCCACGAGCGGTCCTCCATGGCGGGCAGGCCCAGCACTTTTCCGATGAAACTCTTGCGCGAAACTCCCACGACCAGCGGCTGATTTTTGTGTGCGAGTTCTCCCATGCGGCGCAACAAAGCAAGATTGTTGCCCGGCGTTTTTCCAAATCCGATTCCTGAATCCAATGCGATGTGGGTGGCGGGCACGCCCGAGCCTATGCACCGCCTCAGGGCGCGGCAAAAGAAATCCCGCACCGCGCCGCACACGTCGCTGTAATGGGGATCGCTCTGCATCGTTTTCGGCTCGCCCTGCATGTGCATGACGACCAGCCCCGCGCCGCTCTCTTTGGCCGCCTCGATCATCTTTGCGTCGCGGAAGCCGCCGACGTCGTTCACGATCGATGCCCCTGCCCGGATCGCCGCGCGCGCCACGGCCGGCTTCATCGTGTCTGTGCTGATGACAAATCGCGAGCCGTGGCCCTGAAGCCGCGTGAGTTCCTCGATGACGGGAAGCACCCGCCGCATCTCCTCCGCCTCGCTCACGCTTTCAGCTCCCGGTCGTGTGCTCTCGCCGCCGACATCGATGATCTCCGCGCCGTGCCGGATCATCTCATCCGCGTGTTCGAGCGTCGCATCGAGCCGCAACCAGCGCCCGCCATCGCTGAAGGAATCCGGGGTCACATTCAGGATTCCCATGATGACCCCGCGGCGCGTGAGATCAAAAACGCGGCTCCCGGTGTGCCAAATGATTTGCGGATTCGGTGAAGATTCGTGCATCGTGTCTGCGCCGCAGGACGTAAACCGCTTCACCACGACAAACCCAAGCGCTAAACGTCCTATGAGCATGACCATGACAAAATCCACTCCGGCAAATTTCACTGAACGGGAGTTTCCTCCCTTCAGCCTGTCGCGACTCTTACGCACAGTCTTCGCTCCAACGAAGGGCCAGCGGGTCTGCGTCCTGATCGACCTCGATGATCCTCGCGAGATCACGGACTTCCGGTTCCTGAAAAATCCCGACCTCAGCATTCAGCGGCATGCGTATGAGGTGGTTTACGCCGGTCTCCGGAATGGCGTCCTCGCAGAACTCGGGCTCACCGGCGGCGAAATGTTCGCCTACGCGCTCACCGGCGGCAGCAATCTCGATCTGCCCGAAACCGCATTCACGCCCGCAGGCGCGGAAGTGCGAATGGCGGACGCGATCTATTCCAAATACGACATCATCCTCTGCGTCTCGACCTTCTCCGCGACGGCTCCGCTCACGGCGTTCGCCAAGAAGTTCGGCTTCCGCGGCGCGACGATGCACGGGATGAATGCGACCATCCTCCGCAGCGGTCTCGCCGTGGACTACGACGAAGTCAGTCGCGAGGCCGAGAAACTCCGGCTCGGCATGACCCGCGCCGATTGGGCCGAGATCGATTATCTCTTCGCAGGGGAGACCTACACGCTGCACATCGGACTCGGCGGGCAGGAGGCCCAGAAAAGCCACGGCCTCTGCCGGGGCGGTCCGGACGTGGCGAACCTCCCCGCGGGCGAGATCTACTTCGTCCCGACCGATGCCTGCGGGCAGTTCCCGATGCGCTATGAAGATGGCACCATCGGCCTGCAGGATGTGAAAGCCGGACGCATCTGCCGGGCGACCCTGCTGCGGGGCAACCCGCGGACCATCACCGAGCACAACGCGAAACTGACCAGCGATCCCGTCACCGGCGAACTCGGTGAACTCGGCTTCGGCACCCAGCGACTCCCCGTGAGCGGTCGGGATATCCAGGACGAAAAGATCCTCGGCACGCTGCACGTCGCGACCGGACGCAGCGATCATCTGGGCGGCAAGCTGACTCCGGATCGTTTCGCGAACAGAAAGAACGCCACGCACGACGACATCCTTTTTTCCCCGACCAAGACCCCGGACATCGACGTGCCACAGGTGCGCATGTCGCGGAATGGAAAGACGGAAATCCTGATCGAAAGCTACGAGCCCGCGGCCTACATGCGCGGCCTGCTCGGAGAGTGACGGGCTCCCGCCGCCTGTCTGTCGCCGCGATGAATCCCTACGAGACGGACAAGCTGCTCGCGGAGTACCTCCTGTTTCATTACGGCTCCGCTGCGGAGGTGCTGCCCTGGAAGGGCGGCCCGGTTGCGGCGCTGGATTTTCCGGCCCGTTGCATCCGTGAATGTCTCGATGTGGCTTCACTCCCGGCCGGTGCGTGCGCCCTCGATGTTGGATGCGCTGTGGGACGGGCGACGTTTGAACTGGCCCGCCACTGCTCCGTGGTGATCGGCATCGACTATTCCGTGAGATTTGTGGAGGCGGCCGGAATCCTCGCGCGCGACGGCGCCCTGCCTTACCGGCGCACGGATGAAGGCGAGATCTCCACTCCTCTGCTCGCTGAGGTTCCCCAGGGCATTCCGCGCGAGCGTGCGTCGTTCGAGCAAGGCGATGCGCATGACCTGCGCGAGTCGCTCGGAAGTTTTGATGTTGTCCTCGCGGCAAACCTGATCGACCGGCTCCGCGATCCTCGCAGGTTTCTCGCACGCACCCCGGCGCTTGTTCGAGCCGGTGGCCAGTTGGTGATTACCTCGCCGTACACCTGGCTGCAGGAATACACGCCTCCGGATCACTGGCTTGGTGGCTTCGCCGAGGACGGCTCCCCCCTCACGACCCTGGAGGGTCTCACGCGAGCTTTGTCCGATCACTTCACGCTCGTCGGCACGAAGGAGCTTCCCTTTCTCATCCGCGAACACGCGCGCAAATACCAATGGAGCGTCGCCCAGGCCAGCATCTGGCGGCGTAAATAGCCTATGCCATCTGACTGGGAGGAACGGTATCGGACCCGGGACACACCTTGGGACAAAGGCGCGCCCCACCCGGCGTTGATTGATTATCTCAAGTCCAACCCCGTTCACGGACGAGTGCTGGTACCCGGCTGCGGGCTGGGTCACGACGTCCGGGCTCTCGCCGCGACCGCTGACGAAGTCGTCGGGCTCGATATCGCGCCCTCGGCGATCAAGGACGCCAAGGCGTGCCCATCCGTCGGCGGAGAACGCTACCTTCTTGGCGATTTTTTCGATCTGCCGCGCTCGTTGCGCGGTTCGTTCGATGTGGTTTTCGAGCACACGTGTTTCTGCGCCATCGATCCAGCCCGTCGTCCCGATTACGTCGAGGCAGTGACGACCGCGCTCTTGCCAGGCGGTCATCTGCTCGCGGTGTTCTATCTCGATCCAGGATTGGATCCCGGCGAGACTGGACCGCCATTCGGAGTCACGCGTCCGGAATTGGACGCGTTATTCAGTTCCCGCTTTGCGATCGTGGAAGAGTGGACTCCCCAAATGACCTATCCGGGCCGCGAAGGCCGCGAGACCTGCCGCGTCATGCAGCTTCGTCCGTAGCGTGACTCGGGTTCTTCGGCCGATGATCGAACCGCCCGTCGTGGGGCAGGGGAATCTGCAAAGGGTGCCGTTCATTGTGCGGCAGGGGCGATGTTTCGGGTGTGGGTGAACGGATACGACTTCGTGATCCCGATGACAATCCGGCTGAAGCGATTCCCGTCCGCGGCAGCGTCGCGTTGAATCTCGGCGACGGCGGACATGTCGAAGACCTCCAGCTTTCGCCCGAGCGCGTAGCTGAGCACGTGCTCGATGAAGCCGCGCGTGAACTCGCCGGGATTCTTCATCAGCGCCGACTTGAAGCCCGCGGGGCCGTCGAATGGCTGGCCATTCCACTCGGCGCGCGCGTCCACGGGTTGGCCGGCGTCGGTGTTGCGCCATTCGCCGATGGGGCTGAAGCGCTCAAGCGCAAAGCCCGGCGGATCGAGGCGGATGTGGCACGAGTAGCATGCCGCCTTGTTGCGGTGCGCCTCGAAGCGTTCGCGGATGCTCATGGCTTGCGCCGCATCCTTGGTATCATTCTCGACGGCGAAGGCGACCTTCGGCTCCTGTGGCGGGCGATTGAAGACGGTCTCCAGCAGCCACGCGCCGCGCTTCACCGGCGACGTGCGAAAGGGGAGGGAGGTGACGGTGAGCGGACCGGCCATGGTGAGGAATCCGCCGCGCGAGCGGTCGGTGAGCGGCACGCGGTGCCACACATTGTTCGCGTCCTTGTCGGCTGGCTTCAGTTCGCGGTTCGGCTGGCCAGCCACGGCTGCGAAGTCGGGCGATGCGGCGGAGTCGAGCGCGATCCCGTAGAGCCTGGCGAGTCGCGGATTCAGCCATGTGTAGTCCGCATTCACGAAATCGAGAATGCTGCGGTCATCGACCATCACGTTTTCAAAGAGCAGCAGCGCTTCCAGCAACATCGCACCGTGGAGCGTGGTCTTGCCCTGGGGACCGGAGTAGAACGCCTTGAAGAGCTGGGGGTCGGGCTTCGCCGTGTAGAGCTGGTCGAGTCGCAGCCATTGCACGGCGAAGGATTCGCTCACTTCGCGCGCACGCGGGTCGCGCAGCAGCCGGCGCGTCTGCGCTTCGAGGGTTGCGGCGTCGCCGAGCCGCCCGGTGCGTGCGACGGCGAGCAGTTCCGCATCCGGCGCGGATGACCACAGGAAATAGCTCAGCCGCGAGGCGAGTTCAAAGTCATCGAGCGCCCGTACTTTTTCCCCGTCTGCACGAACGGGCTCGGCGAAGAACAGGAACCCGGGGGACGACAGCACCGCATGGACCGCCGTGCGCATCGCGTCGGCCTCGGACTTGCCTGATTTGCGCGCTGCGTCGAAGAGCCTTTGAAACCGCGCGCGTTCGTCGGCGGTCGCGGGTCGGCGGAATGCGCGCCCGATGAATTTCGTGAGACGTTCCGCGGCTGGCAGAGTGACGCGGACTCTCTTGTCCACGGCCTTTGGGGAAGGTGCAGCCTTCGGCGCTGACGAGAGCGTCTCCTTCACCGGCGGAGGTGGCGCAGCATTGGGATGTGCCTTGCCAGTCGTGATGAAGCCGAGATCATCGAGCAGCACATATTCGCCGCTGAACTTTGCGCCATCCACGACGAGCGATTTGATGGTCTCACCCGGCACCGCTGCGAAGCTGAAGAACGTCGTGCCCGCCTTCCCGTCGGCGATGGGTGCGGTGAGTTTCGTCTCGGTGCCGTCGCTGAAGCGCGCCGTCAGCGACACCTCGCCGGACTCGCGTTTGCGCCCGAGCACGCAAACCGCCAGGCGCGTGATGCCTTCGTCCTTGTCGCCGTTCTCGACCTTGAACGTCAGCTCAAAGTATTTTGTGTTCTTTGTGTTGTTGGCAAAGAGGAGCTGGCCGGACGTTTCCTCCGCCGTGCTGAATGGCGCGAGCCAGAGATCCTGGTCCGGATTGATGGTGAGCGTCTTCGCTCCCGCGTGGCCAAAGGTAACCCGGACCGCCGCGCCCTTGTGCGGCACGGTGACGTTCGCCGCCGCCTGCGCGACATCGAACACGCCGCCGCGTCCCTCGCTGAACGCCTCGGCCACTTCCTCGCGGAAGCGCGAATCCACGTTGTCCGCGCTGCCCTCGGCTTTCGGCAAATGTGGCGCGTCCGGCGCGAAGACGCCGACTGCGGGTGAGACCGGGCTGTTCTGCGCGGCAGGGCGCTTGTAGTCCGGAGAAATCACCCGCGGCGAAAACTCGATGCCGATCAGTTCCGCGAACGTCCGGCTCCGCTGCGGCAGGTCGGGGTGATTCACGATGCTGCGCGCGAGCGCGACGTACTGCTCAAACAGCAGCGGCGAGAGGTTCATCGCGTCACCGCGATTCTGGTAGCCGTGCTCGGCGCGATTGTCGCCGGGCAATCCGGCACCTGGCAGCAGCGCAGGCACGCGTCCGCCGAATTCGATGAGCTGCACATTGACGCGGTCTCCGAAGCGGCCCGTCGTCGGCTGGAAGTATTCCTTGCCCTTGAGCGGCAGGCGCTCGGGAAACATGAACACGTCGGTGTCCAACCCGAGCAGGTCGCGCACGGTGTTGTTGTATTCGAGACGCGTGAGCCGGCGCAGCACCGGCTTGCCGGGGTCGCGCGCGCCGAGCGCCGGGTCCGGGCGTGCGGCGATGTCGGCCACCCACGCGAGCATGCGTTCACGCTCGGCGGGTGTCGGCTGCGACTCGCGTTTCGGCGGCGGCATCTGGTGCGACTCGACTTTTTCAAAAACCGAAGCCCACACGCTGCGGTCGCGCATCACGTCGGCGTCGGATTTGAAACGCTCAAGATTCGCTCCGCCCTTCGGCTTCTCCTCATCACCGTGGCAGTCGAAGCAATGCGTCTCGAGCAGCGGACGGATCTCCTTGCCGAAGTCAGCGGCATGCCCGCCGATTTGAAGCCCGATACAGAGAGGAAGAATGAAGAGCCGACGCATGCGAGGAATGAGTATCAAGGAGACGGGCGGGCGCCAATGTTCCTGACAGCGGCCTCACGCGAAAACACCCGCGGGCCACGGGTAGCTGCCCGGCTTCACCCAGAGTAACGGAGCATCGGCGACGCCGACTGGCCTCAGGCTCCCGACGCCCTGCATCCCCTCCGGGATCGCATCGAATCGCGACCAGCCTTTCGCTCGAATGAATGCCAGCGCGGTCGCGCCGCCTTCGAGGGCGATTCGCAGGCCGGCGAGTCCCTCGCTGACCCGCAACGCGGTCTGGACGAGCGTGTCGGTCAGTTCGCTGGTCGAACGGACGCGCCGCGGATTTCCCAGCGCGAGCATCAAACGAGTTTTCACCCGCAAGACTCCCCGCGCCCGTTCCAACCAATCTTCATCGACTCCGCCGAGATCACTTTCATCCGGCAGGACGATCACCTCAAAGCCCTCCGCTTTCATCTGAGTCGCCCGGTCCGTTTCCCAAGCCGCCGCACTGCCGCAAACCAAAAGCGAACGTTCCGCGGTGATTCTCCGGGTTGCCATTTTGGCCGCCGTGCTCCCGAGCAGTTCACCGAGGAAATCCGCGGCCCCGGCAGGCAGCGTCGAAGGTGCCAGCTTTGCAATTTCGAGCCGGATCGCCTCGGTGGAGCCGATGTCCGGCGTGTGAATGCCCGGCGCATTGCCGAGGAGTTCGCGGACGACAGCACTCCGTCGCGGATGCTCCGGATCGTTTGCAAACACCGTCTCATCCAAGGGCACCCCGTTCGCCAGATACCGTCCGCCGGCGACCACGCGCCCCTTTGAAGGATTCGCGGGGATGAACAGGCTCTCCTTCTGTCCGGTTGCCGAAAGGATTGCCTCAATCTCCGCGCGGATGTGTCCGCGCAACACCGAGTCCGTCTTCTTGAAGATCCACGCCGGTTTCGCAGCGACGATCTGCCGGGCGGTTTCGCCGACGATCCGCGCAGCCTCGCGTTCGTCCAGCAGGCGTGTGGCTGTATCGACGGCGACCACATCCACATCCGGGTGCGGCTCGAATCGCGTCTGCACCTCCGCCTTGAATCCGCGCGCCGCCGCGATGCCCGCGAGTTCGGCTGCACCGGAAAAATCGTCCGCGATGACGACGATCATTCCGTCGCGAGTCTCACTGCCAGCCGCAGTGCGGAGAACAGGCTGCTGGGGTTCGCCTTGCCCTGCCACGCGATGTCGAGCGCGGTGCCGTGATCCACGCTCGTGCGGATGATCGGCAGGCCGAGCGTCGTGTTCACGGCGGAGTCGAATGCGAGCGCCTTCACGGGAATGTGGCCCTGATCGTGATACATGCAGACGAACGCGTCCGTCGTCTTCCGCTTCCACGGCAGGAACGCCGTGTCCGGCGGCAGCGGTCCCTCGACGTTGATGCCCTTGCTCCGCGCGGCTTCGATGGCCGGGATGATGATGCGCTCCTCCTCGCGATCGCCAAAGAGTCCATGCTCGCCGGCATGCGGATTCAGCCCGCAGACGGTGATCTTCGGCTTCCGCTTCCGGATGCGCTCAAGCCCCTCGGCGGTGAGTTCGATGACTTCGAGAATGCGCTCCTGCGTCAGCAGCGCGGGAACCTCGCGGTAGCCGACATGCACGGTGACAAACGTGCAGGTGATCTCCTCGGAATACTGCATCATGCACGAGCGCGCGGCCTTCGTGCGCGTGGCAAAAATCTCGGTGTGGCCGGGAAATTTGATCCCCGCCATGCTCATCGCCTCCTTGTTCAATGGTGCCGTGCAGACGGCGGCGACCTGGCCCGCGATCGCCGCATCGATGGCGCGATTCACGCAGTCATAGCCGGCCTGCCCCGTGGCTGCGTTGATGGTGCCCGGCTCAAACGCATCGGGCGCGATGACGCCGAGATCGAGCACGCTGGGTCGAGTCACCTTTGCAAAATCGCGCTCCCATTCCACCGGTGACATCACCGGCGCGTCGAAGGCCAGCCCGGCCTTCTGGGCGCAAGCGCGCAGCACCGGCGCGTCGCCGAAGATTACCGGCGTGCAGAGCGCCGCGATCTCCTCGTTGGCCAGCAGGTGCAGGCAGACCTCCGGGCCGACGCCGGCAGGGTCGCCCATCGTGACTGCGATGCGTGGAAGTGCGCTTTGATTACTCATGTTGGACGATGACCTCGGATTTGACGGAGTTGGCGATGAAACATTGCTCGTGTGCGTGGTGATGAAGCCGTTCGAGGTCGGCGGGAGTCGGCAGCTTGTCGCCGCTGCACGAGACGCGCGGGCATATCGTGACGGTGCTCACCCACGGCACGCCACGGTCGTTCTTCGTCATCGCACCCACCGCCTCGTCCTCGTAGCTGTCGGCGATGAATCCCTCGCGCGAGGCGAGCCAGAAAAAAGTGAGCATGTGACAGCTCGCGATCGAGACGACGAATGCCTCCTCCGGATCCACCGCGGATGTGCTCGACCACGGCGCGGGAACGACGGACGGGGCAGGGGAGGCTTGCACGACCGCGCCGCCATCGAAGCTCCATGTGTGCTCGCGCGAGTAGCGGCCCTTTGCGAAGTCCGGCCCGGTGCGGTTCCAGCGGATGGTTGCTTTGTGTTCGGACATTGCGGTGCCTTGTGCCTCAGTCGGATGTGGGAAGCCAGCCGTTCGTTCCGGGTCCGATGTCGCGACCCATCCGCACCCAACGCACGACGACGCCATCGGGCAGCGTGTGATCCACGTATTCGGAAACCTCGAACCCAAATGCGCGGTAGAGCCGTTCGCCAGGAAGCGTGCCGAGCAATTCCAGCCTGCGGAATCCTGCCGTCGCGGCGGCGCGGGCGCATGCGCGAAGGATCGCCGAACGAATGCCATGCCGCGCCCATTCCGGATGGACGAAGAATGCGCGGATGCGAGCCGCATCAAGGGCCGGGTCGAGTGTCGTCAGCGAATCCTGCGAGACCTGGTCGCCGCCATAGATCTTCCGTCGCCAGCTCCAGCCGCCACAGCCGCCGATCTGACTTTTTACCTCGGCGACGAAGAAAGTTCCGTCCGCGATGAGCTGCGTATCCACGCCGAATGCGTGGCGGATCCCGCTGTCGATTTGCTCCGGCGTGTAGAACTCCTCACTCAGTGCGCGCACTGCGAGCGGAATGAGGGCCTGAAGCGCCGGCACGTCGTCCAATTCAGCTTTGCGGACGAGAAGGTTCGACTTCATTCCAGCGCTTCATCGGCTGATAAGGTGCGTTTTCAAAAAGCGCACCACGATGCCTGTCCGCTCGTCATCGTAGAACTGCTCGCCGCCGTGTTTGGCTCCGGGAATCGTGACGAATTGCACCGGAAGATTCAGGGCATTGTAGGCCTTGGCGAATTCCCGCGACTGTTCCGGCGGCATCTGCGGATCGGCGTCGCCGTGAATGAGCAGCAGCGGCGGATCGCTCTTGTCGAGATGCGCGACGGGGCTGGCGAGCTTCGCAAGGTCGGGCTTTTCCTCCGGCTGGCCGCCGAGGAGGAGTTGCAACGCCGGGACTCGCATTTTCAACCCGAACTCCGTGCTCTGCCCGAGGATGGTCTGAAGATTCGACGCGCCGTAGAGGCTCACGATGCACTGCACGTCGCTGCTTTGGTCCGGATGGTCGCCGACCTTGCCTTCGAGTGTCCGGTCCCCATTCGTCACGCCCGTCAGCGCCGCGAGATGACCTCCAGCCGAGGATCCGATGATGGCGATGCGCTTCGTGTTGATGTGGAGTTGCTCCGACTTTGCGCGCAGGAAGCGAATCGCAGCCTTGATGTCGTGAACCTGCGCCGGGAACTGCGCCTGCGGCGAGAGCCGGTAGTCCACGCTCGCAATCGCGAAGCCGTGATCGAGCAGCCTCGCGATCGGCACATCGGACCGCGAGCCCGCGCGCCATGCTCCGCCGTGGACATAGACGATCAGCGGCGGGTTGGATTGCGTCGGGAGGTAAAGGTCGAGGCTCAGCGCCTGCTCACCGACTCGGGCAAACTCCAGCGTCGTGTGTGGGCGCGGTTCAGAGGCAAGTGTGGCCGCGGCGAGAACGAAAGACGTGAGGGAAACGAAGAAAGTGCGCAGTCGCATGAGCGTGCGGGTTTATGGGGCCTTGTAGCCTTTCTTCTTTGGCAAAGAGTCGCGATCCGGTGGCGGAGGCGGCTGCACGCCGTCCGCGAGCATCACTTCGCTGATGGCGGCGATAGTCGCCGCATCGGGCTTGAAGTTTCCCGGGCGAAAACCCTGCGCGATGAGCAGCGGCGTCCAGCCTTTGTCGTTCTTGCGGTTCCACACATCGACCTTCGCGCCGCATGCGGCGAGGAGCCTGGCGATCTTCGGCAGGCTCTTGTAGGCCGCGCCGTGCATCGCGGTCTGGCCGTGTTTGTCCACGGCATTCACGTCTGCGCCGAGGCTCATGAGATACTCGCACGCGGCCACGCATTCATCCTCGGTGCCGGCTTCCTCGTCGGGCGCGTAACAGCCGAGGCCTGCGGCGGCCATGAGTGGCGTGGAGCCGTCGGCATTCGGGCGCTGGGGGTCTGCGCCGAGTTCGACGAGCAGCTTCATCATCGGCAGGTCCGCGGTTTTGGATGCGATCAGAAAAGGCGTGGCCTTGTGAAAGCCGATGGCGCCGAATGCGCGCGCCCTGGCCTCCGGTCCGAGCGGCGCGTTCACATCCGCTCCCGCGACGACGAGCTGGCGGATGAAATCGAGGCTCGTGAGCCGGCCCGTCGTCTCGGGTGGCGGCTGGCCGGCTTCGTCATCGCCGCGATTCGGTTTGCGCACCCAGGTGAGTGTGTGCAGCGCGGTGAAGCCGCTCCGGATGTCATTCGGATCTGCTCCTGACTTGATGAGATCGATCGCCAGTTCGAAGTGGCCATTCTCGACGGCGAGAATGACAGCGCCCGTGCCGTTCGGCGCGTCGCGGCCTCCGGTTTTGTTTGCGGTAATGGTCGCGTCATTCGGATCACCGCCCGCGGCGAGCAATGCCTTCACGGCCGCCGACTTTCCTTCCCGCACCGCGAACAGCAGCGCTGTGAATCCCGACTTCAGCCGATGTTTCAAATCCGCTCCGCTCTTCACCAACAGCGAAACCACCTCCGCATGTCCCGCCGCCGCCGACCACATCAGCGCGGTCTGGCCTGTGCGATCCTGTCCATCGAGCTTCGCTCCTTTGTCGAGCAACGCTTTCACCGCGCCCACCTTTCCTGTTCGCGCTGCGATCATGAGCGCCGTCTCGGCACCGCGCTGCGTCGCATTTGCGTTCGCGCCCGCCGCCAGCAGCGCCTTCACGATTTCCTCGTTCCCGTTCTGACACGCCAGCAACAGCGGCGTAATCCCATACCGATTCGCAACGTCGGCCTTCGCGCCGGCGGCGAGGAGCTTCGCCACGAGCGCGGCACGTTCGTGATACGCGGCCCAGTGCAGCGCCGTCGTGCCGTCGGATTGCACGGCGTCCGTATCGGATTTCGCAGCGAGGAGCGAGTCCGTGCGCAGCCAGTCCTGTAGCTCGGCGGCATCGGGCAGGTCTGCGGCGAATGCGCACGCGTCCAGAAAAAACCACAGAGACACGATGGACACAGAGGGAAAAAACCAATGCCTGCTCTTCTCTGTGTCCATCGTGTCTCTGTGGTTTGAAATGCCAGACCTCACAGCACCCCGATGATTCCGCTGCTGTCGCCGAACTTCTCCAGCTTCACGCCCGCCTTATCGAGCAACGTGAGGTGCAGGTTCGCGAGCGGCACGGTTTTCTCCGTGCGCAGCAGTCGCTGGCCTTTCACTCCGGCGCTGTGGCCTCCGGCGACGATGGCGGGAAGGTTTGTGTGGTCGTGGACGTTTGGATTGCCCATGCCGCTGCCGTAGAGGAGGAGGCTGTGGTCGAGCAGCGTGCCGTCGCCTTCCTTCGTGGCGGCGAGTTTTTGCAGATACTCGGCGAAGAGGCTCACGTGGAACGCATTGATCTTCGCGAGGCGCTCGATCTTCGCGGGGTCGTTGCCGTGATGCGAAAGCGGGTGATGCGGGTCGCTCACGCCGACTTCGGGGTAGGTGCGGTTGCTGGTCTCGCGTGCGAGCTGGAAAGTGATGACGCGGGTGACATCGCCCTGCATGGCGAGTAACTGGAGATCGAACATCAGCCGCGCGTGTTCGGCGTAGCTCGCGGGCACGCCGCTGGGGCGTTCGAGATCGGGCAGTTCGTTTTCCGCGACGCCAGCCTCGGCATTCTGGATGCGCCGCTCCACTTCGCGGACGGAGTCGAGGTAATGATTCACGCGATCGCGATCGTCCGCGCCGAGCTGCTTCGCGAGGCGCGTCATGTCGTCCTTCACAAAGTCGAGCAGACTGGAGCGGCGACGCAGCGCGGCCTGCCGGTCGGCCTTGCTGCCGCCATCGCCGAAGAGTTGCTCGAAGACGATGCGCGGATGCGCCTCCGCAGGCAGCGGCGTGGTGGGCGAGGACCACGAGAGGTTGTTCTGATACACGCAGGCGTAGCCGTTGTCGCACTGGCCGACGACCTGCATCAGATCCATCGCCAGTTCCAGCGACGGGAGCTGCGTCTGCTGCCCGATGGCCTTCGCGGCGATCTGATCGGCGGTGGTGCCGTTGAAGTAGTCGGTGCTCTCCGTGTGCTTCACGCGTGCGGCGCTGAGGAACGACGCGTTCGAAGTCGCGTGCGTGCCGGGATATGCGGGCTCCAGTTCGAGATTCGAAATAACCGTGCAGTGCTGTTTCACCGGCTCCAGCGATTTCAGAATGGGCGACAGCTCGCCGAGCTGATCACCTTTGCCCCGCGCGGGCATCCAGCGCGACTGGTCGCAGCCCATCGGGATGTAGATGAAGCCGAGACGTTTTGCCGGCTGCACAATGCGCGATGCCGGAGTGGCGGCGCGCACCATCGCGTCGAGAAACGGCAGCGACAACGCGGCGCCGAAGCCGCGCAGAAGCGTGCGTCGTGAGAGAGCTTTGCGGGTGGTGAATGTGCTCATGGGAGTAGTGACGTGGTGGCGTGGTGAAATCTGACAGTGTTAGTAAACCACAGAGGCGCGATGGACACAGAGAAGTGCCTTATGAGCCGATTTCTAAAACAAAAACCTCTGCGCCCATCGTGTCTCTGTGGTTTCATAGAAGGCCCTTCAAGTGACGACACGTTTGATGCCACTCACCATCGTCTCGGAATTGAAGTTCAGGATGAGTCCCTGCTTCCAACCACCTTGCCGCAGACGGGCGAGAGCCGTCGAAGTATGAATGGGATCAATCGATTCAGCGCTAATCGGGAAGACCGGAACTTGCCCGGCAATCACGAGCGGGACTTCCGCATGAGCGCTCAGCGGCTCGCTGTCGAATAGGATGGGGAGCTGTTTCTCTTTCTCGAAAGCAATCCTGCGGGTGGAGAGTTCGTGGCACAGGCAGGCAAGGTAAGAGCTGCTGAGCATGCCTGGACCGATATGGCGGTGAACCTCAATGGCGGCGAGCACGACTGCCGCAGACGCGGGATCGAACGCCCTGAGGCTGTCGATCTCCACGGCGCTCTGTTCGGGCGGCACCCAAATTCTCGTCTCGGCTTTGCGGACGATGCCCTGCTTCAGCAATGCAACATTGAAGTTGATGAGCAGACCGAGCGGAAAGCACCCGACACGCTGATATGTCAGCAATTGAGCTTCATGGACTCCGAGAATCACGGCAACCGCCTTCAACTCCAACGGAAGTCGATCCTCGACCACGATGTCGATGCGATAGCCGCAATCGAGGCGCACTCCTTTGTATGTAAGCGGCAGTGGGACCTGACGGCGATTCGCGATGCCGAGCGTCGTGAGTTTCCGCGCGAGTGCTTCCTCATAGGCGATCTCATCCAGATTCGGGCCAAGCTGGCGATGGACATCGATCGCCGCCCCGATGACCGATCCGCTGAGTTGGTTATCTTCGCTGATGTTCATGACCGGGGGCGGGGACAGCTAAACCACAGAGGCACGATGGACACAGAGGAGATTTTCATGAGGCGATTTTTGGAATGGAAAGCGCGGCGTCTAATTCCCCGAAATCTGAAACTGGAAATCTCTGTGTCCATCGTGTCTCTGTGGTTTCAATGGCTGCGCATCGTGAAAGGCAA
>Ga0105044_10005236_pt1 | contig 17868 bp, 12 predicted proteins | sample MAT01_FD_78092 | JGI IMG/M metagenome (GOLD analysis project Ga0105044, IMG submission 78092) | Freshwater microbial communities from Lake Fryxell liftoff mats and glacier meltwater in Antarctica - MAT-01 | ecosystem: Environmental > Aquatic > Freshwater > Ice > Liftoff microbial mat | place...
ACATAATAGCATTACGCGTAATAAAATGCTTGTGGTTAGCGCATAAGAGTGCTTTAATGGAGTCAAAGTTTGCGTTAATATAAAAACAACATGAAACAATCCGAAACTACTCCTCAAGCACCACCAGAAGTGCACCCATCACCGGCCTGGAAGAAGGGTCTGCTGGTGGGGGCTGTCGTGGTCGGTGTTTTTACGCTATTAAATCTGGGCATTTGGGGCATGTACCATGGTCGAGCGTATCCCGGCGTTAAGCTAGGCGGCCAAGATGTGAGCAATTTAGATACAGCAGCCGTTAGTAGCCGAGTTCAGGAATATACTGCTAATTACGCACTTGTGGTAGAGGTCCGGGGCCAACCTCAAGAGGTAACTAACCAGTCGCTAGGGCTAAGCTATGAGTACCAGCGTAGCGCCAAGGCAGCGGTGAACCAGGGTAAAAATCAGTGGCTACCGTTGTATGGGCTGGTTTATACCTGGCAGAAAGGGTCGGTAGGACTGAGTTATCAGCTTGATGGCGATAAGCTGGATCAAGTGGCAGCTGGCTTGGCGGGCACCGACTCGGTAGCGCCCACCGATGCCAAGGTGGTTATAGAAGGCGAGAATATCCGTGTTGAGGACGATAAGCCTGGCCGCGGCGTTGACCCTAAGCGGCTTTCGGCTCTTATACAAGAACAGATTGCTCGCGGCCAGCGCCGGGCTAGTATTGGTGAACGTGCCACCGAGGCCAGTATTACCACCAAAGAGATACAAGCAGTTCTGCCAGCCGTACAGCAAGCCATGAAGCTACCCCTGTCGGTGCAAGTAAGCGGTAGGCTCTACGCACCCGGCGCGGCCCAGATCGGTAGCTGGTTGGTAGTATCTCCTGATAAAGATGGCAGGCTCGTAGTGGGCACCAACCAGGACGCAATTAACGCCTATGTGGCTGGCGTTGCTGGACAGGTAGATGTGGCGGCGGTAATTAGGCAGGTAAACATGGTTAATGGCGAGGTGCGCACCGTTAGCGAGGGTAAAAATGGCTCGGCTCTGGACAAAGATGCGATTGCCAGAGCCCTGGCTAATGCCGTTGCTACAGGTAAAGACACAGCGGTGACGGGCGTTATGGCTGCCGTGGCCTTTAAGACGCGCACCAATAACTCGGTAGACGTAGAAGGTAAGTATATCGAGATAAACCTGAGCCGCCAACGGCTATGGGCTTACAACGATAAACAATTAGTGTACGAGACGCCGATTACCTCAGGGGCAACCGGTGCTGGTCATGCTACCATACAAGGCCTGTTTAGCATTAAGGCCAAACAAACAAACCGAAATTTAAATGGTGTGCCGCTGGGCTTCGATTATAATGTCTTTGTAAATTACTGGATGCCATTTAGTGGCAATTATGGCATGCACGACGCATCGTGGCGCAATAGTTTTGGGGGCCAAGATTATTACTATGGCGGCTCACACGGCTGCGTAAACATGCCGGCCAGTGCGGCAGCCTGGGTGTTTAACTTTGTGAACGTCGGGACGCCAGTGTGGGTGCATTCCTAGGCCCATTGTAAGCGCCTGTGGCGCGTTGCACGTGTAAAGTCCGACTAGTCTTCGGACTTTTTTTATTGTCTTTTACGAACGAGCTGTGTGGCTAAGCGCGAGCCAGTTGGCGGAGAGGCGCGGTGGTCAGAATATTCTAGCAAAAGAAAAACGGCTTTGGAAAGCCGTTTCTCGGGTGTTGTTTTGCTTGTTTTTGTTTTGAGTACCTTTTTTATTCAGCACCTATTCCAAGAATAGCCCAGAAGCATAAGCGGTGTCAACACTTTTTTACTAAAAAAGTTATACTTTATTAAGCGTTATTTTTTCACTTTAATTTCGCGGGCCATGTCGCGTAGTGTTTGGCGGGCTTTTATAACGTTGCGTTTGTCGTATTTTTTTTGTCCGCGGCCAAGACCGATTTCTAATTTTACGAGCCCGCGTTCCACGCCCACGGCCAAGGGCACGGCCTGCACGTTGGCGTGCTTAGCATTTATAATTTCGTCTAATTGTTTTTTGTGGACCAGCAACTTTCGCGGGCGAGTGGGGTCATAATCGCCGGTGGTCGAACTATTAGTATATTTACGAATATGGGCATTAACTAAATAGGCCTCGCCACCACGAATACTGACGTAACTGCCTTTTAAGCTGATTTCACCACCCTTGGCACTCTTGACCTCGGGGCCAGACAGCACTAAACCAGCCACTATCCGTTCCTCAATAGTGTAATCATAGGTTCCGCGCTTGTTTTTAGCTACGATTTTCATGGTTATATTATACCTCATATGGGGTGGTATCTGATATAATTGGCCTATGGTTACCCAAAAACTCAATAATGAGCTCGCCGAACTGATTACATCTAGCCTTGATCTGGATATTACTCCTGATCAGATTGGCTTTATGCCTGTCGAAGAGCAGTTTGGAGACTTTGGCACATCGGTTGCCCTGCAATTAGCCGGGCCTCTTAAACAGAACCCCCGCGAGATTGCCCAGCAGCTGGCTGATTCCTTCAAGAGCGAAGCTGTTGATAAGGTAGAGATTGCGGGCGCTGGATACATAAACGTCACCTTAAAACCAGAGTTCTGGCAGGGTGTCTTGTCTGATGTCTCTCTTGATTATGCTAAGAATAGCCTTGGTAGAGGTAAAAAAGTCCAAGTCGAGTTCATTTCTGCTAACCCAACCGGCCCAACTACCATTGGTAATGCTCGCGGAGGGTTTATAGGCGACGTGCTTAGTAATGTATTATCCCAATCTGGCTATCAGGTTACGCGCGAGTATTACTTTAACAACGCCGGCACCCAGATCAGTAAGCTCTTGGAGAGTATAAAGATGCAGGCCGGTCTGTTGCCCGAATCTGATGAGCGGCAGTATCGCGGTAGCTACGTCGAGAAGATTGCTACTAATCTTAAGGTTGAGCTCTCGAATAAATCAGATGACGAGCTTAAGGAGTTGATTACTAATCATATCCTTGCCGAGTATATCGAGCCGGCTGTTAAAGCCATGGGAATCACCTTTGATGTGTGGTTTAACGAGAAAACCGTTTTAGAAGACGGCAGTTTTGATGCTGTAATCGAGAAACTTAAGGGTCTAGATCTAGTATTCGAGCGTGACGGAGCCGTTTGGCTGAATACCGGTAAGCTGGGTGACGAGCGAGAAGAACGCGTTATTATCAAGAGTAATGGTGATCCGACCTATATGGCGCCGGATATTGCCTACCATGCCAACATCTTTGGCACCAGAGAGTTTGATTATGCTATAAAGGTGTTGGGACCCGATCATATTGCCCAATTTCCGTCGGTTAAAGCCGCCGTTATGGCCCTGTACCCAGATAAAGATCTGCGAATGGCTAGCTATCAGTGGTTGCGCCTGGTGCGAGACGGTAAAGAGGTGAAAGTTAGTAAGCGCCTTGGTCAGTTCGTAACCGTTCAGGACTTGGTCCAACAGGTTGGTGTAGGCGTAGCCCGGATGCTCATTTTAATGCGCTCGCCCAATAGCCCCATGGATTTTGATCTGGATTTAGCCACCCAACAGAGTAACGAGAACCCGTATTACTACGTAATGTATAGCTATGCCAGGGCTCACTCGCTGCTTAAGAAAGCAAAAGGGGTCGGTTTAGAGCCGGCTGCCCAACCTGGGGCTCTTGATGCGCATGATATCCGCTTAATTAAGGCGATTAACCAGTTGCCAGGAGTGCTGTGCGAGATAGCCGAGGATTATCAGGTTCACAAACTGGCCTTTATGGCTCACGAATGGGCTCAAGCCTTCCACGATTACTACGAGAGTGCCAAAATCGTTGACTTGCCCAAGGAACAAGCCGAAACGAAGCTGCTTATCATCAAGAAATACCAGGTTGCACTGGGTGTATTACTCGGAATTCTCGGTATCGAAGCTGTAGAGTCGATGTAGTTTTTATAAAATGATATCTATTTAGATAACATTTTATAAAAGAGCGTCTACCTGGTCCTCATCTTTTTATAAGTTGCCTTTATGCCGTCAAATGACCGCAGGGCAACTTTTTTAGTAGTGGGCACCGCCACGCTAATCGTCCAGTGGCCAAATCGAGTGGCTAAAACAACTATTTGACGGCCAGATTTACGCATAATCGGCACCGTCGTAGCTTTGGCGACTTCCCCAAAGCTCTCTTTCGAGCTAATATCTATTACGGTTGTGTTACCACCACTAGCAAACTCTGCCAGGTATTCTGGTGCGGCAATTTCTATAATTACCGCAGCAGCACGATAGCTATCGGCGCGATTATCTACAAATCGAGCTAATTTAGTTGCGCTGGCCGCCGGCGTGTTATCCATAATACTATTCTTGATCTGGTCAACGCTGATATGGTGCAGAAGTCCAGGCGTAGCTAGTAAGATTTTGTCGCCACTCTTGAGTTTGCCGTCGGCTACCTCGGAGAAAGCAGCCTGAGTCTTACCTTTTACAGCTTGTGGGAGATTCTCGGTAATGCGTATAAAGCTCCGGCCTCGATTCATGTGGGCTTCGGCTTTGCCGGTATGTACTACCGAGATAGCCTCATCGGCGATGTGAGTGATAACCGCATTTAAACCTGATTGATGTTTGTTCGCAGCAAGAGCCTTGTTGATGTGCGAGATGACAGTTTCAAAGTTGAGCGTTTCGTGATCGCTACCCGGGATAGGAAAGAGGTGGTCAAGTTGGCTGGTAATAAGCTGAGATACCGTATCACCAATCTGGGCGTCTCCAAGGACCTCAATAAGGGCATACACGGTAGTCGCGGAACTATCTTGATTGAGTTGGATCTCTGAGCCACGTTCGTAGCTGTAGATAAAGCTGTTGGCCCTGGCTCTACGGTTGCGGGGGATAATCTGAGCGGCATAGGGTACGAGCATAGACATGTTGATTAACTCCTGTTGTAACTCCATAATAACGCTTATGGCTCAGATAGGCAACAGGTTGTATAATAGAACCAATGGAGGGGAAGTGGATCTAGACGATTTAAATACAGCGCAACAGAAGGCGGTACTACATAATCAGGGGCCGTTGTTAGTTGTGGCTGGGGCTGGAACTGGCAAGACCCAGGTTATTACTCGCAGGATTGCCTATTTGATAATGGAGCGCGGTGCGGCGGCTTCTAGTATTTTAGCCCTGACATTTACTGATAAAGCGGCTCATGAGATGCAGGATCGCGTCGATAGTCTGTTGCCGTACGGCGTGGTCGATACCAATATTATGACTTTCCATAGCTTTGGCGACCAGATAATGCGCGAGTATGGTATAGAAATGGGGCTTTCGTCCCAGAGTACGGTAATGAGCACCAGCCAACAGCTTATTTTTATGCGTGATAACTTTGACGCCTTTAAACTAGAATACTTTGCGCCAATCGGCCGACCGGATAGCTTACTTGGAGAGCTAGTGCGCTACTTTGGGCGACTCAAAGAGGAGATGATAACCCCGGAACAGTACCTGACGTACGCCGCTTCACTTGATGGCCTCGATAGAGACAAGCACCTGGAACTGGGGCAGGCCTACCTAGTGTACTGCAAGCTAACCAGGGAGCAGGGGCTGATGGACTTTGCCGATCAGATTGCAATGCCGCTGGAACTGCTAGAAAAGCGGCCCAATGTCCTGCAGGAGCTGCGCGACAGATACAGTTATATATTAGTAGATGAGTTCCAAGACACTAACGTGGCGCAGAACAAACTTGTTCAACTTGTGGCTGGTGAATCTGGTAACGTCATGGTAGTGGGCGATGATGACCAGAGTATTTATAAATTTCGCGGTGCGGCTATTAATAATATTTTGGCATTCTCTAACAGTTTCAATAATACGGCACAAATCGTTTTGACCGAAAATTATCGGTCTAGTCAGCAAGTTCTGGATGCAGCCTACCAACTTATCCAGCATAACAACCCCGATCGCCTAGAGATACGCAACAACATCAATAAGCAGCTACATGGTCAAATAAGCGGACCCGAACTTGATCTGATTACCGCCACTACCATCGAAGATGAGGCCGAGCAAGTGGCAAAACGGATTGTCGATGCCATAGCTGATGGTGAGAACCCAGGTGAGATTGCCATTCTTATCCGTAAGCGCAGTCAGGCTGAGGTTGTTGGACGAGCGCTACGTAATGAGAGTATTGACTATTTCTACGGCGGCAAAGAGAGTTTGTATGATAGACCAGAAGTAGCGGTGTTACGTGATTTTTTACGTGTTGTAACAAATCCTACGGACTCAGTAGCGCTTCACCATTTACTGGAGAGTGAGGCCTTTAACCTGGCCGTGCCACACCTGATGCAGCTGGGGGCAAAGGCTAAGCAGCTTAATCAGAGCCTCGAAGACCTCCTGGATGACGAGGCAGTTCTCGATAGACTCAAGACTTGGCGCCAAGCCTCCACAGAGCTATCGGTAGGGCAGCTACTCTTTAGATTTGCTGAGGATACCGGCTACCTTAACAAGTTGGTAGAAGATGCGGCGGCCAATCCGGCACAGGAGCAACGGGTACGTAATGTTGCCACCTTCTTTAATGGGATAGCTGATTACGAGAAAGTCGCATCAGATGTATCGGCCCTAGCCTATCAAGAGCTGGCTGAGTCACTGCGCCAGATTGGCGACAACCCCCAGGTAAACGATAGTGAAGCCTCGCCAGATCAGGTCCAGGTCCTTACCGTGCACGCCGCCAAGGGCCTAGAGTTTAATCGAGTCTTTATCGTCGATTTGGTAGCCCAGACCTTTCCTTCTAGAAACATCCGCAACGGCTTGGCCATACCCGATGGCTTATTACACGAAGAAGTCCCAAAAGAGGGTAGTGCCCACATTGCCGAGGAGCGCCGCCTGATGTATGTGGCCCTAACGAGAGCAAAAACACAACTGACTCTCTCCTGGGCTCCAGATCACGGCGGCAAGCGCGCCAAAAAGCCCTCGCCGTTTATTGCCGAAGCTTTAGGAGTCGAACCAGAGGCTGGCGAAGTGGTGACCATTCAGGGGGTACTGCAATTTGCCAAGAGTTTTGGGCCCAAGCCACACCCAACTATTATGCAGCAGGCTCGCTTTATCCAGGGTGATTGGTTGGCGCTTACTGCGCATCAGATTGATGATTACCTGATGTGCCCACAAAACTTCTACTATATGCACGTATTAGAGGTTCCGCAACCACCACAACCGGCTTTAATGTATGGAACACTGATGCACGGCCTCATCCAGAGCTACTTTACTCAGCGAGCTAATGGGGAAGTGGCAATAGAGAAACTCCACGACGCACTAGATAAGGGGTGGAAAAGCGGGGGCTTCTTAACTAAGGGGCAGGAGCAGCGCCGCAAACAGCAAGCTCATACAACTCTTGACGCGTACATTGAGCGTGCCAAACAAGAGACCAGGGTGCCATCGCGCATGGAGCAAACCTTCGAGTTCGAGCTACCAGATGCAAAAGTCCGGGTTAAGGGGCGCATCGATGCCGTATATGAAGAAGATATGGGGACCGAGATTCGCGACTATAAGACGAGCATGGTGGATGACCCCAAGAAGGCTGACAAGAAAGCCAAGGATAGCTTACAACTGGCAACCTACGCCCTGGCTTGGCAGCAGATGACCGGCAAACTACCGCAAATAATAAGCCTAGATTATGTAGAAACGGGAATTGTAGGCACAATACAGCCAACAGAGAAGAGCAATGAAGCACTGTTGCAAAAAATACAACAAGTAGCTGACGGCATCAGGTGTGGTAACTTTGAACCGACTGGTGATCATTTCTACTGCGTACACCGCAAATTACAATCGGAGGACACTCATGCGTGATGATGCTTGGCTGCATGCCCGCTTAGATTACATCTGGGACTCCTATTTTGCCGATGTGGAGCAGGATAATATAGTTCGTATTATATGGGGGCGCAAGGCTAAAACTCGACTTGGGTCGATCAGGCTGGACCCAAATGACCCAATGGTTAGTATTATTACAATTAATCGACTGTATCAGGATGATTTTGTCCCTGAGTACGTAGTAGATGCGACAATTGTTCACGAACTTTCGCATTACGCTCACGGCTTTAACTCCCCTCATGCCCGAACTAAACAGCACCCCCATGCAGGAGGTGTGATGGCAAAAGAGTTTGCCGAACGTGGTTTAACAGATATGTACAAGGCTCAAAGATGCTGGCTCAAAGATAACTGGACTCCTTACGTAGCCCAACACTTTAAACCTAGTAAATCACGCCGCCGCCGAACCAATGTGCCAACATTGCGCTGGTTTAGCTGATTTGTAAATCATAAAAACACCAGGTACACCAGGGTGTAGCGCAGTTGTTAGCACGCAGCATTAATACTGTATAATAAGAGTATGATAGAAGCGCTACTCCTGATTATGATTGCATTAGTTTTGGCAGGCTTTGCTGGCATTCTATTTATAATTAAGCAAGATAAGCCCCCGGTACAGAACGACACGGCGCTTGGCCTTATTAAGGCTGACCTGCAGGCCATGAAGGATGCCATTGATCGCAGCAGCCAACAGACTCAAAACAGCGTCTTTAAGCAGATATCCGAGAGCAGTAAGATCATCACGGATGTAACCGACCGCCTAGCCAAGCTCGATGAAACCAATAGGCGTGTGGTGGATGTGGCCGATGAGCTTAAAACGTTGCAAAATGTACTACAGAATCCTAAGCAGCGTGGGGTTTTGGGCGAATATTACCTCGAGAGCGTACTCGATAACGTTATGGCCCCAGATCAGTACCAATTGCAGTACGAGTTTAATAATCACGACAAAGTTGATGCCGTGATCTTTTTACAACAGGGCAAAATATTACCGATCGATAGTAAGTTTAGCCTCGAAAACTACAATCGTCTTCGAGAGAGTAAGGATAGGGGGGCCAAAGATAATCTGATTAAACTCTTTAAGCAGGATCTTAAGAATCGCATTGATGAAACGGCTAAGTATATCCGCCCCGACGAGAACACTATGGATTTTGCCTTTATGTTTATACCAAGTGAAGCAATTTACTACGATTTATTGGTTAACCAGGTCGGGACGACTGGTACCAGCGCCCGTGATCTGATCGAGTACGCCTTTCGCGACAAGCACGTGATTATTGTGAGCCCTACCTCCTTTATGGCCTATCTCCAGACCGTTTTGCAAGGCCTCAGAAGCCTCAAGATCGAAGAGCAGGCTAAAGAGATACAGAAGCGTGTCGGCCAGCTCGGCACCCATCTGGCGGCTTACGATACGTACTTTAGTAAGGTCGGCAACTCCTTATCTACAACCGTAAATCACTATAACACTGCATATAAAGAGTTGGGCAAGATAGATAAAGACGTGATGCGTATTGCTAACACCGCGCCCTCGATTGAACCACTAGCAGTTGATAAGCCGAGCACGGACGAGTAAGATACTAGTATGCACCAAGAATCACAAAATAAGAAACGTATTATATCTGGCGTTAAGCCAACTGGAAGCCTTACCCTAGGTAACTATCTTGGCGCGATGCGACATTGGGCGCCTCTCCAGGAGGAGGGGATTGCTCATTACTTTATTGCCGACCTGCATGCCCTAAATGATCGTCCTAATCCCGAGGACTTAGCCAGCCAAACGCTAGATATCGCTGCCTGGTTGATTGCTACTGGCATTAACCCCCGAAAATCTATGTTGTTTGTGGAAAGTCAGGTACCGGCTCATGGGCAGCTCCAGACCATCCTTAATAACTACGTTACTATGGGTGAGCTAAGTCGTATGACGCAGTTTAAGGATAAGACCGGTAAGCAGGGTGCCGAAGGCCAGGTGGATGGGTTGTTTCAATACCCGGTACTCATGGCTTCTGATATCTTTTTGTATGATATCGATACTGTTCCTGTTGGCGCCGACCAGCGCCAACATGTTGAGTTGGCGCGTAATATTGCTACCAGGTTTAATAATCTCTACGGTGAAACCTTTATCGTTCCAGAGGCAGCTATTGTTAAGGAATCGGGCCGAATTATGAATCTACAGGACCCGAGCCGTAAGATGAGCAAAAGCGATGCAGATAATGGCGGTGCAATTTACTTGCTAGATACCGAGGAACAGATTCGAGGCAAGATTAAGAAGGCGGTTACCGACTCCGGTACTTCTGTTGAGTCCAGTTATGATCGTCCGGCGATCAGTAACTTGATACAAATCTATGCTGCGGTTATTGATTCAACCGAAGCGGAAGTCGAAGCGCAGTTTGAAGGCAAGGGTTATGGTGACTTTAAGTCGGCGCTGTCTGATATGGTGGTGGATAAAGTCATGGCGCTCCAGGGGCGCTTCCACGAGCTCCGGAATGATGAGACTAACCTCAAAAAAATGCTAGAGCAGGGGTCAGCTCAGGCCCGAGAAGCGTCTGATAATAAGTTGGCTGAAGTGAAGAGGAGAGTAGGGTTACTCTAGGTCTCCCCAGCACCTAGCCCAGGCCCAATAGTAAACCAAATGGTCTGCTATTTTAATATGCATGTTGATAAATGAATTTTATTATCACAACGTTGTTAAAAATACTTAACTGTAATCAAAGATTACGAGATATACGTTGATTAAATTACAACACAAAAGTACCGCAAACTCATTGACATAAGCATAAGTGGTATGCTATGCTTCTTTTGTAGTCGAAACAAGTAGCTTAACATCAGAATAGTCCACATCCCGCAAGCTCCGACTTTTCAAGTTCGTGTTCGATTGTCCGGTTATTGTCCGACGTCCGTCGCACCTTGTCCTAGTCCGCTGTTCTTTCACTGTCCCAGTTCTCGTCTGAGCACCCATTGCCGTACGGTAGGGCAAGTCCCGCTTAGAATTATCCCCCTTAATTCTAAGCCGGGCTCGTCCTACGGTGCATCAAATCTGGTTGGTAGGGAAGTGATCACAAACCGCACCTCCTCTTGTGATTGCATCTCTGCCAGCTAGGCCACACTCGCGATTTATCATTAATAGCGTGGCGTGGTGGGTAGAACCACTTACGACCTTTACGGTTCTATACTGTAGGGGTAGTACCTGCGGGCCGACAAGCGCCAATGTAACAAACAATTTGGGTGGATTCGCCGGCCCGCAACTTCTTTTTCTAGTTCTTTATTTATACCTTTCTCGAGGAGACCACATCCAGTGGTCTTTTTTTATTGGTGTTTTTTTGACATAATAGAGAGAGAAAGTTCGAGGTGTTATGACATTGCAGGGAGTAAGCAGGGCCAGTGTGGCGTTCATCTGTGTTGGTCTGGTGGCCAGCTTGTTTTTGAGTATGCTCGTAACAAATCCTGCTAGATTGGGGCCGACGGGCGTTACTTTATGGTTTGTAGGATTTTGGGTCGTGATCAGCTCCTGCCTGGCTCTGGTTAAATACAAACTTGTTATGCGTTTTGGCAAAGAGGCGACCAGGCTGAATCGTCACAAAATGGTCAGCTGGAGTTTGCGTCATGGCCTCTTGGTAGGCGCCGGGCTAACGGTTCTTCTTGCTCTAAGCAGTTTACAGCAACTGGATGTCCGCGACATTGGCTTGGTGGTAGCTCTATTGGCATTAATTGAGTTTTTTGCGAGAGCAAGATCATGAGTATCGATTATAAGAAGATTGTTGCCGACATTAAGGGGGCGCAAAGCCTTGATAATCTAGAAGATCTGCGGGTTAAGTATTTAGGCCGCAAGAGTGATCTGTCGGCGAAGTTGGCCGGGATAGGCAAGCTACCTGCTGAAGAGCGTGGCCTGGCCGGCAAGCATCTTAATGAGGCCAAGATTGCGCTAGAAAAAGCTTTAGTAGAGCAAAAAAATAGGCTAGAAAGTGATGCTCTGGTAGCTGCAACGTCAGATAATACTCTTGATGTCACTTTGCCTACAAACCCGCATTATGGTCATGCTCACCCGGTTCTTCAGGTTATTGATGATATTGTGCGAACCTTTGCACAAATGGGCTATAGTGTTGTGGATGGCCCGGAAGTCGAAGATGAGTGGCATAATTTTGAGGCCCTTAATATCCCAGCTGGTCACCCTGCTCGAGACATGCAGGATACCTTCTACTTGGAAGGTGGCAATCTGCCTCGAACTCACACTTCTGGCATGCAGATTCGCTTTATGGAGAACAATAAGCCTCCAATTCGAATCATCTGTCCCGGCAAGGTGTACCGCAATGAGGATGAGGATGCCCGACATAGCTGGACGTTCTACCAGATCGAGGGCCTGGTGATTGATAAGGGAATCTCGTTAGCAGATCTTAAAGGCACTTTGCTGGCTATGGTTCAAGGTGTTTTTGGTAAAGATACACAAATTCGATTACGACCAAATTTTTTTCCGTATACCGAACCTTCGGTCGAAATGGATGCCACGTGTATTATGTGCCGTGGCGATGGCTGCCATGTGTGTAGCGGCACGGGCTGGCTCGAGCTTGGCGGCGCCGGTATGGTCCATCCGCAGGTCCTGCGTAATGTCGGCTTAGATCCAGATGTCTACAGCGGTTTCGCATTTGGCTTTGGTCCAGAGCGCCTGGCCATGATTAAGTATCAAATACCAGACGTCCGCGAGTTCTGGCGACCATCTATGAAATTCCTGGAGCAGTTCTAATGAAGCTTTTAGTACAGCATTTAAATAGCTACTTTACCAATAATTATACAGCCGACGAGCTGGTGGCTGCAATAGAGAAATCCGGTGTTGAAGTTGAAGATGTTCAGTCTGCTGAGCCACTGAACACAAAAATTGTAGTTGGATTGACCAAAAAAGTTGTTCAACACCCAAACGCCGACAAGCTGCGACTCGTTTTGGTAGATGTAGGATCTAACGAGATGCTACACATTGTTTGTGGTGCACCCAATGTTGAAGAAGACCTTAAGGTTGCCGTTGCGACCGTTGGCTCCGTCCTGCCTGACGGCACCGAAATTCGCCAAACTAAGCTCAGGGGAGAATTAAGCCAAGGCATGCTTTGTAGTGAGGCCGAGTTGGGAATTAGCGACGAGCACTATGGTATTATGGTACTCCCAGTGGACTATCTGATAGGAAAATCATTGTGCGACATAGCGCCAGTCGAAGTAATTGTGGATACCAAGTCGGCTGCGAATCGTTCTGACTTGCAGAGTTATGAAGGAATAGCTCGCGAAATTGCTGCGCAACTCGGAACTAAACTCACGCTGCCAAAAGCCGATTTAAAAGTAGTAGGTAACCCTAAGTTGTTAAAAAGGAGCGATAAGAAGGTTGCGGCCTTTAGCGCCACACACCTGGATGTCACCGGCATCGGCACGGCGCCAGCTCAGGTTACGCAAGTTTTAAAAGCTGCTGGAATTCGTACTATTAGTCCTGTGGTTGATGTTACAAATTTTATTAACCTGGCTGTTGGTCAACCGCTGCATGCTTTTGATGCCGGTAAGATCAGCTTGCCACTGTATATTCGTGCAGCCGAGCGTGGCGAAAGAATAACGACCCTTAATGGTAAGACTAATACTTTAACACCCGAAGATCTCGTAGTGGCCGATAGTAATGGCCCGATAGATATTGCGGGTGTTATGGGCGGCGCTGATACTGAAGTTGACGCAGCCACTAAACAGATTGTACTTATTGCTTCGACGATTGATGCCATGACTATCCGCAAGACCTCGCAAAGACATGGGATTAGAACTGATGCTAGTGCACGTTACGAACGTGGCCTACCGGTAGAACTATTGGACCGCGGTCGAGCCCTGTCTACTAATATGTTGGTTGATATGGGTGCCAAGGTGGTTTCTGGTGCTCGGCTCGGATCTGTTGAGTCTGAAAAAGTCAGTATTGAGGTTAAGCCCAATGCTATTTGTAGACTGCTCGGAGTTGAAGTTCCAGCCAAAGTAATGGTTAAGCACCTCGAAGCACTAGAGTTTGAGGTGAGTGGTTTAGCTAAGTTACGCGCGAGAGTCCCTTGGTGGCGACCAGATGTAGCTAACAGCTCTGATGTCGCCGAAGAAGTTATAAAGATGGTTGGCCTTGATGCCCTACCAGCAACCATACCCGCCTGGAGCCCTGAGAATATTGTTTTTGATACCACACGAGCGATGACTGGTGCTGTCCGCGAACTAATGCGTGCCGTTGGCTTGTTTGAGTTAACCACCTACTCGTTTATTAGTGAAGAGCAATTGCAGAAGTTCGGACTTAAGCCGGCGAAACATCTAAAGCTTAAAAATCCTTTGAGCATCGAGCAGGCCTATTTACGAAGTACGTTGCTACCTAGCCTCTTTAAGGTTATTGAAGCAAACCAGCGCTACGCTAAAAACTTTGGCGTCAGTGAGATCTCACGTGTATTCGAGCCGGCTCATAAAAAAGGCGACTTACCAGTGGAGTCCTATAAGCTGGGTGTGGCAGTTATGGGTGATTATTTTGCTGCAAAAGCTGCACTAGATCTGTTAAGTCGAGACTTAAGGCTTGATTTACAATATACGCCAAGTAAGCTCCCATACTACTACCCTGGCCGACAAGCCCAGATCGAGTTAAATGGCGCAGTAATTGGCTCTATCGGCGAGCTCCACCCCCGTGTAACAAAGAGCGTTAAGGGTAACCGCGCCGTGAGTTTTGCCGAGCTTGATGTGGATTCGATTAGTTTGGCAGCGCACTCGCACGTATTTGAGCCTATTAGCCGCTTTCCAAGTATTAGCCGCGACGTCGCCATAGTAGTAAAAAATTCATTGCTATGGGGTGATGTATATACCGCTATAATCAAGGAGCACGCTGGCAGCAAGGTTTCATTTCAGAGTAGGTACGAAGGCACGGGAATACCAGAGGGCCACGTAAGCTTGGCCTTTAGATTGACGATGGACAGCAAGCAGCGTACTTTAACCGACCCAGAAGCCGAAGCGGTTGTTGCAGCTGTTATAAGTCTACTAAAGAAAAAGTTTGGTGCAACTCCTCGCTCCTAGTGTACTCCCAAGCATAAGTGCTATAATATGGGGTAATGGATGGAACTCAATCTACACCAGCCCAAGAACGTCAACCAGTAGCTCCAGAGCTAGGAGCCGAACAGTTGTTATCTAGTAAACTCGAGTCCAAAGCCGCACCAGCTACTGCTGAGTCTGCAGCGAGTGGACCAAAGGCCGATGATGGCGCCGCGGCTGTACAGGTTCAGACCGTTTCGGTTGCAGCCGATGACCAGGCTGCATCAGCTCCCGCTGTTGGATCTGCATCGGCACAACTGGCTCCCTCGGTGGCAGAGGATGTGGATGTTATAGAGCCAGAATGGGTCAAGAAGGCCGAAGAAGCTGTTGCCGCCAACCGAGAAGATCCTCGAGCCGAAGAAAGTGCCGTGGAGGCTATTCAGATCGAGTACCTTAAAACGCGTTACAATCTTGACGTTAAGCCGAGCGAAGAACAGCCGTGAAATTCAATGAGGTGAGCTCGTGATTATGCTCGTGACAATTATTGTCCTGATGCTGGCTAGCTTGAGTGTAGTGGCATTTTTAGCGTACCGTCGGGTGTTGCGTCGAAGCAAGGCTATTGAGCGCGGTCTTAAAATGGTGCCATTGCTAATTCATCTGCCACCACCAAGCGACGATACCGAGACCAATAATCGCGACGTCCGCGAGGTTATTAAAGAAAAAGTTTCGCAGGCCGAAATTTTGTATGAGCTGATTAATGGTACAGCCAGCGAGGGATTTAAGAGCACCTTTTACGGTCAGCGTCATATTGCCCTAGAAATTATTGCGACTGGTGGTCTTATTCATTTTTACACCGCGGTGCCCGTCGCACTCGTTGATATCGTAAAGAATGCCATCGTTACAGCCTATCCTGGGGCGAGCGTTGAGCAATCAGAGGATCATAATATATTTAGTGAGTCAGGTAAGCTGCCAGGAACTGTTGGTGGCGAACTTGTATTAAGAGAAAGTTACGTGTACCCGATTGCCGGAACTCAAGAGCTCGGTCGGGACCCGATCGATGCATTGATGAATGCCCTCAGTAATGTTGGGTCCAAGGATGGTGTTGGCATACAGATAATGTTGCGCCCAACGACCGGTAAGTGGCAACAAAAGCTTAAGGAATTTGTTAAGAAACGTCGTCTACAGGGGATGACAGAAGGAGGACTTAAGATTACTGGTCGCGACCTATTTAATGCTGTGGCTAAGCCGCCAGAACAGATTCAGCGTACACACGAACGTGAAGAAAGTCAGCTCTCTGAGCTCCAACAACACGTCCTGCAGGCTATAGAACAAAAAGCTCAAAAGCCCGGTTATGAAACATTGATTCGTATCTTGGTATCTACCGATAATGCCCAGAAGTCCCAAAAGCTACTTAGCGATGTGGTTGCATCATTTGTGTTGTATGACGCTCCAGCCATGAACGGCTTTAAGATGTTGCCTGCCACAGACGTGAGCGGCTTGGTTACAGCTTTCATATTTCGTTTCTTCCCACCCGAGCTCAACCAGATGATCCTCGGTACCGCCGAGATGGCGGCATTATTCCATTTGCCCGATTCACAGTTTAGCCCTAACTCAGACCTGGCCCGCCAGTATTCTAAGCAGGTAGACGGCCCCCCGTCACTTCCCTACGAAGGGCTTTTGTTAGGCCATAATGAGTTCCGCGGCAACAAAAAAGAAATTCGATTAAGCGAAGACGATCGCCGACGCCACACCTACGTTCTGGGACAAACGGGCACCGGTAAATCAACACTACTAGAAAACTTGATTGTGCAGGATATGCGCGCTGGTAAAGGCTTTTGTTTTATTGATCCACATGGCGATGCTGCCGAGAAGTTATTGGGCGCCATCCCTAAAGAGCGAGCCGAGGATGTTATCTACTTTAATCCAGGTGACACCGATAATCCATTGGGTCTCAACTTGTTTGAGTTCGACAATCCAGACGAAAAAGACTTCTTGGTGCAAGAGGCAATTAATATGCTCTATAAACTCTACGACCCACAGCACCAGGGTATTATTGGGCCACGCTACGAGCACTGGTTCCGCAATGCTGCCTTGACACTGATGGCCGACCCTCAAGGATCAACCTTTATTGAGATTCCCAAGGTATTTACCGATAACGACTATCTCAAAAATAAATTTAAGCACCTTACCGACCAGACGGTGATTGATTTTTGGCTCAAAGAAATGGGTCAAACGAGTGACTATCACAAGAGCGAGATGCTCGGCTGGTTTGTAAGTAAGTTTGGTGCCTTCATGAATAACGAGATGATGCGTAATATTATTGGCCAGACTAAGAGCTCTTTTAAGATACGTGATGTTATGGACAACAATAAGATTCTAATCGTAAATCTTAGCAAGGGTCGCGTAGGGGAAATCAATGCCAAATTACTCGGTATGATCTTTGTTATTAAGTTCCAGGCAGCAGCTATGAGTCGCGCCGACATGCCCGAAGAGCAACGCAAGGACTTTTGTTTATACGTGGATGAGTTCCAGAACTTCGCCACCGATAGTTTTGCCACAATTTTAAGTGAGGCACGTAAGTATCGCCTTAATATCATTGTCGCTAACCAGTTTATCGGTCAGTTAGATGATGAGATTAAAGAAGCTGTGTTTGGTAACGTCGGTACCATACTGACCTATCGAACTGGTCCTGAGGATGCCGAGTTCCTCGTAAAGCAGTTCGACCCGATTTTTACGGCCCGTGATCTCATGAATGTGCCGAACTATAACTGTATAGCTAGATTAATGATTGAGGGTGTGCCGAGCCAGCCATTTACCATGAAGATATTGGCGCCGCTGGCCAGCAGTAATCCAGATCTTGCCAGGGCAGTAATTGACCTTTCGGCAGCCAAGTTCGGCGTGGATAAAGCACAAATAGCCGAAGAAATTAAAAAACGGCTTAATCCAGTCGTTGCTCCTAAACCAGCTCCGGTGGCGACGCCAGCTGCTGGGCCGTCGACTTTAGCTCCAGTTCCTCGCCCAGCCGCACAGGCGCCGCGACCAGCACCAGTTGCAGCCGTACGTAACGATCATGCTGATGGGTCGGTTGCTTCG